>JGI25160J50197_1001229_pt1 | contig 13008 bp, 9 predicted proteins | sample AraplaMF_Cvi_mMS_FD_50197 | JGI IMG/M metagenome (IMG submission 50197)
AACACCAGGTCGCCGGCGCCGATGGTCTGCGCCGCTGCATAGTGAACAATACCGGTAAACAAACACAATAAGATTACAGTCCTACGTAAAAATAACTTCATAGCTATAGGGACACCTTTGGTATAAGAATAAATTATTGCTATCAGGCACAGAGATAGGTGTTGAACCAACCCGTGCCCGGTATTATCGTCTTGTCATTGATTATTTCCTGCCAGAGAGCTGTAGTGTCCTCTACCCTTCCGATCACTTCCGGCTTAAGCGCCTCATTTACCTGTACCAGCCATGCAGGGGCCATCATGTGATGGGTAGCGGCATCCATACGAAGAGCGCCGCGCGGACTGTTGAAGCTAACATCGCTGAGGCCAGCCATTATTTCTTTTGCGCTGAAGTGGTGGCTGTCTGCCGTATTGAAAATATGCTCCAGTATCATCGCCGTATCCCAGCCATGCATAGCGGCCAGGTTGGCTTCACGGCCGCTGAAGGAACGGAACTGTGATTGCAGCAGGCGGTTGGCATCATTATCCAGGGAAGATACCCAGGGCACGTAACCGCTTACACGGAACGGCAGGGCAAGCTCTCCATATACGGCAGGCAATGTTTCATCCAGCAGCATAGGGCTGGCAAATACCTGCATATCTTTTGCAATGCCAGATTGCTGTAGCTGCTGCAGGAAGCGATGCGCCAGGGCGCCATTGTAAAGGGCGAGCAATGACTGCACCTGCGTGTTGGCCCGCAGAAAATCATGCAGCGGAGCGGAGTTGAACTCCTCCACCTTGTACTGGCCCACAAAATTATAGGCAATGCTGCCTCCCTTGTCTGTATATGATTGTGTAAATGCGTGACAGTGAGAATAGCCGCCGTCATAAAAAGACGTACATACGGCTGCGTTATGAGAAAGGCCTGCGGCATAAGCGCCGGTAAGGCGACATTGAACAGTATTATTTAAGGTGTGCGACAGTACATTGGGATGAGGTTCCCAAACGTGTTTATACTTTGCGCCATTATGTACCAGCAGTACCAGGCGGTTCAATTGCCTGGCCAGTTCGGCAACAGCCCGCACGTATTCCTGGTCTGCATACATTACCAGCACATCTGCCTGTTGCTCCAGCAGCATTTTCTCTGCCTGTGCCTGCATCCCTTCCGGCTCTGTACCAAATCCTATATTGGCTGTGATCAATTCTACAGACAGATGCCGGTATTGCAGGTATGCCTGCATTCCCTGCTGGAAATTATGCTGCAGCAGCGGCTGAAAAACTGATCTTGGCAAAAGTGCTCCTATCTTCATACTGGCTGGCGCTGGATCAGGTTTGCGATGGGAACTCGCCGGAAAGGCAGATGATAAAATTCACCACCAGGTAAGGCTGCATATTATCATGCGGCTGTGAACCGCCAACAGGCTGTACCTGCATCATCTCGCCTGCCGCCTTGGATTCTACTTTCAGCGGCGCCAGGGTGTCTGCGCCTTTTACCGTACTATACACCTGCTGACCGCTGGTGATAGCAGGGTAATTAGCTGTTGTTTGCGTACCTGGGTTTTCACCGAGGGCGGAGATAGCTACCGGTCCGGTAAGATAGTGCTGGTGTGGGGGAAGATTACTGGTAGCGATCGTTACGGTTTCTGTTCCTCCCGTTTCGGCCAGCTGATAGGTCCAGCCCGATGGNCCTGTTCCGGGATGTATGGGCGTTCTTCCCCGAAGATCGGGCAAGGCGAAAGTTTCCGTCCCATCTCCACCGTAAGTGGTGCCGATCAGGTTGAACAGCGTGTCATTCTCTGAGATGGGAAGCAGTTGTCCCTGGCAGAACTCCCAGCCTACCGGCGCAAAAGTTCCCGGCCACATCCTTATTTCTCCATAAAATGCCATTGTGTGCTAGTTTTTGATGATCCCGATCCTTTACGGGCGTTGCGGAAATACTCCCTGCATAGCGATCAAAAATCTGACCGTTAGCGAGGGTTGAATATTATTGATTGGTAATGAGCCCCCAGCCGGGCCTGCCACTACAGTTGCCTGCACAGGTATGGTACTGGCTGTCGGGGTGGCGCTGTATAAGGCTTGTGAAGCCGGGATACCGGGATAATTACCAACAGGATTATGGGTATTATTGGGCCCTCCTGCAGGGAACGCCAGGGGCCGTTCCTTGATGGTATGCGTATGCACCGGTATTTCGCTTATCAGTAATGAAATGCTCTCCGCTCCTCCCTGCTCACCCAAGGCCCGCTGGCTCAGCCCCGGCCCCTGCCCTTCACCGATAGGCACTCTGCCGGAGAAGTCCGGAAGGCCAAAAGTGCTCTTACCATCACCGCCATAGGTCGTACCCAGCAATGAAAACAACGGCGTGTATTGCGAAATCGGTAATAACTGGCCGTCGCACGCCATATAGCCTGTAGGATTAAAATTGAAGGGGACCATAATGATCTCCGCTACAAAACGATCTTCTACTCCCATACTGATATTGTTATGTCTGTGAAGGAAAAACACCCTGCAGGGCAATAATAAAATTGATGCCCAGGTATGGCTTCATATTATCAAAAGGTTGCGTTCCTCCCGGGCTGAGTTCCGTTGTCAGCGGTGTGTTGGTATCATCCATCATCGTGCCGATATCCGCCTGCGCCATCCTATCATCTGCCCTGCTACTGTACCTCGGACTGCCCGCGGGCGCCGCAGCCAGAAAGGTACTGTCTGGCGAAGTGGTTGTAGCCGTCCCTCCCAATTCCATGGTGATCTTAGCATCTACCGGGTGCACATGCGTGGGCATGGTAGCAATACTGAGGGTGGTGGTGGCGGAGCCCTGTGCACTGCCGCGGGTAAAGCCGTTGCCCTCATGCATAGGAAAACGGCCCCTGAAGTTGGGTAATGCAAAATTCGTTTGTCCGTTACCGCCAAACGTGGTGCCTAACAGGGCAAATAACGGCTGATTCTGGTTAATAGGTAAAAGTTGCCCGTTACAAAGTGCATAGCCTTTGGGGGCAAAACTAAAAGAGACCATCACGATCTCCGAAAGAAAAGGTGTTGCCATATGAAATACACCGGTATTGTCCAGGGATAAATTAGTACGCTTGTCTCTGCTCTTTACAGCACTCTCTATGAAAACCGGGGTAAAAGTATATCATATTTTAGTTAGATACAATATACCTTTCATGTCATAAAAAAATCGGGTTTGAGTGCCTATATTTACGCGGGTTTTCTCCACATCCTTATACTTATGACGCAACAACGCCGCACCTTTCTGCGCAATACGCTGTTATCCACAGGTTTATTGCTGGTACAAAAACCGCTACGTACCCTGGCTACCGTTAGCCAGCCCGCTGCCTACATCCCTGGCAATAACCGGGAATTGATGATCTGGCATACCAGCGACCTGCACGGACAGCTCAGCGAACTGCTGCCTGCCATCGATCAGCAATTGCTGCTCGACGCGGGCGATTTCATTGATAATCACGGCAATGCCACTACGAATATCAACATGGTGCGCGCCATGAATAAAGCCGGTTACCATGTTGCCAACATCGGCCACCATGAACTGGCCAATGGTCAGGCAGCGCTGGCAGCCTTGGTGCCACAGATGCAGTTCGCGCTGGTGAACTGTAACTACCTGTTCTCCAACAGGATGCTGAGCCGTGAAGTATTGCGCTATAAGATCGTGTACATGGGCCGGTTAAAAGTGGGCATTACGGGTGTAGGCCCTGAACTGCCTGCCAGCGGCGGGGTTAAATATATGCCGCCTGTAGAAAACGCTAACGCGATGGCAGCTACGCTCAAAAAAGAGCATGGCTGTGATGTGGTGATCTGTTTGTCGCATCTTCCGGATAACCTTCACATAACTACGGCATCTTCACATATTGACCTGGTGATCGGAGCGCATGCGCAGCAGGTAGCGCTGTCTTCCATGGTGCTCAGCAATGCTTTGGGCAACGCAGTATGCCTGAACCAGACCCGGGATAATGGAAAGATGGCAGGGCATGTGAAGATGTTGTTTGATGAAGATGGACAGGGATGTGGAGTGAGGCCGGGTTATGTAGTGGCTTGATTAAAGAAAAAAGTAAAAAGCACAAAATAAAAAGTCCCCCGAGGTTCAACCCGGGGGACTTTCTTTATTACTTACGACCCATTATTTACAATTTAGTTCAGGCTTCGGAAATCCACCGGCACCAGTTTACTCACCCCCGGCTCCTGCATCGTTACCCCGTAGATCACATCCACTGCGGCCATTGTCTGCTTGTTGTGCGTAACAATGATGAACTGTGAGTTATCGGAGAACTTGCGGATCATGTTGGTGAACTTGCCTACGTTGGCATCATCCAGCGGAGCGTCCACCTCATCCAGGATACAGAAGGGCGCCGGTTTGATCAGGTAGATAGCGAACAGCAAGGCGGTAGCTGTCAGCGTTTTCTCACCACCTGAAAGCTGTGTGATGGCAGCCGGGCGTTTACCTTTCGGCTTGGCGATGATCTCTATACCGGTTTCGGCCAGGTTCTCCGGATCATTGAGGATCAGGTCGCACTGGTCTTCTTCCGTAAAGAGGGCCTTGAATACGCGGATAAAGTTCTCTTTTACGGTATTGAAGGTTTCCAGGAACTTCTGGTTGGCGGTAGACTCTACCTCCTGGATAGTGGCCATCAATGATTCTTTGGCGGCTACCAGGTCGTTCTTCTGTTCGAGGATGAATTCGTAACGTTTCTTCATTTCCTGGAAAGCCTCGATGGCGGTGGGGTTGATCTCTCCCATGTTCTCCAGGCGTTTCTTCTGGCGCTCTGCAGAGGCCTGCAGCTCGTCTACCGACAGGGTACTGTTACGGGCATCGTCCAGGATCTCATCGAGGTTCACTTTGAACTCTACGCTCAGCCTTTCTTTCATAGAGGCCAGCTGCAGCTTCAGCTCATTCACTTTATCCTTGACGGTGTTCAGCGCCTGCTCCAGCTGCTCTTTGGCACGCTGACGGGCACGGAGGGCGCTTTCCTTTTCCTGCAGCTGGTTGCGGAAGTTGTAGTACTCCTGGTCTTTTTCGTTCAGGGCCTTTTCTTCTTCCTCCTTCTGGCGGAACAGGTCTATCAGGCCATCTTCTGCCGTTCCCAGCTTATCTTCCGCTGCGGAGATATTCGCTACCGCATCTTCCAGCTGTGATTTATTGTTAGTGATCTGTACATGCAGATCGCTCAGTTGCTTGCGTTTGAAATCCAGCTCCTGCTTCAGGCCCTGCACTTTACTGTGCTGGCGGGTATGCTGCAGGTTCTGGTTGTTGTACTGCACGTTGGCCTGGTTGAACTGTTGTTCGGCCTCCTGTGCTGCCCTGTCGGCTGCTACGATGCTGTCGTGCAGCACATGTACTTTTTCGTTCAGGGTTTCCAGTTCGTCCCTTACGCCGGAAATGCTTTCCTGGTTGGTTTCAAGGGACTGCTGCATTTCTGCCAGGCGTTTATCGCCGGATTCGATGAGGTGATGGAAGTTCTCAATACGGTTCTGCAGGCCAAACAGCTGGTTATTGAGCTGATTGATCTTTTCACGGGCTGCATTGATATTATTTTCATTGAGCTGGCTGTTATAGCCCAGCACTTCGTTGTGTTTGTTCTGGATCTGCTCGCGCAGGCTGGCCACGGTGGTTTCCAGGGCTTTTATCTCTGCTTCCAGCTTTTCGAGGTTTTTGGCGCGGCCCAGCTTCTTGCCTTCGAACAGTCCAACGGAACCACCGCTGAAGCTGTACTTGCCGCGGTGCATACGGCCGCTTTTCTCTACTACCAGCACATCTTTATCAGGGAACTGGTCAAAGTCCAGTGCCGTGACGTCTTCCGCCACGAACACTTTACCCAGCAGGTAGTTACCCAGGCCTTTATAGCGTTCGTCTATTTCTACCACTTCCAGCGCCGGTATGGTGCCGGGAGGTGAGAACAACGCGCCGCCCTGGTGATGGAACTGATCCAGGATAAAGAAATTGGCCTTCCCCTTCTTATTGGTATCCAGGAGACGGATGGCCTGTACGGCTTCTTCCGTGTTGTTCACCACATAGTAGTTCAGGTAAGGTTCCAGGAGGTTCTCTATACAGGTGCGGTAGTCTTCCTTACAGAAAAAGATATCACTGAGGATGGGCGCCTTGTTGTTCCATTCGTTGTTCTTCTTCAGGAACTTGATACTTTCCGGGTAGCCTTCCAGGCTGTCAACGAGTGATTTTAAGAGGTCGAACTCGTTCTTTTTAGCGTCCAGGGTACGGTTCTCGTCCACCAGTTTATCGCGGAGGCCTTCTATATCAGCCTGTGTTACCAGGATCTTGCCTTTGGTCTCTTCATGGAAAGCGACCATATCGTCCAGGTTGGCCTTGCTTTCGCCGAGGGTATCCTGGAGGATCTCCTTTTCATCTTCCAGCTGCTGGATCTGTACCTGGCGGTTGGCCTTTTCTTCCTGCAGCTGCTGAATGCTGCGCTGGAGGTTTTGTACAGAGGTATCGGCTACGGCTACTTTCTTTTCGGCCTCAAACTGCTGGCGTTGCCATTGCTGCTGATCGCGGCGCAGGGTTTCGAGCGATTGTTTCTTCTGGTGGAAATGTTCTTTCTTCTCTTCCACCATTTCGTGCAGGGTTTCCAGTTGGTCCTGCATGGAGTCGAACACTTCCTGTTCTTCTTCCACCTGCTTTTCGGTAAAGGCGATAGAATCGGTCAGGCCCTGAAGCTGTCCTTCCGCATTGTTGAGGAAGTCGCTCAGGTTCTTTTCCCTTTCCCGCAGGTAGGTGAGCTGCTGGGTGGCCAGGTTCTTATCGTTCTCTTTGGTACGGATGGTGGCTACCAGTTCATTGAATGATTTCTGGAGCACATGCAGTTCCCGTTCCTTGGCCACAAAGTGGAGCTTATCTTCTTCNACNGCTGCTTCGTCGGTAGCAATTTCTGCTTCCAGGGCAAATTTGCGGTCAGANTCGGCCTGCTGCTGGTCTGACAGCTCTTTGAAGGTGATATTAAAACCTTCCAGGGCGGCTTTGGCCAGTTCTATACTTACNTCGCGGTATTCTTTCTTTACTTCGTAATANCGTTCNGCCTTACGTGCCTGGCTTTCAAGGGTTTTCAGGTTGTTATTGATCTCGAAGAGGAGGTCTTCGATACGGTTCAGGTCACCCTCGGTAGCATCCAGCTTGGTCTTGGCTTCCTTTTTACGGGTTTTATAGATGGAGATGCCGGCAGCCTGTTCCAACATACGGCGGCGGCTATTCTCTTTATCTTTAATAATATCGTCTACCATGCCCAGCTCAATAATGGCGTAGGAGTCTGTACTCACCCCGGTGTCCATGAACAGGTTATGGATATCCTTGAGGCGGCAGGCTACGTCGTTAAGACGGTATTCGCTGTCGCCGTTCTTATAGAATTTGCGTGTAATGGTAACTGTTGTGAATTCGGTAGGCAGCACATTCCGTGTATTCTCGAAAGTGAGGCTAACTTCTGCCATGCCGCTGGCCGACCGGCTTTTGGAGCCATTGAAAACCAGGCCGGCCTGGTTTTCGGAACGCAGGTTGCTGATCTTGTGCTCACCGATCACCCAGCGGATGGAATCGATGATGTTACTCTTTCCACAGCCGTTAGGTCCTATCACCCCCGTGATCCCCTCGTCAAAATTCAGGACGGTTTTGTCTGCGAAACTTTTGAAGCCCTTGATTTCTAGTGTTTTTAATCGCACGGTCGCTCCTGGTTTATTTTTTTAAGCTGTCAAAGATAAATACGATTCGCTGAAAGCCTACTGCTTATTTATCCAAATCGATCAGTAAATTAAAGGCAGTAGCCGGATTAACCCTATTTTTTTATACACAACTGTTAATAAATTACAAACTACATGCTATTTATTTACTGAATTTCAGATAATTAGGGTAATTTATTTCACTTTCTCTTGAACTGCTGAGCCAACACCTTTAGTTTTGTCTTAATATTTGGTGAAACAACCTTATCTTTAGTTCACTATTTTTACTGTAGTATTAGTATAATATCCGGTAAATAACCAATGAAAACCCGTAATGCGACAACCCATAATCAACAACTAAACCCTGGACCACACCGTCCACTAACTAGCATCACCCAGTATCATTATGAAAAATGGTCTTCTTACCCTGCTGACCGGAATCCTGTCATGCCCCTTTTTTGCCTATGCACAAAGGTCAGTAAACTCCGGCATTAGCGGTCAGGTGGCAGACAGCGCCAGCCGAAAGCCCCTTGCCTACGCAACCATCACTTTATTGAAAACCAACGGTCTGCAACCTGTTATGAACACGCTTACCGATGACCATGGCTATTTCCTGCTGAACGGAGTAGGCCAGGGCGAATACCGGATAGGCATCAGCAACATCGGTTATGCTACAAAAGTGACAGATCCGCTCAGCGCAGACACCCTTCAGCCGCTCAAACTGCCACCTATCTTCCTTGCCCGTTCCGCCCAGCAGCTGCAAACGGTGAACGTTTCCGCTCAAAAGCCCCTGCTGGAAGTAAAGGACGACAAGCTGATATATAATGTGGAGAACGATATCAGCAANGATGTGCTGACAGCCGCCGAGATCCTGCGGAAAGTTCCGCTGGTGACAGTAGACCTGGACGGCAATATCCAGCTTAAAGGCAGCAATAATTTCAGGATCCTGCTCAACGGCAAAAGCAGCTCCATGATGGCCCGGAACCCAAAGGATGCGCTCCGGTCTTTCCCCGCCAGCCTTATCAAAAGCGTAGAAGTGATCAGCCAACCCTCCGCCAGGTACGATGCGGAAGGCGCGGCAGGTATCATCAATATAGTGACACGGGACAAGTTCGCCGGCTACAACGGCAGCCTGTTCGCCAATTACAATACCCGCGGCTTTGCCGGAGGCGGCGCCTCTTTCAACGCCAAAGCCGGAAAGCTGGGAATAGCCGCCTACCTGGGCAGCAATTATTTCCGGAACAAAGGCCGCCTGGACGGACGGCGGGAAAGCTATGTACCAGACAACCATAACACCCTGCTACAGAACGGTACCAGCGTTTTTGACGGCACCTATTACTTTGGCAACCTGGAACTGAGCTATGACCTGGACAGCAGCAGCAGCGTAAGCCTTTACAGCAACGTAGACCTCAGCTATAACAGCAATAACTCCCTTCAGCAGAACCTGTACCTGGATAGCCTGCTGCAGCAGTACCAGGTTGGCCAGTACGATGCCTACACGAAGTATAAGAGCAATACCTATGATGTGGGACTGGATTATCAGAAAAAGTTCAGACAGGCGGGAAGGTCCCTGAGCGTATCGGTGAACCGCAATACCGGCGATAACGGACAGAACACGAACAACCGGCAAACGAATGACCCGGGCCCGNACCAGCAGATCTTCAATAATAACGACGAGCATCATACCGAAACCACTTTCCAGGCAGATTATACGCAGCCGCTGCCCCGGAAGCAGTCATTGGAAACAGGCGCCAAAGCCATCCTGCGTACCATAGAAAGCGATTACCAGCAACAGGTGCACCAGGAAGGTTATGGCGTAAGAACGGTGAAGGACCGCACGGATGTTTTTCGTTATAAACAAAACGTGTTTGCGGTATACGCCAACTACCGCTTCAAGGTGAAACAGCGCCTGAATGTACTACTGGGCGCCCGCCTTGAGCAAACCCATATACGTGCAAATTTTATTTCCAGTGACACACTCTTAAATACTGATTATCTGAATTTTATACCTGCAGTCAGCATCTCGCTTCCCCTGGGTCAGNCCCATATAATAGGCCTNTCNTACAGCAGGCGGCTGCAGCGNCCCTGGGTATGGAACCTGAATCCCTATGTGATAGATACAGANCCCAACAACCTGTCTTTCGGCAACCCGGGTTTACGGCCGGAACAAAATCAATCGTTCCAGCTGGGCTATAACGGAAGGATCAAAGGCTCACGCCTTACCATCAGCCTCGACCATGTGTTTACCAACAATGCCATAGAACCTTTTACAGCGATAGACGATGTGACCAATATTACGGTTACCACCTACGCCAATATCGGCCGCCGCGCTGCCACCGGCCTTAACCTGAGCACCAGCCTGCAACCNGCCCCGCGCTGGAGCGTACTGGTGAATGCCCGCGGCATGTACACCAACCTGGAAGGCGGTAACGGCACCAGCTTCCGCAACTACGGCTGGAGCGGCACCACCTACATCAGCACGGACTATGACCTGGGTTATGGGCTCAAAACAGAAGCCTCCCTGTCTGTTAATACCAGCAAACCCATATTGCAGGGCCGCACCCCGGGCTATGCCACCCATACCATTACCCTCCGTAAAGAGCTGTTTCAACGGCGGGCGGTACTGGGCGTACACATGGATCAGCCTTTCCAGAAAGAGATCGCCTGGAGGAATGAGCTGAAAGACCCTATGTTCTCCAGGATAAGTACTTTTTACTACCCGGTAAGGGCCCTCAGGGTGAGCCTTAACTGGAAATTCGGACAGCTGAAGGAATCTGTGAGCAGGAAGAAAGGAGTGAATAATAATGATATCAAGCAGAATGACGGAGGGAAACCGTAGTTGGCAATTGGCAGTGGGCAGTCCGTTGGCAATAGTCTTCAGTGACTGCCAATTGCCCACTGCCCACTGCCAACTTATTGTTTACCTTTGCAGCTCCGAAACAATATTTAATGCGCCCCTGGCTTAAAGAAGTAAAGAGTTTTATATTCAGTTACCATTTCTCTAATGGACTTCGTACAACCATTAGTGTGGTAGTACCTTCGGTAATATGCCTCAGCATGGGGCAGCTCATCACCGGTATTACCATTTCTACCGGGGCCTTGTGCGCAGCGCTGGCAGACCAGCCGGGCACGGTTATTCACAAACGCAACGGCGCCTTATTACCCTGCTCCTTCTTTTTGTTACGGCATTGGGCACCGGCCTCTGCGCCCCCTATCCTTTCCTGATGGTTCCCTGGATCATGGGCTGCTGTTTTGTATACAGCATGCTGCTGGTATACGGTAACCGGGGTGGTAATATCGGTGTGGCCTGCCTGCTGGTCATGATCGTTATCCTGGGCGAGCCGCCGCAGGACCCGATGATCACCCTGCTCGATACCGGCCTGGTAGTGCTGGGCGGTTTGTGGCATGGACTGCTGGCATTACTGCTATGGCAGATCCGGCCTTACCTGAACGTGCAGCAGGCGCTGGGAGAATGTATCGTGGAAACGGCCCGCTATCTTGAGCTACGCGCCGGCTTCTACGTAAAAGGAGCAGCTATCGACGAGATCTATAAATCTGTACTGGAACAACAGGTACTGGTAAGTGAAAAACAGGAAGCCGTGCGGGAACTGCTGCTGAAAAGGCGCTCCGCCCAGCAAGGCACCAGCAGCATCAGCAAATCCATGGTGCTCATTTTCCTGGACCTGGTAGACCTGCAGGAACATATCATGGCCTCACAGCTTGACTACAAGGCCTTGCAGCAAAGCTTTAAAGACAGCGACATACTGGAAGAGATCCGCAAGCTGGTGCTGGAATTTGTACAGGAGCTCTCTGATATAGGNGTAGCCGTGATGGCCGGGCAGCGATCTATGCCCAAGGCGAACATCCGCCATGATATTGAGAAAGTGCAGCGCTCCGTAGCAGAGATCCGTAAAACCCTGCCCACCCTGCGCGAAAGAACCACTCTCCTTTTCCCTCTGAACGCGATACTGGCCAACCTGAACGATATGGCCGAGCGGGTTTACAATCTACACCGCCTTACGCGCCTGGAAAGAGTAAAGGATACCGAAATAGACCCACGCCTGGAACTATCCAGGTTTACTACCAGCCAACGGTACGATCTGGAAACTTTCCGGAACAACCTTACTTTTCAATCGCATATCTTCCGCCACGCAGTAAGGGTGAGCCTGGCCACCGTAGCGGGTTATATATTGGGCATGGCCCTTCACCTGGACCGGGTATACTGGATCCTGCTCACCATCGTAGTGATCCTGAAGCCGGGCTTCGGGCTGACCAAATCGCGCAGCTATCAGCGCCTGATCGGTACGGTGATAGGCGCCCTTTTCGCACTGGCTGTGCTGCTGCTCATTAAAAATCCGCCTGTGATCTTCATCATCATGTTGTTCTGCATACTGGGCGCCTATACTTTTATGACCTACCAGTATACCGTGAGCGTGATCTTTACCACTCCCTTCGTGATCTTCCTGCTGCATTTCCTGCATCCGGCAGATCTGAAGTATGCCACAGCGCGGGTGCTGGATACTTTTATCGGCGGAGGACTGGCCTTTATAGCCAACCTCACCCTCTGGCCCAGCTGGGAACATAAGTACCTGTCCAGCTACATGGAGAAAATGGTACAATCCAACAAAGCCTATTTTGAACAGGTGATGAAACTGTACACCGGTCTGCAGATGACGATCGTTGACTATAAGCTGGCCAGGAAAGAAAGCTATGTAAATACCGCCAACCTCACGGCTGCTTTCCAGCGTATGCTGAGCGAGCCAAAGAGCAAACAGAAGAACACTTCCAAAATGTATCATTTTGTGGTGCTGAACCATACGCTGAGCTCACGGATAGCAGCGCTGGCTGCTTACGGACTGGGGCATGGCGTGCGGTTTCCCCGGCCCGAGTACCAGCTGATCAGCCGGCACCTTTTACAATACCTGGATCAGATCATCGCACTGACGGCTGAACCGGATATTATATTACCGGAATTACCGGCCTCCATAGAGGCATTTGAAACGCTGGATATTCGTTTGGAAAGTTTGATACAGCAAAGACAAACGGAGATCAATCAAGGCAAAGGAGAAACGGCATTGAGGGATGAGATGCTGGAAACAAAGCAGGTGAGAGATGCACTGCATGGGGTGTTGGGGGTGTTGAGGGATATGAGGAAGGCGTTGGCGGCGTAAGCGGGTCTTCAGTCTCCGAACGCAGCAAGCGGGTCTTCAGTCTCCGTCATTGCGGCCTCAGACCAGGGTCTTCCGCCCCGTCATTGCGAGGAGCCGCAGGGCCTGGCGGGAGGCGCGACGAAGCAATCTCCTGACGCAATCTCCGCGAAGATCAATTAGAAGATTGTGTTAGAAGATTGTGTTAGAAGATT
>JGI25160J50197_1001233_pt1 | contig 12997 bp, 12 predicted proteins | sample AraplaMF_Cvi_mMS_FD_50197 | JGI IMG/M metagenome (IMG submission 50197)
GCGCTCTCGCATCCGATCGGCGCGGTTTACAATACCCATCACGGCATGACCAATGCCGTCGTCATGCCCGCGGTGCTGCGCTTCAACCGCTCGGCCATTGAAGAGAAGATTGCGCGTGCGGCTGCCTATCTCGGCATATCCGGCGGTTTCGACGGCTTCTACGACTACGTGCTGAAGCTGCGCTCCGAACTCGGCGTGCCCGAAAATCTCACTGCGATGGGAATCACCCCCGACCGGATCGACGAACTGGCCGCAATGGCGATCGAAGATCCGAGTGCTGGTGGCAATCCGGTTGCATTGACGCTCGAAAATACGAAGACCCTGTTTAAGGATTGCTTCTGAACAGATAAAGGCGGACCTCTAAACTGGCCCGGAAAACCTCGGTTTTCCGGGCTTTTTTGTTGTTTTTCGCGCTTCGGGCCATCCCANTTTTTGATGATGTGAAAAATGCGGACCGCAATTTCGGCGGGCGCGTTTAGAATTTGTTAACCACGATTGGAAAGGATGGGTTAACCGCACGATGCTCCGACTGTGCGATCAACAAGAGCGATGCCGGCTCACGCCCATTCCGTTCGAGGACTAAGAATATGCCAGTCATCACATTCGCAAATACCAAGGGCGGCGCCGGCAAGACCACAGCCGTGTTGCTGCTTGCAACCGAATTGGCCCGTCAGGGCTACCGTGTCACCATCCTCGATGCCGACCCGCAGCACTGGATTTCGCGCTGGCACGAAATCTCCGGNCATGTGCCCAACATCAGCGTCATCGACTTCGTAACAACCGCCTCGCTGCCGCAGCACATCAGCGAAAACAAACATAATACCGATTACTTCATCATCGACCTGCCCGGCGCGCGCAACCCGCTGCTGGCAACGGCAGTCGGCCTTTCCGATCATGTGCTGATCCCGATCCAGGGCTGCGCCATGGATGCTCGTGGCGGCGCCCAGGTTCTCGAACTGCTGCAATATCTGGAGGAGAAGGCCGGCATCAAGATCGGGCATTCGGTCGTGCTGACCCGCGTCAACTCCATGGTCACGACCCGCGCACTGCAGCTGGTCAAGGCCCTGTTGAACGAACGCCACGTGTCTGTTCTGGATACGGCCATCATCGAACGCTCCGCCTTCCGTGACATCTTCGATTGTGGCGGCACGCTGCATACGATGGATCCAACGCGTGTCAGCAATCTCGACAAGGCCCGTGAAAACGCTCTCTGTTTCGCAGAGGAGATCATTCGCAAGGTGCCCGGCCGGCTGCCGGTTGCGATCCGCCTGGCGAATGCCATGGGCCGGGCTGCCTGATCAGAATAGACAGGGGTAGGGAAATTGATGCCTCGGCTTCGGCCGGGGCATTTTCTATTTGAAATTACATTTGCTCACTGCTGTAATGATGATCAGGTTGTAAAAATCTCTTCACGCGCGAAGCAACGCATGAGCATAAGCCAGCAAGTCGACGACAAGCTTATCGATTCTATTTACGGGATCGTTTTTGGTGAAGCGCGATGGGATACGTTTCTGACGGAGTTGAACGGGNTGCTGCCAGGGGCGGGAACCAGCCTTTTCTATCATGATGCGGCGCGGGCGGAAGGTTCGTCGCAATTCCACATCAATATGGATCAGGCGTGGATCGACACCTACACACGCTATTACTGCCGGCTGAACCCCTGGATATCGGGGCTGAACAGAACGCCCCCCGGGCAGGGGGCAATCGGTGAGGATTTCATATCCTATGCAGAGCTTTCCAGGACCGAGTTCTTCAACGACTTCTGGCATCGGCATGAAGGTCACGGCGCCGTCGGCATGGCGATCCTGCGGGAGGGCAGCCGGTCNTTCAATCTTTCGATCACCACGACCCGCTGGACCGATCCGGATGAGAGCCGGGCCTGCGCTGCGCTTCTGACACGGATCGGACCTCATCTGAGGCGCGCCTTCATCGCGGTCGAATCCGGCGGCCGACAGAAGAATGTTTCGGAGATCAACGGGAGGCTGTTCGATGCTATTGGCGTCGGTGTGCTGCTGCTGAATTCGGAGCGGCGACTGGTCTCCACCTCTGTCTTCGGAGAGCAGGTGCTCGAACAGGGGGCGGGTGTCTGGCTTTCACCGCTCGGAATGCTGCATCTTGCCGACCAGGATGCNGACGACCGTCTCACACTGATGCTGCGGCATGAGGAGGAGGCAGAGCGTCAGCAGACGGTTCTGGACGATGGCCGGAAGATCACCTTGCTCAAGCTTGAGAAGAGCCACCAGCCACGCTTCTTCGAGCGNCCTGTCGTCGCCATCCTGATCGAGCCGAAACAAAGCTCCGCAGGGCTGAGCGATGAGAAACTGCGCAGAGATTTCGGTCTCACGCAGGCTGAAATCAGGGTCGTGAGGGCGCTGGTTTCGGGAGGCTCGGTTTCGGGCCTGGCTGCCGAAACCAGCCGTTCGCGCGAGACGATCCGCTCGCAGGTGCGGTCCGTCTATCTGAAGACGGGTGCCAGGAAGCAGGTGGAGCTCCTGCGTCTGATCCAGTTCGGCGAGCGCCCGCCAGAAACACCGGGCGAATAGATTTCCTCAGTCGACGAATTCGACCGTCACGCCGGGCTTGACCATCTTGGCAAGCTCCGTCGCATCCCAGTTCGTCAGGCGGATGCAGCCGTGGCTCTGGGTGCGGCCGATCCTGGAAGGGTCCGGCGTGCCGTGAATGCCATAGGTGGGCTTGGAAAGCGCCATCCAGACCGTACCAACCGGGCCATTCGGGCCTGGCGGAATGTCGAGGATCTTATCGTTGGCGCCCTGCTGGAAATTGATCTTCGGATTGTAGGTGTAGCCCGGATTGAAGGCGACACGCTCGACGGTCACGGTACCTGACGGAGAAGGCGTGTCGGTGGAGCCGATCGAGGCCGGGTAGGCGGCAACAAGATTGCCGGCGTCGTCATAGGCAAAGACCTGCTTGCGGCCCTTATCGGCGAGGATCTTTGAAACAGCGCCGGTCTTGTTCGCGCCGGGATTGACGACCTTGATGACTGTGCCCGGGATCGTGAAATCCGCGCCGGGGTTCATTTCCTTCAGGAAGTTCTCGTCCATGTGGAAGCGCTCGGCGAGCGCTTCGTGACCGTGGTATAGGCAAGCGACGGCAGGAGTGCCTTCTGTGAATAATCTTCCGGTATCTGCGCCACATAGGGACCGGCCGCATCCGCGTCCGTGATGGTATAGTTGACGACCGGCAGGCCGCCATTCATGCGCAGTTCTTCGAGGATCGCATCCGTATTGTTCGGATCAAGCTTCGTGCCGGTCATCTGTTCATAGGCGTAGATCGCCTTGGTGACGTTGGAGCCCATGTGGCCGTCGATGACACCAGGAGAAACGCCGGCGCGATCCAGAAACACCTGAAGGGCGACGATCTCAGGCTTGGACTTGTCCTTGAGCGTGATCACAGGATCCTGTGGCGCCGCGCGCGGCTCGTCGGCGGGTGGAATCTGCTGGTCGGGCTCGACCGCTGCATAGTCATCCTGGCCCTGCGGATCGCCGGGATAGGCCTGATCGAGTGGCCGGCGCTCTATGGAGGCGTCCTGCGGGATGGACCCCGTTACCGGGCCGCGCTCGGAATAGCGCGTATCGCCATAGCGGTTGTCGTCGGAATAATAGGGGTCGTTATTGTAGGCGTCGTTATAGACTTCCCGATTGGTGCGCGGCGAATAGTAGCCGCGAGCACGCATCTCGGTCGCGACGATGTTGCCGTAGCGGTCGATCAGCACACGATTGCCGCGATAGTCGTGGGCATAAACGAAGCCGCGGCCGGGCGGGACGTATTCGAGGATTTCGCCGGTCGGCGTCACCAGTACGATATCGCTTCTGTTGCGACCGTATTGCTGCGCGTCGGCCTGCTGCGGCGTGAAGGCGGCGAGCGTCAAAAGTAGGGCCGAAAAGGAAAGGGCCGATTTCATAAAGCGATTCACGTCTCACACCTCGATCAGTGGCTCGGCAGACACACACCTGCGAATTTTGACGCTAGTGTGGAATTTCTTAAGCCGTGCTGAACAAAAGATAAAAACAACGGTGTTTTGCGTTTACTCATAAACGCTTGCGCGAAGATGGCGTTCCCGTGAAGTCGACGGTTGCGGTGCTGCCGATCGCCGTTCCTGTCCTTGATTGACTAGGGTGACGGCACCCCCTAACCCTACCGCAACCAAGATTCCCGGGAGGATAAGCCGATGATCGAATTTGCCGCCGCACGCGGACCGCGCCTGATGCTGGACGAAAGATCGGTGCTGGATATCGGCGGCTGCATCGTCGAGGGCATCGATATCGCGCCCAAGCGCGCCATCCCCGACGATGGCGATCCGCGAATCGATCATTCCTTGGAAGGCTTTCTCTTTACCTGCGGCCCCGATCACATTCGTCATCGCCAACCTGTTCCCGGGACGGACGGCAAGATCTATCCTCTGCACGGGTCTGCCTCCGGCCATGCGGCCAAAGTGCTGTGGACGAGGTTCGAAAATGGCAATGCCGAATGCCGCGCCGATATCGACATCATCACGGTCGAGGGCCTGCCTCAGCGCATCGAGCGCCTGTGGCGGATCGACGGGGAAACGGGCGAGGTCTCGCTTGAGGATCGCGTCGTCAATACGAGCGACCAAAAGGTGCCGACCTTTCTGATGTACCATATGAATATCGGCGGCAAATGGCTGGACGCGGGAACGCGGCTCGAGGGGAGAATGCTCGAGGGCGGCGGTTTTCCCTGGACCTTCGGCGAGGAGCCGGGCGGNATCTTCTGCGTCGAGGCTCCGGCAACGGAGGNTGGTCTTGCCGAAGTNCGGCTCGGGCCGGTTGCCGCGATCGGCGGCAAGACGCTCANGGTGCGCGTGCGTGCCGATACGCTGCCGCATCTGCAGATCTGGCGGAACCAGAAGGCGCCGGCNGATATTATCGGTATCGAGCCGGTGTCGCACCGCTGGGTGCTGCGCCATGAGCTGGAGGCGGCCGGTGAGTTCAACTGGCTGAAGCCGGGCGAAAGCCGCAGCTACGGCCTTCGTTTCGGCTTCGTCTAAGCTTACTAGCCTAATCCGGGGGCGTTCGGCGAAGACGTGTTGACGCCCAAGGGGACGCGTCGTAGACCTTCAGCCCACCATTTTAGAGGAGATTGAGACGATGGATATCCGCCAGATCGACGATGAATACTCCGTTTCCGGCCAGATCGCGGTTGACGAACTCGACCAGATCAAGGCACTCGGCTTCAAGTCCATCGTCTGCCATCGTCCGGATGGCGAAAGCCCTGACCAGACGCCCTTTGCCGTCATCGAAGCCCGCGCCAAGGAAATCGGCCTGCAGATCACCCATGTGCCGGTCGGGCCGATGGGCGTGACCGAGGAGGCCGTGCAGGGCATGGTCGACGCGCTCGACGAATTCGAGCGGCCGATGCTCGGCTATTGCCGCTCCGGCGCACGCTCGACGGCGATCTATCAGAAGACGCACCACATCCGCGCCTGAGCCGGTTTTACCCGAACCAGTCCTGCGCCGCGCTAACGCGGCGCTTTTATTTGATGAACAGGAGAACACGATGAGCATCAAGCGTATCGACATCGGTGCCCGCATGAGCGGCGCCGTCATCCACGGCAACACCGTATACCTGGCAGGCCAGGTCGGCGAAGGCGAAAGCGTTGCCGATCAGTGCAAGTCTGCACTCGGCGAAGTCGACCGTCTGCTCGCCGCTTCCGGCAGCAACAAGTCGAAGATCCTGCAGACGATCATCTATCTCTCCGATATCGCCTATTTCGCAGAGATGAACGCCGTNTGGGAAGGCTGGATCGACCCGGCAAACCCGCCGGCCCGTGCCACCAGCGAAGCCAAGCTGGCTGCGCCGAAGTACAAGGTNGAATTCATCGTCACGGCCGCTCTCGACTAAGAGCGCTGCANAGCGATAGATCAAAGCCGGTAGGGTGTGAACCAGGATAGGTTCACGAACTTACCGGCTTTTTGTTTGGGCGATTTCCGAGAGGGTGCGCGTCGGCGTAATAGCTTCCGGATCGAGCTTGACCTCGATGATCGCCGGCTTGCCGCTGTCGCGCGCGCGTTCGAAAGCCGGCGCGAAATCCTCCGTTTTTTCCACCGTCTCGCCGTGACCNCCATAGGCGCGGGCAAGGGCTGCAAAGTCCGGATTGGTGAGGTCGGTNGCGCTGACGCGNCCGGGATATTCCCGCTCCTGGTGCATGCGGATCGTGCCGTAGATGCCGTTNTTGACCACGACCGTGATGATCGGCAGGCCGTAGCGCACGGCGGTCGCAAATTCCTGTCCGTGCATCAGGAAGCAGCCGTCGCCGGCAAAGCAGATGACGTCCCTGTCGGGGAAGAGCTGTTTGGCANCGACTGCTGCCGGCAGGCCGTANCCCATGGAGCCTGAGGTCGGGGCCGCCTGTGTNTTGAAACGGCGGAAGCGATGGAAGCGGTGCACCCAGGTGGCGTAATTGCCGGCGCCGTTGGTGAAGATCGTGTCCGGCCCGGTATTGGCCTCCAACCATTCCATGATCGGCCCCATATGAACGGCGCCCGGACCTGTCGCCGGCGGCTTGGACCATGAGAGATAGGCCTGGTGCATGCGCTCGGTGCGTTCGACCCAGCGCGGCTCGACAGGAGCTTCGAGATCGGCGAGTGCAGCGATGAAATCGGCGGGGCTGGCGCAGATCGCGAGATCGGGGCGATAGACGCGGCCAAGCTCCGACGGATCCGGATGGATGTGGACGAGCGACTGCGCCGGGTAGGGGATATCGATGAGCGTATAACCCGAAGAGGGCATTTCTGACATGCGGCCACCGAGCAGGATCAGGAGGTCGCTCTCCTTGATCTCCTTTGCCAGCGCCGGATTGATGCCGATGCCGACATCGCCGGCGTAGCAGGGATGCAGGTGATCGAACAGCATCTGCCGGCGGAAGGAGCAGCCGACCGGCAGGCGGAAGCGCTCGGCAAAGGTCTGGAAATCGGCGACCGCATCAGCATCCCAGCGGGTGCCGCCAAGGATGACTATCGGCCGCTCGGCCTTCAGCAGGCGCAGATAGAGATCGTCGATCTGGCTGCGGCCGGGATGGGCTTCGACGCGCGCGTAGCGCCTGGCTTTCGGAGCCTCGACCCCGTCGCGCAACATATCTTCAGGAAGCGTCAGCACGACCGGACCCGGACGGCCCGATGTGGCGATCGCGAAGGCGCGGGTGACGAATTCCGGGATGCGGGCGGCATCATCGATCTCGCCGACCCATTTGGCGAATTCGGTGAAGGCGCGGCGGAATTCGACCTCCTGGAAAGCTTCGCGCTCGCGCGCCTCCCGCTGGACCTGGCCGATGAAGAGGATCATCGGGATCGAATCCTGCCTTGCGATATGCAGACCGGCAGAGGCATTGGTCGCACCGGGGCCGCGGGTGACCATGCAGATGCCGGGCTCGCCGGTCAGCCGGCCCCAGCAATCCGCCATCATCGCCGCCCCGCCTTCCTGGCGGCAGACGATCACGTCGATATCGCTGTCGTGCAGGGCATCGAGCACCGCGAGAAAGCTCTCTCCGGGCACGCAGGAGAGGCGTTTGACGCCGTTTGCCTTCAGCGCCTCGACGACCAATTGTCCGCCTGTCCTCTTCATGGCCTCTTCCTCCTCATGGCCCCATTTTCCTCATGGCGATGTCTTCCTCTCCCATTGCAGAAGTTCGGCCAGGATCTCTTCATTGTGCTCGCCGAGGCGCGGGCTCGGCCGTTCGTAACGCAGTGGCGTTTCCGACAGAACAACCGGCGTGCGTACACCCGGGATCACCGTGCCTGCGGCATCGGGCAGGTCGATGCGCAGGCCGCGCGCGGCAATCTGCGGATCGGCGAACATTTCCTCGATCGTGTTGATGGCGCCTGCCGGAACGGCATTGTCTTCGCAGGCTTTCAGGAGATCGGCTTTTTGCCATTTCAGCGTTTCGGTCGAGACAATCCGGCGCACCGCGTCTCTATTGGCAACGCGTGCCTTGTTTGTCGCGAAATTCTCGTCATCGCCGATGACGAGGCCGAGGATGGTGCAAAGCCGGCGGAACTGACCGTCATTGCCGACGGCAAGGATGAGATAGCCGTCAGCCGTCGGCACGACTTCATAGGGCGAGATATTCGGGTGCGCGTTGCCGAGGCGCACGGGCGCGCGGCCGGAGACCAGGTAATTCATGTTCTGGTTGGCAAGCACTGCCGATTGTACATCGAGCAGCGCCATGTCGATCAGCTGGCCTTCACCCGTCTTCAGCGCATGGATGAGGGCGGCTTCGATCGCCGAGACTGCATAGATGCCGGTGAAGATATCGGCGATTGCCACACCCGCCTTCATTGGCTGGCCATCCCGCTCGCCGGTGATCGACATGAAGCCGGACATGCCCTGAACGATATAATCGTAGCCGGCGAGATTGGCATAGGGGCCGGTCTGGCCGAAGCCGGTGATGGAGCAGTAGACGAGACGGGGATTGATCGCTCTCAGGCTGTCATAGTCGAGACCATATTTGAGGAGGCCACCGAGCTTGAAATTCTCGATCAGCACATCGGCGGTGGCGACGAGGCGGCGCACCAGCGACTGGCCTTCCTCGCTCTTGAGATCGGCGGTGATGGATCGCTTGCCGCGATTGGTGGAATGGTAGTAGGCGGCCGAGAGATTTTCGCCATCCGCTCCTTCGACGAAGGGCGGCCCCCAATGTCTGGTGTCGTCACCTCCGTCGGGGTTTTCCACCTTGATCACGTCGGCGCCGAGATCAGCCAGCATCTGTCCGGCCCAGGGGCCGGCGAGCACGCGTGCGAGTTCGATGACCCGGATGCCCGCAAGCGGCGGCTTCTTCTTTTCGTCCTGCGTCATGTTCCTCCCAGTTTCCTCCCGGGCTTCTCCCATGGCTGTCGGATTTCAGGGCGCCCGCGTTGCCTCAGATGTATCGGATACGGGTTTGGAAGCAAAGCGTCGCTCCCGCCAGATGATGTAGAGGCCCGACGCGATGACGATGAGGATGCCGAGCCATTTCAGTGCATCCGGGAAATCGCCGAAGACCAGCCAGGCAAAGGCGGTGGCCGAAACGATTTCCAGATATTGCAGCGGTGCCAGCGTTGAAGCCGGTGCGGCGCGATAGGCATAGGCGGCGAGGATGCCGGTGATGGCGGCGGCGATGCCCGTACCCAGCAGGTAGCCGAAGGCGGGGAGATCGGGCATGGTGGTGTCGATGATGTTGGAACCGCTGCCATAGCCGAAGAACAGGATGACGGCGCAGAAGAAGATGCCCCAGAGGCCGGTCTGGAACTGCATGGCCCAGGGATCTTCCCGGTGCGAGAGCACGCGTGTCATCAGCGCGAAGACGGCGATACAGAAGGCACTGACGACAGGAAGAAGCGCGATATAGCCGACCTCTTCGAAGCTCGGCTGGATGATCAGCATGGCGCCGAGGAAGCCGACGGCGCAGGCGCTGTAGCGGCGCCAGCCGATGGTCTCCTTCAGGAAGATGCTGCCGAGGATCGTCAGGATGATCGGCTCGACGAAGAAGATGGCGATCGCATCGGCAACCGCCATGACCTTCAGCGTGGTGACGAAGCTTATCATCGACGTCGTGACCATGGCGCCGCGGATTGCATGATACCAGCTCTGCTTCAGCGAGAACTGGATCTTGGCGCCGCGCAGAAAGACGATGGGCAGCATGGTGAGCGACTGGATGACAAAGCGGAAGGCGGCGACCTCGGTGGACGAGATCGTTGCCGTTGCGAGCTTCGAGAAAATGTCGATCAGCGGCGAAATCAGCACCGAGAGCAGCATGAAAAGCAGGCCGAACGTCACTTCGGAGGAGGCTTGATGGGGGGTATAGCTCGGGCTTGTCATCTCAGTCCTTTCGCTCCGGACCGTTGCGGATCGCCTCGTCGCACCAGTCGGCCAAATCCGCTATTGCCGCGCCGGCGCCGATTTCGTTCAGCGTCTCATGCCGCATGTCCTGATATATCTCAGTGCTGATACGGGAGAAGCCCTGGCTTTTCAAACGCTCTGACAGCCAGAGCACAGCTTTTCCATTGTTGGTAGCCGGGTCCTTTCCACCGCCGACCAGGTGAATCGGTATGTCCTTCGGCAGTCTGGCGAGTTGTTCCTTCGCGATGCCGCGGAAGGTGAGCGCGAAGACGTCCAACCACAGCGATACCGAAGCATCGAAACCGCAAAGCGGATCGGCGATATAGGCATCGACCTCGGCCGGATCGCGCGACAGCCAGTCGAACTCCGTCCGATGATTGGGGACGGACTTGCCCCAGGCGGAAAATGTCAACCTTGGCAGCATGTCACTCGGCACGTCGGAGCCCTTCAGCGCGCGCTCGGCAAGCAGGATCGCCTGCGCGGCGCGGCCGGAAAGGCCGACGGCGAAATTCGAATTCCAGATGGCGACGGCGGCGAAACGGCCGGCAAGATCGGCTGCGGCATTGAGTGCGATCAGGCCGCCCATCGAGTGACCGAACAGAATGACGGGCAGGCCGGGGTGACGGCCCGTGGCGAAGCTGTGCACGGCGGCGATATCGCTGACGACGTGTTCGATGCCGTTGCGTCTCGCAAAGCGGCCGAGCGGCGCATCGGATGCGGTTGTCTCGCCATGGCCGCGATGGTCATGCGCATAAACGTGGTAGCCTCTTGCCGCCATGGCCACGGCAAAGCGCCGGTAGCGACGCGAATGTTCGGCAAGCCCGTGTGAAATCATCAGGATAGCCTGCACTCGTCCTTCTGCGGGCTGGTAGTGACAGGCAAGCGAAGCCCCGGCGTTTTGAAGCCGCAATGTCTCGGAAAACATGCATTCCTCCCAGGCCCAAAAGACCAGATATCAAGGCAAATGCAATATTGCGGCGTCGCTCATACACGAGAAAGCGTGCTTCCTGCTGCGATTCAGGGTTGCGCAAGTCACAGCTTCGTGCTTGTTTGTTCTTGTATTGTTCTTTGTCGGAACTATTTCGGGGCTAATAATGGTCAAGTTTCTACTCTCGGTTTCCATCCTGTTCCTCTCGCTGTCGTCTGTCGGCTCCGTATCCGCCGAAGAAAGCGGGCGAACGCGCTTCATTCTCGCCGCAAGCTGGCAACCGGCATTCTGCCAGACCAATCAGAAGAAGGCCGAATGCGCCACGCAGAGCGGCGAGCGCTATGACGCCACCAATTTTTCTCTCCACGGTCTGTGGCCGATGCGCCAGGATTATTGCGGCGTGCCTGCCGAGCAGAAGGCCGCCGACAAGGACGGCCAGTGGACGGACCTGCCGCCAGTAGACCTTACGGCCGAGACGAAGACCGCTCTCGACAAGGCAATGCCCGGCACGCAATCAGGGCTCGAGCGGCATGAATGGATCAAGCACGGCACATGCACCAAGATGAGTGCCGATGATTATTTTGCCACTGCTATCCACCTGATGGGCGATCTCAATGCTTCTGCGGTGCGCGATCTCTTTGCCGCCAATGTCGGCAAGACGCTGAAATCCGACGCGATCAAGGCGGCTTTCGACAAGAGCTTTGGGGCCGGTGCCAGCGACCGCGTGAAGATGAGCTGCCGGCGCGTCGGCAACAAGCGCGTGATCAGCGAACTGACGATCGGACTTTCGCAGGATGCCGTTTCGGCCCAAGCGAAGGAGAAGGGTCTCGGTGGGCTGATCCANGGGGCAGGGCAGACGTCCTTCGGCTGTGACGAAGGCCTTGTGGATGCAGCCGGCTTCTGACGGAAACATGCCGAAATCCTGACGAAACAGGGTTTCGGCGTTGCCCGCGGGCGTGGTTTCGCCTACATAGCGGCCACGATTTCAAGTTTCCGCCCGGAGCATCCCAGCATGGCACGTCAGTTCATCTATCATATGTCCGGCCTCAACAAGGCCTATGGCAATAAGAAGATCCTCGAGAACATCCATCTTTCCTTCTATCCCGATGCAAAGATCGGTATTCTCGGCCCGAACGGCGCCGGTAAGTCCACTGTGCTGCGCATCATTGCCGGCCAGGACAAGGAATATACTGGCGAAGCCTGGCTCGCCGAAGGTGCGACGGTCGGCTACCTGGAGCAGGAGCCGAAGCTCGATCCGAACAAGACGGTGTTCGAAAACGTCATGGAAGGCGTTGCTTCCAAGACGGCGATCGTCGATCGCTACAACGANCTGATGATGAACTATTCCGACGAGACGGCGGAAGAGGGNGCCAAGCTCCAGGACATCATCGACAGCCAGAACCTCTGGGATCTGGAAAGCCAGGTCGAGATGGCGATGGAAGCGCTGCGCTGCCCGCCGCGCGACGCCGAAGTCACCAGCCTGTCGGGTGGTGAACGCCGTCGTATCGCGCTCTGCCGCCTTCTGCTCTCGCAGCCGGACCTGCTGCTGCTCGACGAACCGACCAACCATCTGGACGCCGAAACCATCGCCTGGCTCGAAAAGCACCTGCGCGACTATCCGGGCGCCGTGATGATGATTACCCACGACCGCTACTTCCTGGACAACGTCACCGGCTGGATCCTCGAACTCGATCGCGGCCGCGGCATTCCCTACGAAGGCAACTACTCGGCCTACCTGCAGGCGAAGGCCAAGCGCATGCTGCAGGAAAACCGCGAAGAAGCCGGCCGCCAGAAGGCGATCAGCCGCGAACAGGAATGGATTGCTTCCAGCCCGAAGGCCCGTCAGGCCAAGTCGAAGGCGCGTATCAAGTCCTACGAGCAGCTGGTTGAGGCCGCCGAGAAGCAGCGTCCGGGCGACGCGCAGATCATCATCCCGGTCAGCGAACGCCTCGGCCAGGTCGTCATCGAGATGGAAGGCATCACCAAGGGCTTCGAAGGCCGCACGCTGATCAACGATCTGTCGATCAAGCTGCCGCCGGGTGGCATCGTCGGTATCATCGGTCCGAACGGCGCCGGCAAGACGACGCTGTTCAAGATGATCACCGGTCAGGAAAAACCGGATGCCGGTTCGGTCCGCATCGGCGAGACCGTACATCTCGGTTATGTCGACCAGAGCCGCGACGCGCTCGACGGCAACAAGACCGTCTGGGAGGAAAT
>JGI25160J50197_1001248_pt1 | contig 12893 bp, 18 predicted proteins | sample AraplaMF_Cvi_mMS_FD_50197 | JGI IMG/M metagenome (IMG submission 50197)
CGAGGAACATCAGCTTCTCGGTGCCGTTCAGATGCGCCCCCTGGATCACGTTCGAAGCGATCGCGATATTTTCGTAGATGAATTCGGCCCGAAGCGTATTGTTGGCGACGATACCGCCGACTTTCGCCGCAGCCAGGAAAACGACCTGCGGCCGTGCCTTCGCAAACCAGTCGAACACGGCCGCCTGGCTGCAGAGATCGACCGAGCTCCGGTCGGCCGTGAGAAGCCGCACGTCCTCTCGCGCCAGCCTACGCACGATCGCGCTGCCGACCATGCCGCGATGGCCGGCGACGAAGACGCTCTTTCCCTTCAGCTCAAACGGTACGTTTGCCACTGCCTGCGTCTCGTTTTGCGTCCGCCAGATCGCTCGCTATCATCTCCGCGACAAGCTCCGTGAATGTCCGCTTTGGCTTCCAGCCCAACACATCGCGCGCCTTGCTCGGGTCGCCAACGAGTAGATCGACCTCGGTGGGGCGGAAATAGGCTGGATCAATCTTCACCACCGTCTTGCCGCTTGCGGCATCGACGCCGATCTCCTCGACTCCCTTGCCGCGCCATACTACCCGGCGGCCGACCTGCGCGAACGAGAGCTCGACCATCTCGCGCACGGAGTGCATCTCGCCGGTGGCGAGCACAAAATCATCCGCCTTGTCGGCCTGCAGGATCTTGTGCATGCCCTCAACATAGTCGCGCGCATGGCCCCAGTCGCGCTTGGCTTCGAGGTTGCCGAGATAGAGCGCGTCTTCGAGCCCGACCTCGATGCGGGCGACGCCGCGCGTGATCTTGCGGGTGACGAAAGTCTCCCCGCGGATCGGACTCTCGTGGTTGAATAGGATGCCGTTGGAGGCGAACATGCCGTAGGCCTCACGATAGTTCACTGTGATCCAGTAGCCGTAGAGTTTTGCGACGCCGTAGGGCGAGCGCGGGTAGAACGGCGTCGTCTCCTTCTGCGGGATCTCCTGCACCAGACCATAGAGCTCGGAGGTCGAAGCTTGGTAGAACCGCGTCTCCTTCTCCCTACCCAGAATGCGGATCGCCTCTAAAAGCCGCAGCACACCAATCGCATCCGCGTTAGCAGTATATTCCGGGCTCTCGAAGCTGACGGCAACGTGGCTTTGTGCGGCGAGATTGTAGATCTCGGTCGGCTGGATCTGCTGCACCAAGCGAATCAGATTGGAAGAATCGGTCATGTCGCCGTAGTGCATCAAAAAGGGCACGTGGCCGACATGTGGGTCCTGATAAAGGTGATCTACGCGCGCGGTGTTGAATGAAGACGAGCGTCGCTTGATGCCGTGCACGATGTAGCCGAGTGATAACAGATATTCGGCAAGATACGCACCGTCCTGGCCAGTCACACCCGTAATCAGAGCGACCTGCTTGGTCATCGCTTCATGTCTCTAGAACCAACGGCGCAGGCGCAATGGCCCGCACCTGACGAAAATAGAACCTGTTCTCACAGAACTTCTTGGGCACAGACTCGGGGGCAGGTCAACCCCAAGGTCGAAGGAAACTTGAGATTAGATGGCATGGCAGGGCGGGTGGGGCCAGAACCAGTGCTCGCGCACATCTTAGCCCCGTCCTCGAGCACGCTGGCCCCACAGCTTGAATTGAAGCTTGTGGAAAAGCTCTACAGGTTCGCCGCTGTGCTATACTGGTCTTGCATCACCTCCTGAAGAGGCATCATGCCCAAAGATAAATTGTCCCTGGTTGCAGGCCGAGACGGGTCCTTAGATTGCCTGAAGGGGCTCGCAATTGTGACCGTCGTAGCTGGTCACACGTTTCAGGGAGTTACATCCGAGTTTGACGAATACTGGCCCTTCCGGGTGATCTACGCGTTCCACATGCCCATGTTCATGTTCGTGGCGGGAATGACTGCATCATTCTTTTACCAACGACAAATCGAGGCCGGGGCCAAAGTTTCGGTTTTACGAAATGACCTTTGGAAGAAAGCGCAACGACTCGTAATTCCATTTTTGGCATGGGCCATTGTCAGTTATTTCCTAACCCCCTTGGGCGACTTTGTTGCCCATATGACAAAGGTCATCGCGTTCCCGGACAATGGGCTTTGGTTCCTGCTGGTACTTTTTCAATGCAATATTGCGCTGGCGGTGGCTATCTGGCTCATTGTCATGTTTCGTAGATGGGCTCCCCATGCCCAAGCACTTTCCTGGGACAGCCCCTGGACGCAGGCAGGGGCCTTGATTGTAGCAACATTTTTGGTGAACTTGGTCAGTCGTTGCATTCCCAATGGGCTCGGGCTCTATCTCACGCGAGCGCACTTCTCCTACTTTGTCGCAGGCCTAATTTACCAGATCGCCTTTTTGCGCGGCTTACCAGCAGTCCTTCGCCCGCTTCCTTATCTAGTCTTCTTGGCTCTCGTCCCTTTCTGGCATCGCACAAACGTATCGTCCATCATCGCTTACTTTCCGCCCTCTTGGGGACACCCCCGTTCGATCAATTCGATCTACATAATGATCGTCGCCGCAGCCGGCACATTGGCGTTCGTCGACCTTGCCGGGATCATCTATCGTCGCCTACCGGCTTTCTTGGAATGGCCGCTTGCGCTTCTTGGCCGACGATCCCTCGATATCTACGCGATCCACTTCCACGTTCTTGGAACGTGGCCTCCGATTATAGCCCCATTACTGTACAGCCTGACTGTTTCCACGGCACTGAGACTCAATTCATGGACGGCTTTGATTTTTTTCGGTCAACGCCAGAGTCTACTTTCGCAAGAACGGCACGGTGAATTTCGCATGCGACGACCCAAGCCGTATTCATCAGCAGAAGCGCAATAAGGAGCCGGCTCTACATGGCTATAACCGCTTCGACGCTTCCGAGCAGCAAGTTGGAATTCGATCGTTGACATCCGAAACTCCAGAGCCGGAACGATTAAAAAATCTGGCTTCTTCCCTCAGACCAGGCTTCGGATCTCTTCCGAGTTAAACTTAACACGTTAACCTTATAAGTGTTGAAGCTTTGCTTTTTCTAATTCGCTTCTACATCGATGAGCGGCGTATTTTTGGCGAACCATCTGGATTTATTGGAAGGCTCCACCGATAATGCAGCGACAAAACGTCCGACTTGACGAGGAGATACGATATGTTCCGAGTGTTTTTTCGGAGCCTGACTCACGAGACGCCAGCGAACAATTATAGTTTTAGAGCTCGCTCGATTGACAGAGATGCCGAAACAGATCACCGACGTGTTGCATCGGTGATGGGAGCACTAGAGGCAGCGATCAGAGAAGCAGAGGACGAACGGTCTGGCCTCAAGCAGCGCGTCGATGATGCGTTAGCACGTGCAGCTGTGACTTTCGGGAACGGTAGCGACGAGTACATCGAACGCGAGCCTCTCGATGATCGTCATCAAAGTCTTTTTTCGTCCCAGATATCGAATGGCGAGCGACGCCTGTCTGAGCTGAATGGAATAATTTCGCACCTTCAATTCTTAAAAACCGCCGCGCGAAATCGGTTCCGCTATTCGTAGCTCCATCCAGGTAGAAGAGCGCAGACCACGGCTAAGGTTTCAGCGAATCCACGTCCATACTCGCCTTTGATCGACCAGCCCGCTCCCAAGGTGAATTTCAATCCGCCGCCGGCCGCGTACCCAGCCGGCTCCTCAAGATCAGTTCGGCGGGATGCGTGAGATGGGTTCGCGCGGCGTCCTGGTCTATTGCCATTTCGGCCACCATGTCGCCCCGGACGGCACGCCGTAGTCTGACGAGGTGCGACTTCGAACATTGAGCCCCGCTTCGTATGTCAGGGCTGCGGCGCTCGCGGTGCCGATGTCCGGCCGGATTTCGACCGAGGCGAGTCACCACAGTTTGTGACCCAAACGCTCGCGAGCCGGCGAAAGACCTTAATCGCTCTACTGCGACTTTTTAATCCGATGTATCCAGCGGCGCAGCGTGTCGTATACTCCCAACAACGGCGCGTAAGTGAAAAAAAATGCTCCGAGTCCAATCGCGATGATCATATGCCGCAGCGAGAAGGGAGGATCATCCTCAGGCGGACCGTCGTCGGTCCTGACCGGCGCCGGCACGAGGGAGCCCGTTCCCCAATCCGAAAGGCGCGGCTTGCGAGGGGGGATCATAACGACGACAAACAGAACGTTGATAAGTAGCCAGATTCCAAGAACGATAAAGAGCGTGCGCATTACAATTCCAGGAGCCGCGATGCCCGAACGCAGGCAGGAAGTTTTTTTGAAGCAATTGGTTCTACAATTTGACTGCAGTACATGAGATTACGAGTGCAATGCAATGCGTCCGCAACCGGACATATTCCCACTGTAACCTTACCCGGAAAGGTCCACAATCCGCGGCGCTGGACGAATGAAGCAAGAACCCTGCGCCGGGGGCTATCGAAATTCGGCAGTCCGACGACTTCTTCGCCCGAAAGCACCCGTAAATTTCCCAGGTCACGCCGCTCCGGCAGTGGCCGGCCGCATATCGGTGTGAGGTTTTGGCCCCATGCTGTGCTGAGTCTGTGCGTCGGGCGGTCTCAGCCCACGAAACGCCCGAGGCCGTTCGCGGACGCAGACTGACTAGGAGGAACTACTGCAGTCTCTTCACCTAGTCATCCTCTGGGAGACCACATTGGCCCCAGTCTGGAGGCTTTTCCGGACCGAAAAACGAGCTGGGACCGATGCGGTCCGCCGGACCTAGATCGGCAAACAAGCTTCCGTCCCCAAAAATCAGCGATCTGGAATTAGCATTTGTGAATCTCAAGCTGACGCTCGACCGGAGGCGTCAGGATGCAAGAACGGAGGAAAGGCAGGTGACGATGGAGATGCCTGGTTCGCCGCCAGGGCCGACGGAGCGGGCCGGCCCATGCGAGCCGGGGGCGTCTCTCTAGGCGTATTTTCTGACAACCGACGCCGCGGGTTCGAGACGCCCCCGCGAAATGCCGGATAAGGTCCGCTGTACCAGAACCAACCAACCATCAAGGCCGTTCATGCGGTCGAGAATGAGATGCCGCGCGTGGTCGCGCGCGCTGATGAAGTCGGTTACGCTGCGGCGTCGCCGACATGAAGGCGCAGGGCTTCTGCGCCGATCCCGCAAAAAACACGAGCAGCTAAACACCAAGCAGCTGATTGCCTGTCATCGGACAGAGCGAACAATGACGCTGCGCTCGGCCGACCTCAGCCTATGGAGCTCTCTGAGCGTGAGATTAGTCGACCAGGCAGAACATCGCCCTTATACGCGGAAGCACCGTAAGCGCCAGCTTCGCTGGGGTGGCACCCAGCCGAGCGAACGTCGCGCTCCAATCGCCAACATCAACTATGATCACCTCCTCGAGCCCGAGTGACGTGGCACCGGCGGCATGCGCGGCGTCGAGAACGCGCTGCTGAAGCGCGAGCTTCGTTGCTGGAATTCGGCTGTCAGTCATGTTGGTCCCCTCAGCAGCCGGTCAATGTGACCGTTATCCGCATTGATTGACCAGCCACCAAGCCGGAGGCGAGCGATGAGGAAATAGCCGACCGTGGTCGACAAGTACAAGGCACACGAAATCTTTCTGTTTGGAGCGCTCGCGCCCCGATCAATCAGGTTGCGATGGAAGACCGGATGGATGGCTGCGAAGCAGATCTTCGGCCTCGTCGAGCCATCCCTTCAACTGGTCGCGCCAGGCAGGTGTCTCATCTAGATTGTTGGTGCGGACGCGAAGGTCACGCTGATCAATAGCCTCGATCATTCCGATGAGCTCGTGGCCCCTCTTTTCAGATCGAAGATCTGCTTCTGCAGAAAGATGAGGAGCTTCGCTACCGGTAGGGAAACTTCTTGCCGATCCTCGCCGCTCGAGTAACGCTGCGCTTGGCGAAGGCTAATGCCCAGTATTGGCGCGGCCGCATAGACCGACAAGTTCAGATACTTAAGCAACCGGTTGAAACGGGTGCGCGTTGACTGGAGCTCTCCTCTGAAAGCTCCCTTTGCGACAAAATGCGCATGCGTCAAGATGGCGTACTCCACGGCTGACCGAAAAATTCAGTGGCCGGAGCGCGTCACGTGAAGCCGGCACTCAGAAGAGCCGCAGCAGACCGGCATCCATCAGGTTAGCCGCGATAACCGCAGCGAAGACCATCGCACTCGTCAGGTTCATTGGCGATCTCCTTCAGATGCTGCGTGTTCGTAAGACTCTATGGTTAACATTTCCTTACGTTCGCACCGACGCCTGTGGGACCGCAATCTGACCCTCCCCGGCCGGAGGGCAAATGATGACACTTTCCGCTGCCCTTGAGTCTACTTTGCGGCCTATGTGACCATCGATGTTCCGCAGCTGGCGCGGCTGCTCCCGATAGACTGGGAAACCATCAAGCGCCATATCAACGCTGGCCGCCTCCCTCTCGGGATATTGGGCCTTGGCTGCAAGAAGCCGCAGCGGGTCTTTGCCCCGCGAGGACATCGGGGCCATTCTAGCGCGTGCAAGTGACGAGGCATGTCGGTCTCTCGCGACAAGGGATGACGATACAGCCATACTCCTTGGACATCGAACGTCGTCGCTTTTATGGCCCCGCGCAAGGGACAACGCTCTCGAGACCCGTGAGGTCGAGGACGAGAAAAAGCGGCACGCCCGCGCAGCTTGATAGCGAGCGCGCCGAGCAACGCACGCCGCTGGCGCTAGGCCGCGTCTACGATGGCCGGGGGACGAGCACGGCCCGCATCTCGCCGATCAGAAGATCAGAAACGGCCCTCGATCCATAGTCGAGATTCTCGGTCGAAACACACAGCTGCACCGTCTTTTGCCGTCGGGGCCCAAGGGGACATAAGCAGCTCTACGCCCTTCAGCGTCCGTCACTTCGATGATCTAAGGCATCGTGTCCCAACATTCCCCGGCAAGCTCGCGCGTCTCGATCCGGTAGCCTTCAGAGCGTAGGTCGCCGCCATCCATGGTTGGATCCTCCTTGGCATGCCAGTTGTGGCGTTCCAAGATCGGCTCGATGCCGCCGGCATCACGTCCGGGCTTCTATCTTCTGCACATGGCAGCACTTTCACTAGCCGCTCGTTTTCTACCGGCGGATCAATCGCCCCTCGCGCGAGCGGCAATCCTATTTGCGGCGGCCATGCTCATTACCACGCCAGCCGCTTGGCTGATGTGGCGTTTCACGGAGTTGCCGTTCATCAGGCTGAGCCGCCCGCGGGCCGCTGAGGAATAACAATATAGGCGCCATCGACCAACCGGCCTGTTGCTATCATCCACATCCGGCGGCGGCTCATGCCTCTTAGCTTCTCCCGAACCCTGTCGGCGTCCTGCCCCGGCCAGGAAATTGAGATTAAGAAGAACGAGGTCGCCAACTGAGGCGGCCTCTTTGCGGGGAGATACTAATGAGAAGCTACAATTGCAGCCATCCCGAACGCCATGACGCATGCGACGGCTAAAGAGCATAGTGTTATGGCGATTTCTCTAGGCATGTGGCTGCAACCGCGCTGGACCTTATAGGTTCCTGCTGCCAACTGAGGCGCCTTACAGGCGAAGACTGCAATGACACTCAAGATCACCGGCACACTGCCGAATATGATAACAAGCGCCCCTGTACCAAAGGCACTGGCCCATACGTATGGGGTACTACCTGATTACCTAATCGGGTATGCAGTCTGTGCCACAAGGCGCTTCAGAAGTATCGAAGATCGGCAGACGGAGGCGCTCCTATTGGCCTATTTAATCGTTCTCAGGCGGGAACGGCTCATTCGTCTCGCGGGCTAAGATGATGTCGAGCGTCGGTAGTATCGCAGTGACATTAGGAGTGCCGTTTTGAAGACCGGCTTGCAGGGTCGAAACTCTTCAACATCTACTCAGTCACCCAATGTTCCATCGCGAACCAGGACAGATTTAAACCTGCCGCTGCCAAAACGTTTTTGCACGCGAGCAGATCAAGAGCGGTTTCGGATCATACGTGCCGCCGGAATATTCATGTGATGCTTCTTATAGGCAGCAAGAGCATCGTGGCGATCAGATTCTTTGCATCGTCCAAAGTCAGGTGCCTGCCACGACTTTCCGCGTGCGCGCCGTTACCCTTGAGGATAAAGCCTCGTCCGCCCTCTCGAAAATCTTGGCTGCACTCTTGAACAGTTGTTGTCCACCGGCCTCGCGATAGAAACTCACCCGATGTAGCAGGCCACAAGCTCTCCCTCTTGGGGCGCCCGTCGCGACCGCACGCGCCCAGACCCCTTGTAGGAAAGGATGGTTAGGGTTGGGGTATCATCAAAATGCTTACTCATTCCGAAAACTGCGGAGCTCGCGCCTGAGGCAGCTTATCCTGTAAATTCCTCCACCGCACCGTGGTCAAATCACAAACAGGCTCTAATCGGCTCCTCTGCATCGGCAGGTTAATCCCCACTCCGACGGTAGCGATATCGATCACTCCTTTGACGAATTGCCCAGCCACTCCCCGTAATGCAGGCCAGATTTCGCCACCTTCAAGTCCGTAGCGCCAGAAGCTCCTAGCGAGAGAAGCCCGACCAGGCAAGATTTTACGCAGATCTAGTCTATCCTGGCGGTACGCCAAGAGTACCCTATCTAATCCGGCGAACTTGCTCGTATGCAACGTTCGCAGCAGTAGCTCGTGATCCTCGGCGTACGCAGGTCTTGGATCGTACGGATTTCGACGAAACCACGACGCACGCCCGCACCACGTGGGATGAGGGAGAGGAAATCCGGAAAATCGTCGCGCAACGATATCCTGATGCGTCAATCCAATCGGCATCTCTCCAATAAGCGCACCTTCGCTCGAGAACACAACCGCCCCGCAGCCTACAAGGTCAAGACTTGGATCGAGCTGTAGTCGCTCGACCTGCAGTGCTAGTCGTTCTGGGAAGCAGACATCGTCTGCATCCATGCGGGCAATGAACTCGCCTCTGCTGAAGGTGATCGCCTGGTTAAGACGCGTCGCCAATCCCGCAGAAGACGGCTCCCGAACAAGCCGAATTCGCCTATCATTGAACTGTTCGACAATCGCGCTACTCCCGTCCGTTGAGCCGTCATCAATGAGGATCAACTCCCAATCCTGAAGCACCTGGAGTTGAACTGATTGCACAGCCTCGGCCACCGTCAATGCGCTATTGCGCATCGACATGACGATCGAAACGAGCGGGGGCATAGTCACGGTTCAGTCCTATAAGATGCCAGTGCTCGCCGAGAAGATCGATTCGCTTGAGCTATATGGAGAAGCAGAAAGCGGCATCTAAATTTCTTCCCTAGCTGATCGCCTGACCAGCCGCCTCCCGTCAGACCAATCGCCATCCCGCAGGGTAAAGATCGCGAGTATCTCGCTTGTTCAGCTCATTCGGGGCAAACCACGCCCGGGGTGCAAGGACCACCTTGTCAGGCGCGCGGTTAAGCCAGGCCCCCCACCAGCTGAACGAGCTGTTGGCAATCACGTGGTGCCGGCATCGAGCCATCAATGCCATGTCTTCCCAGGGACGGTCGGGATCGCCACAAACATGAACGAGCCGGGATCGCGGCACAAAAGCCAGCACTCGCTCTGCCGCCATGGGATCGTCGGAGAAGATGAACAATTCCGCCTCCCGACCGATTGTGCACTCTAGGCGGCCAAGTGCCTCGCGGTAATAGGGCTCGCCGAGAATGCCGTGGAATTCAGCCGTGCCGGGGTTGAGGTAGTCGCCGCGGCGAACGTGAACTGAGACAGGCAGCGGACTACGCTCAATGAGCGTGAGCATGCCGGCAGCTGCCTCGCCGAACGGCTCGCGCGGCGAAAACCATTCGCTTAAGCTTTCGGCGATCGAACTGAAGTAACGCTCGCTCTGAAAATAGCCGAACAACGAAGTGTGCGGGCCGAGCGAATCGAACGCTGAATCAAAGTGGAAATGTGGTTCGCGATAGCTATCGGCCGGAGCCGCAAGTTTCGGCAGCCCGGCCAGCCCGAGCACCCGATCGATCCGCTGCCTCCACAACGAGCGTACGAAATGATTGGGCGGCTTCTCGGCGCTTCCGTCCGAGCCACCTTGGTTACCTGCCTCCGGCACACACAGGCGATCCAGTAGGAAAGAACGCAGCGCGTCATTCTTGAATCCATTCAGATCGAGCACAAGTCCTACGCTGTGGCGTTCCGCGAGCGCCTTGCCGGCTGCGTATTGGAACATCTGATTGCCGAGCCCGCCGATCAGAGACACCGTAATCACGTGTCGTTCTATCCTTTCACTAAGAGCGACAAAGCGCGGCGACAGCAGCATCGACGCCTTTATCGAGACCTATGGAAGGTTGCCAGCCGAGCTCCGAACGGAGCAGGCTGGGCGAGCCGACCAGCCAAGGCTCGTCGTCCTTACGCATGTCAATGGCTCCAAAGCCGAGCAGCGACGGATCAGCGTGCATCGCCGTTGCGACACGCTCAGCGAACTCTCGTACCGAATGGGCGCGCCCCGTAGCGACGTTCCAAGTTGCGATACCACCCCTCTCGTCGCAATGCGTATCGGCACGCAACATCGCCTCAATGACGTCGTCAATGTAGACGAAATCGAGGACCTGCGTCCCGGCCGAGATGGCCACGCGTTCACGCTTGGTCAGGCCGTCGACGAGTGCTGGCAGAAGCCGATGGGACGCCTCGCCCGCACCATAGACCTTGAAAAGACGCAACAGGCGAAAGCGGGTGCCGATGCTATGGGCAACTGCACTCGCCATTAGACCCCCTGCAGCTTTTGAGGAGCCGTAGAGCTTTCCCTGCTCGAGGGGCGACGCCTCGGTAAGCAGGTCCCGGCCAGACGGGCTTCGGTACTCCGAGAAAGTCCCGGCCATTATCATCCGCGCGCCCCATTTGGCGCACAGCCGCGCCAGAGCGGCCGGGAACTCCACATTTATTGCAATCATCTCATCGATGTTGCGGTGGTTCGGCCGGACACCATAAGCCGCCAAATGAAAGACCGTATCGAAGGGCGCCTGAAGCAGCCGTCGCAAAACAGGCTCACTGAAATCGTCACACGCAACGACACTCAGACGATTGCTCCACTCCGGCGGAAGTGAGCTCGACGACCTCGCCAGAACCGTGACGCGGCGCCCTTCCGACAACAGACGGGTGACGAGATGAACGCCAATGAAGCCCGAAGCTCCCGTGATGAGAACGTTAGCGCCCGGCATGGCTCCTCAATGCGTTGCGATAGTGCTCAATCTGGCGAACCGTGATTTGCATTCCGTCCGAGGGGTTGGCCGTGAAATCGCGATACCAGCTCGCGGTCAGGTCGATGGTATCCTCGAAAGAAAAGGGGGGCGCCCAACCTAAACGGCTTCGCGCCTTGGTACTGTCGAGATGCAGCAAGCGTGTCTCAGGAAAACTGCCAGGCGCGTAAATGATCTCTGGCCTTGCCCAGACAGTGCTGAGCTGTTCGACCAGATTCCCGACAGTCCGAGCGGCCTCGTCGCTGGGGCCGAAGTTCCAATTGTCCGCAACCGAGTTGTCTCCACTCAACAGACGGGCAGCCAGCACCAGATAGCCATGAACCAGCGCCATCACATGCTGCCACGGTCGCACCGCGCTCGGGTTGCGCAGAGAGATCGGCTGGCCCGCTATCACGGCGCGGACGAAGTCTGGCACGATGCGGTCGGCGGACCAGTCACCACCGCCTATGATATTGCCGCCGCGGGCGTTCGCGATCAGCACGCTATTGCCCCGCTCCGCGAGCGTTGCGCGGTAAGAGGCGGCAATCAGTTCGGCGCACGCCTTGGATGCGCTGTAAGGATCCTTGCCGCCGAGCGGATCCTGTTCGCGATAGCCCCAGACCCAGTCCTGATCGCGATAGACCTTATCGGTGGTAATGCAGACGACGGCCTTTACGCCGGTCGTGAGCCGGGCCGCCTCGAGCACATGGGCCGTGCCAAGCGCATTGGTGGCGAATGTCTCGATCGGATCGGCAAAAGATTTCGAGACCAACGGCTGCGCCGCGAGGTGAATGATGACCGACGGTCGATGGCGCGCAACCGCGTCGCGGACGGTTCTCAGATCGCGGATATCACCAATGGTGGACGCCATGCCGTCTGCTATGTTCGCCGCGACGAACAGACTGGGCTCGGTCACAGGTTCAAGCGCAAGCCCAGCGACATCGCAGCCGATGCGCTTGAGCCAACTGACCAACCAGCCCCCGGTGAAGCCGGTGTGTCCGGTCACGAAGATGCGCTCGCCTTTCAAGGGTAATTCGAAATCAAGTAGTTCGAAGCCACGTGTCATCGAGAGGGCCATATCAACAATTGAGGCTAGGCAGTAGCGCTAGCCGGATGTCGCTGTCGGCGGGCTGGCATTTTCATCGGTCTACCTTCCACTGCGCTGTTTCAGACTGCATCGGCGATATCACGGTCTCTCCCCGCAAGACACGTTCATAGGACTGGGTGATCTTGTACCATGTGAAGCGCTCGCGCCAGGCCTGGCGGCCGGCGTCGCCAAGCGCGCGCAGCCGATCAGGAGAACGAATACCCTTCTCGATCTCTCGGGCCAAGACATCAGGCGAAACATTGATATAGCCACGATCATCGGCCTCGGCGGGGCAAAGCCACCCCCCTCCAGTCCAGCGCACAATCTCTGCGGCATTGCCGGCCGGCACAGTCAGGAACGCTGTTCCCGCCGCAGCCGATTCAAAAAGCACCAGCGGCGAGTACTCGACCTTGGAGGCAAACACGAATAGATCCGACTCGAAAAAGGCATCGACGACTTTCGGGCGAGGCAAGTCGACACGAAGCACGGTTTTCCTCACCGGTGCCGGGAGAGGCACATTGGTCGCTGCGATTTCCATGTCCGGCGCTGCCTTCTCTGGCAGCTGGATGACTCTGGTCCGCTCATCAGGTGGTTTTGGAAAGAGACGATCGATCACGCCGTTCACGCCGGCTTCGCGAAAGAGCCGAACCCCCTTTCTCATTGAGTTCAGGCTTGTAAATCGATGCAGAACGGCTCGGAAGTGA
>JGI25160J50197_1001256_pt1 | contig 12850 bp, 11 predicted proteins | sample AraplaMF_Cvi_mMS_FD_50197 | JGI IMG/M metagenome (IMG submission 50197)
CTCGCGCCCGGGCTTCGATCCCATCACTCAGGCGGAGAGCGGCTTCATGTCACTCAATGGATTTGCCGACGGCCCGGCGGTTCGTACCGGCCCGCCCATCGTGGACATGGCGACGGGGATGTCTGCCTGTAACGCCATCCTGCTGGCACTGCTGGCCCGGGACCGGCTCGGCCGCGGCCAGCATGTCGAAGTCGCCCTGTTCGACGTTGCGATGGGGATGACGGGCTTCTACGGCATGGCGTATCTCATCAACGGCGAGAACCCCGGCCGGTTCGGCAATTCGCCGAGCGGGTCTCCCACCGTTGGCGTCTATGAGGCCTCCGATGGGCCGCTCTACATGGCCTGCGCCAACGATCGGCTGTATCGCCGGCTGGTGGTCGAGGTGCTCAACCGGCCTGATCTCATCACCGATCCGCAGTTTGCCACGCGCAAGGCCCGTTCCGAGAACAAGGAGCTTTTGCGGGCAGCCATTGCAGAGGTCTTTGCCAGCGATACGCTCGAGAACTGGATGGCGAGGATGAAGCAGGCCAATATTCCGGTCGGCTATCTCCGGACGGTCGAGGAGGGGTTCAATGCGCCGGAGGCTCGCGAGCGCCATCGCTTGAACCGCATTCCGCACCGTACAGCCGAATGGGTGCCGAACATCGAGCCGCCGATTATAATGAGCCTGACCGGCGCGGTCGATCCCGTCGCGGCCCCTCTGTTGGGCGAGCATACCGAGGACGTCTTGCGCAGCATGCTCGGTTATGACGCGCGTCGGATCACGGAGTTTAGCCGGAAGGGTGTCTTTGGCTCGGGTAAGCCGTCGACGCCGGTCTAGGCCGGCTCGGCCGGTCTCCAGGCAACAAGCATCGCGCGGCATGGGAATCGATGCNTTGTGATGCGGACCGCATTGGCTTGATTTGGTGAAGGGCCGGCCGCATAAATACGCGAGAGTGAGGGACACAAATGGCGCCTGGTCGAAAGCCGAGCATGGGTCAGACCACCGGGCCGGAAGCCGGCGAACGCGCCTATGCGGCAATGACCGCAAAAGCCCGGGCCCTCCTGCCGCGACTACGAGAGCGGGCGGCACGAACGGAGGAGTTGCGGCATCTCCCGTCGGAAACCGAGATCGATCTCCATGANNCNGGCCTGTTCCGGATGCTCCAACCGGCACGGATTGGCGGCGCCGAGCTTGACTATGTCGCTCTTGTCGACTGCGCNGAGCTGCTCGGACAGGCNGATGCGTCGGTCGCCTGGAATCTCGCCAATCTGGCGAGCCATCACTGGATGCTCGGCATGTTCGAGCAGAGGGCNCAGGATCTGGTCTGGGGCCGTGATCCGGATGCGCTGATCGCATCCTCGTTCATTTTTCCCGCCGGACGCGCCACACGAGTCGAGGGCGGATACCAATTGCACGGCAGTTGGCCGTTTTCCTCCGGGGTGGCCTCCTGCGAATGGAACATGCTTGCAAGCGTGGTCTACTCCGACGACGAGGCGGACGGTGTCGAGTATCGGATTTTTCTGCTGCCCAAGGCCGATTACAAGGTATTGGACACCTGGAATGTCGCGGGACTGCGCGGGACGGGGTCTTGCGACGTGGAGGTCAGGGATGCCTTCGTGGCTGACCACATGACGGTCGCCGTCGGTGACCTCTCAGGTGGCCCGACGCCGGGAAGCTCGGTCAATCCAAATCCGCTATATGCGCTGCCCGTTTTCTCGCTGTTCCCATACGTCCTCTCCGGTGTCGCGCTGGGGAATGCGCAGGCGTGCCTCGACGATTATGCGGAGGTCGCACGTCACCGTATTTCGACGTACAATCGCGCCAAGCTCAGCGATTTCCAGAGCACCCAGATCAAGATCGCGGAGGCCTCGGCGAAGATTGACGCCGCGCGCCTGATCATGCGGTCGGCGTGCCTTGATGCCATGGACGATGCGCGGCGCGGTCACATCCCNGACATGGCGACCAAAACCCGCTATCGGCGCGACGGATCTTTTTCGGTGAACCTTTGCACGGANGCGGTCTCGATGCTGTTTGCCGCGAGCGGCGCGCGCGGTCTGTTCACGACTGGCGCGTTGCAGCGGCAATTCCGCGATGCGCACGCGATCAACTCGCATCTCGCATTCAACTTCGATGCGGCCGGAACGAACTATGGACGGGTAGCGCTTGGCCTGCCGTCCGAAAATCTCACGCTGTGAGGCCGGCCGATGAATGATCTGCCGCAGCAGCCCGGAGCTCCGGATCCCGCCAACGAGTTCGCCAGCGACAGCTCGTCGATTGATCCTCGCGACTTTCGCAACGCGCTCGGAACCTATGCGACGGGCGTTACGATCATCACGGCCGTAGCGCCTGACGGCAAGCCCTACGGACTGACATGCAATTCGTTTGCTTCTGTCTCGCTGAACCCTCCGCTGGTCCTGTGGAGCCTGGTCGTCTATTCCTCGAGTCTGACCGTCTTCCAGAATGCCAGCCATTTCACCGTCAACGTGCTTGGCGCTTCGCAACAGGCGCTTGCGACAAAATTTGCCAAGTCGTCGGACGACAAGTTCACGGGTGTGGACTGGACGCCGGGCCTCGGCGGGGCGCCTGTGCTTGCGGACAGCGTCGCCAATTTTCAATGCCGCTCCGTGAATCGCTATTATGGCGGCGACCACGTGATCTTCCTCGGCGCGGTCGAGGCCTATACCTACGGTGCGACGGAGCCACTGCTCTTCGCGCGGGGTGCGTTTGGTCGATTTCTCGCGGACGACGATCGCAAGAAGTCGCCCTAGCTTGCTGTGGGTCGCGCGCAGCTTAGCTGTTTGCTGCTGACAGCTTGTAGAGCTCCAGCGCGTCCGCTTCGGCGCCGCGCGCGGCCTTGGCCAATCTGAACAGTTGCCCTGCCAGCGAGGCCATCGGCACCGGCGTCGAGGTCGCCTGTGCGACGTCAGCTACAGTATCGAGGTCCTTTAGCATCGTGGCAATGTGCCCCAGCGGCGGCGAATGAATGCCTTGGACCATCCGCGGCACGAAGAGCTGAAGCGGAATGGAATCCGCAAAGCCGCCGGCGAGCGCTTCGGGCAGGCGATTGGCGTCGATGCCGGCGTTGACGGCGAGGCGTGTGGCTTCTGCCAGCACAGCCATTGCGCATCCCACGATCACCTGATTGCAGAGTTTCGTGGTCTGGCCGGCGCCGGTCGGGCCCATGTGGGTGAATCTGCGCGCCATGGCCAGCACGTAGGGGCGTACCCTCTCGATCTCGTTTGCTTCTCCGCCGGCCATGATCGCAAGGGTGCCTTCCTCGGCGCCCTTCGTTCCGCCGGAAACCGGTGCATCGATCCAGCCGGCGCCATTGGCGGCCTTCAGTCGCTTTGCCAGATCGCGCGCGGCGTCGGGATGTATCGACGAGAAGTCGACGACAAGCTTGCCTGCGCCGGGCGCCGCTGCCAGCCCCTCAGGCCCGAAGATCACCTCCTCGACGGCCGCGGCATCGGTCACGCACATGAAGGCGATATCGGCGTTCGTCAGGAGGTCGCGAGGCGTGACTGCGCGCCTGGCTCCGGCTTCGGCGAGCGGAGCGACCTTGCCCTCCGAACGGTTCCAGACAGTGACCTGATAGCCGGCCTTGAGCAGGCGTCGGGTCATCGGCGTTCCCATCAGGCCAAGGCCGAGATATCCGAGTCTCGCGACGTCTTGCGGGTTTGTCTTGCTCGCATCAGCCATAGGTTGCCTCCTTCTTCGCAGCGCGACGCCGCTTTACCATACATTGCGCATCTGACGGCAAAACCGCCGTGCTCGCATGGCTTGCCTGATTGTTTGAACCATGAAACATTTGGGCCCGGTCGGGGTTGGGTGGCGCCTGTCGGCGCCGGAGCAGCGGAGTGGGCACGATGCGAACCGTTTCGAGATGGATCCTGGCTTTGGGGGCGGTGGCGGTGGTCAGCGCCGGGGTAAGCCCGTTACGGGCGCAGCAGACGATCCGCGTCGGCTGGACGATCCCGGCCGAGGAATCCAAGTACTGGATGATGCGCAGGCCGACCGAATTTTCCAATATCGGCAAGGCCTATAATATCGAATGGACCCAATTCCAGGGCACTGCGCCGATGACGCAAGCCTTGGCAGCTGGCGCGTTGGACTGTGCGACGCAGGCGCCGCTGTCGCTCGCGAATGGCGTGGTCGGCGGAAATCTCAAAGCCTACATCGTGGCGCAGCACGTGTTCGAGAAGCCCGGCGGCTTCTCGGTCTATTGGGCCGTCATGGACGACTCGCCTATCAAGACGATCGCTGATCTCAAGGGCAAGACAGTCGGCATTTCGGTGATCGGCGGCGGCACGCAAGGTCCGTTCAACCTGCTCCTGAAGCAGAATGGCGTCGATCCAGCCAAGGATATCAAGCTGGTCGAGGTCGGCTTTGCGGTGTCCGAGGATGCGTTGCGCCAGGGCCGCGTCGATGCGGTCAATATGAACCAGCCGTTCGCTGCGCGCGCGGAGGCAAAGGGCGGCACAAGGAAGCTCTTCTCGCTGTCCCAGGCCATGCCGAACATCGTGCACATCCTCGAAGCCTGCCGCGCCGATTTCGTCGACAAGAACCCGGAATTGGTCAAGGCCTATGTCCGCGATATTACCTCGGGCATGAAGAAGGCGCTGGCCAACCGCGAGGAGACTCTCAAGGTCGTCAACGAAGTGCTGAAGGCGCCCATCCCGGTGCTCGAGACCTACCTGCTCAAAGACAACGATTTCGGCCGTGATCCAGGTGCTGCGCCGAACTTCCCGGCGATCCAGAAGATGCTGGACATCTACGCCGAGACTGGAATGCTGCCGAAACTGGATGTCGCGCAGTTCAAGCATCCGACGATCGTTGCGCCGCTGCAATAAGCGGCCAGGCGGATGTTCCGAACCAGTGCTCGCGTCGTCCCGGGTCATCCGGGACGACGCACGAAGAAGATGCACGTATGAAGAAGTTGCGATCACGAGTCACGACAGACGGTCTCGACCGGGCCCCGCACCGCGCGTTCATGCGCGCGATGGGGCTCGACGACGCTGCTATCGCCAAGCCGATGGTGGGCGTCGTCAGCATGAAGGGCGAGCAGACGCCCTGCAACATGACCCACGATTTTCAGGTGGCCGCGGCCAAGACGGGTATCGAGGAAGCCGGCGGCACCCCGCGTGAATTCTCGACCGTGTCGGTGTCTGACGGCATCAGCATGAACCATGAGGGCATGAAGTTCTCGTTGTTTTCGCGGGAACTGATCGCCGACTCGATCGAGGCCGTCGTCCACGGTCTGGCCTACGATGCTCTGATCGGATACGGCGGATGCGACAAGACGTTGCCTGGCGTGATGATGGGCATGGTTCGCTGCAACGTGCCCTCCATCTTCATCTATGGCGGTAGCTCGCTGCCGGGCCGCGTGGATGGGCGCACGCTGACGGTGCTCGATTCCTATGAGGCTGTCGGCAGCTTCATGACTGGTGAGATCGACGGCGCCACGCTTGAGCGGATCGAGCGTGCCTGCTTGCCGACGATCGGCGCGTGCGCCGGCCAGTTCACCGCCAACACCATGGGAATGGTCTCCGAGGCGATGGGACTGACCATTCCCAACGTCTCGATGGTGCCCGGTGTCTATGCAGAGCGTGCGCAAATCTCGCGACGGGCCGGACGGCTGATCATGGAGATGCTGGCCCGCGGCGGACCGTTGCCTCGTGACATCGTGACGCGGAAGTCCCTGGAAAACGGTGCGGCGATCGTTGCAGCCACTGGCGGCTCGACCAACGCGGCGCTGCATCTGCCGGCGATCGCTAACGAGGCCGGTATTGCATTCACGATCGATGACGTGGGCGAGGTCTTCGCCAGGACGCCGTTGATCGGAAATCTGCGGCCCGGCGGCAAATACACAGCAAAGGACGTCTACGATATCGGCGGCGCCGCTGTAATCATTCGAGAGCTGATCGCGAGCGGCCATATTGATGGCAGCTGCATAACCATCACGGGCCGCACGCTCACTGAAGAATACGGGGCGGCGAACGCGCCCGATGGGGAGGTGGTTTACGCATCTCGCGCGCCGATCATGCCTGACGGCGGAGTTGCGGTGCTGAAGGGAAATCTTTGTCCCGATGGTGCGGTGATCAAGGTCGCAGGCCTGAAGAGTCAGTTCTTCGAAGGCGTAGCGCGCGTTTTCGAAGATGAGGAGGCTTGCGTCAAAGCGGTTCGTGACCGTAGCTACAAGGCGGGTGAGGTTCTTGTGATCCGCAATGAAGGGCCGGTCGGCGGCCCCGGCATGCGTGAGATGCTCGGCGTTACCGCGCTGATCTACGGACAGGGTATGGGCGAAAAGGTGGCCCTCATCACCGATGGACGGTTCTCCGGCGCGACCCGTGGCATGTGCATCGGCTACGTGGCCCCCGAGGCATTTGTCGGCGGTCCGCTCGCGCTCGTTCGCGATGGTGACAGGATTCGGATCGACGCCGGAGACCGGCGGTTGGACGTCCTGCTCGATGAGCAGGAACTCGCCGCACGGCAACGAGATTGGAAGCAGCGTCCGCCGCGCCACCGTGCGGGTGCGCTTGCCAAGTATGCACGACTGGTCGGGCAGGCGCCGGGCGGGGCCGTGACGCATGAAGGCCCGGCAGAATGGTCGTGGTTCGAATGACGCATTGTACCGGCGCAAGACGATCGCCCGTCTGGCAGGCTTCTTGCTACGCCCGTGTCTCACGGTAAGGCGAGCGACGGAATGACGGTAGTGCCTGCGAGATCGAGCAAATGGGTGAGACCGGTGACATCACAAGAGCCGGCTTCTGCGATCATCGAGATCGATCGCGTTTCGCAGGTGTTTCAGACTTCGGCGCGCAAGGATCATGTGGCGCTTTCGGACATCTCGCTCACGATCGAGGAGGGGGCCTTCGTTTCCATCCTCGGGCCGTCCGGCTGTGGCAAGTCGACACTGCTTTATATCGTCGGCGGTTTCGTCAGCCCGACCAGCGGCTCGGCGAAGATCAAGGGACATGCGATCACGGGGCCCGGTCCGGATCGCGGACCGGTGTTCCAGGAGTTTGCGCTTTTCCCCTGGAAAACCGTGCTGGGCAATGTGATGTACGGCCCGCGTCAGCAGGGCGTCAGCGCCGCCGAGGCGGAGGCGCAGAGCCGGGCCTTGCTCGAGATGGTTGGCCTCAAGGGCTACGAGAGCTTCTATCCCAAGGAACTGTCGGGCGGTATGAAGCAACGCGTGGCGCTGGCGCGGACGCTTGCCTACCATCCCGAAGTGCTATTGATGGACGAGCCGTTCGGTGCGCTCGACGCGCACACAAGGACGCGCCTGCAGAACGACCTTCTCAACATCTGGGAGCGCGACCGCAAGACGGTGCTGTTCGTTACCCATTCGGTGGACGAAGCCGTTTTTCTCTCGGATAAAGTCGTAATGATGTCGAAATCGCCCGGTCGCATCCGCGAGGTTATCGACATTGATCTACCCCGACCGCGTCGCCGCAGCGAGCTTTTGCTCGACCCGCGCTATCAGAAATACATCGTCGATATCGAGCGCATGTTCGATGAGAGCGACGAAGCCGGGCCTGCGTCGTGATGTCGCCGGCCGCCTCGCTCAGACGGGTCGCCCCGGTCCTGGCCTGCATCGGGTTGCTGACAGTGTGGCAGCTTGCATCCCTGGCGCTCAAGAACGACAGCTTCCCGACGGCAATCGAGGCGATCCGGGCAGTCCCGGATATTCTCGGCGACAGGGAATCCCTGATCAACATCCTCGCGTCGCTTCGCCGGATGGCACTCGGGTTCGGTGCGGCGGTACTGGTTTCAATTCCGCTGGGCCTGTTGATGGGACGCAGCCGAGCCGTCGCGGCCTTCTTCAATCCGCTTCTGATGGTGATTTATCCGGTGCCGAAGGCCGCCTTGATGCCGATCATCATGCTCTGGCTGGGCGTCGGCGACGTGACCAAGACATTGGTGATCTTCCTGGGCGTCAGTCTCCCCGTGATCTATCACAGCTTCGAGGGCGCCAAGGCTGTCGAAGAGAAGATGATGTGGTCGGGTGCTGCGATGGGGCTTTCGCCCGCCCAACGCCTGGTGCGGATCGTTTTGCCCGCAGCGCTGCCGGAGATCCTGACCGGCTGCCGCACGGGACTGGTGCTGGCGCTGATCACGATGATTACCAGTGAGATGATCGCCCGCCAGTCCGGCGCCGGTAACATTCTGTTCAATGCGCTCGACATGGGCCAGTACGACACCGTCTTTGCGATGATCATCATCGTGGGGGCCATGGGAATCTGCCTCGACGCGATTTTTGAAAGGGTTCGTGCCAGACTTGTGCGTTGGTCCGAACCTCAGTTCGACATGCCGCTGAGCTTCTCGTGATGTCGCGCCTTCTCTCCGCAAACGTCCTGCTTGGGATTGCCCCGATCGCGCTGGTCATCGCCTTGTGGCAAGGCCTGGTGTCTTTCGGCTTCGCGCCCGCGGTCTTGCTGCCGCCGCCGGGCGTCGTCTTCAGCCGGCTGCTCCAGCAGCTCGTGACGTGGACGTTTCAGCAGGAGATCGCGGCAACCTTGATCCGGCTGTTTGCAGGGTTTGCGATTGCGGTCGTGCTGGGCGTCAGTATCGGCATTGCCGCCGCTGCCAGTCCGGCGATCAATGCCGTGGTCCGGCCGATCGTCCGCGTGTTGGCCCCGCTGCCCAAGGTTGCGCTCTATCCAGCGCTCCTGCTTTTGCTCGGATTCGGCCACGGGTCGAAGATCACATTGGTGGCCGCGGACGCGCTCTTTCCCATTCTGCTCTCGACCTATTATGGTGCCTCGACCGTCGAGCAAAAGCTGATCTGGTCGGCGATGGCCGCGGGAACGCCCCGCTACGAAATCCTGTTCAAGGTGGTGCTGCCGGCGGCGATGCCGTCGATCCTGACTGGATGCCGGATCGGACTTGTCATTTCCTGCATCGTGGTGTTTCTGGCCGAGATGATCACGTCGACGGACGGATTGGGGCACGCGCTCGTGACCGCGGCGCGAACTTTTCAGGCCGTCGACATGTTCGTGCCTCTGATCACGATCTCGCTGCTGGGCCTCATCCTGAATGGCCTGCTCGGGGCGCTGCGCTCATACCTGCTGCGGGGCTTTCCCGAGGCCTGAACTAACCAAGAAGAAATCGGAAGACCGGGAGTGAACCATGCTGGCTGATCGCATTGAGGCAAAATGGATCGACGCATTTTGCGAGATCTTTGAACGCTGCGCCGTCAAGGCCGGCGATACCGCGGCCATCCTCTCCGAAACCCAGTCGCGTGCTTTGAACGTGCATCTGGCGGAGCTTGCGCTGCTGCGCATGGGCGCGCGGCCGTTTCACGTGGTGATGCCGACACCGCGCAACCGGAATATCGTTCCGGTTCGCTCGACGGGGGCGAGCGAGGCGATCCAGAAGCTTGGTCCGGTCATCACTGCGCTTCAGCAGGCCGGTTTCGTGGTGGATTGCACCATCGAGGGCTTGATGCACGCNGTGGAGACGCCGGAGATCCTCAAGGCCGGCGCGCGGATCCTGGTGATCTCCAACGAGCATCCCGAGGCGCTGGAGCGGATGGTGCCGGACGCAGCGCTCGAGAAGCGCGTTCGGGCGGCGGCCAAGATGCTGCGCGGGACCAAGCGAATGCGGGTAACGTCGAAGGCCGGCACCGCGCTGGACGTCGATATGGTCGGCGCGTCCACGGTGGGCGTGTGGGGCTGGACCGACAAGCCGGGCACGCTGGCGCATTGGCCCGGCGGAATCGTCGTCAGCTTCCCCAAGAGCGGGACGATCAACGGAACGCTGGTGATGGCGCCAGGCGACATCAACCTGACCTTCAAGCGCTATCTGACCTCGCCGGTGACGATGACCTTGAAAGACGACTATGTCGTCGAACTCCAAGGCGAGGGCACGGACGCCGCAATGATGCGTGCTTATCTTGCGGCTTGGGGCGATCGCGAGGCCTATGCGGTCTCGCATGTCGGCTTCGGCATGAACCCGGGCGCGCGTTATGAAGCGCTGTCGATGTACGACCAGCGCGACACCAACGGCACCGAGATTCGGGCTGTCTCCGGCAATTTCCTGTTCTCGACCGGCGCCAACGAATTCGCCGGCCGCTACACGGCGGGGCATTTCGACCTGCCGATGATGGGAACGACGATCGAGCTCGATGGCGTCGCGGTCGTTCGCGAAGGCGTCCTGCAGGACGTCTTCGGCTAATTGCGGTCGAGCACGGGTGGGCGGGCNAGGTCGAAGTGGCGCAGCAGGTCCACCATGGCCTGAAGCCGTTTTACGCGATAGGCCTCGACGTCCATGCCCGAATAGTCGAGAAAGCCGGCACCCGTGCGCAAGCCGATCCGGCCTTCATGCATGTTGCGTGAGATNACGTCCGGCGCGCGATAGCGATCGCTGCCGAGCGCGCCTTCNAGATAGCGGCTGGCATAGTACAGAATGTCGCCGCCACCCCAGTCGATGAATTCGAGCAGCCCGAGCACGGCGTAGCGGAAACCGAAGCCATAGCGGATCGCCTTGTCGATCTCCTCGGCGCTGGCAACGCCTTCCTCGACCATGCGCGCGGCCTCGTTCATCGCCAGCGCCTGGATGCGNGGAACGATGAAGCCGGGCGTCGCGGCGCAGACGACCGGCACCTTGCCGATGCCTTCGAGCATAGCCTTGACCTCGCCAACGATGGCTGGGTCGGTGGCTTTCCCAGGCGAAATTTCGACAAGCGGAATGAGATAGGCAGGATTGAGCCAGTGCACGTTGAGAAAGCGGCGCGGGTTTACGATCGCGCCCGAGAGATCGTCGACGAGGATGGTCGATGTCGTCGACGCGATGATCGTGTCGGGGCCGACTTGCCTGGAAGCAGCCCCCAGCACCTCGCGCTTGAGCTCGACGACCTCTGGGACTCCNTCGAAGACCATTCCGGCTTCGGCCANCGCCGAGCCGCTCTGATTCGCCGGCACCACTGATACCCGTGCGATCAGCGGATCGACGTCTGCTTCGGTCAGCAGCCCCAGCTTCGACAGGCTGGCGAAGGTCTTCTCGACCTCGCCGAGCGCATCCGCTTCCAGCTTGGCAAAATCCTCCTCAGAGCGTGCCTTGATGTCGATCATCGTGACCTTGTGTCCCGCATAGGCGAATGCCACGGCGATACCACGCCCCATGCGGCCAGCCCCGAGACAGGCGATGTTGACGCGATTGGTCATCGATCAGAATCCATTGCGAAGCACCGTCTGCAATTCGGCCATGCTGAGATTGTCTAGCCCCAGCGTCTCGAGTGTTCGGCCACCTTGCGCAAAATCTTCGCCGCAAATCGCGCCTCCGATCGACAGGAACGCCTTGGCCAGCGGCGTGGCCACGCCGGCCAGACCGGCGACCGACACCAGCAGCGACAACCCAAGCCGCAGGTCCTCACGCATGTAGCGGTGCTCGGTCAGCACGATCCGCTCGCGCCAATCGCCTGAGTCCGTGAGCCGGTCGTGCGAGCCGCGACCGTACATCCAGATCTCGCCTTCTTTCGCATAGTGATGAGCGAGCGGGAAATGCGGTGCGCGGTAGCCAAGCGCTTCGCGCACCGCGATGCGTTCCGCGTCAAGCGCGTCGGTCACCCGGCGGATCGCGGCCTGCGTGCCTTCCTTGTGGATGTCCCAGCGCTCGAAATGCTCGATCGGCCCCGCATTCATCACGATCAGCGGCGGGTGAATGATCGGGCCGGCATTCATCAGCGCTCCCGACAGCGCGTCTCCGCACGGCTCGACCGCATCGGGGAAAGCGCGTCCGATCACGTCAAGCGCGTGCGGTGCGTGGTCGAGCGGGAACACCCCGACCGGAAGCCGCTTGGCGCGAATGGTGATCGCGACTTCGAACGGTCCATGTTTGCGGGTGAGCCACGGCAGTGTGCCGGTTTCGGCAAAGCTCGCCTTGGCCTGGTTGCCGGCGTCCCGCGCCGCCTCGGCGAAGATGATCGAGCCGAACGTTGCCGGCGGCAAAAACACGACCTGACCATCCTGCAGATGCGGGGCGAGCAGGCGAGCGATATCGGCCTGCGCGAAGGCAGGCGCCGGACACAGGATCAGCTCCGTGCCGCCGACGGCTTCGGCGATATCGGTCGTGACCAGTGCGAGCTGCACGTCGTGGCGGCCGTTGTGATCCTTGACCAGGATGCGCGAGCCGGCCGTGCGATGGGCCGCGACCTGACCGGCATCGCGGCGCCAGAGCCGCACCTCGTGCCCCGACAGGGCAAAATCGCCCGCGGCCGCGAAAGAGCCGTTTCCCCCACCAAGAACTGCAATCTTCAAGATGCTTCTCCTTGTGCGCCGGATTGCGCATCAAGCTGCTTCAGCAGGAAATGCTGACCTTGCCCAGCGCGGTCCGCGGCAGGTCGGCGACGACGACGATGTCGCGCGGCACCTTGTAGCGGGCGAGTTGCGCCTGAAGATGGGCTCGCAGCCCATTCACCTCTAGCCGGCAGCCGGATCGAGGGATGACATAGGCGATCGGCACCTCGTCCCAGCGCGGGTCCGGCCGGCCGATCACGGCGCATTCTCTGACATCGGGGTGTTCGAGCAGGACGCGCTCGACCTCGGCCGGGTAGACGTTTTCCCCGCCTGAAATGATCATGTTCTTCTTGCGGTCGCGGACCCAGAAATAGCCGTCGGCGTCGCTCAGGCCGATATCGCCGGTGCGATACCAGCCGTCGTGCAACGCGTCGCGCGTTGCGGCCTCGTTGCCCCAATACTCGAAAAACACGTTGGGTCCGCGTACCGCGATCTCGCCCGGNGCGCCCGCTGGCACTTCATTGCCNGAATGATCCACCACCTTCGCTTCGCAACACAGGCCGGCAAGCCCGGTCGATCCCGCCCGCGAAAGGTCGCCGCCGAGCCGTGTGTAGACGGCGATCGGGCA
>JGI25160J50197_1001259_pt1 | contig 12835 bp, 10 predicted proteins | sample AraplaMF_Cvi_mMS_FD_50197 | JGI IMG/M metagenome (IMG submission 50197)
AATAGAGGCGTTAAAGAAACCTTAAAGTGAAACGATTTTCCTGCAAGGGTAGCAGATTATCTGCTACCTTTGTTTATTATGAAGATATTGATTACCATTTTTCTGTTGTGGCTGGCTTATAAAGTGATATTTGATTTCATCATTCCCGTTTACCAGTCTACCAAACAGGTTCGGCAGCAGATGGGCGACATCCAGGCCCGGATGCGTGAACAGTTTCAGCAGCAGCAACAGACCCAGCGAACAGCTCAGCAACAACAGCAGCAGCAGCACGCCGCACAACAGCGGCCAGTGGATAAGGGCGATTATATAGACTTCGAGGAAGTGAAATAGCCGGCAACTAGTCCTGGTTGCCAACAGCTGTTTTGAATATTTCGAGAATGGTTTTAGGCGCCTGCAGATGAATGGTTTGTAACCCCACCGCTTTAGCTCCTTCAATATTTGGCAAAGTATCATCAATAAATACAGTCGCTGCCGGGTTGAGCCCATGATTATCTATGATCAGCTGGTAAGCCTCCTTTTCCGGTTTCCGGTACCCCATTAAGTGCGAATAATAAGTCTTATTAAAGAAGACGTCCAGTGATGGAATACCCCTGCTTTCCTGCAAAATATGGTTGAATTTCTCCAGGTGGATGGCATTGGTATTACTGAGCAGATAAATATCATAGTGCAGTTGCAGCTGCTGCAACAATTGCAGACGCTGTAAAGGAAAGTCGAGCAGCATAGCATTCCAGGCATCAATGATCTGCTGGTCTGTTACCTCTGGATGTACATGTACCCGCATGGCCTGGAGGAATTCCTCCGGACTTACCCGGCCGGTTTCCAGGTCGTCAAATAAGCGGGTGGCCTGANACTGGTTATATAAACCGGTAAAGTCTTTAATCCCAAGCTCCTCAAAAGCCTTATATGTACGTTGGTAGTCGAGATTCAGAATGACGCCACCCAGGTCGAAAATAATATGTTTAATACCTTGCATGCTGTTCAAAATATTTGCAAAGCTGCAAATTAATGCTGTATTTTAGAAATGTGCAGCACGTTATGCAACTATCCTTTCGCATCAAATCGTTTATACCTTACCGGTACCTGCTCCTGTTGCTGGCGCTGAGCGCCTGTAACGGAGAGCTGGCCAGGACCAGCCGCGTGAAAGCCGGTAGCAAACTGGCCCGCCGTTACTGCAGCTCCTGTCATGGCTTTCCGTCTCCGGCCCTGCTGGATAAGGCCACCTGGGAAAAAGATGTGCTGCCGGTAATGGGNGCCAAATTGGGAATGAAGACTTACCTGGGCAGCTACTACCGGGAACCTCAGTTGTCTGATACCCCGGAACAAACGGCCAATATCATCAGCCGCGATGAATGGGATAAGATCGTGGAGTACTATACAAGCGTAGCTCCCTGGCGCCCCCTTCCCCAGGAAAGGCCCGTACCGCTTTCCCGGAATGCCCCGCCATTATTCAGCATGCGGGAGCCCGACTGGGAGGCCCGCGATGCAGCCCCCCTGACCAGCTTCGTGGGAATAGATACGCTACGCCATTATATATGGACCGCAGACGCGCAAGACAGCACCCTACATATATATAATGACGACCTGCAGCCGGTACAGCGAATCTGTACCCAAAGCATTGTATCCGATATCACCATGCCCGGAAAGGACGGCAGGGGATATATTACCTGCATCGGCACCATCTTCCCTTCAGATGCACTGCAGGGTAGTATACACGCTTATCAGCTGAAGGATAGCTTGCTGGTGGAACCCCGGCCGGTGAAAGACAAATTACCAAGACCGGTTCAAACCGTNCCGGCAGATCCAGATCACGATGGAAAAACAGATCTTCTAATATGTGGGTTCGGATTTAACAACGGTTACCTGGGTTGGTTGGAGCCGGATAGCACTCAGCCAAATATACTGATGCCTTTCCCGGGGGCGATCAAAGCATACATAAGAGATGAGAACGGGGATGGCCGTCCGGATATATGGGCCTTGTTCGCACAAGGGGATGAGAGCATTTGGTATCTTGAAAATGCAGGCAATGGAAGATTCAAACCGGAACGGGTACTGCGCTTCCCGCCTGCCTATGGTTCCAGCAGCTTTACCCTGCAGGACATAGATCATGACGGACGTGAGGACATTATATATACCTGCGGAGATAATGCAGATAATTCCAGGGTGCTGAAGAATTACCACGGAATATATATTTTTTTGAATCAAGGAGAGCGCCGCTTCAAACAGAAATACTTTTACCCGGTTAACGGATGTTATAAAGTTGTTGTCAAAGACATGGACCTGGATGGCGATGAAGATATGCTGACGATCGCATTCTTCGCCGATTATGAAGGGCAGCCGCAGGAAGCGGTATTATATTTTGAACAGCGTGCTGATTTGAAATTCACCGTCTATTCGCTGCCCTGCAGTACCTGGGGCCACTGGATCTGTATGGATGCCGGTGACATAGACGGGGATGGGGATACCGATGTANTCCTCGGGAACTTCTCACAGGGGCCCGCAAACTTTCCCGGTTTAGGAGATCGCTGGCAGAAAGGTCCGCCATTCCTGCTGTTAGAAAATAATATCAGGCAGGCGAATAAAAAGAAATAAAAATTTGTGGCTAATTGAATAAAAAATAATTAATTTTGCCGTCCCTTAAGGGGAACCCACAAAAAGTAGATATAAATTAATTTTGTCCGAAAGGACCGGTCCTATAGCTCAGTTGGTTAGAGCACCTGACTCATAATCAGGGGGTCCCAGGATCATGCCCTGGTGGGACCACAAAGAAAAAGGTTTCAGCAAAAGCTGGAGCCTTTTTTATTTACTTTTGCTTCCNCCATGCAACAACTTATTCACTATTTCTTACACATCATCTTCCCGCTGTTTGTTGCCTGGCTTATTAATAAACCACACTGGTTCAAAACATATCTTATACTCATGCTTACTATGCTGGTAGATCTTGATCACCTGCTGGCTACACCTATATTCAACCCTTGCCGCTGCAGTATCGGCTTCCATCCCCTGCACAGCTACATCGCCATTGGCGCATACTTCCTGCTGCTCATCCCGCGGACAACCCGGATCATCGCCATCGGCCTGCTGTTACACATGCTTGCAGATGGTATTGACTGTCTCTTTATCCTACACCTGATCTGACATCCCGTCGCCTCTCCACCGCCACCTGCGATCCTCTCTTTCGCATTGCACTCCCCCTGACACTAAAGATCTGCACCACTTTACGTGGTCGTATAACCATTATCTTTTGAGCAACCCTCGCTACAGCTACGATCTGCAGCACATACTTCTCTATCAGCCGGCTTTTCACCATCGCCTTATCCATCCCTTCTTTAATGAACTTCATCGCCATTCCCGTCATCGCTCTATACTTCTCTACCCTNCGTCGTTCCCGGGGTATCATCCTATACACCTCTGCCGCCACTCTCGATGCCTGTGCCAGCCATCCCGCATACTCCATCGTCCGCCGGAATGCAGGCGAACGTTTCACCCGCCTTCTGCTCAAGGTACTTTTTGCCCTCACCAGGTACTGCCCGTTCAGCTTATAGTACGTACGGTCGCCTACTGTACCAGTGATGTAATCTGGGCCTGCTTGCTTTCCCATAATTGAAAGATTTTAGCTTTTTCAACGAAACTATGATCATCAATTACACACTCCAAATAACATGGCGTAAATGGCGTTTTTGGCGTAAATGGCAACAAATCATCAAATTCATCACAAAACGTCAATAATCATCATTCATTCTTATTGAACGCTCTCTCTCCTCCTTCAACCTACCCTCCACTAAGGGTAAAAGCGTTCCGCCCCTGGGGTAAAAGCGTTCGCTGGCCTGGTATTGCTTACCATTTAATCGCTATTTTATATAGAAGAGGCTGCCACACCAGGCACAGCTAAGGCATACTTCTTGTTTTGTACTNGGTGTAAGCTTTTTTTAAACCCATAAAATTTGATGATTATGGCAGACAATAAGCAAAATGTCGGTAAACAAGATGATATCCGGGTCGATATCAATGATCCCAGCGAGGTAGAATACCTGCATCAACAATTTCCAAACAAAACACACGAACAGATAAAGGAAGCAATTAAAGCGAAAGGCCCTTTCCGCAAGGATATAATTGCGTATCTGCAAAAATAGATCCGGCCGCCGGGATTTATTATGGAAAGAATTATGTGGATTATTGTCCCGGCAGTCACTGTGCTTCCGGCATAATCCACATATTCTTTAATCAGTCTACATTAACCGCTCGCTAAACTCCTTACTCAAAATACCTTTTTCACCAAGCTTGAGCTTCCTGATCTTNTCCATTACCTTCTGAAGATCCTTTTCATACGCGGCGTCAAAGCTCATCGCTTTTTCTAAAAGCAATGCATGCGTTTCATAAAACGGATGTAATACATCTTTTCCTTCAATNGGAGCCACNGTTTTCATAATCGTTTTGATATGCTTAAGGCCCNCTTCCACCATCTTCAGATCTTCAGCTGTATCATAACAACGATAGGCCAGGCTGTTATGCGCACTACGCAGCGCCGCACGAATAGGGTTAAACTCCTCCAGGTAATCCCACAAGGTGATTTTGCTCAATGTTGCAATTGTTTGTTCGCATAGTGCAAGTGATGCTTCCTTCCTGCCCGCCTCATAAAGTGCATAGCGCTGGTGATCCCACACATACGCCCATAGCCGCATTTCAGAGCACTGTGCATCCTGCAGCATTTTTTCCGCTTCGCTCAGCAGCTCAATAGCCTCCGTATAATCTTTGCTTTGGACCAGTAAACTAGCCTGTCGCATTTGATCATCAAACGCTTCCTGGCTGAGCGCAAAAACATCGGGAACTGCTGGTAACTGAAAATCAGAGTAAGCGAACTTTAACCAGTCTTCCGTTTCGATTTTTTCTGCCTTGGCAAGATCCTGTGCTTTACGCCAATATTCACGCGCATTGTCCGTGTCCCCCTCCAGCTGATAACTCCAGCCGATATAATAAAGCGCCTGATGCAGGAAAGACGTACGAGCCTCTTTGGCCTTTTCCACCTCCATCAATTTCTTTCTTGCCTCGGGATATTTTTTATCGATGATCAGTCCTACTCCCCATTTGAGCAGCAGGTAATCATGGTAAAGCTTGCTCTTATGCTTATCGAAAAGCATTTTATAAACGGATGAATAATGCTCGTAAGGCACGTATTTATCCAGTTCGACAGCTCGTAGAATAACCCTTGCGCATCTTTCTACACTACGTAGCTGTAGCGGTACGAACTTTATGTTCTCTGCATCCCTGGATAAAGCAAGCTCACATACTTTTTCCGTGCGCAGATCCAGTGGCACAAATTCCAGCGCTGAGCCATAGTCCAGTGAACAGGCAGTTTCACACATTTTCGGAGTGATAAATGCTTTCGGAACAAACTGGAAATCATAGGAATTCCGTGCTACAGCAATATCGCAGATCTTTTGGGTTAAATATTGCTGCGGCAGATCATAGATACGCTCACTGGATTCTTTGCTGTTGGAAGTAATCGCCTTAATAATAAAGTCTTCATCCCAGAAGCAGGCCCAAACCTTGCTAAAGGTATCGTAATCAAACTCTTTATTGTCTTTGTCCGTAATGCCTGAACGCCCGTCCCAGCCAAATGTTTTAACCTTTTGCTCAAACTCGGGCAAATGTCCCAGGTGTTTTTTATAGTACTGGTAGCTATGCTGGTCAATGTAAGCGGCATCAACATGGTTGAAAATACCGATACCATGCTTCCGGATGTCTTTTCCCATTCTTTCTACATCTGAAGGCGAACCGAACTTCCATCTTTCCCGGTCGTATCGTTCTACAATAAAAGGCCATTCCGGCTCCTGGCCATATTTCTCTATTGCATATTGATAAACGGCGGTATCTACAAGCCGGACCGGGATATTTTCTATAACACGAATACCCAGATCGATTGCTTGTTTAATATATTCGCTGGAGTGGTACTTCCTGGGCAGCTCTTTGCTGGCGTGGTTATTCAGCCCTCCGCCGGCGATAAGCGCAATGTTCATTCGCTCGTCCTTAAACGGCTCAGGAACATGATGATAGTTATATTGATTGGTGCTCACCGCCCGGAAACACCGCTCATACGTTTTCAGCTCAGGTGCTACATACGACAGATCAATTCCCTGTGGGTGTATCTCAAAGACTTGCTCACTGAGCAATGCCGTGGGAATGTTACTATAATAACAGGGCTGTTCCCGTTTCACAGCCAGGAGTATCATAGCGGCCGTTAGATGCTCCTGGTCAAAAAACCGGACCATGTTGCCATCTACGTCATATTCCCCATCGGTTTGATGCTCCAGTAAGGCTTGCAGCATTTTCCCCGTGCGATGATATGTAGGGATAGTAGTTATTTTACCGCTAAGCCATTCATCAGGGAATTGACGGATCCTTTTGTAGAGGTCTGGCCCATACTGGCTAAGTGCCCCCGCAAAATATTCATCCCAGTAGGCTTGATCTTTAGTTTTTATTACCGGGCGCTTGCTGTCCCAATCAACAGTAACCGGCTCGCCATAGAAATAAGTAAGGTCCGTATGTTGATAATAAGGTTTAGCCAGGCCATTCTTCTGCTGAGCGGTTTGGTAAAGCGCATCAGCTTTTGCCTGCTGTCCCTCAAGATGGTAGATCAATCCCAATAGCCAGTTATTGGTAAAGGCGCTTTTTATATTAATTGATTTTTCTAAATAAGTACGGGCCTCACCTAAACGCTTTTGAAAGATCAACGCCTCGCCTATTACACGCAGCACAAAATTGGCTGATTCATCTTTTCCTAGCGCCATATTTGCCCACTCAATAGCTTGGTCATATTCGCCTTTACGCACGGCACTGAGCGCGGCATATTCCATACAGGCATACTCATATTTCACTTTCTCCGGCGTATAAGGAATTCCCTGGGAAAAGGTTGTCATCGCCTGGCTAAATGCCTTTTGCTCAAAAAGACATTTGCCCGCATTATAATAAGGGAGATAATAGTTGGGAGATGCGCTGATCGCCGCTTTAAAACACAGATAAGCGGCGGGAATGTCGGCTTCTTTTTTTAACCGCATGCCTTCACGGTTAAGTTTAATGCCCTCCGCCGTTACTCCGTCCAACAGTATGGGTTGGTTATTTTTGAGGGCCTCGTAAACAGCACTGATATGAACACTCAGGAAATCATGATNCGTCTCGGTAATGGGAGCATAAAATTCAGCACGAAAAGCATATGCATAATCATGCCATGCCAGCAGCGCGTTATCAGTTGCATANGCCGATAAGCGATCTTCATTATATAAAGCGGTGATCAGCGTTTGAGGGGNAAACTCAAAGCAGTTCAGATCATAGAACCAGGAAAAGAAGAAAGGCGCATTGACCTTTCTATAGGGCAGAGAGCATACTGATTCATCATCACTGGCCCATGCAGAAGCAACATAACGAACGCTTTCCTCTCCGCAGGTTTTTTGAAAGTAACCCAGCTGCAGATAATCGATGGTCGTATCACCTGTTACATAATAAGGAGTACCCGAGCCGTCCAGCGAGAATACCCTGCCACGAACGGTCATATTGCCTCGCACCACAAGCAGATCAAAATAGCGGTGCGGAATTTCCAGGTTACCGTCAATCTCCAGATCGCCGTCACAATAATAAATGCGGCTATTTTCTTCGAAATACTCTTCTTCGCTTTCAAACTCCGTTATAGAGTAATCCAGGTCTTCTCCGGAGTTGTCATCCCAGTAATCAAATAGCGTATCAACCCCCAGCCGCGCCAATACTTCGCCGTAAGAAAGTTCTTGTAACTGGTGCTTTTGCAGAAATGCCAGTGTTTCCTGCTCTTCATTATCCTCTTTTTCAGGCCCGGTATCTTCTTTTGCTTCATCGGGTAAAAGCGCCCGCTCTTCTTTTATTGTAATGAAGAGAGCCAGCCACTCTTTAACTGCCATAAGCGGAGCCAATGCCTCGGCAAGCGTTGCTTCATTGATATTCCGGAAGTGCTCATTAAAATGAATACAATATTGCCGGCCTAAAGGATCGCTGATAAAGAACCAACTCTCATCGCCATCAATGATCAGGCCCTCTTGCCAGAAGCATTGAGAAAAGTAATCCATTTCTGATTCCACTAATAAGCTTTCACGCCTGAATAGGTTCAGGAAAAACGACAGGATGCCGTAGAAGCTATTGGCCGCAGGCCCTTCCGTATTGTAAGCATAAATTACACAGGTAAAATCATCCTTATCAAAATAGAAATATCCTTTCTTAAGCCAGAACGCTTTGAAGGATTCCGGCATGGGGAAACCAGCATCGGTTTCCATTGCTTCAATATTAGCTGCTGAAACAGCCTGGATCTCTGCTGCTCCCGGCCACTGTTCCTCAATATGCGTGGCCATCGCCAGGATGTCTTGATACAAATACGACTTGTCCTCCCGGGAAATAAATCTTTTATTCATGTTAACTGTTCTTTCTTCGTCTATTGGGCCTTGCCTGACAATATTTTGGCCTTTTGCTCATTGAATTCTGTTTCAGACAGAATACCGGCATCCAGGAGCTCTTTCAGGTCCAGCAGGGCTTTCTTCATATCCGTTATGCCTGAAACGGTATTGGGAGCAGCTTGGGGTGTCTGGGGTTGATGGCTCAGCAACAGGGTTGCTATTTCATTGAATCCTTTGATGCTGGCGTAATCAATAGGTTTTTGCTCTCTTGCATTTACAACAGTGGCATCTGCACCCTGTTCCAACAGGTATTTTACAATATCTTTTTTACCAGCCGAAGAAGCATAATGCAGGGCCGTATTGCCGGATTCGTCCTGGATATTCACATTAGCGCCACGCTCCAGCAACAGCTTTGCCATGCTCAGATGACCGTTCTTCGCCGCTACGTGTAACAGGCTTTCGCCGCCGTAGCTATAGCTGTGGTTAAAGCTGAAGCTGGCCTCCATGGAAATATTATTAGCCTGCTCTACCCAGGCAAGGTAACCATTCATACTCTCAGTATTGCCAGATACCGGCTGACTGAAGTTCACGTCCACTCCATTGTCCAGGAACATGCCCACGATCTCTTTCTGGTTGTTGGCACAGGCATACCAGATGGGTGAAAGNCCTTCTTTGGATGTAACCAGTACATCAGCGCCATGCTGTACAAGCAGATTGGTGAGTGCACGATTAGTATCATAGCATGCAATCAATAAGGCTGAATCGCCCGCATGATTGGTATGGTTCACATCTGCGCCATTTTCCAGCAAAAGGCTGACCATGGGTTGATTCTTGGTCCGTACGGCGATGAGCAGGGAACTGTCGCCTGCTTTATTGGTGGCATTCACATTGGCGCCATGTTTAATGAGCAATTCGGCCACGTCTTTATTGCGCCAGGCAGCGGCCACCATCAACGGGTTTTCTGCATTATTGTTCTCCAGGTTGGCCTCCATACCCTGTTCCAGCAGTTTTTCCACCAGCTCTTTCTGGCCCGTCCGGGCGCTGAGGTGCAGCGGGCTATTGCCCTGGTTATCGTTGATATTGGTACGGGCGCCCCTTTCCAGCAGGTAAAGAGCGGTTTGTTTCTGTTTTTGCAGCAATGCAAAATAGAAGGGCGTTTCCCCGTTATGATCTTCATAGTCGATATCAGATCCCGCTTCCAGCAGTAGTTTCACCAGGTCGAGGTAGCCCTGGTGAGCAGCGTAATGGATAGCCGTGCGGCCTTTTTCGTCTGTGTAGGTAACATCCACTTCTTTATTGGCGAGCAGGATCTCNGCGATCTTCCGTTTGCCGCTTTCGCAGGCAATGATAAATGACATGGACATGGGGCCTATGCTTTATGTTTTAGTAATAGTTCAACTGTCTTGGACTTCAGATTATCCTGGACGGCCAGCATCATGGGCGTTTGATCTTTATCGTTAGTAACGTTGGGATCTGCGCCATTGGCAATGAGCAGCTTCACCTTCTGGTACAATTGCCTGGCAGCCTCCTGCTCGTAGTTCACATTATAGGCGCACACTTTATGCAGCAAGGTGTTTCCCGCATCGTCTTTGCGGCTTACGTCTACTGTGCCTGTTTCCAAAGCTGCTTCCAGCATCGCGGAAGGCTGTTCGCAGAGCCAGTCTAGTGCTGATTTCTGGTTGCCGTAATGGGGCGAGGTCTGGTATAGGTCTGCACCGTCGTTGATTAATGCCTTTAACAGCGCTGCATCCCGCTCTGTTCCCCTGCTGCGCATGCGCACGGCGCCAAGCAACAAGGTTTCCCCGTTCTTAGTGGCAATATCAAAATCAGGCGCACCATAGGCGCTCAGTTTCTTGTAAGTGTCTGCATCACATACCTGGTGCACAACAGCCGCGTAGAGAGGTGTTTCCCCGTTTTTATCTGCCTGGTTAAAGTCAGCGCCATTTTCCAGCAGGAACTCGATATAGCTTTTTTTGTTTTTACTGATAGCGAGATGGAGAGGTGTTTCACCTACTATATTGCCCTCATTGGGGTCCAATCCCTGTTCTAGAAGGAAGCTGAGGTATTCCAGTCCTTTCTCTTCCCGAATGCCAAACTCCTGCACGATTTTATACAGGTAGCCCGCTTCTGCATTATTCTTATAACGTACATTACAACCCGCATCTGTAAGTGTGCGGATCGTCTCTATGGGGGCCTGGTTTACGAAGGCTAATTCCAGCAATGTTTTATCCTGCACGGCATCGCTGATGTTATCCAGCTTCGCAATAAGATCACGCAGGAATTGCTGCTGGTCTTCCTCCGGGCCTATACGTCGGAAAAGCGATTCGAAAATAGTCCCATCCAGCTTTTCGTATTCGTAAATATCCGTTTCGATGGAACCGCCATCCACCAGGTCGAGGACCAGTCCGTAGACTTTGGCCTGCAGCAGGGTTTCGAAAATTTGCCGGGTTTCGTAGCCGGGCAGGTTGCGGGGAATCTTTTCGCCTTGTTGGATGAGCGCTGTGGCTTCTTCCAGACGGTTTTGCTTAAGCGCATTCACTAGTGTACTCATGTGGGTCAGATATGATTTACCGGGTTATACAAAGTCCCTAAGATAGTATAAGATTCCATTATAGCTAGTACTGATTTTCAAGGAAAAAGGCGCAACAAGATATTCAAATTTTTCTGTTGTATTCAATTAACTGTTTGTATCCTCAAAATCCGTAACTTTAGTTAGATAGTTGATACCCCGGTTTGCAAGCCAAGATCCGGTTTGCGGGTTGCACACACCAGCTTCTCCAAACCACCCCTTTAAAACCGCTTATATGAAGTACTTCGATTTCCACACCCATATCATTCTGAAACAGCTTTTTGACGACAATCCCAATATCGATACCCGTATCAGTCCCGCTGACGTAGCCGGTATCCCTCAGCACTGCAGCGATCTGCCTAACATCATCCGTGCCCAGATCCATCAAAGCCAGCTGGCAGAAATAGATGAAGAAGTAATTATCGGAGTAGCACTATATGCCCTGGAAAGTAAGCTGGCCAGGGAGGTGATTCCTTTGCGGAAGTTCCTGAAGAAAGAATCCCAGCATAAACTGTCAGCAGAGCTGCTGGAGCATATCGGCAATAACACCTTTAAATCATTTAAAGATTTTACCATTTCCAGGACACTGGATAGCTACCTGAATGCCCCCTCTTCTTTTAATGTATTATCCAAACAAAGCTTTGATGCTCCTTTGAAGAAGAATACAGTGAACATATTTTTCGTGGTAGAAGGTTGCCATTCATTTGTAGATACGATCAATGAAGTCGTGCTTCCCGGTGCCTTATTTAATACCGACGAAATTATCCGCAACCTGGATCTCCTGATTGCCAGAGCGCCGGTACTGGCGGTTAATTTAACCCATATGCAGCAGTCCAATCTGTGCAATCATGCTTTCGGAATACAGTTAACAGAAAATGATCCTTTCTATCCGCTGGGCAAAGGACTGACAGATGACGGGAGGAAAATCGTACAGGCCCTTTTTGACCGGGGCATTCATGTTGACCTGAAGCATATGAGCTATGAATCACGGAGTGAACTGCGAAATGAAATAGACGCAGGCAGATACAGCAAAGTCAAACCTTTACTATGTACACACGCAGGCTTTACCGGCATCCCATTTTCTCAATGGCCNAAATATATTAAGCTCACCAGGTCGCTTGACGGTGTAATGTACNTTGAGACTGGAAAGACCATGCAGGTAAAGAACATGCCCCACCGTCCCGGAGCGCCTACTTTTAACATGACAACCATCAATCTTTTCGACGAAGAAATTACCTGGATTGTCAGGAACGGTGGAATGATTGGGCTNTCCATGGACCGCCGTATCCTGGGATATGTAAGCCGCTTTGATCACGAGCCCACCGGCAGAAAAGATGACGGCTCAATAGTAGATAAGGAGTATATCTCCAAATTAGAATGGGAAGCATTCGGCCTGCCACAACGGATCGAAAAACCCTTGCCCGACGATGATTGTATTACAATTGAGGAAGTGATCGCCAGCACAGAGCAGGGAAACCCACAAGAGTTCTTTTACGATCACATCCTCCAGCACCTTAAACACTTCTTACAGGTATGCGTAACAGCGGGCATCCCTTTACAGGAAGCTCAGCACCATATTACCATTGGTTCTGACTTTGATGGATTGATCAACCCCTTTGCCAATGTTTCTAATGTAGAAGAAATGCGGGCGCTCAAAAACTACATCAATGTAAACTTTAAGATTTTCCTGGAAAGACTGGAGGATTCCAAACAATGGGTCGGCCAGCTGGATGTCGCGCAATTTACAGAAGACCTGTTTTATAATAACGGGTTTAACTTTGTGAAGGCATTTTTCCAGGCAAAGTAAAGGGAGCGGATATATTTTTACCTTGTGAATAATTAGTATTTAATTGCTCCC
>JGI25160J50197_1001286_pt1 | contig 12698 bp, 9 predicted proteins | sample AraplaMF_Cvi_mMS_FD_50197 | JGI IMG/M metagenome (IMG submission 50197)
ACGGCTGGATCAGTGTCGATTCAACCTTTTCCTCGAAGATGAAGGCGAGGCATTCGCCCCAGGTCCAATCCTTCTCGACCGCGAAGCCGGCAGCCTTGGCGGCGGCGCGTGCCTCGTCATCGGTCTTGATGGCGCGGAAATCGATGCCGGTGGCTTCCTTGACGGCATCGGGCATCGGCACGCGCTTGAACGGTCCCTTGAAGGAGATCCGCTTGTCGCCGAAGTCGAATTCCGTCGTGCCGTGAATGGAGAGCGCCAGGGTCTCGAACAGCCGCTCGACGAGGTCCATGACGTCCTCGTAGTCGGCATAGGCCCAGTAGCATTCCATCATGGTGAATTCGGGATTGTGCCGGGTGGAGACGCCCTCGTTGCGGAAGTTCCGGTTGATCTCGAAGACCTTGTCGGTGAGGCCCGAGACCAGCGTGCGCTTGAGGAACAGTTCCGGCGCGATGCGCAGATACATGTCGAGCTTGAGCGTGTTGTGATGCGTCTTGAACGGCTCGGCGGTGGCGCCGCCATAGACCGAATGCAGCATCGGCGTCTCGACTTCCATGAAGCCGTCATTTTCCATGAAGCGGCGGATGCCGGAGACGATCTTCGAGCGCTGCTGGAAGCGGAGCTTCGAATCCTCGTTGGTCATGATGTCGAGATGGCGCTTGCGGTACCGCAGCTCGATGTCGGAGAGGCCGTGCCACTTCTCGGGCATCGGCAGCAGCGACTTCGTCAGCATTTCGATCTTCTGCGCATTGATCGTCAGCTCGCCACGCTTGGTGCGGCGGACGATGCCGGTGACGCCGATGATGTCGCCGATGTCGATCATCGGCAGCAGGGCGCGGGCCTCCTCGCCGGTGACGTCCTTGTGCGAGAAGATCTGGATCTTGCCGGAGGCGTCATGGATATCCATGAACATGCCGGAGTTGCGCGAGGAATAGACGCGGCCGGCGACGGTGACGACATCCTGCGTCTCTGTATCCGGCTCCAGGCTCTCGTATTTCGCGGTCAGCTCGGCATTGCCCATCGTCCGATGGAAATGCGCCGGATAGACCTCGCCGATCTGTTCGCGCAGCAGCTTCAGCTTCTGGGCGCGCACCTCAGTCGCGTCGGAGGAGAGGGTGTTTTCGGTCTTGTTGTCAGCCACTGTCGAAATCCTCTGACTGTTCTTACTTCGAGCCGACGAGGGCGGCGACCGCCTGTGCGGCGAGCTTCAGGCGCTGGCGTACGACGGAGCGGCCGAGGATCGCCATGGAATCGAAGAGCGGCAGGGACCGCGACGAGCCGGACACGGCGACGAAGAGCGGCGAGACCACGACCTTCAGTTTCTTGCCCATGCGGTCGGCGATCGCGCGCAGCTCGGCCTCGATCGTCTCGACATTCCATTCCAGGATCTTTTCGAGATCCGGCTGAACGGTGTTGAGGATCTCGAGGATCTCCTCCGGCGGCGACTTGATCTTGGCAAAGTCGGAAGGCTGCAGGCCGAGATCGGACTTCAGCAGGAAACCGGCGAGATCGGGCAGCTCGCCGAGCTTGGAGATGCGCGTCTGCGACAGCCGCAGGCCTTGCTTCAGACGATCGTTTTCCATCGCCCAGCTCAGCACGCGCGCCTGGAATTCTTCTTCCGACAGCTTCTCGCGGATCCAGCGGCCGTTCAGCCAGTCGAGCTTCTGAATGTCGAAGATCGCACCGGCCTTGGAGAGGTTTTCCGGGTCGAATTTTTCGGAGAGCTCGTCTATCTCAAGCAGCTCTTCGCCTTCGGCGATCTGGATGAAGAACAGGCCGAGGAAGTTCATCAGCGCTTCCGGGATGTAGCCGAGCGCGGAGTAATAGGAGATCGAGGTCGGGTTCTTGCGCTTCGACAGCTTCGATTTGTCGGCATTGCGCATCAGCGACAGATGCATGAAGACCGGCTGATCCCAGCCGAAGTAGCGATAGAGCAGGATGTGCTTCGGCACCGAAGCCAGCCATTCCTCGCCGCGCGCCACATGGGTGATCTTCATCAGATGGTCGTCGATGACGTTGGCCATATGATAGGTCGGCATGCCGTCGGCCTTGATGAGGACCTGCATGTCGACCGAATCCCACGGGATGGAAACATCGCCGTAGACGCCGTCCGTGAAGTCGCAGGAGCCTTCGGCCGGAATCTTCATGCGGATGACGGTCGTCTCGCCGGCGGCCATGCGCGAGGTGACTTCCTCGGCGGTGAGGTTGAGGCAGAGACCGTCATATTTCGGCGGCTTGCCGGCGGCGCGCTGGGTTTCGCGCATCTGCTCCAGCCGCGCGGGCGTGCAGAAACAGCGGAAGGCATGGCCCTTGTCCAGCAATTCCTGCCCGTAAGGCTGGTACATTTCCTTGCGGTCGGATTGGCGATAGGGGCCGTAGGGGCCGCCGATATCCGGTCCTTCCTTCCATTCCAGCCCGCACCATTTCAGTGCGTCCAACACCTTCGTTTCGAATTCCGGGGTCGAGCGCGTCGCATCGGTATCCTCGATGCGCAGGATGAACTCGCCGCCATGCTTCTTGGCGAAAAGATAGTTGAAGAGAGCGATATAAGCGGTGCCGACATGCGGCTCGCCGGTCGGCGAGGGAGCGATGCGGACGCGGACGCCGGTAGCTGTCCCGGAAACTGTCATTGTGTGTGCCCGTCAATGAATGCCGGACGGCTTTCATGGGAAAGCGACGTTCGGCCGGAAGGATGCAGATATCTTCATCGGCAAACCGGCCGGAAAAGGGCATGCGCCCGCACTCTCCGCCAATCGTCCGTTCGGCTGGCCTTAGGCCATATTCAACCGGGCGCGTCAAGAAAAACCACGTTTGCAAAGGCCTGATGGCGGCGGGTGAGGGCGCGGCGGTTCGGCCGCGCCCTCCAGTCCAAGCCTCAATGGGCGGCGTCGCGTTTTCGCTTGCGGGCGTTGCGCGCGAACATGTTCAGCACCTCGACCAGCGCCGAGAAGGCCATGGCGGCGTAGACGTAGCCCTTCGGCACGTGGAAGCCCATGCCTTCGGCGATCAGCGTCGTGCCGATCATCAGCAGGAAGGCGAGCGCCAGCATGACGATCGTCGGGTTCCTCTCGATGAAGTTGGCCAGCGGGGTCGCCGCAACCAGCATGACGGTGACGGCGGCGACGACTGCGACCACCATGATCGGCAGATGCGGCGTCATGCCGACGGCGGTGATGATGCTGTCGACTGAGAAGACGAGATCGAGCAGCAGGATCTGGCCGATGGCCGATGCAAAGCCGGTCGTTGCCGACGTGGCGATGAAATCCTCCTGATGGTCTTCCGGGTCGACGGTATGATGGATTTCCTTGGTGGCCTTCCAGACGAGGAACAGGCCGCCGGCAATCAGGATCAAATCCTTCCAGGAGAAGCCGTGGCCGAAGGCTTCAAATAGCGGTTCGGTCAGTTGCACGATCCAGGCGATGGTGCCGAGCAGAGCCAGGCGCATGACGAGCGCAAGGCCGATGCCGATTTTGCGGGCCTTCTCCCGGTGCTCGGGCGGCAGCTTGTTGGTGAGAATGGAAATGAAGATCAGGTTGTCGATCCCGAGAACGACTTCCATCACCACCAGCGTGATGAGCGCCACCCAGGCGGCCGGATCCTGAATGAGCGTCATGATTTCCTGCATCAGCGTATATCCCTTTTGCGTCATATGGATAAATGACGCTCGCAATGTAATGACACCGGCCTGCCAGACAAGCGCCGCAAGGGGGTATACGAAAGTGATGTGACTTTTATTCCTTGATCGGCAACCAGATTTCGGTGACGCCCATGCCGGTATAGGGATCGAAGCGCTCGTCGTAGCGTTCGAACATGTCGGGTATCTCGCCGTGCTCCAGGCCGGATGTCGGCCACCATGCGCCAAAAATCCGGTTCATCGTCGCCGGAATGCCCGAGACATGGCCGCGATGGCTAAAGACGACGTAACGCTGGCCGGGAAGCTTGAGCGTTGCAAAATCCGCCGGCAGATCGCCAGCATCGGCGATTTCGGCGGCGGCCATATAGCGGAATTTCTCCGCTTCGCCGGTGATATGCGTGCAGATGCCGTAGGCGACGTTGCCCTTCTGGCCGGGGATATGACCGAAATGGGCATTGAACTTCTGCCAGAGGGAGGGAATGGCGGCATTGCCACCATAGGGATAGATCTCCTGCAGGCCGGCAAAGAGCATCGGCGGAAGGGTTTCGAAGCGGGGCGGTTCGAGGTCGTTGAGGTGGGCGGGGTCCATTCTGATCGGCTCCAGCAAGATAAGGTTACGGGCGTGTCCCTGTCTGCGCACCGCATCCGGCGTCATGCCGAATTGGTCGCGGAAGGCACGGGTGAAAGCCTCGTGCGAGCCGTAGCCCGCGCAAAGCGCAACCTCGAGAATGGTCGATGAACCGCCGACCAAGGCCGGCACGGCGCGGCTGAGGCGCCGCCCTCTGATATAGCTGCTGATCGAGTGGCCGGTGACGAGCCCGAAGACGCGCGACAGATGGTAGCGCGACAATCCGGCGGCTTCCGATATCTCTTCCAGCGATATATCGCTTTCGAAATGGCTCTCTATGAACCAGATCGCCCGTCCAACGGCGCTCATCCTCACTCCCCTGGTTGCGGCTTCTTCCTTAAAGAAAAGCCGGCAGCCGGGTTTGATCGCAGTTGCGGACTTTTGGCCGATGGAGGCGGGCAGTCAAGGGTGCGGTCAGTCGGTCTTGTGCCGGGGCGCACCGTAGGCGGCCATGAAGACCCGGATGGCGCCGCGGATGACGCGCTCGATTTCGTCGCGAGACGGCGGTTCTTCCATGCTTCCGAACAGCCGGAGCTTGAAGAAGCTGCCGCTGGCGAGATCGAGAAACTGGCCGGCGGCCAGATCGATGTCGTCGATCTCAAATCTGCCTTCGGCGATGTGCCGCTCCAGGAAGTCGCGCATGATGGTGCGCAGGTTTTCCGGACCCTTGAAGAAGCGTTGACAGAGAACCGGCATGCGGTCGCGAACGCCGAGAACGGTGCGCATCGCGTTGATGACCTTTTCATCGGTCATATGGGTGACGAAGCTTATCCCGAATTCATACAGGCCGGCTTCGGGATCGTCATGTTCGGCAAGCGCCGTGCGCACGGCCGCCACGAAGGCGGCGCGCTCGGCCTCGATCATCGCCGAAAACAGTTCTTCCTTGTTGGTGAAATAGACGTAGAGCGTTCCCTTGGAGACACCGGCCTCGCGCGTCACGTCGTTCATGCTGGCGGCGTCGAAACCCATTTTCATGAAGACACGCTTGGCGCCGGCGAGAATCTGCTGGCGCTTGGCCGGATCTTCGCCTGCGGCAAATCGGCCTCCGGGCGCGGGAGGGCTGAAGACGGCGGCGTGGTCGGGGTTCAGCGTCATGTCTCCTTAACCGTGTTGACGGTTTAGTATTTTCTTTAAAAGAAATCGAACCGATTGGTTCTATACATCTTGATATGACGGTAAAACAGGTTTAAGTCAACTGAACCGAACCGTTCAGTTCGATTATTTACTCCAAGATCGGTAAAGTGGCCATGTCGAGCAACCAGAAGAGCAACGTCGCGCGGATTGTCAGCGAAAACGCCGAGACCGAAGAGGTCAAGGCCGAGGTCGCGGCTGTTGCGGAAGCTCCGACGGCGGAAGCCCGCGAAGTCCCTTCCACTCCCGCCCAGTCGGCGCCGGCTTCGGTCGCCGCACCTGCGGCTGCGAAGAAGCGCCGTAGCCCGGTGCTGCCGATCGTCGTGCTCGCCCTTCTCGCGGGCGGCGGCTGGTATGGTTATGAATGGTGGACGAACGGCCGCTTCATGGTGTCGACCGACGACGCCTATATCGAGGGCGATATTGCAACGATTTCGCCGAAGGTCACGGGCTACGTCGCGAAGGTGAATGTTGTCGCCAACCAGGAAGTCAAAGCGGGCGACGTGCTTGCCACGCTTGATAACGGCGACTATCAGAACGCCCTCGACCAGGCCCAGGCCCAGATCGCCACCGAACAGCTTTCGCTGCAGCGTATCGACGCGCAGATCGAAGGCGCCAATGCGAGCCTCGTGCAGGCGCGGGCGCAGAAGGTGGCACTCGAAGCGGCCGTTCGCGGTGCTGAGATCACCCAGAAGCGCCAGAGCGAGCTTCAGGCGAAGTCGGTCGGCACTGCCGCCGATCTCGACAACGCCAACATCGCTCTCGATCAGGCCAAGGCCAATCTTTCCGGCGGCGATGCCAACATCGTGGTTGCGCAGGCCAATGTCACCATTCTCCAGGCCCAGCGCAAAGAGGCCGAAGGCTCGGTCCGTTCGCTCGAGATCTCGCGCGACAAGGCTGCCCGCGACCTTTCCTTCACCGTGCTGAAGGCGCCTTATGACGGCATTGTCGGCAACCGCTCGGTCCAGGAAGGCGATCTCGTCTCGCCCGGCCAGCGCCTGATGGCGCTCGTTCCAGTGCGCCAGCTCTATATCGACGCCAATTTCAAGGAAACGCAGATCCAGCATCTGGTGGCGGGATCGAAGGTTCGAAGGTCAACGTGCATGTCGATGCCTATAGCGATCATCCGATCGTCGGCACCGTCGAATCGATCTCGCCGGCATCCGGCTCGGTCTTTTCGCTGCTGCCGCCGGAAAACGCCACGGGCAACTTCACCAAGGTGATCCAGCGCGTGCCGGTGCGCATCGCGCTGCCGCAGGATGCGCTCGATAGCGGCCGTCTGCGCGCGGGCCTGAGCGTCGTCGTCGATGTTGACACCCGTACGGCGCCGAGCAAGTAAGCCTTCAGGAAAGGCAGAGGTGATCTGATGGCCGGCAGCGCGACAGCAACGGCGGGGACGATGCCGGCGGCACCCGCCCATGCCGACGAGCGCATGGACCCGAAGAAGCTCATCGCCTTCTTTGCGATGGTGCTCGGCATGTTCATGTCGATCCTCGACATCCAGATCGTCTCGGCCTCGCTTGCGGAAATCCAGGCCGGCCTTTCGGCCGGCAGCGACGAGATCGGCTGGGTGCAGACGTCTTATCTGATCGCCGAAGTGATCATGATCCCGCTATCCGGCACGCTGGCGCGCATCATCTCGACGCGTTATCTCTTCGCGATCTCGGCTGCCGGCTTCACCATGGCGAGCGCGCTGGCGGCGACGGCGACGAATATCGACCAGATGATTGTCTACCGCGTCATTCAGGGCTTCATCGGCGGCGGCATGATCCCATCGGTCTTCGCGGCCGCCTTCACCATCTTCCCGCCGTCGAAGCGCAGCATCGTCTCGCCGATCATCGGCCTGATCGCGACTTTGGCGCCGACCATCGGCCCGACCGTCGGCGGCTACCTCAGCCACGCCTTCTCCTGGCACTGGCTGTTTCTCGTCAACATCGTGCCCGGCATCATCGTCACGATCGTCACCTGGAACTTCATCGATTTCGACAAACCGGAACTGTCGCTCTTCAAGAAGTTCGACTGGTGGGGTCTGATCTCGATGGGCGTCTTTCTCGGCGCGCTGGAATATGTGCTCGAAGAGGGCAATTCGAACGACTGGTTCAACGACAGCTCGATCACCATAGCGGCGGTCGCTTCCGGCGCTGCCGCGATCATCTTCTTCTATCGCGCCTTCACGGTGGAATTCCCCGTCGTCGACCTCAAGGCCTTTGCGAACCGGAATTTTTCCTTCGGCTCGGTCTTCTCCTTCGTCATGGGTATCGGCCTCTATGGCCTCACCTATATCTATCCGGTCTATCTCGGCCGCATCCGCGGCTATGATTCGCTGATGATCGGCGAGACGATGTTCGTCTCCGGGCTTGCGATGTTCTTCACCGCGCCGATCGCCGGCCGGCTGTCGACCAAGATGGACCTGCGCCTGATGATGGTGATCGGCTTCGTCAGCTTTGCCGCCGGCACCTTCATCATGATGCATCTGACGGCGGATTGGGATTTCTACGAACTCTTCATCCCGCAGATCCTGCGCGGCTTCGGGCTGATGATGTGCATGGTGCCGATCAACAACATCGCGCTCGGCACGATGCCGCCTTCGCGCATTCGCGGCGCGTCCGGCCTGTTCAACCTGACCAGAAACCTCGGCGGCGCCGTCGGCCTTGCCGTCATCAACACCGTGCTCACCAACCGGCAGGACGTGCACTACGAGCGGCTGCGGGAGAATATGGATTGGGGCAATCCGGCGGCGGTCGACCAGATGAACAACATGGCCGCCAATTTCAACACCTACGGCATGGATGGCGCCTCTGTCGCAGTCAAGCAGATGGTCGGCCTTGCCACCAAGCAGGCGATCATTCTCTCCTTCAGCGACGTATTCCTGATCCTGACCGCGCTTTTCCTGGCGATGATCCTCGGTGTCGCCATGATCAAGAAACCCGCGCCGCAAGGCGGGGGAGGCGGTGGCGGCCACTGACCTCCGGCCTGCCGCCCCTTGAAAAGGCCCTCTTCGGAGGGCCTTTTTGTTGCTGTTTTCCGGCCGTCGTGTCATCAGGCGAATGATCGCCGGTCGGATCGATCCGAATCGGGTAGGCCATGCCGGAAAACCACGCGGAAACCGGCCCGTTCGATTTTTTGATTTACGTACATCAAAATTGGCGCTAATGGTCTCGTCAGGAGGAATGATGAGACCAACCGTTCACGATATCGCCGCCGCCGCCGGTGTCAGTCTGGCGACTGTCGACCGGGTTCTCAACCAGCGGCCCGGTGTGCGCCACGTCACGCGGGAAAAGGTCGAGACCGCGATCCGCGAGCTCGGTTATGTCAGAGACGTCGCCGCCGCCAATCTTGCCAAAGGGCGCACCTATCCGCTGGTCTTCATCCTCCCGGCCAGCGACAACTCCTTCATGCACGGGCTCAATGCCGAGATCCGCCAGGCAGTCCTCCGATCGTCGGCCGAGCGCACCGATATCCGCACGATCGAGGTGCCGGCCTTCGATCCCGCAGCGCTTGTCTCGGTGCTCGAGGAGCTTTCCCGGGAAAAGCCCTGTGGCATCGCACTGGTTGCGACCGATGCGCCTGGCGTGCGCGCCGTCGTCGACAGGCTGGTGCGCGAGCGTTTTCCCATCGTCACCTTGGTTTCCGATCTCACCGGCTCGCTGCGCCATCACTATGCCGGCGTCGACAATATCGCCGCCGGGCGCACGGCGGCTCGCCTGCTCGGCCGATTCCTCGGACCGAAAAAAGGCGAGATTGCCGTGCTTGCCGGCTCCATGCTGGTGCGCGACCATCGCGAGCGGCTGGAGGGCTTCACCGCCGTCATGGCCGAGGAATTTCCCGATCTGGCGATTCTGCCAGTCCTCGAAGGCCGCGACGACCCCGAGATCGCCCATATGCTCGTTGCCGACGCGCTTTCCAGGAATGCCGGCATCATCGGCGTCTACAGCCTTGGCGCCGGCAATCGCGGCCTCATCCGGGCGTTGAAGGAGAAGGCCGTCGATCGCGTGCTGACGGTGATTGCCCACGAACTGACCGCCCACACGCGTGCAGCCCTGATCGACAATACGATCGATGCGATCCTCAACCAGGACGCCGGCCACGAGGTACGCAGCGCGATTCGCGTGCTGAAAGCCAAGGCGGACGGGCTGGCCGTCATCGAGGCGCAGGAGCGCATCCGCCTCGACATATTCCTGAAAGACAATCTGCCGTAACGGCAAAGGGAGAAATACCACATGTATCTGGGTCTCGATCTCGGAACCTCCGGCGTCAAGGCGATGCTGATCGATGGTGATCAGAAGATCGTCGGCTCGGCCAATGGTTCGCTCGACGTCTCGCGTCCGCATTCCGGCTGGTCGGAGCAGGAGCCAGCCCACTGGGTGCGGGCCACCGAGGAGGCTGTCACCGGCCTCAAGGCGAAACATCCGAAAGAGTTCGCCGCGGTCAGGGGCATCGGCCTTTCCGGCCAGATGCACGGGGCGACGCTCATCGATGCCAGCGATAAGGTCCTGCGGCCCTGCATCCTCTGGAACGATACGCGCAGCTATGTAGAGGCCGCGGCGCTCGATGCCGATCCGCGTTTTCGCGCGCTGACCGGCAACATCGTCTTCCCGGGCTTCACGGCGCCGAAGCTCGCCTGGGTCCAGAAGCATGAGCCCGATGTCTTCGCCAAAATCGCCAAGGTGCTGTTGCCGAAGGACTATCTGCGTCTTTGGCTGACCGGCGAATATATTTCGGAAATGTCGGATTCGGCCGGCACGTCCTGGCTCGACACCGGCAAGCGCGCCTGGTCGTCGCAACTGCTCGCCGCCACCAACCTTTCCGAGGCGCAGATGCCGGCGCTTGTCGAAGGCACCGCGCAGGCCGGCAAGCTGCGGTCTGAACTGGCGGCGCAATGGGGTATATCAGGCGATGTCGTCGTTGCCGGCGGCGCGGGCGACAATGCAGCCTCGGCCTGCGGCATGGGCACGGTCAGCGATGGCGCCGCTTTCGTCTCGCTGGGCACGTCGGGCGTGCTTTTTGCCGCCAACGGTTCCTATTTGCCGAAACCAGAAAGCGCCGTGCATGCCTTCTGCCACGCGCTGCCGAACACCTGGCACCAGATGGGCGTCATACTGTCGGCGACCGATGCGCTCAACTGGCATTCCGGCGTGACCGGCAAGTCGGCCGCCGATCTTACCGGCGAACTCGGGGAGACGCTGAAGGCGCCCACCGGCGTCACCTTCCTGCCCTATCTCTCCGGCGAGCGCACGCCCCACAACGATGCCGTCATCCGCGGCGCCTTCATCGGCCTCGAACATGAAAGCAGCCGTGTCGTGCTCACCCAGGCGGTGCTCGAAGGCGTCGCCTTCGCCATTCGCGACAATCTCGAAGCCCTGCGTTCGGCCGGCACCGGCATATCCCGGGTCACGGCAATCGGCGGCGGGTCGCGCTCGCGTTACTGGCTGGCCTCGATTGCGACCGCGCTCGGCGTTCCCGTCGACCTGCCGGCCGACGGCGATTTCGGCGCCGCCTTCGGTGCAGCCCGCCTCGGCCTGATCGCGGCAACGCGGGCAGATCCCATTGCCGTCTGCACGCCGCCGGTAACGGCCGGAACGATCGAGCCGGTGTCGGCGCTGAGCGGCGCTTACGAGGATGCCTACAAGCGCTATCGGGCGCTCTATCCGGCGATCAAGTCGCTGGCGCATTGAGATCGAGGCGCCCCCTCACCCTACCCTCATTCGAGGGAGCCGCGACGTTGCCACAAGTTTCTTCTCCCCGCCGGGGAGAAGGTGCGGCAGGCGGATGAGGGGGCCTCTGGCATAGACTAACAATTCAGAACTTCGAAAAGATACGAACCCAAGGAGACCCAACATGAGCACCGGATTTTTCGGCGATATCCAGAAAGTGAAATACGAAGGCCCCGACAGCACCAATCCGCTGGCCTTCCGCTATTACCAGCCGGACGAGATCGTCATGGGCAAACGCATGGAAGACCATCTGCGCTTTGCGGTGGCCTATTGGCACACCTTCACATGGCCGGGCGGCGACCCCTTCGGCGGCCAGACCTTCCTGCGTCCCTGGTTCGAGGACACGATGAAGGCCGCCAAGCTCAAGGCCGACGTCGCCTTCGAATTCTTCTCGCTGCTCGGCTCGCCCTACTACTGCTTCCATGACGCCGACGTGCGTCCGGAGGGCAAGAATTTCGCCGAGAACACCAAAAACCTCAACGAGATCGTCGATTATTTCGCCGAGAAGCAGGCCGCAACCGGCACCAAGCTGCTCTGGGGCACGGCGAACCTCTTCTCTCACCGCCGTTACATGTCGGGTGCGGCGACCAATCCGGATCCAGATGTCTTTGCTTTCGCAGCCGCGACGGTCAAGACCTGCATCGATGCCACGCAGAAGCTCGGCGGCGAAAACTACGTGCTCTGGGGCGGCCGCGAAGGTTACGAGACGCTGCTCAACACCGATATCAAGCGCGAGCTCGACCAGCTCGGCCGCTTCCTCAACCTCGTCGTCGAATACAAGCACAAGATCGGCTACAAGGGCACGATCCTGATCGAGCCGAAGCCGCAGGAGCCGACCAAGCACCAGTACGACTATGACGTCGCGACCGTCTACGGCTTCCTCAAGAAGCACGGCCTTGAAAACGAGGTGAAGCTCAATATCGAGCAGGGCCACGCAATTCTTGCCGGCCACTCCTTCGAGCACGAGCTGGCGCTTGCCAATGCGCTCGGCATCTTCGGCTCGATCGACATGAACCGCAACGACTACCAGTCCGGCTGGGATACCGACCAGTTCCCGAACAATGTTCCCGAAATGGCGCTGGCCTATTATCACGTTCTGGCAGGCGGCGGCTTCAAGACCGGCGGCACCAACTTCGACTCGAAGCTTCGCCGTCAGTCGCTCGACCCGGCGGATCTACTGATCGGCCATATCGGCGGCATGGATTGCTGCGCCCGCGGTCTGAAGGCCGCTGCTAAGATGATCGAGGACAAGGCTCTGTCGCAGCCGCTCGCCGATCGTTATGCCGGCTGGGAATCCGCCGAGGCGCAGAAGCTCTTCCGCGGCGAGTATTCGCTGGATGAGATCAGCCATTATGTCGAAAGCCACGACGTCAACCCGCAGCCGAGATCCGGCAAGCAGGAGCTGCTGGAAAACGTCGTCAATCGTTACGTCTGATAAAGCGCGCCGGCGGTCATCGGCCGCCGGCGCAGCCCTCTCCGGCCGGAAGCCTATATGGATTTACCGTTTCAACCAGTTGCGCGACGGCGCCGAGACGGAGTTTCGAACCACCAGATCCGGCCTCAGCAGGATTTCCGTTTCGGTCGGCCGGCCATC
>JGI25160J50197_1001289_pt1 | contig 12681 bp, 10 predicted proteins | sample AraplaMF_Cvi_mMS_FD_50197 | JGI IMG/M metagenome (IMG submission 50197)
CCGTCGACCTTGGTGACATGCGCAGGGCCGTAGCTATAGCCGAGATTAGGATTGTCTTCGGCCGTATAGTTCCACAATACCTGAGGCTTGGTTGGCTCGGTAATATCGAGGGCGTAGTAGCCGCGGCCGCCTTTACCCAAGGCACCGATCAGGATGGTGCGCCACTCACTGCCAAGCTGAACGTCGGCCACGGTGAGCGGGCCATCCAGGAAATAGCGGTGGCGGTCGGCATAGTCGCTATGCGCCAGCTGCCACAGGTCAGGCAGTACGATCGGCGGAATATANGCCCAGCGTTCTTCGCCGGTGGTGCCGTCAAAGGCGTGCAGCATGCCATCATTGGCGGCGGCGTAGACAGTGCCGGCACGGTCCTGATNTTTGAGGACAAACTCGGCATAGCCGGTGTCCTTGAAGCCGAACGGCGGCTCCTCGACAAATACCGGCTGCGAGTGGACGAAGTCGCCCAGCACCTTGTCGCGTTCGCGGTACAGGCGCTTGCTTTCCTTGTCCACGGTCACTTGCGGATCCTGNCCGCGCAGGAAGCTCACCAGCGTGGCGGCATTGGCGCCTTTCTTTTGCTCGGTGGACCAATTCCTGGATTGGCTCAGNAACTGCTGTACTGTTTCATTGAAGAAGTCCACCTTCTGGATNCCAGTCAGGCCAGTCACCGTGAACGGCACCAGTTTATTGTTCGCATCGGAAGTCCAGATGGTGCGGGTGTCGCNGCCGTCCGAAGTGACCTTGTTGCGCAACATCACAGCTGCCTGCCATTTCGCATCNCCGGTGATCTCGCCTGTCAGCACATCGATGGCAAAGGCGCTCAATTCGCCGTCCCATGCGCCGGTGCGGTAGTTCGCAATATAGATGAAGTTCTTGCCTGGAGTCGGCTCCAGGTTACTGGTGGCCGCTGCCGCGCCACTGCCGTCGGACTGGCCGATGCTGCCCAGTGCCTGNTGCAGGCTCTCTTGCAGTGCTGCCGGATCCTTGGCGCTGAAATAGGTGCCGCGGCCGCTGACAGCGGCGTGCCACAAGTCGTCGATCGATTCGGGCCTGTTGGGAAGCGGGGCCGGCCAGTTTTCNGTCTTCTGCAAAATATTGTAATAGTCGCCCGACTTGGCGGTCTTGTAATCGCTGCGGTAGGCCAGCGTTCCATCAACCCCGAGGCCCAGGGTGAAGGTCGTCATGTGCTGGTGGGTGGCGACGTCACCGATGTTCGGCAAACCGCCCGCGCTCGGAACGATATTTTCCATGTCCGGACGCAAGTCCGTGTTGTAATAGTAGTACGCAACGTCGGCCAGCGAAATCTCATCGTCTTTGGCGTACGGCGCATACGATGGCCGCGTGACCTTCGTGGCGTCGCCGTCCTGGTCCTTCAGCACACCGGCCTTTTTCTTGTCGGCGTCGGTATACATGGTGCCGCTGCCGTTCCAGTAGCCGTCCGTAGCCAGGATGGCAAAGTTGCGCTGGCATGCCGCCTGGATCGGATCTTCATCAATGGCTTCATTTTTGCCGAATTTGTACAGGCGGCCGACTTCGTTCAACGCGGTACGCAGTGGCGTACTGCTGTTAGGCAGAAGGCCATACAGTGAGCTGTAAAAGTCCGTCTTGTGTTGCCCGCCGAAAGGCCTGATCGGGAGCTTGATCGTGGCATTGTCAATGGTCATCAGCCCCATACGGGCATGGAAATAGTTTGCGTCGGTTTTATCNTCGTTGACCGGAACTGGCGTCCCACGCACGTCCTTGAAAGCCAGGCCGATTGCCGACTTTGCCATTTGCGATCGCGTACGGTACCAGGTGTACCAGGTTGCAAAATTGGTGATCTCTTCTTCAAAAGAGCAGCTCGCCGCTGCCTTGCAGTCGGTACGCGTCGCAGCGCGCGGATACGTGCGGCCTGAAACGATGTCGACCCGCTCCCAGTCGCTGTAATTGACGGTGGTATGCGTGCCGTCGCGCACGGGCACGCACTTGCCGCTGTCATTGCACCACTTCACAGTCACGTTATAGTAGTACGGCGCGCCCCTGACCACCTTTGCAACGTAATACGTACTGTCAGGATAGGCGTAAGTTTTCCCCTTGAGTGCCTTGACGCAGTCATCCTGATCCCCATACTTGCACCAGACCCGGTCAGGATAGTTGGCCTTCTCCGAGCCGATACTCGCCAGGTTGATGGTGGCTGTCGGCTCCTGTTTTGGACAGTTGACCTGATCGCCGCAAGGGGAGTCCAGCTGCTGGCCATAAGTCCATTCCACCCTCTGCTTGCCATANCCATCGCTCGGAANGCCTGCCCATGGCGAGGCATAGGCCTTCCTGTGCGCATCGGTGGTATCGGCCACGCGCGAGCCATCTTCCTTGACCGGCCAGTCGTAGCGCACGGCAGGGTTATAGTAGATCTTGTTGAAAGCGCTGGCGGCAAATGGCGGGTCGCCATTGTTGCAGACGGCTCTGATGCTGCCGTCATAGTAGCGGCAATAGTATTCAAAATCATTGCCCGACTTCATGCGGACATAGTCGGGCATATAGTCCCACAGCATGCTGCCCGAATTATCCAGGTCCAGCATGATGTTGGGCAGCAGCACCGCCGTCGTGGAGTTTGCCAGCGGCTTGTCCGCCAGGTCCGTACTGCCGGCCTGAGACACGGCGGCGGCCAGTACGCTGCCGGCAAACAGGCCCGACAGCATCAATTGTTTAAAGAGTGGCCTCATCAATAGGTCTCGCATACTCATTGTGAAATAATCGCCTGCACGAAGCTGACGTTGGAACGTGGGCCGACCACCCGCACGGTAATTCGGTACAGTGCGCTCCAGGTGGCCTCCGTGCCCGCGCCGTCCTTGTCCGACTGATAGGTCAGCATTGGTTTCAAGGTGCCGATGCTGTTGCCCTCCTTACGCTGCTGGCCCGACGGTGACGTCGCACACTTGGCAGGATCGAACTCGCCTTCCGTGTCGCACATGCGATGGATGACGTAAGACACCTGGTTGCCGGCCGCATCGACTGGCAGCTGGGCGACCGAGTTTGCATCGCTCCAGTCCAGGTTATCCTTGGTGGCCGGGGTGTCATTGCCGGTCAGGTCGAGCGCTGCCTGGCTGCTGGCGGAATAGCCCTTGCTGCCGTTGTCGTCGTTCAAGGCATTCGGATTCCCGCTCAGCCAGGCGATCGCGGCCTCCACGCCGGCATCGGCACTGATGGCGGCACTTTGCTTGAAGGCCAGGTTGCCGGCGATCAGGGACGAGGTATCGACTGAGCGCATCATGGCCAGCCCGGCCAGNGTCATGGCCACCAGCACAATCAGCGCCATGACCAGCGCCACCCCGGCCTGGCGCTGGCGCCATCCTGCATAGACTACCGACTTCATATTTTCCCCCAGATCACGTTACGCAGCGGGATGACGGTCTCGAACACCCGGTAGCGATAGCACCCCCAGTCAGCGGGATAGTTGCTGGTGTCGAAGGTATGCCAGCTGGCCGCCAGCGCTTTGGTGGCGGTACANCCNGNGCTGGCACTCGCCGGGCGCTCATATTGGCCGGCACGGGTGACCACGGCAACACGGATCGCCTTCACGCGNGTCCAGTCGCCTGGCGCAGGATTGTCCCACGGAGCAGTCTTGGCGCTGACCCAGGTGTCCACCGTCTGGCTCTTGGCTGGTGCGACGCCATACTCGGCCTGCAGGTCCACCACNTCGGCCATGACGACTTCGTTGACGACCGCCGGATTTTGCGAGTTATCACTGCGCTCCAGCTGCTTGGCCGCCGTATTGACGGAATAGACCTTGCGGAAGATCGGGCCGCCGTTGGCCGGCTTGAAGCAGGCGACGCTNGCNCCGGCGGGATACTTGGGCCAGTCACTGCCGTTCAAGAAATCGGCCGACGGGTTGTAAGTGCCGTTCGCGCCAGAATTGTGNTGCAGCTTGCCTGCTTCGGCCTGTACCTGCGTNATCTGCATCAAGGTACAGTTTCCTCCCTGCGACACCATGGCCAGGTCGCCGGCNTCGCAAACCGTCGGGTTGGCAACATCCAGTTCGGCCGACGGCTGCGGCATTTTCCTGCGGATGCTGGTGACGCCAGGCGGCAGGGAAGAAGACAGGTTCGGATCGGCGAAATACTGGATGGTCAGCGTATCCGGCCCTTTGCCGCCATCCTTGATCAGCGTGGGGGCGAAACTCAGGTCGGTGATTGCACCATCCGCGCCGCCGCAATCGGCCTTCTTGTCGCAGTAGGCAAACACCTTGGCGCATGCTGCGTAAGAATTGCCGCCGGCAGCCATGCCCCAGCCGGCCGCCTTGGCGTCGCGCTCCAGCATGTACAGCGCGATACCGCCATTCGCCTGGGCATCGGCGCCGCTGGTGGTGGCGCGCTTGCGTGCCTCGTTATTGGTGAATGCCTGCGCCACGATCAGTGTGCCGAGCATGCCGATGACCAGGCCNACCATGACCTCAATCAGCGTAAAGCCTCNTTGTGAGCCGTACATAATTTTCCTTAACCGTTGATCTGGGCCACAGCCTCGTATTTGTGGACCTTGGACTCGCCGGGAGCCTGCCAGTTAATGGTGACCGTTACCTGNTTGCCCTTGACCACCACNGTACGCTTGCCGTTTGGCAGTCCCGANACGAACTTGTCCTTGCCAGCGTAATCGGCCAGCTTGGTGCGGTTCACCCACATCTCGCCCAATATCTGGTTNGCCGCAAAGCTGGCTTCCAGGCGATANTTCGAATCGGTCACCTGGCGCGTCGCCGAGGCCTGCATCCACAGGAAGGCCAGGATGCCGAACGAGAAAACCAGGATGGCGGCCAGGGCTTCAAGCAATACGATGCCGTCCTGGCGGCCAGGTTTTAAATTGCGAATCATGGGATAGCTCCTTAAGTGCAGCCCAGCGGCGTGCCGTTCAATTTCGCGTCGGGGTCGCACATGCGGACCTGGCCGCCGCCAGTGACCGTCACCACATAGCGGCGGGCGCTACTGGTTTGGACGTTGGTGATGTCGATGCGGCTGATTTCCGTACCGGCGGCCGCGCTCGCCCTGCCGAAAGCATCAAAGGTGACAAACGCGGGCTTATCGAGGCCGGCACCGGCGGCCAGCGTCGTGGCAAACGTTTCGGCCGTATACGGCTTGACCAGCACCGCCGTGCTGACGCCGACCCGTGCGTTGCCGCCGCCCTCCTCGGGCGCGCGGCTCTGGATCGAAGCCGGGCAGATGGCGGCATTCGCACAGCCTACCGTCCAGACCACCTTGCCGTCCTTGTCGGTCAGGCTGAAGCGCACCTGCGTACTACGCCGCAGGGCTTCCGCGCGCGCCAGTTGCAGGCCGTTCAGCACCGATTCGGCNGCGGTACGGTTTTGCGCATCGCGGATCATGCGGGAGAAATTCGGTATCGCAAGGGCCAGCAGGATACCCAGGACGCTGATGGCCACCATCAGTTCGATCAGCGTCACGCCAGCTTGTTTACGCATCAGCAGCGACCGCCCTTTCCGATGATCCAGCAAGTGTCGGACTTATCCCAGCCGGTCGGCGTTTTGGACGTCTTTTTCACGTTATTCTGGTCGAGCTCATAGACGAAGTCCTTGACCGAGCCCTTNCCTTCTGCCTTCAAGGCATAGCTCATGCCGTCGGCTGCAATGGTGCAGGTGAAGGTAAAGTCCGGGTTATTCGACTGCGGTTCCGCTGCCGCGCCCTGGGCACAGGCGTTGGCATAGGTACGGTTGTCCTGGAAGAACTGTTCCAGCTTGATGCGCATGTCCGACAGGCCATTGGTNGCCTGCGGAATATGGCCCCGAATGACATAATCTTTATACATTGGCAATGCCACGGCGGCCAGGATGGCAATGATGGCGATCGTAACCATGAGCTCGATCAGGGTGAAACCACTGTTGCGGTTCTTGAATTTAACTTTCACAAGGATTCCTTAAGCAGCAAAACAAGTCTTGCCGAAAAATAATTTGACGGAAGTTTAACTGCATTTGGGCAAGAAGTCTCGCACAATTCGTTGCCATAAAGCATCATTAGAGCGGTTTATCTATGAATTGGCGCGGCTGTTGCACACCCGTCCCGTGGGGTAAAATGCAACGCTTTCCCGCGCCCGGCGCGGGTGCCCGACCGAAATTCCGAAAAATGACCACCCTCCCTTCCGAAATCAATCCAGACGCCGTCAAGAACAGCCCGGCCGAAAAAGTCACGCCGATGATGCAGCAGTACCTGCGCATCAAGGCCGATTACCCGAACATGCTGGTGTTCTACCGCATGGGCGACTTTTACGAGCTGTTCTTCGACGACGCCGAAAAGGCCTCGCGCGTGCTGGGCATCACGCTGACGGCGCGCGGCACCCAGAACGGCGTGCCGATCAAGATGGCGGGCGTGCCCTTCCACTCGCTCGATGGCTACCTGGCCAAGCTGGTCAAGGTGGGCGAGTCCTGCGCGATTGCCGAGCAGATCGGCGATCCGGCCCTGGCCAAGGGCCCGGTCGAGCGCAAGGTGGTGCGCGTGGTCACGCCAGGCACCCTGACCGATTCGGACCTGCTGCCGGAAAAATCGGAGCGCCCGCTGCTGGCCATGACCATGATCAGCAACCGCAAGGTGGTCACCTGCGGCCTGGCCTGGCTGTCGCTGGCGTCCGGTGCNCTGCGCCTGATGGAATTTTCGGGTGACCAGCGCAGCGTCAACACGCGCCTGGGACAGGAGCTGGAGCGCATTGCGCCGGCCGAAATCCTGCGCGGCGACGATGCCGACATGTTCGACGATATCTCGATCTGCCACGTCAACAACGTGCCGGCCTGGCACTTCGACGTGGTGCACGGCCACAAGGCCCTGCTCGACCAGCTGGCTGTGGCCACCCTGACCGGCTTCGGCGCGGAAGGCCTGGGCGCGGCGTTCGGCGCGGCCGGCGCCCTGCTGCGCTATGCGCAATCGACCCAGGGCCGCGGCCTGCAGCACGTCAAGAGCCTGTCCTGCGAAACGGAAAACGAATACATCGGCCTGGACGCGGCAACGCGCCGCAACCTGGAGCTGACGGAAACCATCCGCGGCCAGGAGTCCCCTACCCTGTTCTCGCTGCTGGACCACTGCCGCACCGCCATGGGCTCGCGCCTGCTGCGCCACTGGCTGCACCATGCGAAGCGCGACCAGTCGGTGGCCCGCGCCCGCCACGACGCCATCGCCGCCCTGATGCAGCACGACACCACCGGCTCGCTGGCCTACCACCTGGCGCAGGTGCCGGATATCGAACGCATCACCACTCGCGTGGCCCTGCTGTCAGCCCGCCCGCGCGACCTGTCGGCCCTGCGCGACGGCTTGCAGCAATTGCCGAAGTTGCAGCACGCCATGCTGCGCGCCCTTGGCCACGATAACGCCGAAGGCCTGCTGGCCAAACTGCACTTCGGCCTGAACGAACCGAAGGAATGCGTGGACCTGCTGGTGCGCGCCATCATGCCGGAACCGGCCACCATGGTGCGCGACGGCGGCGTGATCGCCCGCGGCTACGATGCGGAGCTCGATGAACTGCGCGGCCTGTCCGAAAACGCCGGCCAGTTCCTGGTCGACCTGGAAACCCGCGAGCGCGAACGCACCGGCATCGCCAACCTGCGCGTGGAATACAACCGTGTGCACGGCTTCTACATCGAAGTCACCAACGGCCAGGCCGACAAGGTGCCGGAAGACTACCGCCGCCGCCAGACCCTGAAGAACTGCGAACGCTACATCACGCCGGAACTGAAAGCCTTCGAAGACAAGGCCTTGTCGGCGCAGGACCGCGCCCTGGCGCGCGAGAAAATGCTGTACGACGAGCTGCTCGGCGCGCTGGCGCCTTTCATCGGCCCGTTGCAGTCCATCGCCCAGGCCCTGGCCCAGGTCGACACCCTGTGCGCGCTGGCCGAACACGCGCTGCGCAACAACTGGTGCGCGCCGAACCTGGTGCCCGAGCCATGCATCAATATCGTCGAAGGCCGCCACCCGGTGGTGGAAAACCAGATCGAGCGCTTCATCGCCAACGACTGCAAGTTCATGGCCGACCGCCGCCTGCTGCTGATCACCGGCCCGAACATGGGCGGTAAGTCGACCTTCATGCGCCAGGTCGCCCTGATTACCCTGCTGGCCTACGTGGGCAGCTATGTGCCGGCCGCCAGCGCCACCATCGGTCCAATCGACCGCGTGTTCACCCGTATCGGCGCCACCGACGACCTGGCCGGCGGCCGTTCCACCTTCATGGTGGAAATGACGGAAGCAGCCACCATCCTGAACGGCGCCACCGAGCATTCGCTGGTGCTGATGGACGAAATCGGCCGCGGCACCTCGACCTTCGACGGCCTGGCGCTGGCGTGGGCCATTGCGCGCCACCTGATCGAAACCAGCCGCAGCTTCACCCTGTTCGCCACCCACTACTTCGAACTGACCCAGTTGCCGGAAGCGCATCCGACCGCCGCCAACGTGCACCTGTCGGCGGTGGAGCACAAGGATTCCATCGTGTTCCTGCACGCNGTNCAGAACGGCCCGGCCTCGCAAAGCTACGGCTTGCAGGTGGCGCAGCTGGCAGGCGTGCCGCAGCCGGTGATCAAGGCCGCGCGCAAGCACCTGGCGCGGCTGGAAGCACAAGCGCTCGATGCGACGCCGCAGCTCGACCTGTTCGCAGCGCCGGTGGCCGACGCCAACGACGACGAAGCGCCAGCGGCCTCCCCCGCCGCCGATCCGCGCGCCGAAGAATTGCTGGCGGCACTGGACGACATCGACCCGGACGCCATGACCCCGCGCGAAGCGCTGGACCGCCTGTACCAGCTCAAGCGCCTGGCGCAGGCATGAANCGGCGGCACGCCTTAAGCAGGCTGGCGGCTGCGGCCGCGCTGGCCGCCGTCGTGCTTGCCGCGCCTGGCGCCTTTGCACGCGGCGACAAGGCCGCCCCGCGCAAGGGCGAGTTCTCGTTCGCCCTGCTCGGCCACAACTTCCCCAAGGGTGAAGGCGACGCCGAATTNCGCCGCATGCTGGCCGAGGCNAGCCGCAACGAACCCGCATTCCTGGTAGCCACCGGCCTCAAGTCGGCCAGCGANCCCTGTTCCGACAGCCTGTACCAGGAACGCCGCGACCTGATGAACAGCGCCGAGCGCCCGCTGGTGCTGNTGCCGGCCGGCAGCGACTGGACCGAGTGCCGCAACTCGAATGGCAAGTCGAACGCAGTCGAACGCCTCAACCGCATTCGCGAATTGTTCTTCCGCGAGCCGGACGCACTCGGCAAGGGCAAGCTGCCGCTGAACCGCCAGTCTGGCATCGCCAAGTTCCGCGACTATGCCGAGAACACTTACTGGGAATACGAGAACGTCCTGTTCGTCACGCTCAACGTGCCGGCCAGGAACAACCACTACCTGGCCGAAGCAGGCCGCAACAGCGAGTATGAAGACCGCATGGTTGCCAATCGCGGCTGGCTGCACCGCGCCTTCCTGCACGCCAAGCGCAAGAACATCGCCGGCATTGTGCTGGTGATGGATGGCGACATCGGCGCCCATGTGGAACAAGGCTTCTTTGAACGCCTGGCGCAGAAGCGGGACGGCTTTACCGAGATCCGCCGCATCGTGCGTTCNCAGGCCGACAAGTACCCTGGCCAGCTGCTGCTGGTGGACAACCGCAAGCAANGCAAGGCCGCNCCGGCCATCGAATGGAACAAGAATGTCGGCCACCTGGCGCTGGGTGCGGAATGGACNGCGCTGCGCGTGATNCCCGGCAGCGCCTCACTCTTCGCNCTGGGAAGCGAATAATGAAANAAGCCCCGCAGTGCGGGGCTTGAGATCTTAGTGGATCGGGTGGCTGCGGAACTGGTCGCCGTCTTCGCCTTCATCATCTTCGTCATGATGATGGTGGCCATGCGGGCCGTGCACGTGCTCGTGGGCGATTTCTTCTTCGGTGGCGGCGCGCACGTCGATCACCTTCAGTTCGAAGCGCAGGGCCATGCCGGCCAGCGGNTGGTTGCCATCCAGGACTACCTTGTCTTCAGCGATTTCGGTGACGGTGAAGATCATCGCGTCGTCGTCTTCGCCGCCTTCAGGCAGGCCTTCGAACTGCATGCCGATTTCCAGCGGTTCCGGCAGGCGCGCACGCTCTTCCACTTTCAGCAGGTTCGGGTCGTAATCGCCAAAGGCGTCTTCCGGTTCAATCTGGATCGTGGTGGCGTAGCCGTTTTCCTTGCCGTCCAGTTCTTCTTCGATTTTCGGCAGGGTGTTCTCGTAGCCACCGTGCAGGTAGACCATAGGCTGGCGACCGTCTTCGATCAGATTGTTCTGTGCGTCGGACAGTTTGTACTCCACCGTCACAACGGTATTCTTGGCGATCTTCATTGAGCTTCCTTTCATATCTAAGCTGGAAGGATTATACCGCTTGCTATAATCGGCCCCATGAAAAAACTGACACTCCTGGGCGACATCACGCCCGAACAATTCCTGCGCGATTACTGGCACAAGAAGCCGCTGCTGATCCGCCANGCNATTCCGGGCTTCAAGCCCCTGCTGCCTTTCGACAAGCTGGCCGAACTGGCCACCAAGGACTACGTGGAAAGNCGCCTGGTCACCAAGAAAGACGGTANCTGGGACATGCAGCACGGCCCGCTGAAAGAACTGCCTTNGCGCAAAGAACGCGAATGGACCATGCTNGTACAAGGCGTCAACCTGCAGGACGACGCGGCGGATGCGNTGCTGCGCCAGTTCCGTTTCCTGCCCGATGCGCGCCTGGACGACCTGATGGTGAGCTTCGCCACCGATGGCGGCGGCGTCGGCCCCCACTTCGATTCTTATGACGTCTTCCTGCTGCAAGCCGAAGGCCAGCGCCGCTGGAAGATCAGTGCCCAGAAAGACCTCACCCTGATCGACGGCCTGCCGCTGAAGATCCTGAAGAAATTCAAGGCCACCGAGGAATTCGTGCTGGAACCGGGCGACATGCTTTACCTGCCGCCGCACTATGCCCATGATGGNGAGGCCATNGGCGATTGCCAGACTTATTCGATTGGTTTCCGTTCGCCGTCCTACCAGGAACTGGGCGAGGCCTTCCTGCAATTCATGGCCGACTCCATCGACCTGCCGGGCCGTTATGCCGATCCGGACCTGGAGCCGACCAGCAAGCCCGCTGAAATCCCGAAAGCCATGCTGGGCAAACTGGCCGACGAACTGAACAAAGTCAGCTTCACGGAGGACGATTTCGCCATTTTCCTTGGCGAATACCTGTCCGAGCCGAAACACAACGTCTTCTTCCAGCCCGTGGAAAAGCCGCTAACTGCCGGCAAATTCCAGCAAGCTGCCGAGAAAAAAGGCGTTTCCCTCTCGCGCAAGACGCAAATGCTGTATCGCGGCAAGAACGTCTTCATCAACGGCGAATCCTTCGCGATGAACAAGGCCGATAAGGCCACGCTGGAAACCCTGGCCAACACCCGCGGCCTGGATGGAACAGCTGTAGCGGGCGCCTCCGAAGACGTGCTCGAAGCGCTGTTCGCCTGGTACACCGACGGCTGGCTGGAACTGAACAAATAATCGGAGATCGCATGGAGAAGCAGCTTTTTGACAGCCGTACCCAATTCCAGGCACTGCTACTGGACTGCATCTCCCAGGCCCGCCTGACGCTGCAGATGTTCGACCCGGACTACGCCTGGTGGCAGCTGGGGCATTCCAAGACCGATGCCCTGCTGCGCCACTTCCTGCAGCACAAGGGACGCATCCAGCTGGTCGCCCACAGCAATGCCCACCTGGAGCGCAACGAACCGCGCTTCCTGAAGCTGCTGGAAGACTATAGCCACCAGATCGAATGCCGCCTGACCAGCCGCAGCATCAGCACCCTGNCCGACTCGTTCTGTGTGGCCGATGGCGTGCACATCGTGCGCCGATTCCATGCCGACCACTTCCGCGGCGAAGCAGATTTCGATGCCCCTTCGTCAACCCAAACCAGTTTGGAGCGTTATGAGGCTATCTGGGCTGAAACCCAGCCGGGCCTGAGACCAGGAACGACTGGATTGTGAGCCGGAAAAATGTAAAATGCTGCGGTTCGAGGTATGACGGTAATCGCTGCAGTTGCCAGCAGATCGGCGCGGGAAAAAAATATTGCGTTTTCGCAAAATAGTTGTGTAAACCGCCCGAATTGCTATTGCGACGCAGCAGAAAACGCTATAATATCCGGTGTGTTTCCGTGTCTGGTCGACCTTTTTCTGAAGGTTGGAAGGGCCGACGAAACGCCGTACGAGCGATAATTACCGGTAATTATTCATCGCAACATTGTTTAATTTTTGTTGTTATTTAAGGAAAACAAATGAAAAAATCCCTGCTGATCGCCTCCCTGCTGGCTGTTGCTCTGGCTGCTTGCTCCAAGAAAGAAGAAGCTCCTGCTGCTCCAGTAGCAACCCCAGAAGCAGCTGCTCCAGCAGCCGCTCCTGCAGCTCCAGCAGCTGACGCAGCTGCTCCTGCTGCTGCTCCAGCCGCTGACGCTGCTGCTGCTGCCGCTTCCGCTGCTACCGACGCTGCTGCTGCTGCTTCCGCAGCTGCTTCNGCTGCTTCGGCTGCTGCTTCCGCTGCTTCCGCTGCTAAGTAATTCCTTTGCAGGGAAAAGAAACCAGCCTTCGGGCTGGTTTTTTTTCGCCTTTAAGTCGGTTCCAGGTCATTCGGAAAAAGGGGACGTACCCCTTTTTCCGAATGACAGACCTGGAACCGGCTCTAAATAAAAAGCCGGCTTGCGCCGGCTTTTT
>JGI25160J50197_1001297_pt1 | contig 12627 bp, 10 predicted proteins | sample AraplaMF_Cvi_mMS_FD_50197 | JGI IMG/M metagenome (IMG submission 50197)
TCAACGGGTAGCTTAGAGGGGTGGGGGAGGGGCTTTACTTGAAATATATAGATAATATCAAAGAGGTTAAGACAGCAAATCCTCTGTTTGAAAGGCGCTTCCTTAAAATAGAAAGCCCGCGCATTTTTTGATTGTAAACCGTACTGATAGCAATATCAAGCTTATCTGCGATCTCTTTAGGCTGCAGCCCGTCTTCAAAGATCATTTTAATGATTTTCCCGCATTGATCCGGCAAGGCATTCACCTCAGCGGAGATTTCGCGAAGGGCTTCAATGTAAATGATCTCGTTAAGGAAGGGTTCCTCAAACCCATCTTTGAAAAAAGCAAATTCCAGATCATGCTTCATTTTACGGCTTTGTTTCTTTATGGCGTTCAGGGAAGCATTCCGGGTACTTATGTAGAGAAAGGCTTTAATTGAGTGCAGGCTGGGAAAATCAGTATGCTTACTCCATAGCTTACAAAAAATGTCCTGAACAATTTCTTCCGCTGTGAATTTATCCGAGGTTAACCGCGTGGCAAATAAGCACAACGCACCGTAAAATTTATGGAAAATATAATCAAAAGCGTAAGCGTCACCTTTTAGCAACCTCTCTAACAGTTCATCCTCGTTTTTTATTTGATCAGTGGCCATCGTGGAATGAGAAAGCATTTCGAATATAAACATAAATATTAAAAACGAGAAATTGCCGGTTTTTTGCCGCGGGTAATGGTGTTCTATATATGGTGCTATTTTTAAATGTGACTAGATGGTTATATCCTGATGCCGGAAGCTGGTGAAGTTGCATTTTGAGGTTTTTTTCCATATTTTAGTGTTGTAAAATACATACATGCGGCATTCCCGGGCCGCAATATTTTTGGAGCTGTTATTAAATGTCATTCTGACAAATAAAGGAGAAGTTAGCGTTATGAAAATATTATCCCATCTCATTTACTATATGATAAGAAAGCAAATAGTCCTTTTTTACATACTCTGCAATATATGCTGCCTTCGTGTTGCTGCGCAATCGAGGCTTTATTCCAACGAATTTCCGTTGGGTGACGTTAAGCTGCTGGAAGGCCCGTTTAAACAGGCCCAGGATCTGAACATCAAAACATTAATGCAGTATAATGTTAACCGTTTGCTGGCGCCTTACCGCAAAGAAGCAGGCTTAACACCGAAAGACTCCAGTTATGCAAACTGGGATGGCCTGGATGGCCATATCGGTGGCCATTATTTAACTGCAATGGCTATAAATGCTGCAGCCGGCAATGCAGGCTGCCGGCTGCGCCTGGATTATATGATTGCGGAATTAAAGACCTGCCAGGATGCCAATACAAAACAGCACGCCGGCTGGGGCACGGGCTATGTGGGTGGGGTACCGGATAGCAAGGCCGTTTGGCTGTCTGTTAAGCAGGGCGATTTTAAAGCCTTTCATGCAGCATGGGTACCATGGTACAATGTACATAAAACATATGCCGGCCTGCGGGACGCCTGGGTGTATACCGGCAATGAGGATGCAAAAAATATCTTTCTTAAGTTTTGTGACTGGGCGGTAAGCATAACCGCCGGGTTAACGGAAGATCAAATGCAGGCAATGCTTGATACGGAGCAGGGCGGGATGAATGAAGTACTGGCAGATGCATATCAGCTTAGCGGTGATAAAAAATACCTGGCTGCGGCTAAAAGGTTTTCACATAGAATGTTGCTCAATTCAATGGCTGATGGTATCGATAACCTTGATAACAAACATGCGAATACGCAGGTGCCTAAGGCAGTTGGCTTTGCCAGGATCGGTGAGCTAAGCGGGGACCCGGTATACGAAGGGGCAGGCAGATTTTTCTGGCAAACTGTTACGGCCAACCGCACACTCGCTTTTGGAGGCAACAGCCGGCGCGAGTTTTTCCCAAGCGCGGCAGCATGTACCGATTTTGTTAATGACGTGGAAGGCCCTGAATCGTGTAACTCCAGCAATATGCTTAAGCTTACGGAAGATCTGTTCCGGATGACGCCCACAGCCAGGTATGCAGATTATTACGAACGGACAATGCTCAATCACATCCTGTCAACACAAAACCCGGAAACAGGCGGTTACGTGTATTTCACACCTGTCCGTCCCCGCAGTTACCGGGTGTATTCCGCACCCAATGAAGCCATGTGGTGCTGTGTGGGAACAGGCATGGAGAACCACGGCAAGTATAGCCAGTTTATTTACACGCACTCGCATGATTCGCTTTACGTAAACCTGTTTGTGGCGTCGGCCTTAAGCTGGAAAGAAAAGGCTATACAGCTGCGCCAGGAAACAAGCTTTCCGTATGAAGAGCGAACCAGGTTGGTTATTACAGGGGGCGCTTCTTCATTTCCAATGATGATCCGTTACCCGGGATGGGTAGCTGCCGGCGCATTGAAAATTACAGTGAATGGAAAACCTGTCCCCTTTGAAGCACAGCCATCTTCATATGTAGCCATTAACCGCCGCTGGAAGAAAGGCGATGTAGTTGAGGTAAAGCTGCCAATGCATAATACGATTGAACATTTACCAAATGTGCCTGCTTACATTGCCATTATGCATGGCCCTGTTTTGCTGGGTGCAAAAACAGGTACACAGGATCTGAAAGGATTGATTGCAGATGACAGCCGTTGGGGCCATATAGCCAGCGGCGAAAAGCTGCCCGTGGATAAAGCCCCCATTATTATTGAAGATGATCTGCCGGCAGTTACGGCCAGCCTTGTTCCGGTAAAAGATGCGCCCCTGCATTTTACTATGACGGGCATAAAAATGATTAATGCAGCCGGCATGGAACTACAGCCCTTTTACCAGATCCATGACGCACGTTATATGATCTACTGGATGGCTTTATCCAACAAACAATACCATGCTTACCTGGATTCACTTTCAGCCGTTGAAAAAGAAAAGCTGGCGCTTGAGAGCCGTACAGTAAGCTTTGTTGCTGCAGGCGAGCAGCAGCCTGAAGCCGACCATGCAATGCAGGTTGACAGATCAAGAAAAGGAACCGCCCATGACCAGTTTTACCGGGAGGCGTTTGATGGCGGTTATTTCAGCTACAGCCTTGCAACCAACCGCGATACCAGCCTGAATTTAATGGTTCGCTATTGGGGTGCTGAATGGGGTAACAGGAACTTTGAGATCTATATTGATGATCAGAAGCTGGTTACAGAGAACAATACAAACAGGTGGAATCAATCAAGGTTTTTCGATCTTGAATATCGGATCCCCGGCGTCCTGTTGAAAGACAAAGACCAGGTACGCGTAAAATTTAAGGCATTAAAAGGCGCATCCTCATCCCCCGTATATTATATACGTTTGATCCGGGACAACTAAGCATTGCACAAAATTTTAAAATAAAGGGTACCTTTAAATTCAGAGAGCCGGCGGGTTCTTCGTATTGTAAGCCGTTTTTTCCCTTAAGCTGCTTAAAGAAGTGAAACCTATGTTCAGAATTGGCCTTGTATATATGCTTTTGGGCTTGCTGGTACCCTATGCCGTGCAATCTCAAACCCCGCCTGCCCCGCCAGTGCCTGGGTATTCCTATTATCACCCGTATAACGATAAAGAAGCCTGGCAACGGCTTAATTTACAGCTCAGCTCCACTTTTATTGTCGTTGCTAAAGAAGGCCAGGTTGAACATGACACTTGTTTATATATGGCCAGCCGCTCATTGGGTTTAAGCCGGCTGCCGGTACTCGCAGAAGAAATAGGAGATAAGGACCTGTTTGAGCAATCGCAATGGATTGACCAGCAGCAGCCGGGCATTGGTGTTCGCCGGCTTTCCAATACCACGGGCCGTAAACAGCTGCAATTACTGTTATTGCTGGGTAGCTATTATGCCTTTCAGCCCAATAGTTATTACAGGTATAAAGACAGTGTTGAATACTTTTTGAATAAAGCGTTAAATGAAAGCAGGCATTTAAAAGAATACAGGTTAGGCCGCCAGGGGCTTTGCCTGCTGGGAAAGATCTACGTACAGGCAGGTGATAAAAAAGGAGACTCAATTTTTAACACCGCAATTGCTCAATCCAGGGAGGCCGGTGACAAAGAAACGGAGGCAAGGGCCGTTGCTTACCGGGGCATATATATGGCTCCCACACAAGCCAGCTTTCAGCAAAAGATTGCCGATCTGCAAACCGCATCAGGCTTATATCACAGCCTTGCAAACAAAGAAGGGGAAATTAATGTTTTGGTGGACCTGGGCTACATGCTGGTAGTAGCCGGCCAGTTTCAGCCTGCACAGGAGTCTTTCTTAAAAGCGCTTGCGCTGGCTGAGGCTATTCACTATCCTTATATACATTACATAAGTGATGCCCTTGCAAACGTTACAAGCTTTCAGGGTAAGTTTGGCGACCCTTTGCGGTATACTTTTCAAACGGTCAGGGTTGCTGAAAGCTGCCGGGATAGTATTGGACTGCCGTATTTTTATAGCCGCCTGTCAGACCTGTATAATACGGAAGGCAGGCAGAAAGAAAGCGTGGATATGGCGCAAAAAGCAACAGATCGCTTTATCAGCGCCCGTGATCCGTCGGTGTATGGGATTTTAAACAGGGTGGTGGGGGATATGTGCGGAAAAGGCCAGGCGGCACAGGCGCTTGCACTCATCCACGATATTTCAAAAAAGGTGGATAACACCAGCATCCTGGCAGACAGGTTTGCTTACAATGCAGCACTTGCCGTTTGTTACCTGTACCTTAATATAGATTCAGCAGAGCTGCACGTAAAAAAGATGGACTCTCTCGAAACGAAGGCCGAAATGATCAGGGGGCCGCTCAGAAGAATTATGGTAACAGATATGTACGGGCACATATTTTTTGAGCGCGGGCAATATCAAAAGGCGAGAGCATACTTTGAAAAACGTTTCACTACTCTTCCACACATCCAGCATAGCCTGTCCGATGATCTGCAAATGTACCGCTGGCTTATTATAGCCGATTCAGTACTGAAGGATAATGCGTCGGCTATATATCATTATAAAAGATATGCAGCACTGCTCGACTCCAATTTTAAAGTAACCAAAATAAGACAGGCAGAAGAGCTGCAGGTTATTTACGAAACGCAGGAGAAAGAAACTCAGATTGCAGCATTAAACAAACAGGCCGGGCTTGAAAAGGCCAATGCAAAGCAGGCGACCCTGGTGAAGAATTTAACACTGGCGGGCATTGCAGCAGCCATACTTATTGCCGGCTTGCTGTACCGGCAAAACCGGTTAAAGCAAAAGAGCAATAAAATAATAACGCATAAGAACGAAGAGCTGCAGCAGCTGCTTACAGATAAAGAATGGCTGTTGAAAGAGATCCACCACCGTGTAAAGAATAATCTTCAGATTGTAATGAGCCTGCTGAATTCTCAATCGGTGTACATCAATAATGATGCTGCGCTTACGGCTATTCACGACAGCAGGCGGCGGGTGTATGCCATGTCCCTTATACATCAGAAGCTTTACCAGTCCGAAAATATTTCAACGATAACCATGCCTGCCTATATCAGTGAGCTGGTAAGCTATCTTGAAGATAGCTTTGATACCGGTAACCAGGTCGTTTTCAGGCAGGAAATTGAACCATTAAACCTGGATGTATCACAGGCAATACCGCTTGGGCTTATTATTAACGAGAGTATTGTAAATGCCATTAAGTATGCATTTCCTGCCGGCCGTAAAGGCATTGTAAGCATCCGTTTGCAGCAGGAGGACGATGACCATCTTTTGCTCACTATCTCAGATAATGGTGTAGGCCTGCCGCCGGGGCTTGAGGTAATGGAACATAACTCCCTGGGGCTTGACCTTGTGCGCGGGCTTACCAGGCAATTAAACGGAAGCCTGGATATTGTAAGTGACGATGGCCTTGGCCTGATAATAAAGTTCCCGGTTATGAGTAAACAAATGCTGGAAGGATCTTTAGTTACCCCTTAAGCAACCCGTTTATGCGTAAAAAAGTACTGATAGTTGAAGATGAATTTATTGTAGCCAATGACCTGCGGCTGATATTAACGAAGGCCGGCTATGACATAACAGGTATTGCTGTTTCAGCAGAAGAAGCCGGTGAATATTTGCAAAAGCAGCAACCGGATATTGCAATACTCGATATAAGGCTGAACGGAAAACTGTCGGGCATTGACTTCGCAAGGAAACTAAAGGAAAAGAACATTGCTTTTATTTATTTGTCTGCTAATTCCAACCAAAAAGTGCTGGAAGAAGCGAAAACAACAGAGCCGTATGGGTTTATTGTAAAGCCGTTCAGGGAAAAAGACCTGCTGGTTACTTTGGATATTGCCTGGTATCGCCATGAGCATGGCCTTGAATCAAAATTGCGGGAAGAAGCCTGTTTGCAGAAACAAATAACCGGTATAATCAACGACCCCTCAGACGCCCGGCAAAAATTGCTGAAGGTTGCTATGGCTATGCAATCCTACATGCCATTTGATTTTATTGCAGCGGGAATAAGACCGTTTAATACCGGGCGGTTTGCTGATATGGCGTATTTACGTACCGGCTTTAATGAATATCAGCATATTGGTGAAAAGGAATTGATGGTGATGGCTGGTGTAAATGAAAAGATCCTTTACGCAATAACGGGAAACAGCCACCCGGATGATAAGGCGTGCATTTATAACAACGGAACAACCAATGAAGGCAATGCGCTGCAAAAAATGATATTGGATTGTTTACGGCTCGAATCATACCTTGTATTCCCTGTAACCCTAAGCTATGGGCTATCCGTTCATTACTTTTTTTACAGCCGTAAGCCCGGTGTTTATACCAGGGAGAACATTGCCTTGTTAAACCGCTTGAAATTGTGCCTGGAAGAGCTTGCGGAAAAAATAATCTATTATTCCACATCGCCGGTGGTAGCAAAGGGACATGCTTTTGCAGTACCCCAAAAACACAGTGAGCCAACGCACGATGCTGTATTCAAAAATATTATTGGCAGCCACCATCTTTTATTATCTGCATTAGACCTTGCAGCCCAGGTAGCGGTTTACAATACCTCGGTATTAATACTGGGTGAAAGCGGTACGGGTAAAGAAAAAGTTGCAGGATCAATACACGCCCTTTCGCCCAGGAAGAACGGCCCATTCATAAAAGTAAATTGCGCGGCCATACCAGCAACATTGGTGGAATCGGAGCTGTTCGGTCATGAAAAAGGAGCATTCACCGGTGCCGTAGAAAAAAGAAAAGGCAAGTTTGAGCAGGCCGATGGCGGAACCATTTTTTTGGATGAGATAGGAGAGTTGCCATTGGCCACGCAGGTAAAGTTATTACGGGTGTTACAGGAAAGGGAGATTGAACATATCGGTGGCAGTTCGCCCATCAAAATAGATGTGCGCATTGTGGCTGCTACCAACCGTAACCTGGAAAAAGAAATAGCACAGGGCAGCTTCAGGCTTGACTTGTATTACCGGCTGAATGTTTTCCCCATCACGCTGCCACCTTTGCGCGACCGCAAAACCGACATAGAGGCGCTGGCCTTATTCTTTGCAAACAGGTTTTGCCAGGCGTTTAATAAGCCGTTTACCGGCATCGCTACTTCCATGATGGAGGAGATGCAGGCGTATGACTGGCCGGGCAATATCCGCGAGCTGGAAAATGTGCTGGAACAATCTGTTGTGCTTAACGATGGCCGCTCAAAGCTAATATTAAGGCGCAGCCTCACTGCCGCGTTAACGGATCCTGCTGTTAAAACAGGCATTGAAACGCTGCAGGATATTAAACATGTACAGCGGCAAACAGAAAAAGACTATATCACATCCATCCTCAAAAAAACAAACGGCCGCATACGTGGCGCAAATGGGGCAGCGGCGTTGCTGAATGTTAAACCCACTACCCTTGAATCCAAAATGGCTAAGCTTAACATAAGCTGGCAGGATTTTAGGAATCCGCGAAGCAACCTGTAATACTCCGGTATTTCCGTAGTTTTTTACTTTTCAACTCCGGTTTTTTCGGAGTTAGCACCGTCATTCCTTTTACCACATTTCATTTCAAAAGAACTAAACCCCTTGCTGCTCAATTCTTTGGGCACAGGATCTGTTTGTGTTTTTGGCACTGAAACAGGTTGGCATGCTAATGGAAACGTTGCGGCAAAACCAACAGCTAAAACCAGTGTTATGACTCCACGGCAAAAAACATTCAGGCGTATTGTAACCGGCCATGATGTAAACGGGAAGGCTGTCATTATCTCTGACGGGCCGCCCACGCATACGAAGCTTGTTGGCGGGCCGGGCGGACCTACTTTTTTTGAAGTATGGCACACTTTGGAAACGCCTGCCCTCATTCATGCCCAGCCCGACGAACCTGCTGAAAACGGCCTGGTATTGCCACCACCCAAAAGAGGCACCCGTATAAGGGTAATCGAGTTTCCGCCGGCCCCTCATCCCTTGATGCACCGGACAAGAACGGTTGATTACGGTATTGTGCTGGAAGGGGAAATAACACTGGTGCTGGATGATGTAGAAACAACCATACAGGCAGGTGATATCGTGATCCAGAACGGTACAAACCATGCGTGGGCAAACCGTTCAGGCAAAGTATGCCGCATGGCATTTATGCTGATCGACGGAGAATTTACCAATGAAATAGCTCAACCTAAATAAACTGCATATGGAACCCGGGTTAGACATATTTTTAACATCGGTAAAGGATTTTTGCCCCCGGCTTACCAATGTTGAACTTGCACAATTGGCATCAAAGGTTACGTTAAAGAACCTGGAAAAGAAAGATGTTTTTCTACAGGCAGGCAAAGTACCCAAAGCGATAGGTTTTGTTGCAAAAGGCCTGGTCCGTTCCTTTTATATTGACAATAACGGGGATGAGATAACCGTTGATTTTTATGCTGAAGGCGACTATGCCACTCACTATCCCGCCTTTATAACCCGCACGTCCGGAAGCTATACCATACAATGTTTGGAGCCAACCAGTATGGTTTGCCTTAGCCACGAACATATGCAATGGATCTACCAGCAGTCGGCTGACTTTGAAAAATATGGCCGGCTGGTTGCAGAAGAAATATTAAAACGCCAGCAGGCACGGATAGAAGGTTTTATATTCCAGACAGCAGAAGAACGTTATCTTGATTTTATTGAGCATCACTTAAGCCTGTTCAACAGGATCTCAATATCCCACCTTTGCAGCTTTCTTGGTATGGAAAGGCAATCACTTACACGCATACGCAAAAAATTAGCTACCAATAGTTTTTGACGCATTTGTGTCAGGTACCCCCTTTATTTCTTTCTCAGCTTTGCAGTATCAAATTTTTTATCTGATAACAAGTAAAATCAATAAAATGAAAAAAGCGATCGTACCGCTGTTAGCCGCAGCGCTGACCATGTCTGCAGCAGCTTCCTGCACAACAAATGAAGAGAACATAAAAGCCAGCACCTACGTATTGGTACACGGCGCCTGGCAGGCGCCCTATGTATGGGATGCAGTGCGTACAGACCTTGAAAGTAAAGGCAGCCATGTGATAGTAGTAGAGCTTCCGGCACATGGCGCCGACACAACACCTGCGTATGCAGTGTCAATGGACGTTTACCGCGACAAGGTAATTGACGCTATGGCCAAAGCAGATGGTAAGGTAATACTGGTAGGGCATAGCCTGGGTGGAATGGTGGTAACAAATGTAGCGGAAAAGGTGCCTGCCAAAATAAGTAAGCTGGTGTACATAGGGGCTTTTGTACCGGCATCCGGCCAGGCCCTGGGCGAACTTGCCAACACAGATCCCGGTTCAAGGCTTGGACCTTCACTGGCGCAGTCTGCAGATAAACTAACGCTGGATGTGAACCGTGACAGCCTGACCTATCTTTTTATTAATGATGGCACGCAGGCCGGCAAAGACAAGGTAATAGCCAATTATCGCGCAGAGCCGGCCATTCCCTTTGGTAACAAGGTTACACTAACCCATGAAAACTTTGGATCTGTTGAAAAAGTGTACATCAAAACACTGCAGGATATTGTGATATCACCGGCCTTCCAGGATAAAATGCTCACCGCAGCAGGGATCAAAACGGTATACACTATAAATACAAGCCATTCCCCTTTCCTGGCGCAGCCGCATGAAGTAGCAAAGCTGTTGCTTACCATTGGTCAATAAAATACAACAACATGAAAGCAAATAAGTTCTTGTTGACATTGTTACTTACCGTCAATATAAACTATATGCAGGCACAGCCTGCAGCTAAGGAGGACGCCATGAATACAACAGCAAGGTTAATACAGTATGATGTGAAGGCTGCACAACTGGCAGCATTTAAAACGGCCGTAGCAGCTTATGTGCTTCATTCACTGAGGCTTGAAAGCAATATACTCTCCGAAGCCTATTATGAGGAGGATAAGCCATCTGTAATATGGATCATTGAAAGATGGCGCAGCAGGAAGGCGGTTGATGAAGCCAGCGCAGGCCAGCCATTTAAAGCAATAACATCGTTAGCAGTAAACGCTTTAGTTACCCCGCCGTCAACGTTTTATGTAAAAGATCTTGAGCCGCTTTCAAAAGCGGACTGGCGAAAGCAACCAGCGGCAGGCGATACGCCGCTTACAATTATGCTGTTTGTAGACAGCAAAGCCGGAACAGCAGAACAGTTTAAAAAAGTGTACCACACTGCTATGCCGCAATTCCGTAGTGAGCCAGGGGTTATAAACTACCAGCTTTCGCAATTGGAGAACGACAGTACACAGTTCGTTACCTATGAGAAATTCAGGAACGAAGCCGCCTTTCAGTATCACCTGTCATTTCCACCCATACAGCCCGTGATCGGTTATTTGAATACCAGCATTAAAAAACAGCCTTTTCAAACCGGCCTTCACCGGCTGATAGCATTTGCCTATTACAATCACCCATAAAAAAATTATGATGAAAAAAATTAACCAGGTTATAGTAGCGGTAGCAGTGAGCCTACTGGCTGCTAATCATTCAACAGCACAAACAAATAGTATGCACGAACTTGAAGTCATGAATCAATTATCAACGCAGTCGGCCGTTGTAAACATGCCCGTAACAAAATTGCTGAATGCACCCGGCAATGAGGCGTTGAGAGCTTTCTTTTTTACCCCGGTAAAAGATCCAAATAAGTTAAAAGGTAAAAGGGTAGCAGTACTGGCCGCAGACGGGTTTGAAGAAATTGAGCTTACCGGCCCGGTATGGTACTTAAAACAATTAGGTGCGCAGGTAGATATTGTGGCGCCCAAATATAACCCGGCTCCTGAGAGATTTGGCCTTGTATATCCCGAAATGTCAAAGACCCACATCATGGCTATACAATACCTGCAGCCTGTTGGCTGGATCAAATTTGACCATACCGCAGACCAGGTAAAAGCAAGCGATTATGATGCGGTATTTATACCTGGCGGCGCCTGGAACCCTGATAACCTTCGCCAGGATAAGGATGTAATAAAGCTTGTACAGGATTTTAATAAAGCAGGAAAGCTGATCGCCGCTATCTGTCATGCACCGGTTGTACTGGCTTCTGCTGATATTTTAAAAGGTAAAAAATTAACGGGTTACTGGAACATACAAACAGACCTGAAAAACGCCGGTGGCACCGTAGAGGAAGCGCCTGTTGTAACCGATGGCAACCTTGTTACCAGCAGGCACCCCATTGATGTGGCGGAATTTTCAAGGGCGGTAGAACAATGGCTGGCTAAGTGATAGCGCATAACGCATGATATATTCCTCTTAAATCACAGGGTGGGAGGAGAGACTGGGTTTTATTAAAATCGCTAACTTTATAATATGACTGAATTTAGCGCTATTATACAGAATGTATCCCGGTTCGTCACCCTGACAAAAGAGGAAGAGCAGCTTTTCGCCTCTTTGTTACGTACTCAAAAAGTCAGGAAAAAACAGTTTATTGTTCAACCTGAGTTTGTTTGCCAGTACAGAACCTATATCGCTACAGGTGCATTGCGGAGTTATTTTGTTGGTAATGATGGACAGGAATATACGATTGCGCTGGCTATAGACGATTGGTGGATTTCGGATTTCACCAGTTATATTAACCAGGAACCTGCTACACTTTTCGTAGAAGCGGTGGAACATTCAACGCTTATACAGATCAGTTACCAGAACGAGCAAACCCTTTATGAGAAGGTGCCCAAATTTGAACGGTTCTTCCGCATACATTCACAACGAGGTGCTGCCGCTATCCAAAAAAGGATGCTATGGAGTATCAGCAAGACAGCTGAAGAGCGGTATGAAGAACTGCAAAAGAAATACCCGCAGTTCCTATTGCGTTTCCCTCAGTATGTGATCGCTTCTTACCTGGGAATGACGACTCAGTTCCTCTCCCGGATAAGGAACCGGAGAATAAAGGAATAGGTTTATTATTGCTATACTGGCTGTAACCCTTCAAAAAAACAATAAAGCCCGGAGAGATCCGGGCTTTGTATTTACTGCCCTTGCAAAAAAGTTAAACTAGTTTACACTTATTTCTTCGGGTAGTTGATTTTTAAAGGCTTCCGTTTATACGAGCTTTGTGTTATCAACTAATCAAAAGGAAAATTAAAATGAAGAAGTTAGAGAATAAGGTAGCAGTGATAACCGGGGCTACCAGCGGATTGGCACTTGCAACAGCACAATTATTTGTTGCGGAAGGCGCATATGTTTTTATTACAGGCCGTAGGAAAAAAGAGCTGGACGAAGCCGTTAAA
>JGI25160J50197_1001300_pt1 | contig 12608 bp, 11 predicted proteins | sample AraplaMF_Cvi_mMS_FD_50197 | JGI IMG/M metagenome (IMG submission 50197)
ATCGACAATTTCGTTTTCCAGCCGGCCGAGCTCAAGATCAAGGTCGGCACCACCGTGACCTGGACCAACCGGGACGACATCCCGCACACGATCGTTTCGGCAGGCAAATTCAGGTCAAGACCCTGGACACCGACGACAAGTTCTCGTTCACCTTCACCAATGCGGGCGACTACAAGTATTTTTGTTCGCTGCACCCGCACATGACGGGGATGATCAAGGTTGAGTAACGTCTGCAACCAAGGCATCAACGTCCTGCCCGGCCGGTGGTCCCACGCCGGCCGGGCTCCAGCGTCTCCGGCGACATCAGGCGAAACGGCAAAGCGAGCGGCGATGCCAGCGACAAGCGACGATCCAGACAAGGCGCGGCGTTTTCGCGAAGCGGCGCTGCCCTATCTCGACGACGTCTACACGCTCGCGCGATATCTGCTGCGCGACGCCTCCGACGCGGAAGATGCAGTGCAGGAGTGCTATCTGCGCGCGCTGAAGCATTTCGACAGCTATCGCGGTCCGGCCATGAAGCCCTGGCTGTTCGCGATCCTGCGCAACGTCTGCAACGCCGAATACGCAAGGCGTGCGCACAGGCCCAGCGCGATCGAGGATACGCCCGGCGCCGCCGAGCAGACGCCGATCTGGCAGGAGAGCGAGGCAAGCCCGGAGACGGAAGTGCTGCGCAGCCGCGATGCCGGCGCCATCCGCAAGCTGATCGACGCGCTCGCCGAGCCGTTCAAGGAAACCTTCGTGCTGCGCGAGATCAACAATTTATCCTATCGTGAAATCGCGGAAGCCGTCGGCGCCCCCGTCGGCACCGTGATGTCCCGCCTCGCCCGCGCCCGCGCCATGTTGCGAGCGGCCTGGACGGCGGAAGAGGAGCACTTGAGATGACCTGCGACGAAGCAAGGATCATGCTTCACGCGCTGCTCGACGGCGAGCTCGACGCCGGCCATTCGCGCGACGTCGAAGCCCATATCGCAAGCTGCGCGGCTTGCGCAGCTGAGCTTGCCGCGCAACGCGAGATGCAGCGCGTGCTCGCCGATACCAATCTGCGTTACACCGCGCCCGCCAGCCTGCGCGGCCGGATCGAGGCGTCATTGCCAGAGCCGCAGCGCCAGCAGCCGACCCGCCGCTCCGTGCTGCGCGGCTTTGCNATGGGCTCGGCGGTCTCCGCGCTCGCCGCAACGGGCATCGTTGCGGTCGTGCTGCGCCAGGACGACCAGCAGCGCATCCTGTCAGANGTCGTCTCNGCGCANCTGCGCTCGCTNCAGGCCGGCCATCTCATCGACGTGGTCTCNACCGACCAGCACACCGTCAAGCCGTGGTTCAACGGCAAGCTCGACGTCGCCCCGCCCGTGGTCGACCTCACCGCGCAAGGCTTCACGCTTATCGGCGGCCGGCTCGACTACATCGACGCCCGCGCCATCGGCGCGGTGGTCTACAAGCGGCGCCAGCACGTGATCAATTTGTTCGTNNCNCAGACNTCGAGCACCGAACACCGGCCGCCGAAGACCCAGACCATGCAGGGCTTCAACTGCCGCCGCTGGGGCGAGCGCGGCCTGAACTTCTGGGCCGTCAGCGACATCGGCGCCGACGAACTCGCCGAGTTCGTCGACAAGTTCGAGGCGGCGATGAAGGCGAATGTGGAGGGGTAGTTGACGGNANTGTATCACATACTGATACAAACCCTTGCATATGTATCAGATGGTGATACACTCATCGGATGATCAGGACATTTCGGGACAAAACAGCCGAAGCGGTCTTCCGGGGCGAAAGCCCAAAAGGCTTTCCCGCAGACCTGGTCAAAATAGCGCGCCGGAAATTGCGCTATCTGCACGCTGCAGGTGAACTCAGCGACCTAAGAGCGCCACCCGGCAACCGCCTCGAGGCCCTCGCGGGTAACCGCAAAGGTCAGCACTCAATCAGGATCAACGACCAATTCCGGGTCTGCTTCGTTTGGACAGCACAAGGTCCCGCCGAGGTCGAGATCGTGGACTATCACTAGGGGAACGCGACGATGGCCAAAAAACTCAAGCCCATGCACCCCGGTGAGGTTCTGCGAGAGGAATTTCTGATCCCGCTGGACATGTCCGCCGGTGCTCTTGCCAAGACGTGCGGCCTGCCGCGCACGCGGATCGAGCGGATTGCGAGCGAGCAGACAGGAATCACCGCCGACACCGCCCTTCGGCTTGCCAAGGCGCTGGGCACGTCCGCCGAGCTTTGGCTCAATCTTCAGAACGACTACGACATCCAGATCGCCAAGCGCGATCTCGGCAAGGCACTCGACCGCATCCAGACCGTGAACAAGCCCAAGGCAGCCTGAGCCGTCAGCCTCAGGCCGACCTTCGCACCGCGTTGTCCACCAGCGTCTTGCCGAGCGACCAGATCGCGCCGGGGACCTTGTGGCTGCNGGCGATGACGTCGTCGAACGCCTTCTCGATCCAGCTGCAGTCTTCCTCGGTNATGGTGAGCGGCGGCAGCAGCTTGATGGTGTGGCTGCCGTGGCCNGCNACTTGCGTCAGGATCTTGTGNTCCTTGAACAGCGGCACGGTGATGAGCTGGCAGAACAGGCCCTTGTTGGCGGCCTCAAGCACGTTCCAGGAGGCGCGCAGCCGCAACGATTTGGGCGGGCCGAACTCGATGCCGATCATCAGGCCCTTTCCGCGGACCTCCTTCAGCAATTCGTAGCCGGGCACCATGCGCGTCAGCGCCAGCCGCAGCTCGGCACCGCGCTTGGCGGCTGCATCGATCAGCTTCTCCGACTCCATCACGTCGAGCGTTGCGATGCCCGCAGCCATCGCGAGGTCATTCTTGGAGAAGGTCGAGCCATGCACCACGGCGCGGTCCATCTGGTTGAAGATCTTGTCGAAGATGGCCTTGCGCGTCAGCACCGCGCCGACCGGGACGTGGCCGCCCGACAGCGACTTCGACAGCAGCACCATGTCGGGCTCGACGTTCCAGTGCTCCACCGCGAGGAAGCGGCCGGTCCGGCCCATGCCGGTCTGGATTTCGTCGGCGACGAACAGCGTGCCGTATTTCTTGCAGAGCGCGGCCGCGCCCGGCAGGAACTCGTCGGTGGGCATGTTGACGCCCTTGCCCTGGATCGGCTCGACCACGAAGGCTGCGACCTCGCGCGAGGCCAGCGCCTTTTCCAGCGCGGCCAGATCGTTGAACGGGATCGAGGTGCAGCCCGGCAGCAGCGGTTCGAAGCCGGTGCGGAAGTTCGAATCACCCGTCAGAGACAGCGCCCCGTAGGTCAGGCCATGATAGCCGTGGGCGCAGTAGACGATACCGGGGCGGCCGGTGGCGCCTCGCGCGAACTTGATCGCGGCTTCGACGCATTCGGCGCCGGAATTGGCGAAGAACACCTTGTCCAGATACGGGACATATTTCAGCAGACGCTCGGCGAGCACGCCGGCCAGCACCGAGACGTCGAACTGGACGAGGTTGGGCAGGTCGGCATCGAGCACGCTCTTGAGCGCGTCGCGCATGACCGGATGATTACGCCCGATCGCGAACACGCCGAAGCCGGACAGCAGATCGAGATAGCGCGCGCCGTCGCGATCGTAGAGATACTGCCCCTGCCCCTTCTGGAAGCCGACATCGTAGCCGATGGTCTTGAGAACCCGAACGAACTGCTCGTTCAGATACCGGTTATGCAGGGTGCTGCGCTGGGCCTGACGGTCCGCGAAAAGCTGAGACATGTCTGGATTTGGGCTGTGCATCCGCTACATACTTCGCTTGAGGGCCGTCTCGTCAACTGAAAACGGACCGTGACTGAAAACGGTCTGTGCGGCCTTTTGCCCTTTTTCGGACCATCTTCGCAAGCACAGCTTTAGCCCATGTTGCACTGCCAAGGAACCATCATGCGTTTAGCCCTTTACACCGGACTAATACTGGCTGGCGGTTACACCTGCCTGACACCGGCGCTCGCCGCCGATCCCACCGGCGACTGGCGGGTCGCCGACGGCGTCGCCAACATTCGCGTCGCCCAATGCAATGGCAGCATGTGGGGCGCCGTTTCCTGGGAAAAGCAGCCCGGCGGCCGCGACGAGAACAATCCGGATGCCTCAAAAAAGACCAGGCCCACGCTGGGCATGGCGACCCTGATCGACATGAAGAAGAAGCCAGGCGCCGAGCAGTGGGAGGGGCAGGTCTACAACGCCAAGGACGGCCAGCTCTACAGCGCGACCATCACGCCTGCCGGCACCGACCAGCTCGAAATCAAGGGCTGCGTGATGGGCTTCCTCTGCGGCGGCGAGACCTGGACCCGGGTCGGCCCGCCGATCCCCTCGAGCACCGCCAACGCCATGGCCAAGGGCGCGCCCAAATCCACCGGCGCGGCGCCGAAGGCCGCAGGTACGACNGCCGTTGCCACCGCGCCCACGCCTGCGCCCGCAGCCCCGAAGGCCGCCGGCGCAGCCAAGCCCGGTCAGAAGGGCACGGCCGACCCGGTCGGCGACATCTGCCTACTCCCTGAGATTGCGGGGTTTGCCCATTAGGGCCGGCTGAAACAGCAGCACGGCGGCGAGCGTCGTCACCAGCGAGAGTGCCAGCAGCTTGCCCATGCTGGACGTGCCGGGATGGCTCGACAGCCACAGACTGCCGAACGCGGTCGCCGTCGTCAGCGCGCTGAAGAAGATCGCGCGCGTCAGGCTGGTCTGGAGCAGGTTCGTCCTGCCCGAGCGCCAGCCACGACGTAATAGATCTTGAAGGCGACGCCGACGCCCAGCAGCAGCGGGAACGCGACGATATTGGCGAAGTTGAGCGGCAGGCCGACCAACACGCAGATCTCGAGCGTCACCGCGCCCGCAACCAGGAGCGGCACCAGCGTCATCAGCACGTCGACGAAGCGGCGCAAGGTGATCCACAGCAAGAGGCCAATCACCACCAGCGCGTAGATACCGGCATGGATGAACGCCTTCACCACGGTATCGCCGGATTTCAGGATCGAGACCGGCCCGCCGATCGCGGTCGGCTCGGCGACGAGCACGGCGGCGGCGAATTTGCGCAGCGTGTCGTTGTCGTTGGGATCCCCCTTGGGCAGCGCCTCGACGCGGATGATGCCGTCCTTGCTCTTCCAGGCGCTGACGAGATCGGACGGCAATGACTGCAGGGTGACCGGACCGCCTGCATCGCATTCCTGAGCTGGTCGAACACGATCTTCATCGGCGTGACGAAGACGTCCTGCGCCTTGTTGCGCGTGGCCTCGTCACCATTGGCGAGCTTTTCGAGCGCATCTGCCAGACGGCGCGAGGCGACCGCCCCCGGGCCTTTCTCCTCGCCCGCGGTGCGGCGCAGATTGTCGACCGAGGATTTCAGCGATTCGACGTTCCTTGTCGGTCGGCGCCGCATCGACCTGATCGGGGTTGAGTGCGGGATTCAGCACCTTGGCGCCTTGCGCGAGCAGCTTNAGCTTCGGCGGCTGGTCCTCCGGCACGAAGCTGTTGAGCGACATCACGCGCAGCACCTCGGGCACCTTCTCCAGCTTGGCCTCGACCTGCCTTGCCTGCTCATCGGACGTGACCATCACGTTGATGGCATTGGCGCCGGTGTTGGGGTCCTTGCGCAGGTCAAGGAAGGTCGCGATCGATTCGGCCTTCGGGTTGCGCAGGTTCATCGGGTTGAAGTCGAACTTCATGAAATAGAGCAGCGGCAGGCCCGCGACGGCCAGCAGCAGCGTGCCGCCCACGACCAGCACGCGGTGCGTCTCCAGGAAATGATCGAGCGGCGCCAGGAAGGCGTAGCCGACCGGCTCCTTTTCTCCGGGCGGGTTGAGCAGCTTCAGCATGGCCGGCAGAATGGTGATCGAGGAGAGGAACGCCACCAGCATGCCGACGCCCGCGATCTGGCCGAGCTCTGCGATGCCCTTGTAGTCGGTCGGCATGAAGCAGAGGAAGCCGGCCGCGGTCGCCATCGCCGCGAGCGACAGCGGCACTGCCGAGCGCTTGGCCGCCAGCACNAGCGCGCCGGTGAGATCNTNNTGCTTGTAGCGCTCCGAGCGGTAGCGGACGCTGTANTGGATGCCGAAATCGACGCCGAGGCCGACGAACAGCACCGCGAACGCGATCGACAGCAGATTGAACGATCCGACCATCATCAGGCCGGCCGCGGTCGTCAGCGCGAGGCCGACGAAGAGATTGACGAACACCGCGAAGATGATCTTCGACGAGTGCAGCGCCAGCCACAGGATGAGCAGCACGACGAGAACAGTGCCGACGCCGTTGACGACGGCGCCTTCCTGGACGGTCGCGTATTCTTCGTTGGCGATCGGGATCGGACCGGTCAGGCGCACCCGCGCCTGGTATTTGGTCGGAAAGTCCAGATCGGCTGCGGCCTTGCGGATCGCGTTGGTGGCATCCTTGCCGGGCTCCAGCGCGTTGTAGTCGAGGATCGGCTTGAACTCGATGAAGGCGCGCTTGTCGGAATCCTTCAGCGGCTCGTCGCTGACGAGTTCGCGCCAGGAGAAGCTCGCATTGCCCTTGTTGAGCACGGTCTCGACCGTCTGCGCGATCAGGTTGAACGGACGCGCGGTGTTGTCGAGCTTGACCTGGCCGCGCTTGACGCCGGCAAGTCCGGTTTCCAGCGCGCCGGTCAGGCCGCGGATCGAGGGGTCGCCGGCCATGATCTCGATGAGGGGCGCAGCAGATTCGAACTCGCTGGTGATCTTGCCGACCTCTTCGGTCGGCAGGAACAGCAGTCCGTTCTTTTCGAAGAACTCGCCGCTGCCGAGTTGCTGCAGGGACTGGAAGTTGGTCTTGTCGTCCTTCAGCCGGGCATAGAGTGCGTCCGCTGCCGCACTCGTCATCTCCGGAGTCCGGGCCTCGACCACAGCGAGGATCGTTTCGTTTTGATCGAACGCCTTGTCGAACTGCTGGTCGCGCTTGCGCCAGTCGAGATTCAGGGAAATCAGCGAGTTGATGTCGGTGTTGATGGCGAAGTGGCGCGCGGCGTAATAGCCCGCTCCCACCGATAGCAGGAGCCCGAGAACGACGACGAGGGAGGCAAACCGGGTGCAGGCCCTGACAATGGCAACGACGACGCTTTGCAGCACTTCATTTCTTTCTGCGGTTAACAGCTTGCCGGAAACGCCCGCTGTTTATCGGAGTTCCCAGGCGAAACCTATTGCTGTTTTGAGTGGCACTCGCCGCCGGAAGGTTCGAGGTAAACGGCGGAAGACCGTGGCAAAATCATGCGGGGGGTCGGTATAGCCGGGGAGTTGAGGCCAGAAAGTGACGAAGGACTGGGCATTGATGTCGCTGGCTTGCGCACACCCATGGCTTTACTATAATACCGCAAAATCCACGCGGCCGCGAATCCTGAACTATATGTCCTTTCCCCGCTGCCGATTTTTTGACACAAAGTATTGCGCCTCCATGCGTTGGAGCCCCGGCGGGGGTGGCTGGCTACCGCGTGCGCAAACCAATGGTGCGGATATTGCAATGCCTTGGTCAGCACCGGGTGCCGCCGGGGACATACGAAGCGGATGGGTGCAACTTGCGTGATGGGCGTCCTATGGAAGTTTATCTGGCGCAGCCGCGCGGCTTCTGCGCGGGCGTGGTGCGAGCGATCGAGATCGTGGAACGGGCGCTGGAGAAGTACGGCCCGCCCGTCTACGTGCGCCACGAGATCGTGCACAACAAATATGTCGTGGAGAGCCTGAAGAACAAAGGGGCAATCTTCGTCGAGGAGCTGTCCGAGGTTCCGCCGAAGGCCGTGACCGTCTTCAGCGCCCACGGCGTCGCCCGCAGCGTCGAGGAGGAGGCCGCAGCGCGCGACCTTCCCGTGCTCAATGCCACCTGCCCGCTGGTCACGAAAGTTCACAATCAGGGGAAGCGCTACATCACCCGGGGCCGCACGCTGATCCTGATCGGTCATGCCGGCCACCCCGAGGTCGAGGGTACGATGGGNCAGGTTCCCGCCCCCGTGCTGCTCGTTCAAAGCGCTGAAGAGGTCAAAACCCTGGATTTGCCGGCAGATGCGCCAGTGGCCTACATCACCCAGACCACTTTGTCGGTCGACGACACCAAAGATATCATTTCGGCCCTTCAGGCCCGCTTTACAGATATTCAAGGCCCGGATATCCGGGATATCTGCTATGCGACACAGAACCGCCAATCTGCTGTAAGGGACTTGAGCAAGCTGGTCGACGTGATCTTGGTGGTGGGCGCTGCCAATAGCTCGAATTCGAACCGGCTTCGCGAAATCGGCACCGAGGCCGGCGTCGCGAGCTATTTGATTGCCGACGGCAGCGAGCTCAATCCGGAGTGGTTGAAGAATGCCAGGACCGTCGGCATCACGGCCGGCGCTTCGGCGCCTGAGGTACTCGTGGATGACGTGATTGAAGCGATGCGGCGGATCGGACCGGTCAAGGTCCAGGTGTTGCCGGGCCGCGAGGAAAACATCGAATTCCGGCTTCCGGCCCAATTGGCTGCGAGCTGACCCACCCGAATTGAAAAGCCCAGAAAGAAACTTTGTAATGGCTATCCCCTTCTTCAAGGAAATGCGTATCGGCGCCTATCTGCTCAAGCAGAAGATGCTTGGCCGCAAACGCTATCCGCTCGTGCTGATGCTGGAGCCGCTGTTCCGCTGCAACCTCGCCTGCGTCGGCTGCGGCAAGATCGANTATCCGGATGCGATCCTCAACCGCCGCATGACCGCGCAGGAGTGCTGGGACGCGGCCGACGAGTGCGGCGCGCCGATGGTCGCCATCCCCGGCGGCGAGCCGCTGATCCACAAGGAGATCGGCGAGATCGTGCGCGGCCTCGTCGCGCGCAAGAAGTTCGTCTCGCTCTGCACCAACGCGCTGCTGCTGGAGAAGAAGCTCGATCTGTTCGAGCCCTCCCCGTATCTGTTCTTCTCCGTGCATCTCGACGGCCTGAAGGACCACCACGACAAGGCAGTGTCGCAGAAGGGCGTGTTCGACCGCGCCGTCTCGGCGATCAAGGCGGCCAAGGCGCGCGGCTTCACCGTCAACGTCAACGCCACCATCTTCGACGGCCATCCCGCCGAAGAGATCGCGAAGTTCCTCGACCTCACCGTTGAGCTCGGTGTCGGCGTCTCGATGTCGCCGGGCTATGCCTATGAGCGCGCGCCGGACCAGGAGCACTTCCTCAACCGCACCAAGACCAAGAAGCTGTTCCGCGACGTCTTCGCGATGGGCAAGGGCAAGAAGTGGAACTTCATGCATTCCGGCCTGTTCCTCGACTTCCTCGCCGGCAACCAGGAATACGAGTGCACGCCGTGGGGCATGCCCGCGCGCAACATCTTCGGCTGGCAGAAGCCCTGCTATCTGCTCGGTGAAGGCTACGCCAAAACCTTCAAGGAGCTGATGGACACCACCGACTGGGAAACCTACGGCACCGGCAAGTACGAAAAGTGCGCCGACTGCATGGCCCATTGCGGCTACGAGCCGACCGCGGCGACGGCGGCGCTCAACAACCCGCTGAAGGCGATGTGGGTGTCGCTGCGCGGCATCAGGACCACCGGCCCGATGGCGCCGGAGATCGACATGAGCAAGCAGCGCCCGGCGCAGTACATCTTCTCGTCGGAAGTGCAGAAGCGCCTGTCGGAGATCCGCAAGGACGAGGCCGAAGCCGCGCAGGCGAAGGCCGCGCAGAAGGCTTCGACGGCGGCGTAAAGCGCGACAGCAAATCATTCGACAAAGGCCCGGTCGCGTACGCGGACCGGGCCTTTTCTTTTGCTGATGTCGCGGGCCGATGAAGGGCACGCAATCCCCTCAGCGTCATTGCGAGCGCAGCGAAGCAATCCAGACTGCTGCCGCGGAAAGAATCTGGATTGCTTCGCTGCGCTCGCAATGACGGCGAGTGCGGCACCNGCTNGCTCNTGTCATGCGCTCTCTTCCTCGCAGACATGCTTATGNAATCTCGCGGCTTGTTTCGCCCGAGCTTTGCTGTTCNTTCGCGCCCATGAAGNCCAAAGGGCGCAGGGAAGGCCGGGCGCCGGCGGCACCCGCAATCCGTGCGCAACAGAAATGCACACGGGGTGGATCACAGGTGTTGCCGGTCGCCCGGCCTTCCCTGCGCGGATGGTTTTAACGGCGTCCTTCGTGCTCTCCTCGGGGAGCGTTGCACTATTGCCCCCGTCGCCTCACGGCTGATCGATGCGCGCCGGTTGGTCGCCGCATCACCGCCAGACTTGACGCCAGAACTCCGGGCGTCGGGACCACACGACTTCTCCGTCCGCGGACGGCTCCGACCTGAACGCCAGGGGCTTGCGTGTGCTCGCCTCCGACGACGACCGAAACCGCTGTGACCGCGCCGTGTCGTACCGCGTCGCGCCTGACTCACGGTCGCCCGCCCTGTCATCGCTTTCCGCGCCGGCGCTACCGCGTCCACCGCACCCCGACCCGCATCTCGTGACGATCGCGAAGCGCCCCTCTGGGAGGGCCGGGATGAGCGCTCTATGCCACAAATCCGAAATTCGGTAAAGTGGAATATTTTTGCAAAGAGGGATTGACGGGTGTCGGGGTGTTTTGCCCGACGGGTCATTTTGGCCAAGTGCTCCGAGCCCTTGTTGCCGCGCGGAGAGCGCAAGGAAAGCACGATGAATGATGTCGCGTGCTTNGACCTGCCGATCATGAGCTCTTCACGTGAGCCGACGCTTGCTCAGCTCAAAACAAAAGGCCCGGTCACACGACCGGGCCTTTTCAATCTTCCGGATAAATACAGACGCTCACGCCGCCTTCGACACCAGCACTTCGCTCTCGATCAGCTCCGTCCCGATCAGATAATCCCGGCAGCCGCGCAAGGAGCGCAGCGCACGGTTGAAGTCGATGCCGGTCGAGACCAGCCCGTGCAGCGCGGCGGGATTGCGGACGATGCCGCGCAGGACGGCGGCGAGGTCGATCTGCCCGTTCGGCTTGATGGCGGCGCGGGCGAGCGCCGGCAGGGCGCGGTGGGCGGGGTCGCTGATGACGCGGACCGCGGCGAACGGCAAGCCGGCCTCGGCGGCGTAGGCGGCCGCGATGTGGCTTTCCATGTCGACGGCAGAGGCGCCGGTCTCCGAATGCAGCGCCGCCTTGCAGGCGCGCTTGGTGACCACTTCCTCGGCACCGGCGAGGCTGCCGCGCACCACGCGGCGGCGGCCGGAGGTCAGGCGCTCGATCAGATCGTCGCCGAGCGAGAGCCCTGCGGCCCAGCGGGTGTCGCCGTCGAGCACCTCGGTCGCCAGCACGACGTCGCCGGAGCGCAAGGTCGGGTCGAGGCCACCGGCCACGCCGAACGAGATCACGCCGCGAATCGTCTGGGGATCCACCACGGTCAAAAGCGCCCGCAACTGGGTCGGGCTGCTCGATGAACAGATCACGGCCATTCCCGGCCCGGCCGCGATGCGGGCCTCCTGCACCAATCCAGTCACGATCAGTATTGGCCGCGGATCAATGGCATTGCCCGCGTTGAGATAGTCCCCCGTCCCCAAAGTCACATCCCGACCCCTACCACCCTGCTGTTGGTGTCCCGCAAGTTCCGATACCGCGCCAGTGCCCACAAAGGAAAGAACTTCGGGTAACCATGATACCGCAGATAGAACACGCGGGGGAAGCCTGTGGCGGTGTACCGCTGCTCGTCCCACAGTCCTTTTTTGTTTTGTGTTGCAATCAGGTACTCCACCCCGCGGGCGACGGCCGGGTGATCAACCTCGCCTGCGGCCATCAGGGCAAGCAAGGCCCATGCCGTCTGCGAGGCGGTCGAGGGGGCGGCCTCCCAGCCCTTGTAGTCCAGCCGGTAGCTGACGGCGTCCTCGCCCCAGCCGCCGTCATCGTTCTGGATCGAGGCCAGCCAGTCCGCGGCTTTGCGAATCATGGGGTCGTCATGGCGGATTCCGGCCATGTTCAGGGCGCACAGCACCGACCAGGTTCCATAGATGAAGTTCATGCCCCAGCGGCCATACCAGGACCCCTCGGGGTGCTGGGTCTTGCGCAGGTAGGCCACGCCGTCGGCGACGTGCTTGCTGGTCTTCTCGGTCTCGCCGAGCTGGGCCAGCATCGAAATGCAGCGCGCGGTGACGTCCTCGGTCGGCGGATCGAGCAGCGCGCCGTGATCCGAGAACGGGATGTTGTTGAGATAATATTCGAGGTTGTTGACGTCGAAGGCGGCCCAGCCGCCGTCGTCGCTCTGCATGCCCTCGATCCACTCCCGGCCGCGGGCGATCGCGTCGTCATAGCCGGTCGCGCCGTGCTCGCGGCGCATGCGGTCCATCGACATCACCACGACGGCGGTGTCGTCGAGATCGGGATAGTGCGCGTTGTTGTACTGGAAGGCCCAGCCGCCCGGACGCACGTCGGGCCGCTTCGCCGCCCAGTCGCCCTTCACCTCGAGCTCCTGCTTCGGGATCAGCCAGTCGAGGCCCTGCTTGGCCGCCGGCACCGCCGTGTCGCCGCCCGCTTCCAGCAGCGCATGCGCCGTCAGCGTCGTGTCCCACACCGGCGAGACGCAGGGCTGGCAATAGGCTTCGTCGTCATTGATCACGAGCAGCTTGTCGATGCCCCGGCGCGTGATCGCGCGCGGCGGGAAATTCTCGTCCTTGCCGAGCGCGTCGTACATCATGACGATGTTGGCCATGGGCGGATAGATCGCGCCCATGCCGTCCTCGCCGTT
>JGI25160J50197_1001310_pt1 | contig 12569 bp, 7 predicted proteins | sample AraplaMF_Cvi_mMS_FD_50197 | JGI IMG/M metagenome (IMG submission 50197)
GTTCTTGTCGGCGAAGCTGGCATTGCCGCTCACCGACAACAGGTCTCCGGCCAGGCGGTCGTCGGTAAAGCTCGCACTGGCGGACAGGCCGCCGTCGTACACCTTGCCGGAAGCGTGCGCAGCGACAACCAGCGTCCGCTGAGTGATGTTGCCGCTGGCGNTGGCATTGGTCGANGCCAGCACATAATTGCCGGAGTCCGTTCCCGTCGCCGAGATGCCGCTGACAGTGATGGTCTTGCCATTGCCGGCGTTCTTGTCGGTGTAGTTTGCGGCGCCGTAAGCAAGCGACAGCGCATCGCCTGCGACACGATCGTCCGCCAGCGCCACCGATGCCGTGGTTCCCCGGTCGTACACCTTGTTCGCGCCGGTCGCCGTGACATTCAGCGTGCGCGCGGTGATATCGGCCTTGGCGCTGACCGGGCCAGCCGACAGCACGTAGTTGCCCGCGTCAGCACCGGACAGCGTGACTCCTGCCACGCTGATATCCTTGGCCGTGCCCGCATTCTTGTCGAGGAACGATGCGTTGCCGGCGACCGACAGCACATCGCCGTTGACGCGGTCATCGCCCAGGGTCACGCCGGCTGCGAGGCTACCGTCGTACACGCGGTTGGCTCCGGTCGCCGTTACCACCAGCGTGCGCGCCGCGATATCCGCCGTTCCACTGATCGAGCCGGAAGCCAGCACGTAATTGTCGGCATCCNTGCCGCCAACGATGGAAATGCCGCTAACGTTAACGGTCTTGCCTGTGCCGGCACTCTTGCTGGTGAAGCTGGCACTNGCGCTGCCGAGCGACAGGCTGTCGCCAGCCAGGACGTCGCTTGCCAAGCCGACCGTCGCGTTCACCGTTCCGTCATAGGTCTTGTCGCCACCGGTCATGGTCACCGTCAGCGCACGTTTGCCGATATCCGCCTTGGTGGCCGCCTGGGTCGACGACAGCACATAATTGCCTGCATCTGCGCCCGAGATTGCGATGCCCGTCACGCTGACATCCTTGCCAGCGCCGGCATTCTTGTCGGAGAAGGACGCATTGCCGTCCACCGACAGCACATCGCCTGCCACGCGGTCATCGCCGAAACTTACCGTTGCCGCCTGCGAGCGATCGTATGTCTTGTTGTTGCCGCTCGCCGTCACAGTCAGCATNCGCGCAGTGATCGACGCCGTGGTGCCGGCGGTAGGCGACGCCAGCGCGTAGTTGCCCGCGTCGGCGCCCGACAGCGCCAGGCCCGTGGCCGTGACGGATTTGGCGACGCCAACNTTCTTGTCGGCGAAGGCGGCGCTGCCCGAAATTGCCAGCGCATCGCCATTTACCCGATTGTCGGTATAGCCGACCGTCGCCGCCAGAGCACCGTCGTAAATCTTGTCCGATGCGTTCACGCCTACCGTCAGCAGGCGCCGGGTGATATCGGCTGCCGCCGAGGCCGTGGTCGCCCCGAGCGCATAGTTGGCNGCGTCGGCGCCTGACAGGGAGAGGCCGGTCACTTGCACNGTCTTGCCTACTCCCACGTCCTTGNCAGCAAACGTGGCGCCAGCCTGGTTGACTGTCAGCACATCGCCCGCCACGCGGTCATCGCCCAGCGTTGCGCTGGCATTGATGGATCCGTCATAGACTTTGTTCGAAGCCGTAGCGCTCACGTTCAGCGTGCGCTGGCTGATGTTCGCGGTAGTCGCCGCCGTGGTCGACAGCAGCGCATAATTCGCAGCGTCGACGCCGGACAGCGAAATGCCGCTTACGTTGACCGCCTTGCCGTTGCCGGCATCCTTGTTGGCGAAGGTAATCGACGTTGCGCTGGCGCTCAACTGGTCGCCATTGACCCGGTCGTCGCCCAGCGTCACGCTGGCNCCCGCCAGGCCGTCATACACCTTGTCGATGCCGGTCGCGCTGACGGTCAGCCCCCTCTGCAGGACGCTCAGCGTTCTGCCGCCGGTAAAACTGATGTTGTAACCCAGGGTACTGAACAGGCTGCCCCGGTTCAGGCTGTACGTGCCGGCATTTTTGGTAAAGCCGGTCGCGGCCGCCGAACCGAGCAGGTCGCCACCATCGCCATCGATGTAACCGCTGACGTTATAGCTCAGGCCCGGCAGGGCGCCGGTGCCATCGTAGACCTTGCTGGCGTTCTGCACGGTGACGGTCAGGGTTGGCGACAGCTTGTACATGACCCAGTCGCCCAGGAAAGCATAGTGCGGAGCCGTCCCGGTATAGGACTGGCTGTAATGCTTGCTATAGCCGGTCTGTCCAATCAAGGCATTGGCCGGCGCATCGGCATANACATGGTAAAAGCCGTCCGTGCCGCCGCGCAGCGCATTGCTGCCAGCGTTGTTGATAAACGTCCCGCCGCCGGCGCCGGCGGCAGCCACAACGACTGTCGCTGCATAGCTGCCGCCAGAGCCTGCCAGGCTGCCACCCGCGCCGATCACGACATCGCTGCCGGCCGACGCCCCTCGGTTCACGACCTTGATCGTCCTGGCGCCGACAGCACCCGCGATGGTGATGTCGCCGCTGGCGTTCTGTGCCTGGCCTGCGCCGGTGTCGATGGTCATGACAACGTCGCCGGCATTGATCGCGGTGCCGCCGGCAACGGTGATGGCCGCGTTGCCCGCACTGCGCAAAGCGCTCACCACGCCGGCCGCGGTGCCGGCATTGGCCGTCACATCGAGTTTTCCGCCCATGGTGATGTTCGAATTCAGTTCGACGCTGCGTCCCGCCTGAAGCGACAGGTTGCCGCTACCGGCCGCATTGATCGCGTTGCCGGCCAGCCAGGTGATGTCGTTATTGGCCTGCAGCGTAATGCTGGTGCCTCCCGCCAGCGCTGCTGCCAGCTTCTGCGCGTCGACCGAGGCGTTGACGTCCGATTGCGGGTAAGCCTGGCCGAACGACAAGGAAGCGCCTGTGGGCGCCGGCAGGAGCCGGAACAGGTTGACGGCGCCGCTCGCGACAACGCTGCCATCGGCTGAATCGGTGAAAGGCTGTGCCACCACCAGGCTGTCCCCGGCGCCATTCATCGCCACCGCAAAGCCGAAGTTGCCGTAGTCGTTCAAATCGAGGCTGGCGTTCGCGCCCTGGGTGTAGTCGCGGCCGATAACCGCAGTCACGGCAGGCGAACCGAAGGTGCCGGCGTAGTCGATCACCCGCACGGCGCCGGGACCGGTGCCAGTGCTGCCAAGGCCGCCATTGGTCGACGAGCCGATTGCCAGGCGTGTGCCCGCATCGTTGATCGCCAGCGAGGAGCCGAACAGCTCGCCGTCCGCCAGGGTGATGTCCAGCCGCGTGCCGCCCTGGCCGATGGAACCCTGGCTGGTCAAGGACGAAAACGGTGCGGCATACAGGTGCACCATGCCCTTGCCATTGTTCGTCCCTGGCGCGCCGACCGCCAGCTGGCTGCCGGCGTCATTCAGCGCCACGGCGGTGCCGAACTGCGTATCCGCGTCACCGTTCANCGTGTACAGGCTCGAGAAGCTGNCGTTCGACTTGCTAAACAGCTCGACGCTGCTGTCGAACAGTGCACCCACCGCCAGCTTGTCGCCGTTGCCATTCAAGGCGACCGACACGCCAAAGCCATTCTGGCCGCCGGCGCTGCTGCTTAGCGTCTGCGTCAATGCCGGCGCAGTGAAGCCCGTTCCGAAGCCGAAGGTGTACACCTTGCCNGTGTAGTCGCTGCCAAGCGCGCCCACCGCCAACACGTCGCCGGTACGGCTCAAGGCGACCGAGCTGCCGAACGCATCGCCGGCGGCCAATTGCGCCGACATGTCGTAGTTGTTGCCACCGGTGTAGCCGTGGCCGATGGTTCCCACCAGCGTGCCGCCATTGAACTGGCCGTCATTGAACGTGAACAGGCGCACGGCGCCGTAATTCGCGCCATCGGCGCCGGCCATGCCGTCGTCGAGCGGCGCGCCCACTGCCAGGCCCTTGCCGTCGGACGTCAGCGCCACGCTGTAGCCGAACCAGTCGCCCTCCTTCAGGCTTGCCACGTCGCGGCTCCTGCCCCCGCTGAAGCCCTTGCCGATCACCGCATCATAGGTCCACTGGTTGGCGAAGTTGCCGATCACAATATTCTTCGGNTCCAGCAGCAGGCGGCCGCCGGCGCCAATGTCGAGCCGCTCCAGGCCCACATGGCGCAAGTCCTCGTGCGACGAGATTTCCACCGCCCCGCCGCGCGCGGCGCCGGTGGCCTTGACGGCGCCCAGCATGGTGGTCTGCTGCTGCGACCACACGACCGCAGTGCCGCCCTGTCCCGCTGCGGCGCGCGCCGAGACATCCAGCGTGGTGCTGTCATTGATGAAGGTGGCGTCGGCGTTGGCAATGCCGGCCACGGCGCCCCAGCGTCCCACGAAGCGGTCTGCATCCGGCGCATCGGCGCGCTGCGCGCCGCCCTGGAAAGCTCCGCCCACGCGCACCAGGCCACCCTGGGTGGCACCGGAAGCATCGACGCTGGCCCCCATCAGGCGCACGTCGGCGCCGCTGATGTCGACCCGGCCGCCGATGCCTGACGCGCCGCGCGCATCATGCCGGCCGGACGACAGCAGGCTGCCGCCGGCTTGCAGAGACACCGTGCCGCCGTCGGCGCCCCCCACATTGGTGGAAGCAGCCGTGTTTTCAACCAGGCTGGCGCCGGCGCCGAGACGGATGCTGCCGCCCTTGCCCGCCGTGCCGGAAGCCGACAGCGCCGCAGCAGCCGACAGGTCGCCGGCGGCAGTCACCGCCACGCTGCCGCCGCGCACGCCATCGGCACGCACCGCGCCATCGAGTGCAACGAATCCGCCTGCGACCGTGACGCTGCCGCCCTGGCCATGGCTGGAAGAGGCGTCAAGCCGGCCAGCCTGCACCAGGCCGTCGCCCACCAGGCGGATCGTGCCGCCATCGGCGACCAGCCCGCGCGCCTGCACCACACCGGCGTTGTTGACGGTGGAACGCGCCAGCGCATCGGCCGCCCTGGCCGTCAGCAGCACCTGGCCATTGTCGGCCTGCAGCAAGCCCTTGTTNTCGGCCAGCGCATCGAGCGCGCCCTGCTCCACACGCACCGTGATCAGGCCATCGCCGCGGAAGTCCAGGCCAACGGCATTGCCGGCCGCCAGGGCCACGCTGCCGCCCTGCGCCGAAATGCTACCGCTGTTCGCCACGGCTGGCGCAAGCAGGGCCACGACCCCACCGGCGGCGTTGATGCGGCCTTCATTGCGCACCGCACCCGCAGCGCTGCCGCTGAAGCGATAACTGCCGGACAGGAAGGACTGGTCCGTGATGCCCAGGCTGGAGGCCACCAGCCCGCCCACATCAACCTGGGCGCTGGCGCCAAACAGCACGCCTTGCGGATTNACCAGGAACACCTTGCCGTTGGACGACAGTTTTCCGAAGATGGCGCTCGCCTCGCCGCCCACCACACGGTTCAGCGCAACTGCCCCTGCATCGGGCTGGTTGAAACGGACTTGCGCATTGGCGCCGATATTGAAGCCTTGCCAGTTCAGGATGGCCTGCTGCGTGGACTGGCTGACCGTCATGCTGCTACCCTGCACATTCACGCCGGCCTGGCCGGACACCAGCTGCATGCCGGTTGGCAGNGCATTGGCTGGCGGCGCACCGGCTGAAGCGGCCGAAGCGGCTGCCGNCATGGCCAGGCTGCCGGCCAGCACAGCGGCTGCACGGCGGCGGGCCCCGCCTTTGCCATGGCTGCGCGTNCCTTCGGCGACGGCCACCCAGCAGCGGTGCACCGTGCTCCAGACGAGGCGATAAAAACGGTTGGCGGAGGCGTGTTTGTGCATTGTGTTTCCTTAAACGTGCAGATTGAAGTCGGCGCGCAGCGTGACCAGCGCGCCCTGGCGCGCGCCCGGCTGCAGGAACACCAGCTGGCGGCCCGTCGCTTCATTTTCGATTTCATAGCTCCCGGCGCGGATGGCCGGCTGGGCGGCGGCGGAAAACACCACCGTGAACTGATGCGCCTGGGCGCCATTGGGCGCAATCCGGGAGGCNTGCACCTGTTCCAGCCTGATTTGCAGCGCGCGATATTCCGGATGGTTCAGCCAGAACTGCTGGCCGACCAGGCGTTCGGCCGCGGCACGGCTCCAGCTGAAGGGGCTGTCGCCTTGTTCGGCCAGCGCTGCCGGCGCGCGCAAGCCCAGGCCCGCCGCCAGCAAAGAGCCGCCGCCCGCTTTCAACAAGGTGCGGCGCGAAGTTACTCGATCATTCATTGTGGTTCTCCCATTCCATGGCCCGGTGCATGCCGGACATCCCAGTTTCTTTGAAGCCGAGGCGGCGATACAGCGCCTCGGCCCGGTTATTCAGTGCTACATGTAAGCGCAACGGCAGGGCCGCCCCGGCCGCTTGCCGCTGCAGGTCGCGAATCAGCGCGCTGCCGATGCCCTTCCCGCACCAGCCGGGCAACANTGCGATGTCNACCAGCAGCAAGGCGCCGCCGGACTGCGCCACCACACGCCGCCCGGCAGGCACCCGGTCGACTTCAACGATGTCGAAGCTGGCACCCGGATGGGCCTGCCGATANGACTGGCGCTGCGCTTCGAATTGCATGTCAAGCAGCGGACGCAGCACGGCATCGTCCATGCCGGCCAGTCCCAGTTCGCNCCGNCGCACTGCGCCGAACAGCTCGCGCAGGAAAGCACGGTCCGCCGCAACCTCGCTGCGCAGCGTGAGCTTCATCAGGAGCGCGGCGGGAATACGCCCTGCAGCGCAATGCAAAACAGCAAGCCCAGGCAGGGCTGGCGGTTGTTGTGCGGCTGGTCGCCGCCCGTCGGCGCCAGTACTTCGGGGCGCATTGGCTGCATCCCGGCGGTGGTCTTGCTGTAGATCTGGTTCATCGAGCCGGACTTGGCAAAACCACTCGAACTGCCCGGCGCCAGCTGGTTGGCCACCGCGGTGGTCGCCTGCAGGCTGTGGGTGTGCGCCGGGATTTCCGATTCGAGCAGGGTGACGTAAGCACTGCCGCCCTGTTCGCCCAGCGCGCGCAGCGACAGGCCCGCTCCCTGCCCGGGATGCAGCGGCGTGCGCCCGTTCAGGTCAGGCAAGGCAAAGGTCGACTTGCCGTCGCCGCCATAGGTGGTTCCCAGCAGGGAAAACAGTGCCGTGTTCTGCGAGATCGGCAGCAATTGTCCATCGCAGGTGGCCCAGCCAGTGGGCGCGAAGTTGTTTGCGAAGATGCGGATTTCCGCAACAAATGGTGAACTCATCGGAATGTCCTCAGGTCTGCTGCGGGAATTCGCCGAACAGCGAAATAATGAAATTGATGCCGAGGTAAGGCGCCATATTGTCGTGCGGTTGCGAGCCGCCAGCCGACGTGATCGCCGCAGCGGCCATCGGCTGCACATTGTTGTCCGACGTTCCGTACATGGCGGTACCGGCAGCCGCCGTCGCTGCCGGGTAGCCGGTCAGGTTGGTGAAGGCGCCGCTGCCGCGCTCCGTGCTGCCGATGATGGTATGGGTATGGCCTGGAATCTGCTGGGAAGTCAGGGTGACGCTCTCGCTTCCGCCCATTTCGCCCAGCACGAGCGTGCGGCCTTGCAGGCTGCCGCTGTGGAGCGGCACGCGGCTGCGCATATCNGGCAGTGCGAAAGTCGACTGGCCGTCGCCGCCATAGGTGGTGCCGATCAAGGTGAACAAGGCGTCNTACTCGGAAATGGGCAAGAGCTGGCCATCGCAAAAGGCCCAGCCGGCCGGGGCGAAATTGCCGCCAAACATGCGGATTTCACCGATATAGGGATTGGACATTGCTGGCTCCGCTCAGTTCTGGTTGGGGAAGACGCCCTGCAGCGCGATGATGAAATTCAGCGCCAGGTAGGGTTGGGTGTTNTCGTGCGGCTGCGACCCGCCGCTGCTCGACACCTGGGTCGACACCAGGCCGACATTCGGCGAACCGTTGAAGGCATCGGCAGTCAGCCGGCCCTTGCGTGCCAGCAGGGCGCCATTGGGGTCGGTGGTGCTTGCCANCGCCGTGCTGGCGTTCAGCCGGTGGCTATGGGTGGGCATTTCAGCCTGGGTCACGGTGTGCGCAAACGTGCCGGACGCCTGCCCCTGGATCATGCCGTCGCCGATGTGGACCGGCACGCGGCCACGCAGGTCCGGCAGCGCGAAATTGGTTTGCCCATTGCCACCGTAGGTCGTCCCCAACAGGGAAAACAGGGCCTGGTTCTGGTTGATCGGCAAAAGCTGCCCATTGCATAAAGCCCAGCCTTTCGGCGGGAAATTGAACGAGACGAGCTTGATCTCGGCCAAGTATGGCACTGCCATATGTGCTCCTGGTTGGGTTAATTGTTAAATACGGCGTGGTACTGCANNCCGGCGCTATTGCGCCCGGCGGGGACGATGAAGATGGCCAGCGGGTCATCGCCGGCCCGTTCAAGGATGACGGTCTGCTGTTCCAGTTCCGGTACCGCAGGCCCCTGGAAAGTGAGCGAAAAGGCNTGCGGACTGGACGTTGGCTGGACTTCAGCCAGCAACAGGGGNGCTCCGCAGCCGGCTATGGAGAACTCGGCCCCGAGACGGGCCTGGAAATAGGAAACAACTGTCGACACGTTGAAATTGCAACTTTTCTTATGTTGAAAAATTTCACATTGTACGATTGTTTTTACTCAAACTGTATTACATTTTTGCAATAATCCCGAAACATGGGCATCTTCGGGGATTGCTATGGTTCGGCTACAACAGCCGCTCCAAATAGTTAAACGCTAGTGAACGTAAAGTTTATACTTGCCTAGATGCAGCCCGCTTCACTACGGTGTCACTCAACATCAAATGACCCGCTCGATCGCCACCCGCCTGCTGCGCATCATCTTTGGCTGCTACTTCATCGTGACAGTCGTCGTGACCGTGATCCAGCTCGCCGCCGAGTACCGGCACACCCGTACCCGGGTNGAGAGCGAGATCGAGGCCATGCAGCAGACNTTCGGCCCCGGCATCGCCGACGCCATGTGGCGCTTCAANGACGACATCATGCGCGGCATCCTGGCCGGCATGAAAGAACTGCCCATCGTGGTCGGCATCAAGGTGGTCGACGACCAGGGCAAGCTGGTGCGCGCAGTGGGCACCGTGCTCGACGAACAGGGCCGCCATATGCAAGCGCAAGCCGACGGCCGCCTGGCCCCGCCCCTGCGCGACGACGGCCTGTTCGGCCAGGTCTTCAGCCGCGAATTCCCGATCTCGTACAAGCTTGAAAACGGCACGCCGCAAGACATCGGCAAATGGACGGTCTACTCCAACCGGCGCATCATCCTCAGCCAGGTCGAATACGGCTTCATCCTGATCCTGGTGAANTCGGTGATCAAGACNCTGGCGCTATGGTTCATTTTCGTGCTGGTCGTGCGGCACTGGCTGGGCAAGCCGCTGCAGCAATTGAGCGACTATGTCGGGNACCTCAATATCGACAACCTGGGCAGCAAGCCGCTGAAACTGGAACACGGCGGCAATACGGAACTGGACCTGCTGGCCAACAAGATCAACGAAATGCGCGAGAACATCCTGACCGGCCTGTCGGAGAGGGCCGTGCTGTACGAAGANCTGGCGGTACTCAATGAGTCGCTGGAACGGCGCGTGGCCGAACGCACCGAGGCCGTGCGCCATGCGCAGGACGAACTGGCGCGCAGCGAACGGCTGGCAGCACTCGGNTCAATGGTGGCGGGCATTGCGCATGAACTCAACACGCCGATCGGCAACAGCCTGGTGGCCGCCAGTACCCTGAACGACAAGATCCACGCCCTNGGCCAGCGCTTTGAAGANGGCCTGCGGCGCTCGGACATGCAGCAGTTCCTCGACGAAGCCGACAGCATCGGCGTACTCCTGACGCGCAATATCGAACGCTCGGCGAGCCTGGTCTCCAGTTTCAAACAGGTGGCGGTGGACCGCACCAGCTCTCAGCGCCGCCGCTTCGACNTGGGCGCCGTCATCCAGGAAAACATGAACACCCTGTCGCCCGTGCTGCGCAAGACGCCATATGAGGTGACAGTGGAGGTGGCGACGCTGGTGGCAATGGACAGCTACCCCGGCCCCCTGGGCCAGGTAGTGGCAGCGCTGGTGAACAACGCCATCATGCACGGCTTCCACAACCGCGACCACGGCCGGCTGTCGATCACGGTGCCCGTTCCTGCCGGCGATCACGCCGAGATCGTCATCAGCGACGATGGCGCCGGCATCGCATCCGGCCACCTCAACCGNATCTTCGATCCCTTCTTCACCACCCGCATGAGCGAAGGCAGCTCAGGCCTTGGCCTGAACATCGTGCACAACATCGTCACCACCATCCTGGGCGGCAAGATCCACGTCGACAGCATGCCCGGCGTCGGCACCACCTTCCGCATCACCATCCCGCTGGACGCGCCGATGCACCACGAAGAGCCGATTATTCCGCGGGCNTGAGCAGCACCGGCACTTCCTTGAAGGCCGGCGTGGCCGAGCCGCGCGCCACCAGCGCGGGGGAAATCAGCGGCGTCAGTTCGGGGAAATAGCCGAATACATCGCCATCCGGCACGTCGTATTTCACCAGCTGGTAGCCGCTGCACTTGCGCGCGATGCCGTCCGGCGCGGCGGCATGCACGTCGACCAGTTGGCCGTCACGCAAGCCAAGTCGCGCCATGGTCCCGGCGGAGATGAACAGCACCTTGCGCGTGTGGTGCACGCCGCGGTAGCGATCCACCTCGCCCGTCGTGTCGCGGTAGACGGTGGTGTTGTACTGGCGGTGCGCACGCACGGTGGCCAGGCAGAGCACATCGTCGCCGAAAGCAGCACGGGCNCGGCCCATGATGCTGTCCTGCGGCAGCGCGATGGCGGTGAATTGNGCCTTGCCGCTTGCCGTCTTCCAGTCGCGGTTGCGAGCGCTGTTCGGCAGGTGGAAGCCGCGCGGCTGCGCGATGCGGTCATTGTATTTTTCAAAGCCCGCCACGGCNGTGCTGGCGACCTGCTCGATCAGCGAGCGCGTGACGCTGTAGTCGCTGCCCATGGCTTGCCAGTCAATGCCGGGGATNGCGGCGCCTGCCGACAGCGTATGCCGCGCCAGNTCNGTCACGATATGCGGCTCCGAGCGCAGCCCGGCGCTGGCCGGGTCGCTGCGCCCTGCCGACGCATGCACCATGCTGGCCGTGTCTTCCACGCTGACGAACTGGCGGCCGCCTTGCTGCTCATCGCGCTCGGTGCGGCTCAGGCACGGCAGCAGCAAGCCGACCTGGCCCGGGTGCAGGTGGGTGCGATTCAGCTTGGTGGCGATATGCACCGTCAGCTGCAGCCCTTCCATCGCCTGCAGCACGCGCGGCGTATCCGGACCGGCCACGGCGAAGTTGCCGCCCAGGCCAAGGAAGGCATGCACCGAGCCATCCATGATGCCCGTGATCGCCGCCACCGCATCAAGCCCATGCTCCGCTGGCGGCGTAAAGCCGAAAACGCGCTGCAGGCCCTCCAGCCACTCCTTTTTTGGGCGATTGGTCACGCCCACGGTACGGTCGCCCTGCACGTTCGAATGGCCGCGCACCGGCATCAGGCCTGCACCCGGCTTGCCCACATTGCCGCGCAAGAGCATCAGGTTGACCAGCATCTGGATCGTCTCGATCGCATATTCGTGCTGGGTCAGGCCCATGCACCAGGTGGCGATGGTGGCCTTTGAAGCGATATAGATCGCCGCCGCCTGTTCGATCCGCTCGCGCGACAGGCCGCTATCACGCTCGATCTGTTGCCAGGACTGCCCACGCACGACGACGGCGAATTCCTCGAAGCCGCTGGTATGGCGCGCGATGAAGTCGCGGTCCAGCACCTTGCCGCCGGCTTCCTCCGCTTCCAGCACGGCCTTGCACATGCCGGTAATGGCCGCCAGGTCGCCGCCGACGCGTACCTGGAAATACTCGCTGGCGATGCGCGTGCCGCGGCCGGTCAGGGTTTCGACCGGCGATTGCGGATCGGCGAAACCGCGCAGGCCCGGCTCCAGCATTGGATTGAAGGCCGCGATGCGGCAGCCGCGCAAGGACGCCTCGCGCAGGTCGCCCAGCATGCGAGGATGGTTGGTGGCCGGGTTCTGACCGAATACGAAGATCGCCTCCGCGTGTTCAAAGTCCTCGCGTGTGACGGTCGACTTGCCCACGCCCAGCGTCGTGCCCAAGGCCATGCCGGACGACTCGTGGCAATAGTTCGACGAATCCGGCATATTGTTGGTACCGAAGGCGCGCGCAAACAACTGGTAAGGGAAAGCCGCCTCGTTGCTGCTACGGCCAGACGCGTAGAACACGGCCCGGCCTGGGGCATCGAGCGCCTGCAGCGCGCCGGCAGCCAGCTTGAACGCCTGCTCCCATTCGATTTCACGGTAGGTATCGCTGGCACGGTCNTACAGCATGGGAGCGGTCAGGCGGCCGAAGCCCTCCAGTTCCCATTCCGCGCGGGTACGCAGTACAGCCAGCGGATTGGCGGCAAAGAATTCCGGCGTAGCGCGGCGCGACGTCGATTCATGCGCAATGGCCCATGCACCCTGCTCGCAGAAATCGACCGCTTTATCCTTGGGCGAGTCCGGATAGGCGCAGCCCGGGCAATCCACCCCGCCCGGCTGGTTCAACTGCGGCAGGACTTTCAAGGCCGGCAACGGGCTATTGCTGCGCAGGGC
>JGI25160J50197_1001313_pt1 | contig 12554 bp, 8 predicted proteins | sample AraplaMF_Cvi_mMS_FD_50197 | JGI IMG/M metagenome (IMG submission 50197)
GTAACAGAGGAAGAGTATCTCAGGAATACCTTTTACCAGAAGGAAGAACAGCTAAAGAAGCTGAACCACCTCATTGATTCGCTGGTAATACCTCAGCTGAATCCTGACGAATATAGCAGCTACATTGTGGTAGATTGTAAAACAGCACCGGCTATTAAGAACAACAGCGTATGCAATCCGCTGATAGCTGAAATCATGAGAGACCTGGCCATCAGCTCCATTAATCTGGAGAAAGGCACCTGCCCGGCTGTAGGCAACTATGGCCTCTACATCTACAAGGTGAACGCAAAATATGGTAACTACTCCAAGTTCTACTTCTATCACGACGTATGCGATAAATGGAAAGAAGCGAAAACCGGTAAAGACTTCGTATACGTACCCTTCGAAGATCATTGGTCCGTGTACGTAGGACGGAACTAAAGATAAAGGCTGATAACTATCCTGATAATTGCACCGCCCGGGAAAGCTCTTTCCCGGCGGTTTTTTATTTTAACGAGGCTTTGTTTAAGCCGATAATATTTCTAGCTTTGACATAACAAATATTAACTATTCGTAAATTGCATTTTTGTTTTTTTTCTTCATATCTTGCCGGTTATGCGAACAACAGTAAATGATTTTGTGCACTCGGCTCAGCCGGAGCCGCATCGTATAAGGACGAAAGAGATCTTAAAACAACATCCTGAAATCCGTGGCCTGATCGGTAAAAATCCAAAGACATTTTGGGCTATCCTGGGCCTCGTGTCTTTCCAGATAGTAATGGCATGGCTGGTAAGGGACCAGTCGTGGTGGATCGTATTGGGGGCTGCATACCTCCTGGGAGCGTTTGCAGATCATGCGCTGTTCGTGATGATCCACGAATGCGCCCATAAACTGCTTTTCAAAAAGCCGGCAGCAAACCGCCTGGCAGGTATCCTGGCCAATGTGCCCCAGGTGATGCCCAGCTCGGTTTCTTTCGAGCGTTACCATATTAAACACCACTCTTTCCAGGGTGTGCACGAACTGGATGCCGACCTTCCCAACCGCTGGGAGGCAAAGCTGATCAACAACTATTTTATCGGTAAAGTGATCTGGTTGCTGTTTTATCCGCTTTTCCAGGTGTTCCGCATATCAAGATTGAAAGAGATCAAACCCTTTGACGGCTGGATTGCCCTCAACTGGCTGGTGCAGATCGCTTTTGTAACCGCTATCACCCTGCTGTGGGGCCCTCAGGCCATCGGCTTCCTCGTAGCCAGCTTCTTCTTCTCCGTAGGATTGCATCCGTTAGGGGCCCGCTGGATCCAGGAGCACTACCTCACCCATGGCGAACAGGAAACTTATAGCTACTACGGCGTGCTGAACACCGTAGCGTTCAACGTGGGCTACCACAATGAGCATCACGATTTTCCTTCCATTCCCTGGAACAAATTACCGCAGATCAGGAAAGAAGCATCTTCTTTTTACAATACGCTCTACTTCCATACTTCCTGGACCAAACTGTTCTTCCGCTTCCTCTTCGATAAGGAGATCTCTCTCTTCTCGAGGATCATCAGAAGCAACAGGGGTAAAGTACAGCTGACAGACGAATCCAAACCGGATGTTGAGCTGATCAAAGAATCTGGAACAACGAAAGAAGTGGTTGGCTAAGCCAGCATTTTCAATACTTTTTTAGCCCTTGAGGCAAAACCCGGCGAAGGCTGGTGCTGTAATTCATCTTCCAGCACCAGCCTTATCTCATTCCGGATATCCGGGTATTCTTTTGCCAGGTTGGCAAGTACAGTCATAGAGAAGGCGCGCACGGCGATCGTTTCTTCAGGGTTACTCAGGAACTCAAAGCAGTGATGCATGACCGGGCCATGCAGGGCAGGAGGGATAGGCAAAAACTGTAAGATCCTTGTTACATTCCGCTTCACCGCTACCGGTATCCCGCTGTCTTCCATTCTTTGCACCATGGCCGCTAAATGCGGCTCCATCAACTCCGGGTGCTTTTGCGCTACATAGCTCAACATCCAGGCAGCACGCTGCACCACCCGGTACTCGTCATGCAGAAACAATTCAACCAGCTGCGCCAGACGCGCCGGATCATTGCCCACCCAGGCCACGATCTGTAGTGTATGTGTGCGTGAGTTCTCCTGTAATATCTGGTCACGTAAGTGCATAAATAAAAGTAAGCACTTTTTACTTTCCTATGCTGCTTTCTTCTCCACCGGGGTAACCCTCAGCTCCAGCACCTGGTTGCTGCGAATCACTTTCAGATACTGGAACTGGCCTATCTTTTCCCGGTTTAACTGCCGGAACAGCGCATCAGCGGTTTCTATCAGGCTGTCATTAAAGGAAACGATGATGTCGCCATCCTTTAAGCCTGCTTTAGCCGCGGGACTGTTTCCTTCTACACCGGTAATGAACAAGGCGCTCTTATTCCTCAACTGCAGGGCAGTTCTTAATTTGGGCACCAGNCTTACCTGTTGCAGCATTACGCCCAGGTAACCTTTCACTACCTTGCCGTATTGCATCAGCTCCGCCGCGATCATCTTCGCAGTATTAATGCTGATGGCAAAGCAAAGCCCCTGTGCACCCTGTATCATGGCCGTGTTCACGCCTACCACTTCTCCTTTGTAATTGATCAGCGGCCCGCCTGAATTACCGGGATTGAGGGCCGTATCTGTCTGTATCAGATCATCTATCGTCATACCATGTTCGGTCCGTAATGAGCGGCCCAGCGCACTTACCACACCGGCCGTCACCGTATGCTGAAAGCCCAGCGGGTTACCGATGGCGATCACCAGCTGACCTATTTTCAGATCATGTACATCGCCCAGCTGCGCTACCTGGAAATCGAAAGCGGATGCTTTCAGGATCGCAATATCCGCATCCGGGTCTTCGCCCGCCAGCGTAGCAGGGTAAATACTACCGTCATGCAACACCACGTTAAAAGCGCTGCCCTTATTTACTACATGGGAATTGGTAAAGAGATAACCATCTGATGAGAAAAAGAAACCGGAACCGGTTCCGCTTACCTTCCTGTTGGCATCCAGCCGTTCTATTTTTACAACGGACTTGCCTGCGGCTTCCACCGCATTATGGATGATTTGAGAATATGCATCCATATTACCTCCTGTTTTTAATTGGATGTTGTAACGCAGAAAACAGGCCACAATGAAAAGCCGCCAAAAAGGCATATTTTTGAAGCACCATGAAAGATGCAGGAAAATTATTGGTCATTTTGGGCATACTCTCTGTTGTATCCGGCCTGGTGCTGCTGTACTCAGGCGACAAGCTGAAATGGCTGGGCCGCCTCCCGGGAGATATCCGCATCCAGCGCGATAATTTCAGGTTCTACGCACCCATTACCACTATGTTGCTTGTGAGCGTGCTCCTGAGTCTTCTTTTATACATCATAGGAAAATTCTTCAAATAATACACTTTCACTGTTCCCTTCTTTTTTCCTTTTTTTGCAGGACCAACACCAAAACCATTGCTTAGAAAAGAATTTCGGATCATCCTGCTTTCCTTGCTGGTCAGTTTCCTCCTGACCGCCGCAAAATTTACGGCCTATTTCCTCACGCATTCCGTAGCCATTTTGTCTGATGCCCTGGAGTCTATTATCAACGTGGTGGCAGGCGTCTTTGCTTCTTACAGCATTTACCTGGCCGGCAAACCCAGGGACCAGAACCATCCCTACGGGCATGGCAAAGTGGAATTCTTTTCCATCGGTTTTGAGGGCGCCATGATCTTCATTGCCGGTTGTCTTATCCTCTTCAAAGCGGTGCAATATTTCATGGGCGCCGCAGAGCTGCATAGCCTCACACAGGGTATCTGGCTGATTGCTGTTACCGCCTTCATCAACCTGCTGCTGGGTCAGTACCTGGTGCGCACAGGGCGCAAATTGTCTTCTATCACCATCTCCGGTAACGGACAGCATATTATGACGGATGTGTACAGCAGTGTAGGACTGGTGGTAGCCTTGGCGGTTATCAGCTTTACCGGCTGGACCTGGGTGGACCCCGCCGTATCTGTCATAATGGGATTGCTGATCCTGCGGAAAGGATACCAGCTGCTGCGCCGCTCCGTCTCCGGCCTGATGGACGAAACGGATATGCAGATGATAGACAAGGTGATCGGTATACTGAATGCCAACAGGAGAGCGGCCTGGATAGATGTGCACAATATGCGGGTACAGCAATACGGCAATAACTATCACATAGATTGCCATCTTACATTACCCTATTACCTGGAGCTGAGCCAGGCATGAGGAGCTGAAAGAGATGGAATCACTGGTGAACAGCGAAATACCGGCAGGAGAAGTGGAGTTCTTCATTCATACAGACCCCTGTCTGCCCGTTTGCTGCCATTATTGCCAGCTGATGGAATGCCCCGTAAGAAGCGAAGCATTTAGCGGTAAGATCACCTGGACCCGGGAAAATGTGCTGCCAAACAGGAAGCATGGCTAAGTTTATTCCTCGTACTCATCCTCTCCGTCTGCATGCCCCAGTATGCCCCTGATAGGCTTAATAGCCTGGTAAATGCCACGGTCGTATTTATTGCCAAGAATGATAAGGGTGGTGCTATCCTGTACAAAACGGTAGAACACGGTGTTATTGCCATGCCACCAGCCGTTATGGTACACTATTTTACCGCCTTCCGGGTAGATCATCAGGCGCCAGCCTAAGCCATAATTGCGGATCCCGGGCTTTTCGTTGCTATAGGGCTTGTAGGCCTCTTCCAGGGTGCTTTCCTTGAACAGGTTGCCTGAATAAAGCGCCTGGTCCCATTTCAGCATATCCTGGGCGGTACTGTAGATGCCCTTGTCGCCTATTACACCATCGAAATAGGTGTCAGGTTCGGCTCGGCCGTTATACTTGTGGCTGATGGTTTGGTGGGGGCGGGGAGTGCCGGTTGGGTCAAATACAAAGGTATTGGTCATGCCCAGCGGNTCAAAGAAGGTTTGCCGCATNAAATCGGCGTATTTTTTATTGCTGATCTTCTCTATGATAGAGCCCAGCAGCATGTAGTTCGTGTTACAATACTGGAAATGCGTATCAGGCTGATGCTGCATGGGCGGCTTGTGCTGTACCATGAGTCTTATCAGCTCGTCGTTGTTCAGGAAAGCTCCTTTATCGCCTTTCCAGAGACTGTCGCAGAAGTAGAGGTAATTGGGCAGCCCGCTCCGGTGATTCAGCAGCATACGGATGGTAATGCCCATATAAGGNAAGTCCGGGAAATACGTTTGCAGGGTGTCTTCCAGCCTTAGTTGGCCCCGTTCCATCAGGTACAGGATCCCCATAGCTGTAAAGGTCTTTGACACGGATGCCAGCTGGAAAGAGGAGCTTTCGCCGATCAGCATCTTGTTCCGGAAGTCTTCCACACCATGATACTGTTCAAAGATCACTACGCCTTTCTTGGCTACCAGCATGGCGCCGTTGAACCCGGTCCTTAAAAGCCGGTTGGAAAAGAATGCCGACAACTCCTGTTGCTGCTGGTGCGTCCGTGGGGAATTTAATATCTCCGCTTTCTCCTTTTCACTCTCTGCTATAGTGTATAAGGTGTCCTCTGTTTTGGTACGGAAGGAAGATCTGTCACGCGCACTATTGCTCTGGCAACCGGATATGGNATATACCGCAATGCCGGATATGGTCAAAATGCAGAAAAATNCTCTTAAACGCTTCATTGAAAATCTGACAACTNATATTTTTTGCTATTCTGCTAAATATATTTCAAAAACGCGGCAATGATCTACATATTTTTTGACAAAATCAAATTTGCCGGAGTACCTGTTTGATAATTGGTCTACTTCTGTTAGGTTTGTGCCTTGTTTTTCCTGTTACCCACAATTATTGAGCCAATTGTGAGCGCGCTATATACGCATATTAATATTCTAATATATGGAGCAGAAGTTGACAAGTTATCCAAAAGAAAAGATCAATATCCTCTTGCTGGAGAATATCAGTGACGCAGCCGTGGCGGAGTTTGTAGANGCCGGGTATGCTAANACCCGCAAGTTNTCGGGCGCCCTGAGTGAAGAAGATCTGATCAACGAGATCAAGGATGTGCATCTNTTGGGTATACGGTCTAAAACACAGGTTACCGCCAATGTACTGGCAGCCGCCAAGAAGCTGCAGGCCATCGGTTGTTTTTGTATAGGCACCAACCAGGTTGACCTGAAATCCGCCAAGGAGCACGGGGTAGCCGTATTCAATGCGCCTTATTCCAACACCAGGTCGGTTGCAGAATTGGTCATTGGCCTGTCCATCATGCTGATACGCCGTATCCCTGATAAAAATAAAGCCGCTCATGACGGCAGCTGGATGAAAGAAGCCAAAGGAAGCTACGAGCTGAGGGGCACACTGGGCATTGTAGGCTACGGCAACATCGGCAGCCAGGTAAGCGTACTGGCAGAGGGCATGGGTATGAATGTCATGTATTACGACGTGGAGACCAAGCTGCCCCTGGGCAACGCGGTACAGCAGAAAACACTGGCTGAACTGTTTTCCCAGTCAGACATTATCTCCCTGCACGTGCCGTCTACCCGCACTACCCACAACATGATCAACCAGCAAACACTGAAGGACGTAAAAAAAGGTGCCATTTTCCTGAACTACGCCCGTGGTGAAGTGGTGGACCTGGACGCGCTGAAAGAAGCACTGGTGAGCGGACAATTAGCCGGCGCAGCCATCGACGTGTTCCCGGTAGAGCCCGAAAAGAACGGCGCCGCCTTCCAGACACCGCTGCAGAACCTGCCCAACGTGATCCTGACGCCGCATATCGGTGGCAGCACCGAAGAGGCCCAGCACAACATCGGTCTCGATGTAAGCAGCAAAATGCTGAACTACCTGGAAAAAGGCGCGAGCTTTGGCTCACACACAGTTCCCGCATTAAGTGTTCCCGCTATCGAGAATACCCACCGCCTTCTGCACATTCACAAGAACGTGCCGGGTGTACTTTCCGAGATCAACACATCGCTGTCTGAAAAGAAGATCAACATCCTGGGCCAATACCTGAAAACAAATGAGCAGATCGGTTATGTGGTGCTGGATGTAGACACCCAGCTGTCACAGGAAGCTTTTGCCGCATTGAAAGAAGTGAAGCATACGATCAAGACAAGGTTGCTGTATTAAACCGGTGCGTACAACGATAAAAAGGAAGCTGGAGTAGTGTATGCTACTCCAGCTTTTTTCATATCAACCTTATATCATATTCCTATCAAACTCCCATACTCCTTGCATATATGCGGTATGTGATCTGTATCTTTTGAGTATATCATCTGTCTCTTTATACATATAGCTCATCAGCGCAAAAGTAGCGGGTCCCTCTAAAAACGATCGTTAATATGAAGTAGATCTTTCATGAATATCACGCCTGAACATACCGATATGAAACGAAAAGAGACCGTCTTTAGACGGCCTCTTTCTTTTTATCTGGTAACCTTAATGGAGTTTATCTTAATACATTCACAATGCCGCTGATAATGATCGGCTGGCCATCGGCTTCTTTCTTATAGCTCACCCACCAGATGTAAGTACCTACATTAGCCTGCGGACCGCCGTGTAAAGAACCGTCCCATCCCTTCTTCGGATCTTCGTCTGCATAAATCAGCTGACCCCAGCGTGTGTAGATGCGCAGCTGGTAGCCTAACATTGATCCGCGGTATACCACCGGCCTGAAGCGGTCGTGATTACCATCTCCGTTAGGAGAGAAGGCGTTGGCAAAAGTAGGTTTCGGATCGCAGGGGATGTAGGTCACCTTTACCTGGTCTGAGCTGGTACCGCACTTATTCGTTACCGTTACACCATAGGTACCTGCTGCAGATACGCTCAGAGCCGGACCGGTAGAACCGTCAGACCAGCGGGTGCTGCTGCTGGCATCGTTACCATCGGCACGCAGGCGAAGCGTTTCGCCATTACACAGAATGGTATCGTTACCCAAGGCAACCCTTGGCAGGCCATCGCAATACACAGTGACTACCTGGCGTGCTTCGTTGCTGTTACCGCATTCGTCTGTAGCGGTCCAGATACGGATCAGGCGGAAAGCGCCGCAAACGCCCGGGATATCTACCGCTTCCTGTATCTGCGTACGGCTGATCTTAACCGAACCGCAATTATCAGTGGCGGATACATTTGTGGGCGGTGCAGGGATCGCATCGCAATTCACCTGTACATCTGCCGGTGGCGGAACAACAAATACCGGTCTGGTTGTATCCTGTACGGTAATGTTCTGTGTAACATTGCTGCTGTTACCGCAGGCATCTGTAGCCACCCATGTGCGAACAATACGGTAAGTGCAGTTGCCTCCGCCAATATCCTGGCGCTGATCGCTGGAGATGGCGGTGATCAGTGTACCGGTACAGAACTCTGTAGCGGTAAGGGTTACAGCCGGAGGTACGTTGCCACAATCTACTGCGATATCAGCAGGCGGCGTGGTAGTGAACACAGGNGGTGTCAGTTCTTTTACAGTAATGGTCTGTACAAGCGTAGCAGTATTGCCGCAGGGATCCGTAGCAGTCCAGGTGCGCAGCAGCTGATAGTTGCTGGCGCAAGCCCCGGCGATCGCCTGGCGGGTCTCTACCGCTGTGATAGTCATGGCGCCGTAGCAGGAGTCTACTGCATCTAATGTGATGGCAGCCGGTATAGCATCGCAATTCACGGTGATATCCGCCGGTTTAGGCGTAGTGAATATAGGCGCTGACTTATCTGAGATAGTGATCGTTTGTGAAGCTGTTGTACTGAACCCGCACTGGTCGGTAGCGGTCCAGGTACGTGTGAGTGTCTGGTCGCAACCATTCACGGCAGAAAGATCTGCAAAGGTTACGGTCAGCGGCATGTTGGTGTAAGGCAGATGGCTGAACTGNGGTGTTCCGAACAGCGTTGTGTAATCTTTGCCCTGTTTACATTCTACCGTAAGGGCAGGAGGCGTGAAAGTGACTACCGGTGGTTTGTCTACTATCGCTACCAGGAGGGAAGCACATGAAGTGGCGCTGCATGCGCCTGTGCTTTCAGCGCGCACATAATAGGTTGTGGTTTTGGTAACAGTAGTGGTAATTGTTGGGCCGGAACCGATGCTGGTGCCGCCGCAGCTGTCTGCATACCATACCCAGCTGGCGCCGCTGCCAAGGCTGCCGCCCTGAACGGTAAGCGTAACATCGCCCCCGGCGCAAAGCTCCGGTTTGTCGGCTGTAACCGCGGTAGGCGCTACTGAGCCAACTTCTACCGCTACAGAGAAAGGCACGTCTGTAGCNCAGCCCGGGCCGCCGTTCTTGATATTTAATANGAAATCGTAGCTGCCTGCCGGCGTAGCNGCAGGGTAGGAGACCCTCAAGGGAGAGGCTNCCAGGGCGCTGTCTGCCGTAGTGGTAAAGCCCGGCATCACGTTGGTAGCAGCGGCTCTTACATTGAACAGCGTTGGATTATCGCTTACAGATGCATAAGGCAGGGTAAACACCGCATCGCCATTACAGGATGGCGGGATAGCGTTCAATATAATACCCGGCGCATTCTTCTTGCTCAGGATCACGGTGTCGGGTTTGCCGGAACAGATAGCGTTAGAGATGGTCCAGGAAAGCATTACATCCTGGATGCCGGTTACCGTCACCGTAGTGGTAGGCAGTGTAGCATCCGTGATAGTAGCTGTTCCCTGCTCCAGCTTCCATGCGCCGTTTGCACCTGCAGGTACGGCGTTGGCTGCCATGGTGAACAGGTCCAGCGTACCGCACTGGCTCTGATCAGGACCGGCCAGGCTGGAAATGGGCACTGCTACATTTATAAGCACTACTGTATCTGTGCTTGTGCAGGTGGTATTCGCGGTTTTTTGAACCGACCATACCAATGTAACAGATTGCCCACCGCCAAGGCCATTTATAGGAGTCATAGGATCGTCGTCTTTTCCGATAACGGCGCCGTTTGCAGGGCCTGCGATGCTCCATTTACCCATTTCTCCGGNAGCCAGTACAGCTGCCATGGTAAAGTCGCCGTTATTACATTGCCTGATGGTATCCGTGCCTGCATTGGCAACAGGAATATCGTTCACCAGGATATCTTTCGTAGCAGTTACCACGCACATACCATTGGTCACGGTAGCAGAGTAGGTACTGGTTCCCGGTGTTGCCGGTGTATGTTTTATTTCGGTAGAAATGTCGCCGGTAGGCGTCCATTGCACATCATATAATGCGAGCGTGTCTGGAATGGAGAGCGTAACTTCTTCGCCAAGACAGATGTTGGCCGGGCCGACAATACTATCCAGAACAGGTTTCGCGTCCACAACCACCACGGCTGCCCCTGTACGTGTACAAACCCTGCCGCTGCCATATTCCTTTGATCCGGTTACGGTATAGATCACCGTCTCCGTTGGCCACACGTATACCGAGTCTGCAATGGTATCCAGGGGCAGATCCCACACGTACTCATCAAAGCCGCCTTTGGCCAGTAACTTTGCGGTATCGCCTATACATATCTCATTATCCGGCACCTCCACTTTTGGATTGGGCAATAAGGTCACTCTTAAAGGTTTGGATGGAGCCGCACAGCCTTCCGAATTCCCATCCTCATAGATCTGCAAACGGAAAAAGAGGGTAGTTGGATTCACCGGGTCTCCCTCCAGCAGCAGCGCGCCTTCCACGAAATTCAATACGGAAGTACTGGTGCCGCTTACACCATCGCCATCACCTGAGATAGTGACCCACTTGCTGCTGTCAGTGCTATACTGCCAGAAATATTGCGGTTTGGTAAAATAGCCGGAAGGTGTAAAGGCAGAAGTAAGGTTGGTTGGAGAACCGGCACACATGGTATATTGTCCGCCTTCCTGGTCTGTCTGACCATCAAAGAACGAATAAATAAAAGGTGTACAATAGGCAAAGCTGATATCGTCTATAGCAATGTTATTTCCACAGCCGCCCGCAGCATTGTTCTTGATCTGCACGATCACGCGGCTGATGCCGGGTGTGGTCTTGTAGCTGAACTCCATTTGCTGCCAGCCGTTATTACTAAGGGTGGCCTGAAAAGGAACGGAAAGGTCATTGGAGTTAAAGCTGGACAGTAAAGCTCCGCTTACAGCATCCAATATTTCAAAAGTAACCCCGGGGTTACTGTAGCTGCCACCGCAGCTGTTCTCAAAATAAGTTTGGGCATCAATATTCTTCATCCAGGCGCCGAATTTGTATATCGCGCCCTTACAGAGCCCGGTTACTTCCCTGCTGTAAAAAATGTTGGGAGCGGCATCTGCATTTACGATCATCATAGCGCCATCGGTGTTCCTGGTATGGTCGCTGGTGGTGATCCAGTCGGGACTTAAGCCGGCTGTAGTATTATGGATAGCATATTCATTCGGATTGAGTGTACCGGCTGTGTTAGCGCTGAACTGTGTGGCGCCTCTCGTTGGCGACAGGGCCACGGGAACAGTGGTAACGCCAAAGTCCTCTGTAAAACCAGCCATCGTTGCAGAGGTGTTGACGCCTTTACAATCCGGCATCGGGCAAGCGGATGCCCTGATGAAGGCAGGGCTGGTAGTATAAGGACCCGAAGGGGTGTTCATGGTGGCGGAGACGGTGTAATTGCCATCTTTGATAAACTCAATGACAAGGGACGGATGGCCTGGCTGTGTGCTGTTGATGGCGCCGTATACCACTTTGTAGTCTACACCCGCAACGCCAGGGGTAATGGTGTACCTGGTGTCAGTGACCGTTTCCCCGGTCACATTGGCGTTCACGGTCGCGTAGCGCTCGTTATCTTTTATCGTCGTACAAACTGTTTTAGGGGCGTTGATAAACGCCTGCCCCAGAACGGTTCCAGTACTCACGAAAGCCATGATCAGGCATAGGAAGGCTGATAATCTAATCACTTGTCTGAAATATTACGAAAAACAAAATTTTATTTCGGTCAGAGAGTAGCTGGTTCCTCTATGATGTTAATGTTGTTGGCATAAGGTCACCGACATAACAAACCTAAGTCCCTCGGTAGAAATGCATCATGTTACTATAATATTAAATAATTAAAAACGACTATGTGTATTTTCAAAAAAGAGGGATTCGCTGAGTTGGAATCCCTCTTTCTGAAGATATGTTTACATTATCTGATCACGGTCACTTCACCCTTAATGATATTCGGGTTACCATTCGGCATTTTCTTGTAAGTGAGCCACCATACATAGGTGCCTACACCTACCAGTTGACCCTGGTATCTGCCGTCCCATCCTTTCTTGCTATCGCGGCCCAGGTAGATCAGCTCACCCCAGCGGTTGAAGATGCGCAGCTCGTATTCGTACATCGGCCCGCGTACCACTGGTCTGAAGAAGTCGTTGCGGCCGTCGTTGTTGGGCGAGAACGCATTCGGGAACGTCGGCTTCGGATCGCACTGGGTATAATCCACAGTGATCTGGTCTGTATAGCTTCCGCAATCGTTGAACACGGTCACGGAGTAAGTGCCTGCTTTTGTTACATCCAGGAACGGACCGGTAGAACCGTCGGACCACAGCACCCTGGTAATGTTGGAACCATCTGCACGTAATCTCAGTGTTTCACCGATACACATCATGGTATCGTTACCCAGGTTAATGAATGGTGTGCCCATCACCCTTACGTTCAGGCTGTCCAT
>JGI25160J50197_1001317_pt1 | contig 12537 bp, 13 predicted proteins | sample AraplaMF_Cvi_mMS_FD_50197 | JGI IMG/M metagenome (IMG submission 50197)
GACATCATCGCGGAAGAACTGATAGGATGGGACGTGAATGACCAGGCTGGTATCGATAAACTGCTGATAGATTTAGACGGCACGCCTAATAAAGCTAAACTGGGCGCCAACGCTACCCTGGCGGTGAGCATGGCCGTAGCCAAAGCTGCTGCAGAAGAAAGCAACCTGCCCCTGTACCGCTACCTGGGCGGCGTAAACGCCACCACCCTGCCTTTGCCCCTGATGAACATCGTCAACGGTGGTGTGCATGCCGATAACAAGATAGATTTCCAGGAATTCATGATCATCCCGGTAGGCGCTCCTACCTTCTCTGAAGGCCTGCGCTGGGGTGTTGAGATCTTCCATACCCTGAAATCCGTATTGAAGAAGAAAGGCTATAGCACCAACGTAGGTGACGAAGGCGGCTTTGCTCCGGATATCCAGAGCAATGAAGAGGCTATCGAAACTGTACTGCAGGCTATCGAAGCCGCCGGCTACAAACCCGGTGAGCAGATCGGCATCGCACTGGATGCTGCCAGCAGCGAAATGTTCAGTGATGCAGACAAAACCTACAAGTTCTACAAGAGCTCCGGTAAGGTGATCAGCAGTGATGAAATGGTAGCTTACTGGGCTGAGTGGTGCAAGAAATACCCCATCGTGTCTATCGAAGACGGTATGGCAGAAGACGACTGGGCTGGCTGGAAAAAGCTGACCGAAACCGTAGGCGCTAACGTACAGCTGGTAGGCGACGATCTGTTCGTTACCAATGTAAAACGCCTGAAACAAGGTATCGACCAGGATATCGCTAACAGCATCCTGATCAAAGTAAACCAGATCGGTACCGTAACTGAAACGATCGATGCCGTAAATATGGCGCACAAAGCCGGTTATACTTCCATCATGAGCCACCGCTCCGGTGAAACGGAAGACACTACCATTGCTGACCTGGCAGTGGCCCTGAACTGCGGTCAGATCAAGACCGGTTCTGCTTCCCGTACAGACCGTATGGCTAAATACAACCAGCTGCTCCGTATTGAAGAAGCATTAGGCAACATAGCTTATTATCCAAAAAATTCCGTTAAATTTGGTAAGAAATAAACCAGATTTTTCAATTAGTGGTCAATATTTCCGGGTTCTGGGCGGCTTGCTCAGTACCCGGAATTTCAGACTGATAACCCACAACAGCCCGTGTCAGCATCCAGGAGCATAAAAATACCCGCTTACCTGCGCAATAAGTTCTTCATTGCAGGAGCTGCTTTTGTGATATGGCTCGGTTTCCTCGACCGCAACAACCTGCTTTCCCAATTTCAACTGCAATCGGAAGTCAACAAACTTGAATCTCAGAAAGAGTTTTTCAGGACAGAAATAGATAAAACCCGTGAAGAACAACGGGAATTATTGTCGAGCCCCGAAAAACTGGAGAAATTTGCCCGGGAACAATATCTGATGAAAAAAGATAATGAAGATTTATTCATTATAAGGGACGAGAACGAATCCACAAATAAGGACGAAAAGAACGAGAAATAGCTTGCAGTTTTCTAAAAAATTGCTATAACTTAACAATAGATTCCACACAATTTCCGTTATATGTCTGAAAATTAATTTCTTGTATTAAAACAAATTTGCATGGGCAATTCTACACATTCCTTCTATGCCGTCTTAAGTTCTGAAACTGATAGCAAAAACAACGTATCTATGTCTAAGAACCCAGCGCTTTCACGTGAAGAGCGTCTCTGCCATGCCCAAATGAAAAAGGCCTTGAACACAATTAAATTTTCTCCCCGCGCCGCTACCCTGAAGGCTATCCTGGAGCACGCGAAGAAAAAGAGTTAGCTATTATCAGTTGGCAGTTGGCAAGCTGTAAATTATTTTTACAGTATGACCAAGAAAGAACGCTTCGCGTTTGTACTCAAATACTTTGAAGAGCACGCTCCCAATGCAGAGACAGAGCTGATCTACGACAATCCCTACCAGTTGCTGGTGGCTGTCATCCTTTCCGCCCAATGTACTGACAAACGGGTGAACATGACCACACCGGCCATTTTTGAGCGTTACCCCGATGTATATGCATTGAGCAAAGCTACTTTTGACGAGCTGTTCCCCTACATCAGAAGCATCAGCTATCCCAACAACAAAACCAAACACCTGATCGGCATGGCCCAGAAGGTGACAGAGGAATTCAACGGCGAAATACCAGCCACTGTCCAGGAATTAATCACCCTGCCCGGTGTAGGCCGCAAAACCGCCAATGTTATCACCTCTGTGGTACATCAGCAACCTAATATGGCTGTGGATACCCACGTTTTCAGGGTATCGGCCCGCATCGGTCTTACCACCAATGCCAAAACACCCCTGCAAACAGAACAGCAGCTGCTGCAGCATATTCCCAGAGATAAAGTATATATCGCCCACCACTGGCTCATCCTGCACGGACGGTATATCTGCGTGGCCCGCAACCCTAAATGCGGGGAATGCGGACTGAGACCAGCGTGTAAGTATTACCAGCAGGTGATCCGTAAACAACAATAGCATGGCCATGAGCAGTCCTTTCCTGACCGCCAGCTGGAGAAACCTGCTGATGATCAATTTTGAAGCAAGCGCCTCCCTGCTGCAACCTTACCTGCCCAGGCATACCGAACTGGATACCTGGAACAATACGCACTATATAAGCCTGGTAGGCTTCCTGTTCCAGGACACGCGGCTGAGAGGGATCTCCTTTCCCCTGCACCGCACTTTTGAAGAAGTGAATCTGCGTTTTTACGTACGGTATAAAGACGGCGCCACCTGGAAACGCGGTGTAGTTTTCATCAAAGAGCTGGTGCCCAAACGCATGATCACTTTTATCGCCAATACCATCTACAAAGAAAACTATGCTACCCTGCCCATGCGCCACCACTGGCATGAGCCCGATGCACATACTCTGCAGGTAAGCTATGAATGGAAAATTGCTGCCCAATGGAACTATTTGCGGGCTACTGCGGCTAAAGCCACCCAGCCCATTGTGCCCGGCAGTGAAGCGGAATTCATTACAGAACATTATTGGGGCTATACCCAGGCTGGTCCGGCTGAATACCAGGTAACGCATCCGCAATGGAACCTGCATACAGTGAACGATTATGCTTATCATTGCAATACGCTGCGCTTATACGGCCCAGGCTTTGTGGAAGTATTACAGCAACAACCGCTGTCTGCTCTCCTGGCAGAAGGCTCTCCAATAGCGGTTATGCCGAAGAAACGGCTGTAAGGTCCCCGGTGTAAAAAACATCTGTCCGTAAATCCTTTTTTACTATCTTAAGCTGCTAATAATCTTTTCATTAAAAAGCATCACTTAAAGGACCGACAAGTATGAAATTAGCCGTTAGACTGCAACTATCCGCCATGATGTTCCTGGAATTCTTTATTTGGGGAGCATGGTTTGTGACCATGGGAACATTTTTATTCAACAATCTGCACACGAATGCCAGCGATGTAGGCTTTGCCTACCTCACACAATCCATAGGCGCTATTGTTGCGCCTTTCATTGTAGGCCTGATAGCCGACCGCTTTGCACCTGCCCAGCTGATATTGGGTATACTGCACCTGGTAGGCGCATTTCTGCTCTGGCTGGCCGGTTCAACGGCTGATTTCGCATCATTCTATCCACTGCTGCTGATATACATGATCCTTTACATGCCGACCCTGGCGCTGGTAAATTCCATTTCATTCAGGCAGATGGATGATCCCAGTAAAAAATTTCCTGCCATCCGCGTGTGGGGTACTATCGGCTGGATCATTGCAGGCCTTACCATTGGCTGGCTGGGCTGGGAGAAAGCCAATACACTTTCTCTTACTTTCAAAATGGCATCTGTAGCTTCCGGCTTGCTGGGCTTACTGAGCTTTACCCTGCCCAATACACCGCCGCTTAAAAAAGGCGAAAAGGTGTCTGTAGGCGAATTGCTTGGCCTGGACGCCATCCGCCTGCTGAAGCAACGCTCTTACCTGCTGTTCTTCCTGTCTTCAGTAGCCATCTGTATACCGCTGGCTTTCTATTATAACTTTACGAATCCCTTCCTGAATGAAGCGGGTATGTCATCTGCAGCAGGTAAGCAATCTTTGGGACAGATGTCTGAATTATTGTTCATGCTGATCATGCCCTTATTCTTTGCCCGCCTGGGCGTTAAGAAAATGCTGGCTTTAGGGATGCTGGCATGGGTGATCCGATATGTCTTCTTTGCCTTTGGTAATGTAGACGCCAACTACTGGATGCTGATAGGCGGTATCGTACTGCATGGCATCTGTTATGACTTCTTCTTTGTTACNGGACAGATCTATACCGATTCTGTTGCCGGAGAGAAATTCAAAAGCGCCGCACAGGGCATGATCACACTCGCCACCTATGGCGTAGGTATGCTGATCGGGTTCCTTATTTCCGGCCCTATTGTAGACTCCTACTTAAAGGCCGACGGCACNCACAACTGGCAGTCCGTCTGGCTGATACCCGCGGGCATCGCCCTGGTAGTGCTGCTGCTGTTCCTGTTGCTGTTCANGGAAGGCAAGGCTGAAAAGAGTGTAACAATGAACAAAACAGCGTAAAAATTATTACGGTAACCACTAATACATTCACGTCATGGCTAAAATCTCTATGTTAGGCTCGGGATTCATCGGGCGTTTCTATGCGGATTCCCTGCAGGGACAAAGAAGCAGGGATAAGATCGTCAGTATTTACTCCCGCCGGGAAGAGAGTGCAAAGAAGTTTGCAGAAGATTACCAGGTAGGGCACTGGACCACCGAAATGGAAGCCTCCGTCGCTCACCCGGATGTAGAGGTGGTATGTATCTCTTTACCCAACAACCTGCATGAAGCCGCCGTAAACCTTTGCTGCAAACATAAGAAAGCAGTGATCTGCACCAAGCCCCTGGGCCGTAATGCCGAAGAGGCCAAACGCATGATGGAAGCAGTAGAAAAAGCAGGCATCTTTAACGGCTACCTGGAAGACCTGGTGTATACGCCCAAGTTCCTGAAAGCATTGGAAANCGTAAAGAACGGCGCTTTAGGCCGTATCCTCTGGGCTAAATCCCGCGAAACGCATCCTGGCCCGCACAGCGAATGGTTCTGGGATAAAGAACAGGCAGGTGGCGGTTGTATACTCGACCTTGGCTGTCATTGCGTGGAAATAGCGCGCAGCTTCATTGGCAAAGACATCAAACCGGTGGAGGTAATGTGCTGGGCTGATACACAGGTAAAACCCATAGATGCAGAAGANCATGCCATTGGCCTGGTAAAATANGAGAANGGCGCNATCGGCCAGTTTGAAGTAAGCTGGACCTTCAGAGGCGGTCTTGACCTGCGCGATGAAGTGATGGGCACAGAAGGCACCATCTGGCTGAACAGCTTCCTGCGCACAGGTTTCGACATGTTCACCACCGGCAAGGGTGCAGACTATGTAGCAGAAAAAGCAGAAAGCAATTCAGGCTGGCTGTTCCCNGTAGGCGACGAGCTGAATGAACTGGGATATAATCACATGTTCACCGATATGTTCAACTCGATGGAGCAGAACAAAGCCGCCCGCGAAACCTTTTACGACGGTTATGTGGTAAATGCCGTACTGGATGCCGCTTACCGCAGCGCCCAAAGCAAACAGTGGGAACCTGTAAAACTGGATGTATGGCGTGGCAAGACCGGTGTGGGTAAAGACAAAACCCTCACGGAGTACGATGCGCAATATTACCTGGTAAAAGAAGAGATGACGCACTTCGGCGCGAAGAAGCTGATCCTGAAGGATAAGCAAAGCGGTCAGATCGTAGAGAAAGTNCTTAACTAGTTCTTACAATATGGGCCTTCCCGAGGGTGTGATTTACCTCTACATCCACCAGCGTACCCTTCTGGTAGCGGTAGATGTTCTTTTTACCCTCGGGGAGGCTTAATTCATAAGCCCCGTTCCCCAATGGCCTTATAGACAAGAGCTTGCCCAATGTTTCCGAATAGATGCTGGTTACCTGCCGGGGCTCTGTAAAGTAAAGGTCCGATACAGAATGCTGTATTTCCACATTATCGAGCGTGCTCTTCTCCCCTTCCAGATCTATCATATAACGGGAGCCATTACGCCGCGTGCTCACTACCTTGCCCTCATCAGATTTACCGCTGCTACGTACTACCTTAGACGCTACGAGAATGTTATTCGTATACTCGCAGGAGATGTCCGTGAATTTGGACATAAACGCCGTTTCTATCTTGCTTTTGATCACCATGTTCCTGGCGGCCCCATTCACATCACAACGCGCCTCCACGACCCCTATCACCCGGGAACCGAGCCGGATCTCGAAGGTATGTACCTGGGCCGGCAGCCTTAAAAAAGCCACAGTTAACAATCCTGTAAAAAGTATCTGCCGGGTAAAACGATTCATATATGAAGCTGTTAACAACTATATGGAAAATACAAAAAATCCTGCCCAAATGGACAGGATCTCTGTTAAAATATTTAAAAAAATACTTATTCTTTCACGTTGTACAATATCACAAACTCAACACGGCGGTTACGGGCACGGCCTTCTTCTGTATCATTAGCTGCAACGGGCGCCCGTTCTCCCATTCCCCAGGTGAACATCCGTTCATCCTGCACCTGGTAACTGTTTAACAGTTGTTTGGCGCTGGCGGCCCTTTTTTCAGACAGTTCCCGGTTATAATCCGAAGTACCGGTGTTATCTGTATGTCCGGTAACNAGGATCTTTGTTTTATCGAACTTGTTCAGCACACCGGCGAAACGCTGAAAGGCCGGTTTGATATCGTCTTTCAGCTGGTCGGAAGAAGTTTCAAACAGGACACCGTAAGAAAAGATCACCTTGATACTGTCTTTGATAATACTGACATCCGCTTCGTTCAATGCATGTTTCAGCTCCCGGTACTGATCGTTCATGTACTGCTGCTGCTTACTTACTTTCTTTGAAGCTGCACAGGACGCAAGGAGGAAAATGGCCGCCGTTACTATTNTTCTCATAATTCACTCATTTACATAGTTATATAAACAGGTTACAAAACTATGCAAAAAACAAACTGAGCAATTAATTTGTTCAGGCCAGCATTTCCCGGATCTTGGTAACCAGCTCTCCGCGGGTGATTGGTACGCCCATTATTTTATTGTAACCTGCTGCGTCTATCAAATACTGGTCGCGGATAATTTTGATCAGCTGACCATTATTGATCTCCGGTATCAGCACTTTATCAAAGCTGTGCAGGATATCTCCCAGGTTCTTGGGGAAGGGGCGCATGTAACGGATGTGTGCATGAGCTACCTGGTGGCCTTCTGCCAGCAGGTCCAGCACTGCGCTCTTGATAGCGCCATAGGTAGAGCCCCAGCCTAATACCAGCACTTTACCGGTATCAGGGCCTACTTCTATCTGCTGGTGAGGAATATGATCGGCGATACGGTCTACTTTTTCCTGGCGGATCTTCACCATCAGCTGGTGGTTCTCCGGATCGTAGCTCACGTTACCGGTAATGTTCTGTTTTTCGAGGCCGCCAATACGGTGTTCCAGTCCGGGTGTGCCAGGCACCGCCCAGGGGCGTACCAGGTTCTCATCGCGGTGGTAGGGCAGGAACTGATCTTCTCCTTCGGCAAGGCCGGTTTTGAATTTCACTTCGATAGGCTCCAGGTCGGCGCTCTTAGGGAAACGCCAGGGCTCGGAACCATTGGCAATGTAACCATCGCTCAGGAAGATCACCGGCGTCATATGCTTTACGGAGATGCGGAAGGCCTCGTAAATAGCGCTAAAACAGTCAGAAGGCGTGGAAGCAGACACGATAGGCATCGGGCATTCGCCGTTACGTCCGTAATAAGCCTGCAGCAGGTCGCTCTGTTCTGTTTTGGTAGGCAGACCCGTAGAAGGGCCGCCGCGCTGTATATCAACTATTAAAAGTGGTATTTCCAGCATTACTGCCAGGCCCATGGCTTCGCCTTTCAGCGCCATACCGGGACCGGAAGTGGTGGTTACCCCCATATGGCCGCCATAGGAGGCGCCGATAGCGGAGGTGATCCCTGCAATCTCATCTTCTGCCTGGAAGGTGCGGATGCCGAAGTTCTTATAGCGGCTCAGCTCATGCAGGATGTCTGATGCAGGTGTAATGGGATAGGTGCCCAGGAACAGGGGCAGGTTCGCCTTCTGGGAAGCCGCGATCAGGCCGTAAGCCAGGGCGGTGTTACCAGTAATGCTGCGATAGGTGCCAGGCTCCATACGGGCCTTTTCTACATGGAAACGGGTGCTGAAAGAAGCCTCTACGGTATCACCAAAATTGTAGCCGGCATGCAGCACTTTCAGGTTACTGTCCAGGATGTCCGGTTTCTTACCGAATTTCTCTTTCAGGAAGTTTTCGGTGCTTTCCATGTTACGGTTATACAACCAGTACAGGAAACCAAGCACGAACATGTTCTTTGCACGGTCTTTTTCCTTCATGCCCATGTTGATGTCCTTCAGCGCTTCACGCGTCATTTTGGTAACATCCATGGTATGCAGCTGGTAATCCGCCAGGGAACCGTCTTCCAGCGGGTTGATCCCTTCCGGATAGTTGGCCAGGCGCAGGTTCTTGGCGTCAAAGCCGTCTGTATTGGCTATAATGATGCCTCCTTTCTTGAGGCCTTTCAGGTTTGCTTTCAGGGCGGCGGCGTTCATGGCCACCAGCACGTCACAGGCGTCGCCGGGAGTGAATATCCGGTTGGAGGAAAAGTGCAGCTGGAAACCGCTCACACCGGGCAGTGTGCCCTGGGGAGCGCGGATCTCTGCCGGGAAGTCAGGGAAGGTGCTCAGGTCGTTACCAATCAGCGCGGTGTTGTTAGAGAACTGGCTACCGGTCAGCTGCATCCCATCGCCACTATCACCGGCAAATTTTATCACAACGTCTTCTATCTGCTGGATCGAAGTATTAGACATTCAGTATTTTATTTAAGTAAGAGTGCAAATTTAGCATTTCGGCAGGTAGTAATCTACTCGTATGCGGAAAAACGCTATCCATTTACAAAAGTACACAAAGCCAGTAGACTTTAAACTGTTACGGCGTTTATCGGGATTGCTTATGGTTATGGGTAATAACTTTAAGTTATAAACTGGCCCTTCAAACCCAGCAGGAATAGTTTGTGTAAAGCGAGGCGGATTGCATGTTCCCAAACCCTTTCCTGCATTGACTTTCAGCGTTTTAACAAGTCTATAACACAACAAATGCATGTCGTCACACGTTTTTCTTCCATACACTGCAACACCGCCACAAGGGCGGCAGCGCATAAAGAAATGTTAAATACTGTTAGCAGTTAAAAACAAAATAAGGGGTGGCATGGTAATTGCCTTACCCTAAGTATACTGATAATCAGTAGAAGTTCTTTAAAAAAGTCTATACACCGCCTCATCTGATTCCTGGCCATTATTTATGAATCATTAAACTGTGTGCTATGAAAAAGATCAAAGTTACGGTGATAGCTCTCGCAGCAATAGCTTTAGGGACCTTGGCCTTTCGCAATACGGAAGGCGGCTCCATTACAGGTAAAGTAAGGCCGATGGATGGGGCAACGGAGGCCTGGGCTATTCAGGGGTCAGACACTTTAAAAACGCCCGTCTTTGATGGTGCTTTTACCTTCAAGGAAGCCCGAGCCGGCGCCTACACCGTCATAATAGACGCCAAGGAGCCTTTTAAAGATGCGACAGTGAATGATGTGAAGGTAGAAGATGGCAAAGCTACTGACCTGGGCGAGATCAATTTACAGCAATAACCAAGAGCAATAGTTGGTTTTCATAGGGGTTAATCAAAAAGCCGGTTCCATACGTCTGTATGGCCGGCTTATTTTTTTGTCCTTCCTCCCCCTCATAGGGGTATTCCCCCGGTTTCCCGTCTTACATATTAAAAGCAACAGCAGGTATACCCGAAAAAGTTACCGGCCCAAACTTAGTCACACTATGCAAACACAAAGTATACTGGCGTGTCATACGGCCGGCACAAGTGATAGCATCCGAAATGGGAACAAAAGCTATTTTTGTGTCATGCCCGACAATACCAGGTTACATGAACTATTGCAGGAAGATGAACAGGCCTTTATGGAAATGCTGTTCAAATCCTTCTTTCCCCTTGTTTGTAAAACCATTTACCGGCTGGTACTAGACACCGCCACCGCAGAAGACCTTGCCCAGGAAGTATTCATCAGGATATGGAACCGGCGCAGTTCCCTGCAGGATGTGTACTTTAAAGCGTACCTGCACAGAGCAGCTATCAATATGGCATTGGACCATCTGGACAAAAATAAACGGCAGGGCAAGCACCTGTCTATCGAAGAGAATGTAATACAATTACCGGCCAGCTCAGGCTCTGCCGAGAGCAGGCATCATTTAAAACAAACCAGCGCGCATATTCAGCAGGCTATTGACCGTCTGCCGGAGAAATGCCGGGAAATATTTATCCTCAGCCGGTTTGAAGAAATGACATACCGCGAGATAGCCGCTACGCTGAACATTTCAGTAAAAACGGTAGAAAATCAGATGATCACCGCATTAAAGAAACTGCGCGTATCCTTGCAGGACTACCTGCCGGTGATAGCGCTGATAACCTACAACTGTTTAACTTTATTATTACAATTTTAATGGTATGTCTTACGATTTAGAGCATATAGAAACACTCATCGNCCGGGATATAGATAANAGCCTGAGCCCAGAAGAGAAGAGGACACTNCAGTCCTGGCTGGATGAGGATGCTGCCAACCAGCAGTACTATGATGCATTGAAAAGCACCTGGTCGCTGACTGCCAAAGCAGAAACCGATTTTGTTCCCGCTACGGAAAAGAACTGGGAGAGTTTCCGGCAGCATATAACAGAAACGGGCAAACGCAGCTTCCTTTATACCTACCGTAACGCACTGCGTATAGCAGCCACCGTTATATTGTTATGCGGCGCTGCCACTACTTATTTTGTGTTCTTCCATCACCCGGAAGTAGCAGTATATACACAGGCCAGAGAGAAGAGAACGGTTACACTGCCGGATGGCAGTAAGGTATTCCTGAACCAGCAGAGCAGCCTGCGCTATACGGCCGGCTTCAACGGCAATGAACGTGCAGTGCACCTGGAAGGAGAGGCCTTCTTTGAAGTAACGCAGCAGTCTGACAAGCCTTTCATTGTATACACCCGGCATACACAAACCCAGGTACTGGGCACCTCCTTTGACGTGAAGTCTTACAACCCCGTTGAAGTGGAAGTAGCGGTAGTAAGCGGTAAGGTAGCTTTCTCTGACAGGAGCAATGCACAGCGGCTGGTGCTTTCCAGCGGTAACAGAGGCGTGCTGCAGTCTGCCCAAACATTGAAGCAGCTGCCGATCGAAGATCCTAATTTCATGGCCTGGAAAGAGAACAGGCTATCGTTCCAGGATACGCGCATCAGTGATGTGATCAATACGCTGGAAGGATATTTTGATGTGCAGATCGTGCTGAAAGACCAGGAGGCCGGACGTTTGAGATATAACGGCACATTTGATCCCGAACAGTTAAACAGCCTGGATTCTGTACTGGAGGTGATCTGCCCCACGGTAAATTTACGCTGGAGCAGAGAAGGTGGAAATGGAAAATATGTGCTGGTACCCGTGCAATAAGAGACTGGCCCCGGCCAAACCTGAAGCCTGTCCCGACCTTGTCTGGGCAGGCTTTATCATTAAGAAGCTTACATGATATAAGCGTCACACAACATAGATATAAAACAACAAAAAGCCCGTTCTGACAATGTCAGAACGGGCTTTNTAATTATATTAAGTTTCCCCGATCCGGTCTATACGACCGGATACCAGCGACTACTTTTCAGGTAACGGATCAGGCAGGAGTGCTTCCTCCGCCCAATTTGCATTTCTGCAATACTTCCCATGATTTGCCGTTATGGCGCAGGAAGTACAGGTTGTTTACCTTGAAGCTAGCTTGGTACTCTTTATTTTCATATTCAGGCCAGGCCTTGTTGAACTGATCATCTTCCAGGTCTTTGAAGGCCACGGTAACATGGGGAGTGAAGCCTGTGCGGGCCAGCATGGTGCTGAAACCAAATTCCTTGCGGAGGAAGTTGATCAGCTGACGGTGCATGGCAGACATGGTTTCGCTCTTTTCCACGTTGATGAACAGTACGCGGTTCTGCTTGTTGGGGAAAGTACCAAAGCCGTTCAGGGATACCTCGAAAGGCGCCTGTGTTTTGGCAAATTCAGCCAGCTCGTCGCAGAAGGCTTTTTCCAGGGCCGGATCAGCAGTGAAGGGTACCTGCAGCGTGATGTGCGGCAATACTTTCAGTGCATAGGTAGGGCCGTATTGTTCTGCAAATTCCTGCTTTATCTTGATGATTTCCTTACCTACTTCTGCAGTTGGCAACAGGGCGATAAAGTAGATCTTGTTATCCGGTTTGGGTGTGAACGGCCTGCGCATACCGCCGCCGCCAGGTCTTCTCTGGCCGCCATATCCGCCGCCACCACCACGGTTGTAGCCTCCGCCACCACCGCCGCGGTCATATCCACCGCCGCCGCCGCCACGGTTGTAGCCTCCGCCACCGCCGCCACGGTCATATCCACCACCACCGCCTCCGCGGT
>JGI25160J50197_1001321_pt1 | contig 12519 bp, 15 predicted proteins | sample AraplaMF_Cvi_mMS_FD_50197 | JGI IMG/M metagenome (IMG submission 50197)
GACGGCAACATGATCATCCAGTTCTTCGGCAAGCGGAAGGAAGGTTCCGACGAGCGCAGCGAATGGCGCGAGATCATGGAAAACCTGCCGCGAGCCGCAAGCGTCGCCGCATAAGGATCAGAGCGATGAAAATCCGAAACAACCTGCGCCGGCTCCGTCTTTGGGAGCTGGCTCTGACTGCGGCTGTCATGATCCTGCCGCTGGTTCCGATGGCACCGGTCGGCGGTGCCTTTGTGCGCGCCGCCCATGCAGAGGACAAGAAGCTCGATACGTCGCGGCTCGTTTCGGTCGGCGGTGACGTCACCGAGATAATCTACGCGCTCGGCGAGGAGAACAGGCTGATCGCCCGCGATACGACGAGCCTGTATCCGGAAGCGGCGCTGAAGCTGCCCGATGTCGGCTACATGCGCGCGCTCTCGCCGGAAGGCATTCTTGCCATGAACCCGACGGCGATCATCGCCGTCGAGGGCTCCGGCCCGCAGGAAGCGCTGAACGTTCTGAAGAATGCCAGCGTGCCCTTCGAGACCGTTCCGAATGCCTATACGCGCGACGGCATCATCGCCAAGATCGATCGTGTCGGCACGCTGCTAAACGTGCCGGACAAGGCGAAAGCCCTTGAGGAAAAGGTCGGCGCCGATCTCGATGCCGCCGTCACCGATGCCGAAAAGCGCCCCGAGGGCGAGCGCAAGCGCGTGCTCTTCATCTTGAGCGCCCAGAACGGNCGCATCATGGCGTCAGGCACAGGCACGGCTGCCGATGGCGTCATCAAGCTTGCCGGCGCCGTCAATGCGATCAGTGAATTCCCGGGTTACAAGCCGCTGACCGACGAGGCGATCATCAGCGCCAGGCCTGATGTGATCCTGATGATGAACCGCGGTGATGGCGCNGGCACGAAAAACGACGACCTGCTTGCCCANCCNTCGATCGCGCTGACACCGGCCGGCGAGAAGAAGGCGATCATCCGCATGGATGGCCTGCATCTCCTCGGCTTCGGTCCGCGCACGGCAAGTGCAGTTCGCGAACTCAACGCGGCAATCTACGGGGGCTGATGATGGCCGTACCGGAAGCCATGATGGAAAACAGGCGATCCTCTTTGCCGGTCTTCAGCAGAAACCGGCAGGCGGGCGACAGAACCGAGCTTGCCCTGCTGGCGATCGCCTTCCTCGTCCTGGCTTCCGTTTTCGCCCTGCTCTTCTCTGTCACGACGGGAGCGTCCGACGCCTCCATTCTCGACGTCGTCAGAAACATGGCAGGCAACGAAACGGCGCTCAGCGCCCGTGACCGGATCATCATCTTCGACATTCGCCTGCCCCGCGCCATCCTCGGCTTCCTGATCGGCGGATCGCTCGCCGTCTCGGGCGCGGTCATGCAGGGCCTGTTTCGTAATCCGCTCGCCGATCCCGGCCTTGTCGGCGTCTCCTCGGGCGCTGGCTTCGGCGCGGTCGTGATGATCGTTCTCGGCGGTACGGTCGCCGCCCCCCTCTACCTCGCACTCGGCATCTACGCCCTGCCGCTCGCAGCCTTCGGCGGCGGCCTGATCACCACGCTGCTGCTTTACCGGGTCGCCACCAGCAACGGCCAGACCTCAGTCGCCACCATGCTGCTTGCCGGAATCGCGCTCGGCGCTCTGACCGGCGCGTTGACGGGCGTGCTCATCTATATGGCCAACGACCAGCAGCTGCGCGACTTGACCTTCTGGGGCATGGGCTCGCTTGCCGGTGCGACCTGGATCAAGATCGCGGCGGCCGGTCCGATCATCCTCCTCTCCTTCATCGCCCTACCCTTCATGGCCCGTGGCCTGAACGCCATCACGCTCGGCGAAGCGGCTGCCTTCCATATGGGCGTGCCGGTCCAGCAGCTGAAGAATATCGCCATCGTCACCGTTGCCGCCGCAACCGGCGCCTCCGTTGCCGTCAGCGGCGGCATCGGCTTCGTCGGCATCGTCGTTCCGCATATCCTGCGCATGGTAATCGGCCCGGACCATCGCTTCCTGCTGCCGGCCTCGGCACTGCTCGGCGGTTCGCTGCTGATTTTCGCCGATGTGCTCGCCCGCACCATCGTAGCACCCGCCGAAATGCCGATCGGCATCATCACGGCGGCCGTTGGCGGTCCCTTCTTCCTCTGGATCCTGTTGCGGCAGCGCTCGCGCCTTGCCCTGTGAGTGTGCACCGATGATCGAAGTTTCCGGCGTCAGCGTGCGCCTTTCCGGCAAGACCATCGTCCGCGATGTCGCATTCACCGCAAAGGCCGGCGAACTGACCGCCATTGCCGGACCGAACGGCTCCGGCAAGACAACCACGATGAAGGCCGTTTCCGGCGAGCTTGCCTATGAGGGCTCCGTATCTCTGAACGGCGAAGAGGTGCGCACATTGAGGCCGTGGCAACTTGCCTCCATCCGCGGGGTCCTGCCGCAGGCAAGCGCCATCTCCTTTCCCTTTACCGTTCGCGAGATCGTCCGCATGGGCCTGACCTCCGGCCTCAACCTCCACGCCGATCAGGCCGATGAGACTGCCGCAAAGGCACTGGCCGCCGTCGATCTCACCGGCTTCGAAGGCCGCTTCTACCAAGAACTCTCCGGCGGCGAGCAACAGCGTGTGCAGCTCGCCCGCGTGCTTTGCCAGATCTCCGAGCCGGTCGTCGATGGCAGACCCTGCTGGCTGCTGCTGGATGAGCCGGTCTCCAGCCTCGACATCAGCCACCAGCTGACCATCATGACGCTCGCGCGCAATTTCTGTGAGCGCGGCGGCGGGGTGATTGCGGTCATGCATGATCTCAATCTGACGGCTCTCTTCGCCGACCGGATCGTGCTGATGAAATCCGGCCGGCTGGCCGCTGAAGGCAGCGTCCGCGACGTACTGACAGACAAAATGTTGGAGACGGTGTTCGGCTGCCCGCTGCGCGTTAACACGGTGCCTGGCGACGGCACGCCTTTCGTCCTGGCCCATAGCGCGCTGGCCAACTCAGGAACCTTTCCAGCCTGAATGCGTTGTCCGCAATGATTTGGGTCAAAGCCGGGCGCTCTCTTCCGTGCCATTGATGGTGCTGACCCCGCGTGAAACCGGGCGGCGCTGATCGCGCCCAGCAATGGAGACAGTCATGGCCTACTCCTTCTTCCAGTCCAGCCGCAGCCGCCGCAACGGCGCTCTTCACAATCTCGAAACCAGCGTCGAAGACCAGATCGCAGCCCTGCGCGAAGAGCTCGCAGAGCTCACCCATGTTCTCGGCAAGACCTCCCGCCATCAGGGTGAGAAGCTGCGTTCTCAGGCATCCGCAAGCTATGAAGACATCCTCGGCCGCAGCGAGGATCTGCTGAACGAATTGCAGCAGCGCTACCTGCGCGGCGCCGGCGAAGTGCGAAACACCGTGCGTCGTCATCCGCTCGCAACTGTCGGTGCCGCTGCTGCCTTTGGCCTGCTCGTCGCCATGCTCGCGCGCCGCTAGGAGGCTCGATGCTCTTCCCGATCCTGAGCCTGCTCGTCGGCAACAGCGTTCACCGCACGGTGGAACGCACCAAGCGCAACGGCATCTTCATCGCCGTTGCGTTGCTTTTTCTGCTGACTGCCTACGCGCTTGCCGTCACCGCCGGAGCCATCTGGCTGGCAGGCATCTACGGCGCCATCGGCGCATCCCTCTTCCTGGCGGCCTGCGCTCTACTGATCGCGATCATCGTTTTCGTGATCATGACGATCATGAACCATCAGGAAGCCCGCCGCGCCCGGGAACGCCGCGCAGCACTTGAATCGCTGGCAACCGTTGGCCTCGGCTTCGTTCGCACCCAACCGCTCCTGACCGCGGGCATCGTGGCTGCTCTCGTGGCTGCCAATCTGGTGGGTTCGAAGCGGGACGACTAATCCGCATCCTCCTCATTCTTCGATTGCCGCAAGAAGCGCAGCGCGCGCAATGATGCGCTGCGCTTTTTCTCTGTCGTTGATTGAGGCAATCGCGCTATCGGTCCAACAAAAAAGCCGGCGCCCCGCAGGGCAGCCGGCCATCCTTCCTCCCAGGAAAGGCGTCGTTCAGAAGGCAAAAGCCTTCGAGGTAAGTGGCGCCGATGTCGCGTCGGGACCGAAGTCCGCCTCGCCTGATATCTGCAGGAGATCCTGCAACCGCTGGCGCGCGCGGTTCACGCGGCTCTTGATGGTGCCGACGGCACAGCCGCAGATTTCCGCCGCTTCCTCATAGGAGAAGCCCGATGCGCCGACGAGGATGATCGCTTCGCGCTGGTCCGGCGGCAGCTGGTCCAGCGCCTTCTTGAAATCCTGCAGGTCGAGTGCGCCATATTGGGAAGGGTGCGTCGCCATGGATTCTGTAAACAGGCCATCGCTGTCCTGCACCTCGCGGCCGCTCTTGCGCATCTGGCTGTAAAGCTCGTTGCGCAGGATCGTGAAGAGCCAGGCNTTCATGTTGGTGCCCATCTCGAAATGATCCTGCTTGGCCCAGGCTTTCATGATGGTGTCCTGAACCAGGTCGTCGGCGCGGTCATGCCGGCCGATCAGTGATATGGCAAACGCACGAAGGCTTGGCAGGGCCGCCAGGAGTTCGCGCTTGAAGCTCGGTTGCGCTTTTTCCATGCGGGTATTCCTATTCGGCCATCTTTGCGGAAGCCATCATTTCGGCCTGATCAAGCTTTTCCAGCAGGTCGAGGAAACGGTCGGGAATGGTCTCCTCCTGCGCGGCAGCATAAAGCGACCGCAACCTGACGCCGATCTGGTTGTTCGGGTCCAATAGGTCGCTCGCCCGCAGCTCCAACTGGCGCTCGTCCGGTGCTTCTGTCTTTTGTGTCGTCATCAACTGATCACTTCTTGCCTGTTGTCTTGGGTTGAAAGGCAAAGTCGCTGTAAAAGGTAAATGGAACGGATAAGCGATCGATCAAGCAGGTTATTTCAAACCCTTGATGTCGTAGATCCATTCCGTTCACATGGGTCAAAACGTGACGCCCTTCATTTGTCGGCTAGGATAATGCGACGCCGCAAAAATAGTTCCTCACCTCAGGAACTTTTTTATGGAGGCCGCGTTTTCTGGTCATTGCAGCCATTTACCTGCCTGTAGACGGGAGTTTTTAATGACACTATCCACTCGAATTGCGCCGCACCTTCCTTATCTGCGTCGCTATTCCCGCGCTCTCACCGGCACTCAGACTTCTGGCGATGCTTATGTCGCCGCCGTTCTGGAAGCGATCATCGCCGATCTCTCCATATTCCCGGATACCGCGAATGACCGCGTCGCACTCTACAAACTCTTCACGCAATTGTTTGGTTCCACTGCGGTCGAGATTCCCGAGCCTTCCTCACCCTATGCCTGGGAACAGCGCGCGACGCTGAACCTCTCGAAGGTTTCGCCGCTTGCCCGCCAGGCTTTCCTGCTCGCCTCTGTCGAGAATTTCCGCGTCTCCGAGATCGCAGACATTCTCGAAATCACCGAAGAGGAAACGATGCAGCTGCTCGACAAGGCCTCGCATGAAATCTCGCGTCAGGTCGCGACCGATATCATGATCATCGAGGATGAACCGCTCATCGCCATGGATATCGAGCAGATGGTCGAAAGCCTCGGCCACCGCGTTACCGGCATCGCCCGCACCCATACCGAGGCCGTCGCACTCTATAACAGGACCAAGCCGAGCATGGTGCTCGCCGATATCCAGCTTGCCGACGGCAGCTCCGGCATCGATGCCGTCAACGATATCCTGAAGACCTCGAGCGTGCCCGTGATCTTCATTACCGCCTTCCCCGAAAGATTGCTGACCGGGGAGCGACCGGAACCCACCTTCCTCGTGACCAAACCCTTCAATCCCGACATGGTCAAAGCGCTGATCAGCCAGGCTCTTTTCTTCAACGAAACGACCCGCGTGGCGGCCTGAAACATGAATCTTGGCCATACCGGAACTATTCCGGCAACAATGCGTTCCGGCTCTGCCGGAGCGTATTGGTGGCTTTAACGGTTTTTGCAGCGCTTGCTTTTAGAATGACCGGCAGGTTTGTCGGGAGAGCAACATCCCTCCGTTTGTTCGAAGGGACCGAGGAGAGGCGGCCGAGTGAATACGACTGGACCATTGTCCGGAACGCCTTTCACCACTGAAGGCAAGGCGGCAATAATGGAGCGCGCGCTCGCCAGCGCGGCTATCTCGATTCTCTATCAGGATGCCAGCCTTGCCATCATATACGCCGAAAATCTTCTCCCCTATTTCCAGACCCGTTTCGTCGCCGGCGGCGATGACGGCTCGCTGTTTGGCGAAGCACATGGAAAATCGCTTGCCGCGATAAAGCGGACGGTGCTTGAAACCGGCGCCTCCAGCAATGCCGAGGTCGATGTTGCAATCGACGGCGAAGTCAGGACGTTCGAACTCAACGTTCAGCGCACCGGCGGGCGCGGCAATTACGGTCTGCTCTCCGTCATCTCGGAGATTACCGAAAGCCGGCATCGCGAAAAGGTGCTGAAATCGCTGCTTCGCGAGCTTTCCCACCGCTCCAAGAACCTGCTTGCCATCATCCAGGGCATNGCCACGCAGACCGCCCGCAATACCATTTCTCTCGATTCTTTCCTGATGAAATTCCGCGGGCGTCTTCAATCGCTCTCGAACTCTCAGGATCTGATTACCGATTCCAGTTGGCGCGGCGCCTTTCTGTTCGAACTTGCCGAAAAACAGTTCGCCCCCTATTGGCCGGAAACATCAGGCTCCCTGCCGATATTCGGCATCAACGCGCATCTGACGCCGAATGCCGCGGTCCATCTCGGACTGGCCCTGCATGAATTGATCGTCAATTCCGCCTCCTATGGCGCAATCGCAGCGGGGCGACCTCGATCACCCTGAACTGCCGGGAGGCTGAGATCGCCGGCCGCCAGGCAATCGAACTCGCCTGGGTGGAAGTGCTTCCAAACAGTGGCGACGTCCACGAATTCAGCGAAAACAGCTTCGGCCGTACAGTGCTGGAGCGCGTCGTGCCCTCTTCCGTCAATGGCAAGGCCGAATTGGCGCTTGTACCGGGCCGCATCGAATATCATCTGACGGTTCCGGAAACGGAATTCGAAATCCTGAAGCGCACCTGAGATTCCGTGATTTTACGCGGTTCCGGACTCGAACCGCACGTTTCTGCTGGAATTGCCTGAGCCAAACGGAGAAACAGCCGGTGCGAGGGCGGCGCACCGGCTGTCTCCACTCACCGGGAGGGGACCGTGAGTTCGTCCGAATGATGGGTTGGGGGCGCGCATGTTGGGTCGATGCGGTCATCATTCGGATATCGCATTAACTACGCTCGTTAACTTTGGTTCCCTCCGATTGGAAAAAAATTGGACTTTCGTCAATTTTTTCTCGGATGGCCGATTTGGGTTGCTGCTCATANCCATCCAATCGGAATTCAAAGCATGCCTAAAGAAATAGCACGTCAAACAAATTCAATTACTTAAACTGAACAGACGAAAGAAAATTGCCAAAATTTTACCGTTTGATAAATTTTTGAACCTGAGTTACGATTCCCTCACTAGTCGTTACCAATAAAGAGGGAACTTCAATGGAACGCCTGGAAACTGGGATTCGTGCCGGCCGGCTTTCGTCCGCCGAGTACGAGGCTAATTTTTCCGATCTTCATCCGCGCCTCGACAATCACGAAGCGCTGGTTGCCGCCGACCGCTGTTATTTCTGCTATGACGCGCCGTGCATGACGGCCTGTCCCACCTCCATCGACATTCCGCTCTTCATCCGCCAGATCTCGACCGGCAATCCGATCGGCTCTGCAAAGACCATCTTCGACCAGAATATCCTTGGCGGCATGTGCGCCCGAGTCTGTCCCACCGAAGAGCTCTGCGAGCAGGCCTGCGTGCGCAACACCGCCGAAGAGCGTCCCGTCGAGATCGGTCGCCTGCAGCGTTATGCAACGGATGCGGCGATGACGGCCGACAAGCAGTTCTACCGGCGCGCGGAACCGACCGGCAAGAAGATCGCCGTCGTCGGCGCCGGCCCTGCCGGTCTCGCCGCCGCCCATCGCCTTGCAGTCAAGGGCAATGATGTCGTCATCTATGACGCCAAGCCGAAATCCGGCGGCCTCAACGAATATGGCATCGCCACCTACAAGACAGTCGACGACTTCGCCCAGAAGGAAGTCGATTACGTCCTGTCGATCGGCGGCATCGAGGTGAAACATGATCAGCAGCTCGGCCGCGACGTCTCGCTCGCCGACCTGCAGAGCCAGTACGATGCCGTCTTCCTCGGCCTCGGCCTTGCCGGTGTCAACGCATTGCGCGTCGATAACGAAACCCTGCCCGGCGTCGATGACGCAGTCGATTTCATCGCTGAGCTTCGTCAGGCCAGGAACAAGGGCGACATCGCCATCGGCCGCCGCGTCGTCGTGCTCGGCGGCGGTATGACGGCAATCGATGCCGCCGTGCAGGCAAAGCTGCTTGGCGCGGAAGAAGTGACGATCTGCTACCGCCGCGGCAAGGAACATATGAACGCTTCGGAATTCGAGCAGGATCTCGCCACTGCCAAGGGCGTCATCATTCGCCATTGGCTGGCGCCGAAATCCATCCTGTCGCAGGATGGAAAGGTGGCCGCGATCGAGGTCGAATATACCGCCCTTGTCGATGGTCGCTTGACCGGCACCGGCGAGACCGGCGTCATCACCGCAGACCATATCCTGAAAGCCATCGGCCAGACCTTCGAAGCCTCCAGCCTCGGCGCGCTGCGCATGGAATCCGGCCGTATCGCCGTTGACCCAGAAGGCCGCACATCGCTCGAAGGTGTCTGGGCCGGCGGCGACTGCGTGTTCGGCGGCGAAGACCTCACCGTATCTGCCGTCGCCCACGGCCGCGACGCGGCCGAATCCATTCACCGCACCCTGACTGCCGCAGCCGCTCCGGCTGTCGCTGTCGCCTGAAGGGGAGAATGAACAATGGCTGATCTCCGCAATAATTTCGTCGGCATCAAGTCTCCGAACCCCTTCTGGCTNGCNTCNGCACCGCCGACCGACAAGGCCTACAATGTNGAGCGCGCCTTCAAGGCCGGCTGGGGCGGCGTCGTCTGGAAGACGCTGGGCGAGGAAGGCCCGCCTGTCGTCAANGTCAACGGCCCGCGCTACGGCGCGATCTGGGGTGCCGACCGCCGCCTGCTCGGCCTGAACAATATCGAGCTCATCACCGACCGCGACCTGCAGACCAACCTGCGCGAAATGAAGCAGGTGAAGATGAACTGGCCGGATCGNGCCTTGATCGCNTCGATCATGGTTCCCTGCGAGGAACAGGCCTGGAAGGCGATCCTGCCGCTGGTCGAAGAAACCGGTGCAGACGGCATCGAGCTTAACTTCGGCTGTCCGCACGGCATGTCCGAGCGCGGCATGGGCTCGGCCGTCGGTCAGGTGCCTGAATATATCGAAATGGTCGTGCGCTGGTGCAAGCAATACACGCGCATGCCCGTCATCACCAAGCTGACGCCCAACATCACCGATATCCGCCGCCCTGCCCGCGCCGCCAAGGCCGGCGGCACGGATGCCGTCTCGCTGATCAATACGATCAACTCGATCGTNTCGGTCGATCTCGACAACTTCGCCCCCAACCCGACCGTCGGTGGCAAGGGCAGCCACGGCGGCTATTGCGGCCCGGCCGTCAAGCCGATCGCGCTCAACATGGTCGCCGAGATCGCCCGCGATCCGGAAACCTACGGCCTTCCGATCTCAGGCATCGGCGGCATCACCACCTGGCGCGACGCAGCCGAATTCCTGGTGCTCGGCGCCGGCAACGTGCAGGTCTGCACGGCTGCCATGACCTACGGCTTCAAGATCGTGCAGGAAATGATCACGGGCCTCTCGGACTGGATGGATGAAAAGGGCCACAAGACCCTCGACGACATTACCGGCCGCGCCGTCCAGAACGTCACCGACTGGCAGTATTTGAACCTCAACTATATCGCCAAGGCGAAGATCGACCAGGACGCCTGCATCCAGTGCGGCCGCTGCTACATCGCCTGCGAGGACACCTCACACCAGGCGATNACNAACTTCGTCGATGGCGTNCGCCATTTCGAGGTGATGGANGAGGAATGCGTCGGCTGCAATCTCTGCGTCAGCGTCTGCCCGGTCGAAAACTGCATCACCATGGAAGAGCTTCCGGCAGGCGCCCTCGACAAGCGCACCGGCAAGCCAGTCGATCCGAACTACGCCAACTGGACGACGCACCCGAACAACCCGATGGCCCGCCAGGCCGCGGAATAACCATTCGCTCAATGTATATAAGATCGACGCCCTCCTGGAGGGCGTCGATTGCTTTTAAGACCTAGGCATATTGCCTGCTGTCAAAGCTTGAAGGCCTTGACCTCATTGCCACGCTCGATCGTGCGGTTGGCAATGAAGCGCCCGGCTTTCGCCGCCTCCTGCTTTTCCGCTTCGATATCCTGCAGCATTGCCTGCAGACGCCGGATTGCCAGCGCCTTGTTGCGATGCTGCGAGCGCTCGTCCCGGGCCGTCACAACGAGACCGCTCGGGCGATGCAAGGCGCGAACAGCGCTGTCGGTCGTGTTCTGGTGCTGCCCGCCGGGCCCGCCTGCCCGCAACGTCTCGAACTGCAGGTCGGCAGGATCGATCGTCACCGCAACACCTTCAGCCGGAAGATCGATGCGCCGCACGGCCACATACCAGTTTTGCCGCTTGTGGCCGGGGCGGACCCCACTCTTGAAGGTGAAGCGGATCGTACCGCAATAGCCTGTTGCAATCCGCTNNGCCGCTTCGCCCTCGATAGTGACGATCGCCGACTTCGCACCATGATGATCCGGCATAGGCCCNAGGTTGACATGGACGACGCACCCTTGCTGTTTCGCCTCGTCTTCAAGGATGCGCAGAAGCGCGGAGACGGCGATCCGGCACTCGACCGGACCGTTGCCCGACGTGATCAGGAGATCAATAGCGCTCACGGCTACGCCCTCCTTCCCGACGGTACTCCGGCTTGCGGCGACGCTGCTCGACCTCGGCTTCGTCCACCGCCTTTTTAAAGGTGACGAGCGGCCGGAAGCTGGCAGCGACGCTCACCAGCTTTTCGTTTTCGAGATCGGCAACCACCTGCCCCGCATCCTTGTAGGCGGACGCCGCCTCTTCGACGACGAGAGCCCGGTCGTCGCAAATGGCGATGCCGCCCCAGACATTGCGCAGCAGCTGCTCACGTTCGGACCTGTTACGGCCTGTCCGCCCATGCATGCTGGCCCGGTCATATTTGCGACCGGCCCCATGCGATATGCCGCCGAGCGAACGGGATACATCCGCTGTCGGGCAAACCACATAGCTGAGGCTCGCACGCGATCCGGCGATAGGCGCGAGTTCCCCCGGCGTGACCGCCGCGGCCCCCTTGTAGTGCACGAAATCACGTCCGGAAGACCGGACGAGATTGTGCGGCACATCGGCGACGAGGCGCAGATCCGCACGCAATGCGGCGGCTGCCCGTGCTGCGATCAGTCGACGGTTCAGCGATGCCCAGACAACGCACTGGTCATGACTTGCAAGCCACGTGACAGCATCTTGTGAACCCGGCACGAGCCCGGCCGCAAGATCGGGATGAGCACTGACCGCCTCGGAAAAGACTGCAGCACCGAGGGAACGCGAGCCGGAATGGACAAGCAGGTAGAGAGCCTGACCATCCAGAGCAGCGGAAGCACCGCCATCGCCAAGCGTATCGATGGCCTGCAGCTCGCAAAAATGGTTGCCGCCGCCAATCGTACCGAGTGCATCCGGCGCCAGGGAGGCAGGCAGGCGCGCCTCCTCCAGCAAGACNGCGGCATCGCCGATCTCCTCAGCCTCAAGCTGGCGAAGCCGTTCCGCCGCCTTGTCGATCTTCAGTTTGCGCAGCGGCAGATCGAGCTGGAAAAGCGACATGCCGCAGCCAATATCATTGCCGATAAGCAGCGGAAGCAGCCGGTCGGACGCCAATGCGACACCGGTTGCGCCATATTTGCCGGGATGCAAATCCGGAAAGGCAGCGATCTGCGAAACGCCCGGAAGACGGGACATTTCGGCAAGTTGATCTAGCGCCGCGCCTTCGATCCAGGTGCGGCCGGAAAAGAAATGATGGATGAGCGCAGGCGCATTGGCCTGCGTCGTCGGGGAGCTTCCGCCCCCGATGGAATTGCCCATGATAATGAACTCTGGATATGAATGGTCTTTCATCGCGCAGACGGCGATGGTCAACCGGCATGCGTCAGCCCAGAGGCTGAGTTACGCCGAAACCCTCTCGGGGCGTGCTGAGATTTTTGTCATCGTGCGCTCCCTTTCCAGAAACAAATGATGCCGCCCCTTTAAGCGAAGCAAAAAACAAATGCAAGCCTGGGACGTATTAATTGCCGAACGACTTCCGATAAGTGCTCGGGCTGGTGCCAAGCCGCCGGCGGAAATGGTGGCGCATGGTTGCAAGCGTCCCGAAGCCGCTGGCAAGCGCGATATCGTCGAGCGACACCGCAAGCTCTCTCTCGAGAAGATCGCGGGCATGCCGCAACCGCTCCTTCAGCAGCCATTCGCCGACGCTGTCGCCCGTCGCCGCCTCGAAGCGGCGCTG
>JGI25160J50197_1001322_pt1 | contig 12514 bp, 6 predicted proteins | sample AraplaMF_Cvi_mMS_FD_50197 | JGI IMG/M metagenome (IMG submission 50197)
CTGACCGCGATCGTTGCGGGTTATGAGGTGTGCTGCCGGCTCGGCAATGCGCTCGATCCGACCTCGCATTATGCGCGTGGCTTCCACCCGACTGCGACCGCGGGCACCTATGGCGCGGCCGCGGCGGCCGGAAAACTGTTCGGCCTCTCCGAGCAGCAGATCATCGCGGCCTTCGGCGTCTCCGGCAGCCAGGCCGCAGGCTCGCTGCAGTTCCTGGTCAACGGCGCCTGGAACAAACGCTACCAGGTCGGCGCCGCCGCGATGAACGGCGTGATCGCCGCGACGCTGGCGCGCAACGATTTCGTCGGCTCGGCCGAATCGGTCGAAGGCAAGCACGGCCTGCTCGCCGGCTACACCGACGATCCGCATCCCGACAAGGCGGTCGCCGGGCTCGGCAACACTTACGAGACGATGAAGATCGGCGTGAAGCCGTATCCGAGCTGCCGCTACACCCATGCCGCGATCGACGCGCTGATCGCGATGCGGCGCGAGCACAATCTGACGCCCGACCAGGTCAAGCGCGTCGAGATCGGTCTGCACCGCAACGGCATCACGTTGACCGGCGATGCCGCGACCAAGCGGCATCCGACCTCGATTGTCGGCGGCCAGTTCTCGATGTTCTTCACCGGCGCGCTCGCGCTCGACCAGGGCTCGTTCGGCTGGGACGATTACAACCGGCTCGGCGACGCCGCCATCGACGCGCTCGCCGACAAGTTCGACGTGGTGCAGGACGACCGGCTCGAGGTCGGCCGCACCCATCCGTTCGGTGCGCGTGTCAGCATCACGACCGANGATGGCGTGCATGAGCGGCTCTACGCCGATCCCTCCGGCGAGCCGAATTCGTTCCCGGACGCCCAAGCGATGCAGCAGAAATTCCTGACGCTGGCGCGACCGGTGCTGAATGCGCGGGCGGAAAAATTCGCCGATGCGATCATGACGCTGGAGCGATTCGATCGCGTGGCGCAGGCGACGGAGCTGGGGCGGTAACAGCGAGACAGCTGCGCTCTCTTCCCCTCGCCCCTTGTAGGCGAGGGTGGCTCGCCGCGGTAGCGGCGAGACGGGTGAGGGGTATCTCTCCGCGAGCACTTTCACGCAGTTGAATTCCACAGAAGCAACCCCTCATCCGGCGCTTCGCGCCACCTTCTCCCACAAGGGGAGAAGGGAAGAAGAGCGCTCCACTCCTCTCAATCCGNNCCCGCCATCTTCCCCTTCTCGCGCGTTGCCGCCACCACGTCGCGCACGAGATCGAACACGCCGTCGGCTTGCGGCGGCCAGTTCGGCGAGCGTCCCATCCGCACGANCACCAGCTTCTCCGAGGGGATGACGATGGTGTATTGCCCGATCGTGCCCTTGGCGAAGAAGGCATCACGCGGCCAGCCGTGCTCGACGCGAAAGTTTGNGCCAAAGCTGTCGCCCTGATTGGTCCAGAAGCCGGCGCCGATGCCGACCCACGCATTNGGCGTGGCCGTCACCGAATAGGNCACCCAGCCCTCCGGCAGGATGCGTTTGCCGCCGGCGACGCCATCATCGAGATAGAGCTGGCCGAAGCGCGCCCAGTCGCGCGCGGATGCGAGCATCTCGCTCGACCCTTCGATGGTGCCCGAGCCGTCGAGCTGCAGCGTGACATGGCGCATGCCGAGCGGAGCAAACAGTTCGCGGCGCGCGAAGCGCAGCGCGTCTGCGGGACTGCCGCCCGCGGCGTTACGGATCAGATGCGAGAGGATGAGGGTGTTGCCGTCGTGATAATTCCACGCCGTGCCGGGCACGGTCTTGAGCGGGATGCTCTCGGCATAGGCGGCCATGTCGGTCTCCACGAACTTCATCCGGTTGACCGGCTCGAAGGTCGCGCCAAGCGAGGCCTCCAATGAGCTACCGAGCGCAAGGCCCGCAGTGTGCCGCAACAGCTGATCGACGCTGATGGCATGACGTGGATCATCCGGATTTGACCAAGCTGCGACGGGCGCGGGTCCGTCGAGCTTGAGTCTGCCCTGGCGCACCANCACGCCNGTCAGCGCCGAAATCACCGATTTCGTCATGGAGAAGCCNAGCAGCTGTGTCTCCGGTCCGATGCCGTCGGCGTAGCGCTCGGCGATGACGCGGCCGGCCTTCATCACGACGATGGCGCGGGTGCGGCGGTGAGGCGGCTGTGCGGGTTCGGTGAAGGCGCGGTCGAGCGCGGCGGCCAGCTGCTCGGTTTGCGGCGACACGATCGCAGGACCGGCGATCTCGGGCAGCAATGCCGGCGGCCTGTCGTCGGCGGGCGGCACTGCCACATCGGCGAGTGCCGCACCATGGTCGAGCGTGCAGCCGAGACCTTCGCGATAGACGGCATGGCTGCGGCCAATGCCGAACAGCGTTACCGTGACATCCTTGCGGTCGCGGTCGACCCGGTAGTCCATCGCCCAGGTGATCAGACCGGTCCCGGGCATGGCGTCGGTGGTCTCGACAAAGTTGCGCTGGGGGTTGAGGCCGGAGACGAACGTTTCCGAGCACAGGATGCCGGCGACGAAGCCGGTGGCGACCCTGGGCACGTCGCAGGCCCGGGCGGCGCCGAGCGCGAGGCCGGCGCAGACGATGGTGGAGGTGAGGAGGACGATTTTGCGGCGGCGGGTCACGGGCTTTCTCCTGATGGGGACGTGGCAGGAGGAAGCGGCACGCGGATGGTGGATGCTCGCCGGATGTGGAAATCGGCCTGCCTGAAACCGCAGCGCGCTCGCCGATTCCGAAATATTGATGTGATTACAGTGATTTAAACCTAGGCCGCATTCGCCTTGAGCGCCGGTATTCCGTCGGCGTCACACCGGTCACGGCCTTGAAGGCGCGGTTGAACGGCCCCAGCGACTGGAAACCCGCATCCATCGCGATGGTGATGACGGGGACCTTGACCTGGGCGGGATCGGCCAGCGCCGCCTTGGCTTCCTCGATGCGGTGGTTGTTCAGGAACACATTGAAGTTGCGGTAGCCGAGCCGCTGGTTGATCAGCCGGCGCAGCCGATATTCCGGAATTTTCAGCCGGCCAGCGAGCACCCCGATGGTGATGTTCTCGTGGCGATAGATCCGCTCGTCCGCCATCAAGCGCATCAGGGCGTCGATCAGCTTTTGGTCGGCGGCATCCTCGGTCGCAGGCTGACTGGAGACAATCGGTGGTGCGGGCTCCGCTGTGGCCGGAAACAGGTCCGCTCCGTCCACGCGCATCATGGCATAGACAATCGCCGCAACAGTACAGGTGAGCGCGCCCGCATTGACGGTTTCGGCGACCTCGCCGACGTGGTAGCCGGCGGCGGCGATCTGGAGCACAGCGTTCAGCCCGCCATAGAGCGCGATGGCGCAGACGACGAAGACGCGAGCGCTGCGGCGGCGCTCGACCAGGTCGGCCGGCCAGGAGGCGACCATCTGCCCGACCGCAAGCGCGATGAAACCGAGCACGATCAGATTGACCACCGTCACCGAGAACCGCACATGGCCGCTTGGCGCAATCCAGACGCAGCCCGCGAAGCTGAAAGCCGTCACCAGCGCCCAGATGCATCCGTGCCACCAGCGGAGGCGAAATTCGTCGTCGAACAGGGAGCGTGTGAACAGCCAGAACAGCACGATGGTGCCGGTCGACAACGCGACCAGCGGTGCATGCCAGAGTGGGATCCGCGACGTGACATCCAACGAATAGCTCACCGCATGCGCGGCCGAACCGAGGGCGAAGGCGATGGCGAGACGGGCCGCCAGCACGTTGCGGAAATCGGAGAGCAGCGACGCCGCCAGCATCAGCAGCAACGCCACGCTGGCGGCGCGGAAGGCGAGCTCTGTTGCCGCAAGGGTCATCGGGTGATGCGATCGGTCGCGGTTGACATCGGCCGAACATCCTTCGTCAGGCCGCGCTTTTCAAGATGGATCATATCAGAGAAACCATCACCCGCCCCTGTTTCCAGATTAGGTATCGCCGATATCGCACGATGACGGCAAATAGACCATCGCGGCGCTGCGGAAGGCGCAGCGACGGGGCCATCAAATCCTGTTACGCTCGCCGCAACAAAGAAGGAGTCCACCATGAGCTGGCAACCCTCCAACGATCCCGTGCTCGGGGATCCCATGTCCTGCGATGCGCTCGATCTCGTCATCGTGCCGCGCACGCGCGATCTCGGCGACGGATTTCAGGTGCGGCGGGCGCTGCCGCACGGCAAGCGGCAGATGGTCGGTCCCTTCATCTTCTTCGATCATTTCGGCCCGGTTCAATTCGTCTCCGGCAAGGGCATGGACGTGCGGCCGCATCCGCATATCGGGCTTGCCACCGTCACCTATCTGTTCGACGGCGCGATCATGCACCGCGACAGCGAGGGCAATGTCCAGGAAATCCAGCCCGGCGCGATGAACCTCATGACCGCCGGCCGCGGCATCGCGCATTCCGAGCGTACGCCGGACGTGCAGCGCGCCTCGGGCCAGAAGATGCTCGGCCTGCAAAGCTGGATCGCGCTGCCGGCCGGATCGGAGGAAATCGCGCCGTCGTTCCAGCACTACGGCTCGGGCGACCTGCCTGTCATCTCCGAGCGCGACTTCACCGCGAAGGTGATCGCAGGCTCGTCGTTCGGCATCTCCTCGCCGGTGAAAATGGTCTCGCCCTGGTTCTATACCGAGGTGACGGCCGTCGCAGGCGCAAGCGTGCCGCTCGACCCCGACCATGAGGAGCGCGCGATTTATATCGTCGAAGGCGAGGTCGAGATCGCGAACGAGCGTTACGAGGCGCCGCGGCTGCTGATCTTCCGTCCGGGCGACCGCATCACCGTGAAGGCCTTGAAGCCTACGCGGATGATGTTTCTCGGCGGCGATGCACTGGAAGGGCCGCGCCACGTCTGGTGGAATTTCGTCTCCTCCAGCAAGGAGCGGATCGAGCAGGCCAAGCAGGACTGGAAAACCGGCCGTTTCGCCGCAGTTCCGCAGGAACATGAGTTCATTCCGCTGCCGGAATAGGCTAATCCGGCGTCCGGCCATGCTTTCAGGCGCGGCCGGATGTCCTGACCGCCTAGTCTTTGAAAGCCTTGTCTTCGAAAGCCTTGCCAATGACCGCCATGCTCTCCAGCGACCTGCCCCTGACCAAGCTCGGGCGCGGCAAGGTGCGCGATATCTACGCCGTCGACGACGACCGCCTGCTGCTCGTCACCACCGACCGCATCAGCGCCTTTGACGTCGTGATGGGTGAGACCATCCCGATGAAGGGCGCGGTGCTGACGCAGATCAGCGCGTTCTGGTTCAACGAGCTCGAGGGTGTGGTGCCGCACCACATGATCAGCGCCGACACCGACGAGATCATCGCGGCCGTGCCGGCGTTGAAGCCGCACCGTGCCGAAATCCTCGGCCGCGCCATGCTGTGCAAGCGCACCACCGTGTTCCCGATCGAATGCGTGATCCGCGGCTATCTCTCCGGTTCGGCCTGGAAGGAATATTCCGCCAGCGGCACGCTGGCGGGCGAGAAGCTGAAGGCGGGTCTCGTCGAGAGCGAAAAGCTCGAGCCCTCGATCTTCAGCCCGGCAACCAAGGCCGAGACTGGTCATGACGAGAACATCACCATCGCGAAGATGCGCGAGGTCGTCGGCGACGAGACAGCCTACACGCTCGAGAGCATGACGCGCGCGATCTACACGCTCGGCGAGGAACTGGCGCGTGAGCAGGGCATCATCATCGCCGACACCAAGTTCGAGTTCGGCCGCGGCAAGGACGGCCGCATCATCCTGATCGACGAGGTGATGACGCCGGATTCCTCGCGCTTCTGGGCGGTCGATGCCTACAAGCCCGGCCAACCGCAGGCGAGCTTCGACAAGCAGCCCTTGCGCGACTATCTCGACGTCGAGCGCCGCGCCGGCCGCTGGAACGGCGACGCGCCACCGCCACCGCTGCCGGCCAGCGTGGTGGAGGCGACGAGCAAGCGGTATCTCGAAGCGTATCGGCGCGTGACGGGGAAAGAGCTGAAGATTTAAGCACCNCTGCCGCCGCAANCTCCGTCATTGCNAGAAGCGAAGCGACGAAGCAATCCAGGTTCCCTCCGCGGATNTATTTCTGGATTGCTTCGCTGCGCTCGCAATGACGGGGAGAAACCTGTGCTTCCGTTTCTTCTCTCAACCATTTGGTTGAGCATTCATACGTCGTGAATGCGGGTCTTCGCCGCAGAACTGTCGGATATTTCATAATTCCAAAAATCCTGTTGCGCTAAGCCCGTAGTCGTCTACCTCTGGGGGAGAAGTTTTCAGGAGCGAGCGCAACAGCGTGGCCGATCCAGCAATTGTTTTAGTTCCGGCTCGGCGATTGAATCCGGCCTTCAAACGCGCCCTGAACGATATATTGGGTGGAAGCGCCGCAAGCGTCCTGACCGTGACCTTCGGGCTGTCCTATTCGCTGCTGATCTTCGCCGGGCCGCTCTCGCCCTATCTGTCCTACGGGATCACCGCGACCTTCGTCAGCTCCGCGGTGCTCGCCGTCGTCATCGCGCTCGGCAGTTCCCTGCCCTTCTCAATCGCGGCGCCGGACAGTTCGATCGCGGCGGTGACGGGCATTCTCGCGGCGTCGGTGGTCGAGCGGATCGAGACGGCGAACCTGACGACGTCGCTGCTGTCACCGATTCTCATCACGCTCGGTCTGTCGACGATGCTGACGGGCTTGGTGCTGTGCGGGCTGGGCCTGACGCGGCTCGGGCGCGCGATCCGCTACGTGCCCTACCCCGTTGTCGGCGGCTTCCTGGGTGCGACCGGACTTCTCATCGCCCTCGGTGCCGTCAGGGTGATCACGAACCACCCCGTGCAGTTTGCGACGCTGTGGCAGTTCGCCGACCGTACCATCTTGCTGGAACTGGGGTCTGCCTGCGCGATGGCGCTGGTGCTGTATCTGACCTGGCATCGATCGCGCAGTCCGTTCGGACTTCCGGTCATCCTGATCGGCGGCGTGTTGACGGCGCATCTGGCGTTCTGGATCACCGGCGTTTCGCTCGATGACGCCCGCGCCATGGGCTGGACCTTCCAGCCTCCGCCGCAAGCGGCGTTCATGCAGCCCTGGCACACCGACGATCTCGCCCGCTACCCGTGGTTTGCGGTCCCGGACCTGCTCGGCAACGTCGTCGCTGTCATCTTCGTCACGGCATCGAGCACGCTGTTCAACACCACCGGCATCGAGGTCGCCGTGCACCGGGAAGCCAATCTGGAGCGCGAGCTGAATGTCACCGGCGTCGCCAATATCCTGACCGGCATGCTGGGCGGCTACCCCGGCTGCAGTTCGATCAGCCGCTCGATCCTCAATTTCTCCAGCGGCGGCCGCGGACGCCTGTCCGGCCTCACCGTCGCGGCGCTGTCGCTGCTGATGCTCGCAATTGCGCCGGATCTGCTCGGCTTCATCCCGAAATTCGTGCTCGGCGGCCTTCTGCTCTATCTCGGCGCCGACCAGCTCCACAAATGGATCATCGAGTCGCGCAAGCGGCTGTCGAAGCTCGAATATCTCTCGCTGATCGCCATCATCGTCATCATCGTNGCCTGGGGGTTCGTCCCGGGCATCCTGATCGGCGTGGTCATCGGCTGCGCCACGTTCGCTTTCAGCGCCGCTCGCGTGGAATCGATCAAGTACAGCTTCGACGGCTCGGAATATCGCTCGTCGCTCGATCGTTCGCGCGACGACCAGGAGGTGCTGCTCGCTCATGGCGGCAAGATCCAGGGCCTGAATCTCCAGAGCTATCTGTTCTTCGGCTCAGCCAACAGACTCTACCAGCACGTCAAGCGGCTGCTCCAGGAGCGCCCCGAGTGCCGCTATCTGCTGTTCGATTTCAAGCTCGTCACCGGCGTCGACTCCTCGGCCGCCTACAGCTTTGCCCAGATCAAGCGCAGCGCACATGACCTCGGCGTCGAGCTGATCCTGGTGCATCTGCCGGCCGCGGCGGAGAAGGTGCTGCGCTCCAGCGACTTCGTCGGCGAAGGCGTCACCATCATTGCCGAACTCGATCATGCGCTGGAATGGTGCGAGAACGAACTCATCGCGCAACATCAGGATTTGGCGCAGGAGGAGGCCAGCCTGCGCGGCTGGTTCACGCGAATCCTCGCCAGCGAGGACGATGCCGACAGGTTGATCCACCGCTGCCATCGCATCGAGGTCGAGGCCGGCGAGACCATCGTGAGGGCCGGCGACCCCGCCGATTCCATGCATTTCATCCTCGAGGGACGCGTGGGCATCATGGTCCCTGCCGAGGAGGATCGCACCACGCGCGTGCGCAGCCTCGGCCGCTACACGACGATCGGCGAAATGGGACTGGTGTCGAACACGCCGCGCAGCGCGACGATCCAGGCCGAGGTCGACAGCGTGCTCTACGTGCTCAACACGCGCCAGTTCGACGCGATCAGGGACGAGGACCCTGCACTCAGCCACAAGCTGCTGACCTATTTCGTGTCGGTCATGGCCGAGCGGCTGACATTTGCGAACCGGACGATTGCGGTGTTACGGCGATGACCGCCCGTGGCCTGGAAACGAAGAGCAATCCGGGCTAGTTCCTCTCCGAGGACCACGGAAAGCTCACATACTGGTCGCGCGTGTCATAGCAGATGTTGCCGTACATTCTCAGATAGGCATCCCGACGCAAGGGGTCGTTGAAGACGGCCGCGGGATTCTCCAAATCGGCTTCGTATTGACGGATGTTGCCCGCCGTCAGCGCGCTTGGCAGAATATCCATGGCTTGCGGAATGCTCTTTCCGTCGAGCCAGTCAGCCGCGTGCTGGCCCATGGCGTAGCCGAACACCGAGGACGCGAGGCTNATGCTGATCCTGTAAGAGCCGCCTTTCTTGATCTCGTCGACCGCTTCGACCTCGCCATCGATTCCACCGAAGAACTGATCCTTCCGTTCCTTGCCCGCGGCCCTGACGGCTTGCAAGGCACCGAGCACGACGGTGTCGGCTCCCAGCACGACATCCACGTCGGGATGCGCCAGCAANATCGTTTGCATCATCCTGTATCCACCCTCCTTGTTCACCGTCGGAGGAGAGATGTCTGCNACCACGTCNACGCCGGGAATGTCCTTCAACGCATCGCGCATCGCTGCGAAGCGCGGGGCGAGAAACTGCAGGCTGTCGTGCGTCAGCAGCACGACGTTGGCCTTTCCGCCGAGCTTGTCCCGGATATAGTTCGCCGCAGCATCGCCAAGCGTTTTTCCGGTCAGATATTGCGGTGCGTTCAGCAGCGACGTCGCTGGCGGCGGCACGACGGCGCCGACATATGCGCCCTGCCAGATCATCTTGCGCAAGGCCGGCGCCAACGATGCAGGATCGACAGGCGCAACAACGAGCCCACCGGTCCGCGCGGATCGGAAGCCGTCGACCTGCGCGACCATCTTGCCCGCGTCGTTGTCCGCGATCGAAGCGGAAAAACTCAGACCGCGGTCCTTGGCGGCCATCGCGAGCCCTTTAGCAATACCCTTGATGAATTCACGTTCGTTGTCCTGCGCGAAGGCAAGCGACCTGATCAGCGACGGCGGAGGACTGCAACGAGCCGCGTTGCGATCGAAAGGATCGAAGATGCGAGGTATGGTAATCCCCGCTGGTCCGTCCTCCGCCCGCGCGCCTGGGTGACCAGCAACGACCATGCAGGCGGTGAGAACCCAGAGCCAATTCCGTCTGCCAGGTTTCATGTGGATTCTCTGTCGACGACGGTGGGGGAAGCCAATGCGCGGCAAGACTATCCGGAAGGTCGTGCCCTTATCCAGTTCAGACATCGCGGTGATCTCGCCCCCGAGGTTTCGAACGACCGTTCTCGCATAGGCGAGCCCCACCCCCTCGCCCGCCTGGTCCTGCTTGCCCACCCGCCGAAACAGCTCGAAAATACGATTCAGATCCTGCGGAGCAATGCCCCGGCCGTTGTCGGCAACATCGATCGCGACCTGATCGCCGGGCAATGTCACGCTGCTGACCTTGAGCCGCAATGGCCGATCCTTGGCGCGGTACTTGACCGCGTTGTCGAACAGATTTCCGATCACCTGCTCGAGCGAGAGTCGGTCGGTCACGATCGACCGAACCTCGAATTGGGTATCGATCTTTCCGTCCGCTTCCGAAATCTGGTGCTGGATCGCGGATGCGTTCGAGACAATGGTGCGTTCGAGGTCGACGGCTTCCGGTCTCGGGTCGCGTCGTCCGTCCCGCGACAGCAGGAGCACGGCGTTCAAGAGCGTTTCCATCTTGGACGCCGACTTGCGAATATACCCGATGGCTTCGGGCATGTCCTCATGGGCGACCGACCTTGCGTGCTCCAGATCCGGGCTGTCCGCTGCAACGCCCGACAGATACTGCGCGATATCCCTTGCTCCCTCGGTGAGTTCTTCCGAGAATCCCACGATGCTGATCAACGGAGCGCGAAGGTCGTGCGACACGAGATGCGTGAAACGCTGCATCTCTTCGTTGGCACGCGCAAGGGCCTCCGTCCGGCGCTTGACGCGGTCCTCCAGCGAGACGTTGAGGGCCGCGACCTCGTCGCGCGCTTGCGTCAGCTCCCTGGTATAACGCAGCAGCGTCGCCGCCACGGCACCGACCACCAGCACGATCAGGAGGGATGCGACGATGGACGCAAATCGCAGGTTCGTCGCGTTCATCCTCTGTTGGACGACGCCCGAGGTCAGGCGATTGTCCATGGCCCGAACGATGCCCGACACGAAGAGGTTCACCTCGTCCATCAGCGCCTTGCCGCGGTTGGTATTGATGATCGCGAGGGCTTCGTCGTCCTTTCGGTCGTTCTTCAGCGCAATGGACTTGTCCATCTCGGCAAATTTATCGGCGGTAAGAACATCGAGCCGCTGCAGGGCGGGCGCCAATTGCGGGTCATCGCCGAGATTTAGCTTCAGACTGTCGAGCTGCCGGTTTGCCGATGTCTTTGCGGCGGCATAGGGAGACAGGTAGATTTGGTTGCCGGTGAGAAGCAATCCGCGCTGACTTGCTTCCGCCGACTGCACCGCGCTGCGGAGCTCGACGGCCGCGACGCGCACATCGCGCAATTTGACCACTTGGTCGAAATGCTCGTTGGCCCGATCGCCGAGCCAGACGGTCATGCCGACGACGCGAGCAGCGCGACCAGGCCGACCACAAGCAAGACGAGCGAGATCGGTACGATAAGGCGCTTGGAGATATACATCCTGTGGCAATCCAAGCCGGTCTGCCGGCAAATTCAATTGGATCACAAGACCTTAAGGACAGCGCAACATCAAGGGCCAAACCGCGGGGCCTTGCTTGAGGCCGGGGCAGCGAACTGCCCGCAACACGACGGCGCCCCGGCCGCATGGCGGCCAGGGCGCTGATCTTCGGACCTGCCATATCCGGAGATAGGGCAGGAATCTCCGCAACGGCGATGCCTACACCCCCGCCATCATCACGTATTTGATCTCGACATATTCTTCCATGCCGTGATGCGAGCCTTCGCGCCCGAGGCCGCTTTCCTTGACGCCGCCAAAGGGCGCGACTTCGGTGGTGATGAGACCGGTGTTGACGCCGACCATGCCGGACTCCAGCGCCTCGGCGACGCGCCAGACGCGTCCGAGATCGCGGGAGTAGAAGTAAGAGGCGAGGCCGAATGGCGAGGCGTTGCACATGGCAACGACATCGGCCTCGTCCTTGAAGCGGATCACCGGTGCCAGCGGACCGAAAGTTTCTTCCTGCGCCACCAGCGAGTCCGACTTGACGTCGGCCAGCACGGTCGGCTCGAAGAACGAGCGCCCGAGCTCACTGCGCTTGCCGCCGGTCAGCACCTTGGCACCGCGCTTGACGGCATCGGCGATATGGCGCTCGACCTTGTCGACCGCCTTCATGTTGATCAGCGGGCCCTGGGTGACACCACTCTCGGTGCCGTCGCCGATCTTCATCGCCGCGACCTTCTTCGACAGCTTCTGCACGAACTCGTCGTAGATCTTGTCCTGGGCGTAGAGGCGGTTGGCACAGACGCAGGTCTGGCCCATGTTGCGGTATTTCGAGACGATGGCGCCCTCGACCGCAGCGTCGATATCGGCATCGTCGAACACCACGAAGGGCGCGTTGCCGCCGAGCTCGAGGCCGAGCCGCTTCACGCCGACGGAGGCCTGCTGGTACAGGATCTTGCCGACCGCGGTCGAGCCGGTGAAGCCAACGAAGCGCACCGCCGGATGCTCGCACAGCACCTTGCCGATCGGCGGCGCGTCACCGGTGACGATGTTGAGCACGCCCTTGGGAATGCCGGCCTTCTCGGCGAGCACGGCCAGCGCCAGCGCNGAGAGCGGCGTCTCGTTGGCGGGCTTGAGCACCACGGTGCAGCCGGCGGCGAGCGCGGGCGAGACCTTGCGCGTNATCATCGAGTTCGGGAAATTCCACGGCGTGATGGCGCCGCAGACGCCGATCGGCTGCTTGATNGCGAGCAGCCGCGCGTCGGGCCGCTGCGTCGGAATGGTCTCGCCATAGACGCGGCGGGCTTCCTCGGCGAAGAACTCGATATAGGCGGCGCCGATGTCGACCTCGCCGAGCGCCTCGGAGAGCGGCTTGCCCTGCTCGGAGGT
>JGI25160J50197_1001324_pt1 | contig 12500 bp, 15 predicted proteins | sample AraplaMF_Cvi_mMS_FD_50197 | JGI IMG/M metagenome (IMG submission 50197)
ACCACGCCCTTCTTGGTGGCGCCCGCCGCATCGACGGCTTCATATCGGAAGGCCGGCATCGCTTAGTCCTTCGTCACGCGCAGCAGTTCGGCCGGCGTGGTAATGCCCTGCTGNAGCCAGCGCTCGCCGTCTTCGCGCATGGTGGTCATGCCGCCATGCTGCTGGGCNGTGACGCGGATTTCCGCTTCCGAGGTGCGGTCGTGGATCTGGGCGCGAATATGTTCGTCGGTCTGCAGCAATTCNTAGATGCCGACGCGGCCCTGGTAGCCGGTNTTGCCGCAATGTTCGCAGCCCACGGCTTTCCATTGCGTGCCGTCGAAGGTCTTGCAGCTNGGGCACAGCTTGCGCACCAGGCGCTGCGCCAGCACGCCAAGCAGCGACGAGGACAGCAGGAAGGGTTCGATGCCCATGTCCAGCAAACGGGTCACGGCGGCAGCGGCNTCGTTGGTGTGCAGGGTCGCCAGCACCAGGTGGCCGGTGAGCGAGGCCTGCACCGCGATCTGCGCGGTTTCCAGGTCGCGGATCTCGCCNATCATGATCACGTCCGGGTCCTGGCGCAGGATGGCGCGCAGGGCCTTGGCAAAGGTCATGTCGATGCGCGCGTTGACCTGGGTCTGGCCGACGCCGTGCAGGTCGTATTCGACCGGGTCTTCCACCGTCATGATGTTGGTGGAGGTGTTGTTCAGCATGGACAGCGCGGCGTACAGCGTGGTGGTCTTGCCGGAGCCGGTCGGCCCGGTGACCAGCACGATGCCGTGCGGCTGGTTGATCAGGCTATTGAACTGCCCCATCATCTTTTCGCTCATGCCGAGGTGGGACAGGTCGAGGCGGCCCGCTTCCTTGTCCAGCAGNCGCAGCACGGCGCGTTCGCCGTGGCCGGTCGGCAGCGTGGAGACACGCACGTCCACCGGCTTGCCGCCCACGCGCAGCGTGATGCGNCCGTCCTGCGGCAGGCGCTTTTCGGCGATGTCGAGCTGCGCCATGATCTTGATACGCGAGATCAGCGAGCCGTGGATCGCCTTGCGCGGGCGCACGATGTCGCGCAGCGCGCCGTCGACGCGGAAGCGCACCACCGAGGTCTGTTCGAACGGCTCGATGTGGATATCCGATGCGCCGTCGCGCAGGGCTTGCGTCAGCAGCGCATTGATCATGCGGATCACCGGCGCATCGTCGGACGATTCCAGCAGGTCTTCAATCGCCGGCACGTCCTGCAGCAGCTTGGTCAGGTCCAGGTCGGCGTCGAATTCTTCCGCCACCTGCGAAGCGTCGCCGCTGGCACTGGCGTAGGCGGTGGCAATCGCCGCTTCCAGGTCGGCNCGCGACAGGTGCTTGAGGTTGATGCGGCCGAANCGGCGCGACACTTCCGCGATCGCGGAAGCAGGCGTGGCGTTCGACATCATCACGTCGACCGCGTGCTCGGCTTCGGCGCTGGGCTGGGCCAGCACCAGGTAATCGCGCGCGAAGGCGTAGGGCAGGAGGTTGGTCATCGCTCGCTTTTACTGTTGCTGTTGCTTCTGTTCAGGCACGGTGCGCGGGGCCGGNGGAATCGGGCGCACCAGCTGGCCGCCGCCGCTCGGCTCACCGTTGACCAGTTGCGGCAGGGTCGGGCGGCCCAGGTCCTGCACCACCATGCTCGATTCAGGCTTGGAGGCTTCCTGCGAGCCGCGGATAAAGTCGTAGCGGTCCGCGGTCAGGCTCATTTGCTGCTCGCGGTTGCGCACCACCACAGGGCGCAGGAACACCATCAGGTTGGTCTTCTTGCGTTGGCGCTTCTGGTACTTGAACAGGTTGCCGATCAGCGGGATGTCGCCCAGGCCCGGCACCTTTTCCACGCCGTCGCTGGTGTCGTCCTGGATCAGGCCGCCGAGGATCAGCACCTGGCCNTCGTCGGCCAGGATGTTGGTTTCGATCACGCGGTTCTTCAGGATCAGGCCACTGGTCGAAGTCACGCTGGTATCGATGCTCGAGCTTTCGTTATAGATCGCCAGCTTGATGGTGCCGCCTTCGGAAATCTGCGGGCCGCACTTTCAGGGTAATGCCGACGTCCTTGCGGTCCACCGTGGTAAACGGGTTGCCGGCGGTGCCGGCGGTATTGGTGTACGAGCCGGTCACGATCGGCACGTTCTGGCCAACCTTGATGGTCGCCACTTCGTTGTCCAGCGTGATCATGTTCGGCGTGGACAGGATGTTGCTGTCGCCGTCCGAGCCCAGGGCGTGGGCAATCGCGCCCAGTCCCAGCTTGCCGTTGGCGAGCTGCTTGAACACGCCCAGCGTCAGGCCGGCGCCTGGTGGCGTCGGCTGGGTGGTCCCGGTGGCGTTGGCAAGGTTGTTCAGCTGATGATGTTGTTGCCGGAATCGGTCGCGAACGACGTGCCGCCGCCGACGCGGTAGCTGCTGTTGGAGTTGCCGCTCAGGCCAGCCCACTGCACGCCGAACTCGGACAGCTTGTCGGCATTGACTTCGACAATCATCGATTCGATGTAGACCTGCGCGCGGCGCACGTCCAGCTGGTCGATCACGGTGCGCAGGCTGCGGTACACGGCTTCCGGCGCGGTGATGATCAGAGTGTTGGTGGTCGCATCGGCCTGGATGTAGCCGGCCGAACCGCCCGCGCCCGAGGACTGCGAGCCGCTGCGGCTGCCGCTTTGCAGCGCAGGATTGCTTGGGCCGGACTGGCCGGTGCCCGATTGCGAGGACGAGCCCAGGCCGGATTGGCCCATCTGGCTGTTGCTGTTGCCGGCGCCGCCCAGCGAAGACAGGCTGCCGCTGTTGGACTGGCTGCTGCTGCTGCCGCCGTCGCCCGACACGACGGAACGCAGGGTTTCCGCCAGCTTGGTGGCTTCCGCATTTTTCAGGTAGACCACGTGCACGTTGCCGGCCTGCGCGGTCGGCTGGTCCAGCTTGGCGATCAGGGACTTGGCCAGGTTGGCGCGCGCCGCCGACGGTGCGCGCACCACCAGCGAGTTGGTGCGCGGGTCCGGCACCAGGGTCACGCGGCCGGAATCGCCGCCGGCGCCGGGTTCCATCAGCTTGTTGATCATGGTTGCCAGGTCGCTGGCAATGGCATAGCGCACCGGCACCACGTCCAGGTCGGCCGACGACGGCGCATCCAGCGAAGCCACGATCTTGGCCAGGCGCTTCAGGTTGTCCGAGTAGTCGGTGATGACCAGGGTGTTGTTGCCCGGGTTGGCGTTGATGGTGTTGTTGGGCGTGATCAGCGGGCGCAGCACGGTCACCAGGTTGGCCGAGTTTTCGTGGTTCAGGTGGAACACCTGGGTCACGATCTGGTCGCCCTGCGGGCTTTTCTGGCCGCCGATCACGGTCGGCGAGGCCTGCAGCTTGGCCTCCGCTTCCGGCACCACCTTGGCGTAGCCGTCGCCGCTGACGATGGCGTAGCCTTGCAGGCGCAGTGTGGAGGCCAGCAGCTGGAAAGCCTGCGACTTGGTGATGGATTTTTCCGAGACCAGGGTCAGGGTGCCTTTGACGCGCGGATCGATCAGGAAGGTGATGTTGGTGTAGTGGCCGACGGCCTTGATCACCGATTCGATGTCGGCGCCGACAAAATTCAGCGCGGCTTCGTCATTGGGCTGGGCCCAGGCCGTGACCGGAGCGGCGGCGGGCGCCAGCGCACAGCACAGCAGCGCGGCAGCGCTCAGGCGGCGCAGTGCCGGGAAGGGGGTTGGGCTTGCAGTGTGTGTTTTCATTATCGGAACTCTAGTGCAATGACGTTTTTANCGCTATTTGGCTTACGCTGGCCCAGCATGCTTAACAGGCCGCCAAGCTGGTCTTCAAATCCGGTTGCCGCTTCCGCCTGGCCGGAAAACTCCAGCCGGCCATTGGCAAATTTTCCTGCACCGCTCAGCAGCAGCGGGCCGCGCTGCGAATTCAGCGCCAGCGCGGCTTGCTGGCCTTTCCAGTCGAACGCCAGCTGGTAGCTGCCCAGGGGCTTCACCGGCGTCAGGCGCGACGACATGTCCTGCATTTCCAGCGTGGTGCGGCCATTCAGCGACACCGCCTGCCCTTCGCGCCAGGTGCAGCGAAGACCAGGACAATTTCATCTGGCCGCTGGGCGCCAGCGTGTTCAATGGCGCGCCCAGTCCCGCCAGGCCATCGGCCGGCAGCATCAGGGCCGCAGGGCTGACTTCCCAGCTGCTCCAGCCGCCGCGCAGCGTTACCGGCTGCGTCAGGGCGTCCGGGTTCTGCAATTCCACGTCCACGCTGCCGAACAGCACCAGCGGCGACAGGCGCCAGCTGAAACGTCCCGGCAGCAGCGGCGTCACCGCGCCGTCCTTGCTGGCGGCTCCGCCGACGAAGGCGGAGCCGCGCCACAGCGTACCCTGTGCATCGCCCAGGGTCAAACGGCCGCCGCTCTGGCTTTCCACTATTTGCCCCATCCAGCTGGCGGGCAGGAAAACCAGGATCGTCAAGCCTGCGCTGAGCACAATTGCCAGCAACCACAATACTGCGCGCTTCATTGTGCGGACGACTCCTGGCGCAAGGTCAGGTTGGCGTCGACCTGGCCGGCCGGGCCCTGCTGCGTCACGCTGCCCTCCTGCACCACCACGCGCTGCTCGCGGCGCATCGCATCCAGCCAGGTCACCAGGCCGGGAAACGGCACCCCCTTGAATTCCACTTTAATGTAATCGCCGGTGACCGCCAGGTTTTGCGTGGNCAGGCCGGCCGCTTGCAGCCGCGCCGCCACACCATCCTTGCTNAGGGGCTGCGGCTGCACCGGCGGNTGGGCCGCCAATTGGCTCGCCTCGCCTGCCAGCGACTGCAGCTCGGCCACTTGCTGGTTCAGCTGCGGCAGCTCTTTCTGCAGCNTGGCGCGGCCAGTCAGCGCCGGGTCGACCAGCACGCCCCAGACCAGGCCAAGGGCGACCACCACGCCGCCGATGGNCAGCATGCGCTGCTCCTGCTCGGTGCGTGCGCTCCACCAGGTCGCGGCAGCGGCGCGGTAGCCGTTGATGGTGTCGTTCAGTTTCGCCATTACTTGCCCCCCGCCTTGACCAGCCACACGCCCGGCCCGCTTTCGGTGGCGCTCATCTTGCGCTGGNCCAGCGCGGCCTGGACCTGCGCCAGCGCATTGGCGTCGACGCTGTTCGGCTTGAACTTGACCGTCATGCTGCGTTCCTTGTACTCGATGCCCGCCACTGCTTCGCGGTTGGGCAGCACGGCAAGCGCTTCACCCAGGACCGCGCTCATATTGGTAAATTCATCAGGCGTTCCGCCGCCGCTGCTGGCGCGCGCNACGGCAATATTGCGGCGCATTTGCGCCACCGGGTCGCCGGTGACCGGCTGGTTCGGATANGCAGCACGGAAGACCTGNACCATGTTCTGCTTCACGGCGTCGGCTTCGCGCTTGAGGCGGATCCATTCCCAGTTCATGCCGACAATATTGACCAGTACCGCCGCAACGGCGATGCGGTAAGGCCATTTCCAGCGCGCCCAGGCGCGGGCGGTGGCGCCGCTGACGGCGCCCAGGCCGGCGGCCAGGTCGAACGCCGCCGCTTTCGCNGCGGCGATGCGGTGCACCCAGTTGTCTTCTTCGATGGTGATGCCCGGCACNNTGGCTGCCGCCGCGGCATATTCGGCACGCTGGGCCGGCGCCACGTACAGCGTGACCGGGGCTTCGCCGGCCAGCGCGCGCAGGGTGTGCAGCGCCGGTTCGGCGGCATTCGGCAGGGTCAGGCCCAGGCCTTCGTTGGGTGCTGTGCGCAGGGTCAGTTCCAGGCCGGCGTCGTCCACGCCGAGGGCGGCCGACACGCTGCCCGGCGCCAGCGGCAGGCTCAGTTGCACCGGCAAGGCCGATACGCCGTGCGCGCCTTGCGCCACCAGGGCCTTGACCAGCACTTCCAGCCAGGCGCGGTTGGCCACGGCCACCACGCGCTCGTCGCTGTCGCCGCTGGCGGGGGCCAGGGCCAGCACGCAGTCGGNCGGGTCGCCCAGGACCTGTTCTTCCACCAGGTTGGGCAGGGCNGCCTTCAGCCTGGCNCCCGACAGCGGCGGCATTTTGACTTTCAGCAGCGAGACATCGGCGGCAGCCAGCAGCAGCACCACGCGGCGCGCNGTCGACACCAGTTCGCCCAGGTTGCCCAGCGCGCCGGCGCCCTGCTGCATCACGTTGCCGCCATCGCCCACCAGCGCGAACTGGCAGCTCGCCGGCACGCCGTTGTCGGCGGCTGCGGCACGGGCCGGATACCGAATGTAGAGTGTTGTCAAAGCTGGCCTTCCCTATTCCTTAAATTTCCCGTATCCACACCACTTGCGTGCCGTTCTGGTCGCGGTGGATCAGCGACCATGACACCAGTTCTGCCCTGTCCAGCTTTATCCGGCTCATGACGAGGAAGTAATCGCTGCGGCAGTCCAGGTCGCTGTCCTGCAGCAGCAGCGGCTTGTTCACATGCTGCTTGAAGGTGCCAACGTTAACGAACGGGGAGCGCTTGCGCGCTACCACCAGGTTCTGCCCTTCCGACACCGAACCATTAAACAAGGCCGCCAGCAGTTCCGCAGGCGCCGTGTTGACGTTGATCGGCGTCGCAGCCGGCAGGACGATGACGAATTCGCGCAGCTTGTCGATGGCCTTCTGGTCAAAACCGGACACCGACAGCAAATCTTCCGCCCGCAGCATCTTCATCGGCTGCCCGCCGCCCGGCGGCACCGCCTCGATGTCCGGCGGCGGCGTCGTTCCCGGCGGCTGCTGCAACAGGCCGGCGCCTTCGCTGCGCGCCACCTGGANCGCGACCGCCTTGGCCAGCGCCGGGTCAAGCTGCAGGATTTGCAACAGGCGCGCAAACACCGCTACCTGCTTCTTATTGATGCCGCCAGCCCCGGTCGTGCTGGCCAGATTCGCAAGATTGTAGCGCGATTGTGCGTCGTAATTCTGCCCGGAAAAGCTGGCATCGAAACTTTCGCCCTCGATCCGCTCGCGCTTGATCAAGTCATCAAGCCGGGTTGGTTGCACGGGCGTGGCCCAGATACGGTCTGACAGCGTCATGCTGCGGTTATCCAGCATGTCCTGGCGCAGGATAAGCCTTGCAAAATCAAGGACGGAGCGCAGCAGCCAGCGCGCCTGGGAGTGCAGGCGCTGGTTTTCAATCGAGCGCACCTGCACCTGCTGCTGCCAGAACAGGTTGGCCACGATGGTCACCGCCAGTGTGGTCAGCAGTAGCGCCGTAACAACAGCTACGCCGCGCTGCCTGACTGNGAAGCGTCGTTTCATACTGCCCCCAACAGGAAAACTTTGACCAGGGGCGCCGGCTGGCCCTGGATTTGCAGCGAGATTTCGAGCCCGGTAGGGCCTTCCGCCCTGGTCGAGGCCTTGGCNCCGGTGTCCTTGCATTTATTGGGATCGGGATCCAGGCATTCTGTCTTCGGCGGCGTGGAAGAAGCACTCGCCGCCTGCCGCCAGCCGCCGCCTTCCCACACCCGGAATTCCATATTGGCCACGCCGGCCTGCAAGCCACCGCGCCCTGCGTATTCGATTGTTCAAGGGCGGACTTCCACAGCGCGTCCAGCTGCAGCAGGTCGCGCGCGCCCTGCGATTCGCTGCGCGACAGCACGCCGTCGCGGATGGTGTAGCTGACCACTTGCAGCTGCGATGCCGAATTCTCGACCAGCACGGTTCGCACGAAGACCAGGCGGTTGCTCTCGGCCAGCATGTTCTGGCGTTCGCGCAACAGCGGCTTGTCGGCAATCTGTTCCAGGTCGCTTTGCATCTGGGCGAAGGTCAGCTGGGTGCCGCGCGTCTGCTCCATGTTCTGCGTCAGCTGCTCGCGCGAGCGCACAATGCCATCCAGCCCGCGCCAGCCCAGTACGGCGACGATGGCCAGCACGGTGATCGCCACCAGCAGTTCAATCAGGGTAAAGCCGCGCGCGTTCTTCATTCCTGCAGCACCAGTTGGTTCAGCGACGTAATCCGGCGTTCCGGCGCGCTGGCTTCGTAGACGCTCACTTCGATGCGGCGCATGCGCGGGTTCGGCAGGGAGTACACGACTTCTTCACAAATGAAATTGAAATCGGCTTGCGGGCACTCAAAGGTGGTTTTGCCCGGCGCCGGCCAGACTTTGGCCAGCCGCACCTGCACCATGCGGTTCTCGGCCGACCAGACGGCCATCATATTGGTGCGCAGGCCGTCACTGTTCTGGGTCAGGCTGCCCATGGCGCGCAAGGCGGCGCCCAGCGCAGTGCAGACGATCAGCAGCGCCACCAGCACTTCCAGCAGGGTAAAGCCTCGTTGCCGCATTCTTCAGTCCACCGTGAAATGGCCGACACCGTCGGCGCGGATGATGGCGCGCAAATCGCCGCTGGCCATGGTCAGCGTAAAAGGCCGGTCGACCGGCTCGCGGCCGAACACGATGCGCATGGTGCCGGGTACATTGGTCGGCGGGTCAAGCAGCAGCGTGAGCGGGCCGAGCTGGAAAGGGCGTTCGCGCAGCAGGTCGTCCTGCGGCAGCGTTTCCCAGGTTTTATCGTTACGCACCAGGAAGCGGTAACTGTCCGGCCCCGCCTCAAAGGCGATCGGCCGGTTGCGCACGATGGCTTCATCGCGCGCCAGCTGCATCAGGAGCGCAACGCGCTGCGCTTCCTTCTGCATGGCTTGCGCCTGGGACGGCGCGACGTTCATCACGGTCAGGCCGAGCGTAATGCCGATGATGACCAGCACCACCAGCAGCTCGATCAGCGTGAATCCCGCCGAATGCGCTGCCGAACGCTCAGATTTCCCAGGAACCGATATCTGCATCGTCGCCGCTGCCGCCTGGCTGGCCGTCGGCGCCATAGGAGAACACATCGACTTCACCTTTTACGCCCGGGGACAGGAACTGGTACGGATTGCCCCAAGGGTCCTTCGGCATTTTTTCCAGGTACGGCGCCTTCCAGCCGTTGGCCGCAGGGCCGGCGGTNGGCTTGGCCATCAGGGCTTGCAGGCCCTGTTCCGTGGTCGGATAGCGCTGGTTNTCCAGCTTGTACATCTTCAGCGCCTGCATGATGGTGGAAATTTCGACCTTGGCGGCGGCAGTCTTGGACTGGCCCACGCGGTCCAGCACCTTAGGCAGCACCAGTGCCGCCAGCACGCCCATGATCACAACGACAACCATGATTTCGATCAGCGTGAAACCGCCGGAGCGGCGTTTGCTTGGTTTTTGCATAAGATTCACTAAAAATTAAACTGGCAGTATAAGTGATTCAATCGTGCTTGCGGCCAATTGCGCCAGCGCGGCGCAACACCCCGTCGTTGGANCCGGCGATATTCGACGGCACGGCTTGCAGCGGCTTCACCGCCGGCACATCGGCGACGAAAGGCTTGATGCCCAGCGCTTCNTCCACTTCATTAGGATAGATTACCTGGCCGCGCGTAATCACCGCGGAAACCTTGCGCAGGTCTTCGATGTTCCTGGTCGGGTCGCCGTCCACCAGCACCAGGTCGGCCAGCTTGCCGGTCTCGATGCTGCCGCGGTCGGCGCTGGTGCGGGTATAGCGGGCGCCGTTGCGGGTAGCGACCTGGATTGCTTCGGCCGGGGTCAGGCCGGCTTTCACCAGCAAGGCCAGTTCCGAATGCAGGGTGAAGCCNGCCAGGTCGTCGGTACCGGCCACGATCGGCACGCCGGCCTTATGCAGGGTGCCGACGAACTGCACCATCTTGGCAAAGGATTTCTCGTAGCGCGCCTGGGTGGCGGCATCCGGGATCTTCATGGTGCCGACGTGGAAGCCGCGCGCCACGTCGGGCGGCATATTGCCTTCCACGGCCGCCCACGGCTCGTTGACGTCGCCGTCCTTCTGCTTCAGGAAGGCGAAGGTGGCCAGGGTCGGGTCGATCACGATCTGCTTTTTCTTCAGCGTGGCGACGAAGTCTTTCACTTCCTTCGAATTGAAGTCCAGGCCGGCGACTTTTTCNGCCGGCAGGTAGAAGCGTTCCAGGCTGCGCGTTTCCACGCCCGGCTTGAACAGGAAGTTCAGCATGACCTGGTTGATGTGCTGCAGCTCGTCGTAGCCCGCATCCAGCACCTGCTGGGCGCGCAGGCCGGCCGGCACGTGGCCGGACACGCGCATGCCGCGCGAATGGGCGTAAGCCACGGTGTCCTTCAGGATCTCCTTCGGGAAGGAGTTGTAGATCTTGAGCTGCGGGTAGCCATGCTCGGCGTACCAGTCGATGGCGCGCTTGGANTGCTCCAGCGTTTTCACCACGAAGCCGCCATTGGAGGAGTANGGGCTTTCGCCTTCCAGGAAGCCGGCCGGCACGATCTGCGGCGCCAGCAGCTCGCCGTCGGCAACTTCGTCGATCATCATCTGCAGCTGGGCATTGTCGTTGCCCATGTCGCGCAGCGTGGTCACGCCGGCTGCCACGTGCAGCGCGCCTTCCCAGCGGCCGATGTGGCCGTGCATGTCGAACAGGCCNGGCAGCATGATGCGGCCGGCGGCATCGATCTCGTTGACGGCGCCGCGCACCGGCGAGCCGGCCGGCAGGATGGCGGCGATGCGGCCGCGCAGCACGTAGACGTCGGATGGCGCGCCGACGGTGGCCTTGTTGCTGTCGAAGATGCGGGCGTTCTTCACCACGGTCAGGCCTTGCAGCGGGTGCTGCAGCTTGGCGGCCAGGTCGTTCAGCATTTTCGCTTCGGCGACTTTCTGGCGCTCGGCCAGCAGCTTGCCGTTGTCCTGCCAGCCTTCGATGGCGAATACGTAAGTGCCCGGTTCGACGACGGCAACAGGGAAGGATTGTCACCCTTGCTGATCCACAGGAATTTCGGGCTCAGCCCCAGGCCGGTCTGCGCCACCAGCTGCACCTGCTGCGTCTGGCCTTTGGGGCCGGCAACCTGCACTTCATCGAGCACGACCTGCTTCAGCGTGCCGGAAGGCAGCAGCGGGATGCTGGCGGAAGCGGTCCTGGCCAGCGCGGCGATGGCGCGCGAATCGACTTCAAAGCTGCCGTTCAGCGCCACATAGACGGCCGGGCCGGCGACGTATTTTTCACCCTGCTCGGTAGTGGATTTCCATTTCGCCCTGGTGCCGTCGCGCTCGAAGGTTTCGTCCACCACGGCGCCGAAGGTCGAATTGCCCTTGGAATGGTAGTACGACATGGTGCCGTCCGCAGCCAGGCGGAATTCCTCCGTCAGCTCGGGACCGCGGCCATTGTCTTTGTAGATGTAGCGAACCCTGGTCAGTCCGTCGTCGTGGTTTTCCACCACCTGCTCGCCCATCTGCTTGCCGTTGTTCTCGGAAATGATGACGTAGCGGGTGGTCTGCGTGACGGCTGCCTGCGCGCTGAACGCGCTTGCAATCGCCAGCGCCAGGACGGCGGAAACTCGCTTCATTGTTGGATCTCCTGGTTATTGATGTTGTGTCCCGCAGACAGGGCAGGCCTCGTTGCGGGTGATGCTAATGCTGTTCCACTCCATGCGCAATCCATCCAGCAGCAACAGGCGGCCCGACAGCGATTCGCCGATCCCCATCACCAGCTTGAGCGCTTCGGCCGCCTGCATGGCGCCGACCACGCCCACCAGCGGCGCAAACACGCCCATGGTGGAACAGGCCACGTCCTCGAATGGCTGGTCCTGCGGGAACAGGCAGGAATAGCACGGCCCTTCCGTGCGCGTGTCGAACACGCTGACCTGGCCGTCGAAGCGGATCACGGCGCCGGACACCAGCGGCACCCGGTGCGCCACGCAGGCNCGGTTGACGGCGTGGCGGGTCTTGAAGTTGTCGGTGCAGTCGAGCACCACGTCNTGNTGCGCCACCAGCGCCGCCAGGCGCGCGTCGTCGACGCGTTCGACCAGGGCGTNCACCTGGCATTCGGGATTGATGGCATTCAGGGTGGNGCGCGCCGATTCGGCCTTGGGCTGGCCGACACGCTCGGTGGTNTGGGCGATCTGGCGCTGCAGGTTGGTCAGGTCGACGCTGTCATGGTCGACGATGGTCAGCTGGCCGATGCCGGCCGAGGCAAGGTAAAGCGATGCCGGTGAACCNAGNCCNCCCGCGCCGATCACCAGCGCCCTGCCCTGCAACATCGCCTGCTGTCCCTCGATGCCGATTTCATCGAGCAGGATGTGGCGCGAATATCGCAGCAGCTGCTGGTCGTTCATTTACTTCGCTGCCAGCTCAGGCTTGGCCGTCTTGACCGGCAAGCCCTTGAAATGGCGCAGCGCCTGTTCCAGCTGGAAGTCGTCCTTGCCGCCGAACTCGAAAGGCTTCTGCTTTTTCGCGGCGGCCAGCAGNCGCTGCTCTTCTTCCAGTTCGTCGCGGCGGATCCGGCCTTCCTTGTCTTCTTCGCCGTCGCCGTTGGCCAGGTGCTTCTGCAGGTCGGCCTCGCGCAGGCGCAGGCTGTTGATGGCGTCGCCCTCCGCTGTTTCATCCACCAGCACGTCCGGCACGATGCCCTTGGCCTGGATGCCGCGGCCGTTCGGCGTGAAGTAGCGCGCGGTGGTCAGCTTGACGGCCGAATCGGCGGTGATCTGGCGCAGCGTCTGCACCGAGCCCTTGCCGAAGGTCTGGCTGCCCATCAC
>JGI25160J50197_1001326_pt1 | contig 12494 bp, 7 predicted proteins | sample AraplaMF_Cvi_mMS_FD_50197 | JGI IMG/M metagenome (IMG submission 50197)
TTGGTCAGGCGCCATTCCAGCCAGACCGCGAGGAAGGCCTCGTTGACCTTGCGCTCGATGGTGCGCTCGTTGCTCAGGAACAGGTTCTTGGCGAGCTGCTGGGTGATCGAGGAGCCGCCCTGGCGGACGCCGCCGGCTTGCGCGTTGGTAACGAGCGCGCGCGCGGTGCCGGCGATGTCGATGCCGAAATGCTCGTAGAAGCGGCGGTCTTCGGTGGCGAGCGTCGCCTTGATCAGCACGTCCGGAAAATCTTCCAGCGGGATCGAATCGTTGTGCTTGATGCCGCGGCTGCCGATGGGGTTGCCGTAGCGGTCGAGGAAGGTCACCGCGAGGTCGGACTTCTTCAGCCAGTCCTCGTCCGCGGTCTCGCGGAAGGCGGGGATGGCGAGCGTGAGCATCACGACCAGGCCGCCGAGCCCGAGCGTCGCGGCCTCCGACAGCGGCTCGATGAACACCCAGCGCTTCCACCGCCCGACATAGAACCGGTCCATGAAGGTCGAGTAGCGCTCGTAGAGCTCGCGGATGCCCTTGGCCGAGGAGAACAGCGAGGAGTCGATGCGCGCATCGAGGTCCAGGAAGAAATTCCGGACCTTCTGCTTCCAATGCGGTGGTATGATCTGGCGCACCTAGAACCCTTGAGGCTCGCTTCGAAAGCGTTCAAGCACCCGGCCGGGGGCGGCATCGAGACGTCTTGGGGGAATGTTGCGGCAAACCCAAGGCGCCCGGCCAGCATCCGAGGGACTTGCTGTTCCTTCTAGCCGAGCGGGGCTCATAAACCAATGGTCACGCTGGCGATTTTGAACAACAGGCTGAATTGACCCCGGGTCATTACGGGCCTCGAAGGCGCCTTGCTTGCACCACCCCGGCCGCACGCCCTAGATGGCTTCAGCCGTAGCTCTTTCGAATTTGTGTTGAGGCGCATGACCGCAGTTCCCAAACGACCTTCAGGCCAGGAAGGATTCTTCTGGAAAACCAAGACGTTGGAAGAGATGTCGGCGGCCGAATGGGAAAGCCTGTGCGACGGCTGCGGGCGCTGCTGCCTGAACAAGCTCGAGGACGAGGACACCGGGCAGATCTATTTCACCCANGTCGGCTGCAAGCTGCTCGACGGCGCCAGCTGCGCCTGCAAGGACTATCCGAATCGCTCCGACAAGGTTCCGGATTGCGTGCGCCTGACCCCGGCCAATGTCCGCACCCTGAACTGGTTGCCGCCGAGCTGCGGCTACAAGCTCGTCGCCGAGGGGCGCGATCTCTATTGGTGGCATCCGCTGGTCTCCGGCGATCCCGACACCGTGCATGACGCCGGCGTCTCCGTGCGCGGCCGGGTCGAAGGCAGCGAGGAGGAGATCCCGGACGAGGAGCTTGAGGACCACATCGTGCAATGGCCGGCCTTGCTGCCGAANCGGGCCCGCCTGAAGCGACGCCCGAAGGACTGAGCCGCCGGGACTGGATCACGTCTTCGGGATGACCCGGGGGCGGGATGCACCCATGCGCCGCGATGCCTGCCTAGGGCAAACTTTGCTGTCTACATTGGGCTGCATAGAACGAATCCCTTGCGGCGTTGCGCCGCCACACGGCATCCGAGCGAAATGAACAAGTTCGACCGGCGGAGCAGTTCTGCCGACACGCAGACTTTGCCCGACGATATCGCCGAGGAGCTGTCCCGGCTTCCGGGCGAAGTCATCAGCGTCGATGATGCGCCCTCCATCGCGCCGCCGGTGCNGCTGTCGCAGGACGAGGTCCGCACCATCGTCATCAGCCTGATGCTGACGATGTTCCTGGCNGCCCTCGACCAGACCATCGTGGCGACNGCGCTGCCGACCATCGGACGTCAGTTCCAGGACGTCTCCAATCTCTCCTGGGTCATCACCGCCTATCTGCTCGCCTCGACNGCGGTGGCGCCGGTGTTCGGCACNCTCAGCGACATCTATGGNCGCCGCGCCATGATCATCATCTCGCTCAGCCTGTTCGTGGCGGGCTCGGTGCTGTGCGCGATCGCGCCGAGCATGCCGATGCTGATCCTGGCGCGNGGCCTTCAGGGGCTCGGCGGCGGCGGCATCATGCCTGTGGTGCAGACCGTGATCTCCGACGTCGTCTCCCCGCGCGAGCGCGGCCAGTATCAGGCCTATTTCTCCAGCGTGTGGATGGTCGGCGGCATCCTCGGTCCGGTCATCGGCGGCGTGTTCGCCGAGCATCTGCACTGGTCGATGATCTTCTGGATCAATCTGCCGCTGACGGCCGCGGCACTGGCGCTGCTGCTGCCCAAGATGAAGAAGATTCCGGTGTTCCACCGCAAGCGCAAGGTCGACTGGCTGGGCGGCGTGCTGCTGATGGCGTCCGCCGTCGTCTTCATGCTGGTGCTGACCTGGGGCGGCACGCGCTATCCCTGGCTGTCGCCGACCGTGCTGGCGATGGTGGGCGGCGCCGTCGCGCTCGCGGTCAGCTTCGTCTGGCACGCGCGTCGCGCGGACGAGCCCTTCCTGCCGCTGCCGTTGCTCGGCGGAAGCGTCGTGCCGTTCGGCCTGATGGCCGGCGGTTGTGCGCTCGGTGCGATCACGGGGCTCACGGTCCAGCTCCCGCTCTACTACGAATCCGTCTATCACCTCAGCGCGAGCGAGGCGGGTCTTGCGCTGATTCCGCTGGCGGCCGTTTCGACCTGCGGTGCGGCCATCGCCGGCCGCACGATGGCGCGGGCCAAGCACTACAAGCGCGTCGCCATCGTCGGCACGTCCTGGGCTGCGCTGTGCGGCCTCGGCCTGACGCTGGCGACGCTGCCGCTATGGGGCTTGCTGACGCTGATGGCGGCATTTGCGCTCGGGCTCGGCACGACCTTCCCGGTCTGCGTGGTCTCGGTGCAGAATTCGGTCGCGCGTCCGCAGGTCGGCACCATCACCGGCGCCTTGAATTTCTTCCGCTCGCTGATGTCGTCGTTCACGGTTGCAGCGTTCGCAGCGATCCTGCTGATCGCGCTCGGTGCCGACATTCCCCTCGGCGAGCATCACGCTGCAGGCAGCGTCGCGATTCCCGCCGACGACATGCGGCACGCGTTCCGCTACGTCTTCGGCGCCGCTACCGCGCTGATGACCGCTGCGGCGCTCTGCCTGATCGCGATGGAGGAGAGGCCGCTGGCCGGCCCCGCGACGAAGCCAACCGTCGAGATGGCGGAGTAGCGCTCAGCCCGCGCCGTTCGGGAAGCTGCTCTTCCGCGGCAGAACGATGGTGAATTCGGTGAACTCGCCCGGCACCGTCGCGACGTCGATCGTACCGCCATGCTGCTTCACCACGATGTCGTGACTCATCGACAGGCCGAGGCCGGTGCCTTCACCGGCCGGCTTGGTGGTGAAGAACGGATTGAACATCTTCTCCTTGACCTCGTCCGGGATGCCCGTGCCGTTGTCGCGGATGCGGATCTCGACGTGGTCGCCGCGGTCGCGGGTCGCGGCGGTCACGACCGGCTCGTACCCGGCCGCCGCGGTCTCCGCCTTGCGGCTGGCGACCGCGTGGAAGCCGTTCGAAATCAGGTTCAGCAACACCCGCGTGATCTCCTGCGGAAACAATTCGGCCGAGCCTGCGGACGGATCGAGCTCGCGTTTCAGCGTCACATCGAACTGCGGCTTCTCGGCGCGCGCGCCGTGATAGGCGAGGTTGAGGCCTTCTTCCACCAGCGCGTTGACGTCGCTCNACCGATGCTCGCCGCCGCCCTCGCGCGAATGCAGCAGCATGTTCTTGACGATGGAATCGGCGCGCTGTCCGTGCTGCACGATCTTGCCGAGATTGTCCTTGAGCAGCCCCGTGAGCTCGTCGACCTCGCTGCGGATTTCGTCCGCGAGCGTCACGGGCGCGAGCACCTCGTTCAGCTCGTCGGTCAATTCGGCGGAGAGCGAGGCAAAATTGTTGACGAAGTTGAGCGGGTTCTTGATCTCATGCGCGATGCCGGCGGTGAGCTGGCCGAGCGATGCCAGCTTCTCGGTCTGGACCAGCCGGTCCTGCGCCGCGCGCAGATCGTCGAGCGATTTCGCAAGCTCCCGCGTGCGGTCCTGCACCTCGTTGAACAGCCGCGTGTTCTCGATTGCGATCACGGCCTGGTCGGCAAAGGTCTTGAGTAGGTTGATGGCCTTGTCCGGGAAATGGCCGGCTTGGGGCCGCGTCACGGCGATGGTGCCGATCGCGATGCCGTCGCGCAGCATCGGCACCGCGAGGATGCTGCGATAGCCACGCGTCCGCGCCAGCTCCTTCATGGCCTCGGTGAGATCGGGCTCGTTCTGCATGTCGCTGCGGAAGGCATAGTCTCCGCTTGTGGCCACCCGGCTGTGGATGCCCGACGACGACAGCGCTGCGGGGAACGAGCCGAGCAGATCGGCATTGCCGGCTTCATTGTCGGTCGTGAAGGCGGCCAGATGCAGCATGCCGTCGATGACGCGGGTGACGGTCGACGAATGTCCGCCGATCAGCGCCTTGGCGCTGTCGGAGATGGCCTGGAACACCGGCGTGACGTCGGCAGGCGACGCCGCGATCACCTTCAGGATGTCGGCCGTCGCGGTCTGACGTTCCAGCGCCTCCTGTGTCGCATTGAACAGGCTGACATTCTTGATCGCGATCACCGCCTGGTCGGCGAAGGTCTGCAGCAGGCGCACATGATGCTCGGCAAAAGCGCCGGTCGCCCGGCGCGTGACGATGATGATGCCGATCGCCTCGTCCCCGCTCATCAGCGGCGCGAACAGCATGCTGCGATAGCCGCGAGCGCGCGCGATATCGCGCGCCGCCGGCTCCATTTCGGTATCGGGCAGTTGAGCTGCCGCGCCGTTGGCCACGAGCGAGTAGGGCGGGAACTGCGCGAACGGCACTGGAAACGAGACCTGCAGCATGCGATCGCCGGCGGGATCGGTCGGCGTGAACGCGGCGAGGTGCGCAGCGCCATCGACATAGCGCAGCACCGCCGTGGAGAAGCCGCCGATCAGCCGGTTGGCGTTGGCGGCGATGGCGTCGAACACCGGCTGCACGTCGGACGGCGAGGCTGCCATCACCTTCAGGATGTCGGCGGTTGCGGTCTGGCGCTCCAGCGTCTCTTTCGTCTCGTTGAACAGCCGCGCATTCTCGATCGCGATCACGGCCTGGTCGGCAAAGGTCTGCAGCAGCTGCACGAGGTCGGGCGCGAACGCGCCTGTTACGGCGCGCGTGACGCTGATCATGCCGACCGGCGTTCCCCGGTTCATCAGCGGCATGAAAAGCACGCTGCGGAAGCCGCGCAGCCGTGCCAGATCGCGGTTCAGCTGCGGCACGTCATCGGCTTCGCTGTCGGGAAACTGGATCGTCTCGCCGCCACGCACCAGCGCGAAGGTCGGAAACTCCGCGATCTTGCGCGGGAACGACGCCTCCAGTCCTTCGTCGGCCTCCGGGCTGGTCGGCGTGTAGGCCACGAGGTGCAGCTCGTCGCCGATGAACTGCAGCACGGTGGCGGAGAAGCCGTCGAGCAGGCGCCTGGAACTCGACGCGATCGCGGCGAATACCGGCCGCGCATCGGAGGGCGAGGCTGCGATGGTGCGCAGGATCTCGGCGCTGGCGCTTTGGCGATCCCGCGCAGTCGCGAGCGCACTGCGCAGCCGCGCATTCTCGGCTGCGAGCTCTTCGGCGACGTCGTGGGAAGGGTCGGTCATGTGCAATCCGGCTTGATGCCGCGACAGGCGCGGCACCGGGGCGGATTATCACATTCCCTGCGGCCGGAGCCAGCGTCCGGCTTGCCTCACGTGCCCGGCCGTGACACCTCGGTTTCCTTGCTGGTGATGAATTCCAGCAGCACCGGCACACCTTCTTTCGTCTTCTGGATGCCGCGCTTGATCGCGGGGATGATGTCCTCGGGCTTCGTCACACGCTCGCCGTAACCGCCGAAGGCGCGCGCCATCGCGGCGTAGTCGCCGGAGATGTCGGTCGAGCGATATTTTTCGGTCGAAACAGGCATCACCTTCAATTCGATCGCCATCGAGAAATTGTTCAAGAGGATCGACATGATCGGGATGCGCTCGCGCACTGCGGTCTCGAAATCCATGCCGGTGAAACCGATCGCCGCATCGCCCCAGACGTTGATGCAGAGCTTGTCGGGCTTTGCCAGCTTCGAGCCCATCGCAAGGCCGAGACCGTAGCCGAGTTGCGTGGTCTTGCCCCAGCCGAGATAGGTGAGGGGCTTTGTCGATTTCCAGAACGGCGAGAGCTGGTCGCGCGGGCTGCCGGCGTCGTGCGTGATGATGGTGTTGTCGATGTCGACGGTGTGCTGCAGGTCCCACAGCACGCGATAGGGACTGAGCGGCGCGTCGTTGCTGGTGAGCTTCGGCATCCATTTCGCCAGCCATTCCTTGTGCGAGGCCGCGATCTCGGCCGCGACCGCAGAGGCATCGCGGTCCGCGGTGACGGTCTTGCCGATCTCCTCCAGCAGCGCGTCGAGCACGAGGCCGGCGTCGCCGACCAGGCCGATTTTCGCCTCGACATCCTTGTTGAGATGGTTGGGGTCGAGCGTGGAATGGATGATGGTCTTGCCCTTCGGCATCGCGATGCCGAAATTGGTCTCGGTGAAGGAGCAGCCGATGCCGAAGACGACGTCGGCCTCGGCGAGAAACTTCGGCACCGCCCGCGGCACCGCNAGGCCGCCGGAGCCGAGCGAAAGCGGATGCGTTTCCGGGAACGCGGATTTTCCGCCGAGGCTGGTGGTGACCGGGATCGCCAACAGCTCCGCGAGCCGNTTCAGTTGCGGCCAGGCCTGCGCGTAATGCACGCCCTGGCCGGCATAGATCACCGCACGCCTGGCGTTGACGAGCAGGTGGGCNGCCTCCTTCACATGGACNGGGTCGGCGCCATAGCGCGTGCGCAGCACCGGCGTGTAGTCGAGCGGCTCCGGCACCTCCTCGTTCCACATGTCCGAGGGAATTTCGACGATCACGGGCCCGCCGCGGCCGTTCTTCAGTTNNGTAANCGCGCGGCGAAAGATGTTGGCGACCTCGNCCGCCAGGATGATAGGCTCGGAGGATTTCGAAAACGGCTTCATCGCTTCGCTGGAATTGAAGTTCGGCTCGATATGCGCAAGCCGGCGCTGATAGCCCATCGGCAGCACCAGCACCGGCACCGATTCGCCATAGCACTGCGCGACGCCGCCCATCGCGTTCTCCGCGCCGGGTCCATGCTGCATGCAGAACGCGCCGATCGAGCGCCCCGACGTCACCCGCGAGATCGCATCCGCCATGTGGATGCCGACGCGCTCCTGCCGCACCATCACCGGTCGGATATCGGCCTTGGCAGCGTGCTCGATCAGATGGTTGACGGGATAGCCGCAGAGGATCTCGATCCCCTCGCGTCGCATGATTTCCGCAATGGCGGTGCCGAGCTTCATGGCGTCTCTCTCCCTGGCGAGGCCTGACCGGTTGATCCGGCCGCTTGCCAAGAGAGGATCAGGAAATTCGCGAAGCGTAAAGCTGGCCGCGGCGAGCGCTGTGGTAGGCCAGCCATGCATCGCCCGGGTGCGGCAACACGCGACAGCAGCGGTCAGGAACCAGCTTGAAGTTCGGCCAAAAGGCGCGAGGCCGCAATGCGGTCCTGGGTTTCAAATCCCTCGGTGAAGTCGCCATGCATCGGGGCGAGCAGGCGCGCGGCTTTTGGCCGGCGGCCCGTCGCCATCCAGTGCGCGGCCAGGTCGACGACGATCCGCAGTTCGAAGGTTTTGGCCCCGATGCTGCGCGCCTCCGCAAGCGCCTGCTGCAGCCGCTTTTCGGCGCGCAATGGCTCGCCTGCATGGAACAGGACGGATGCATCGACGCGCATCAGCTCCGAACGGCACCAGCGTTCGCCCTGCCGCTCCTGGTAATCGAGCGCTTCGGCGATGGTGCGCTGCGCTTCCTCGATCCGGCCTTGCCTGAGGAGCGCGCGGGCGAGCACCGCGAGATAGCTGCCGATCCGCATCAGGAAGCGGCACTCGATCAGTTCGTCGATTGCGGCGCGGATATCGTCCACCGCGCNCGGATCGCCCCTGAGATCGCGAAGGCAGGCCGANAAATAGCGCTCCGCNGGAACCCAGCGNGAGATGCGCTCCCGTTCGAGATTTTCNCGCAGCCGTTCCGCGTAGCTTTCGAGCGCGTCCAGATTGCCGGTTTCGAGGGCGATGGGGAGTGCGGCAAGTCCGAGCGCATTCGACTGGGAGACCCATTGACCGCTGCGATCCGCCGCATCGACGGCATCGCGGGCCAGCCTGGCGGCAGTGTCGGGTTGTCCCTGCATCCATGCAACGAAGGGCAGGTTGAACCGGACGGTGATGAACCGGTAGACCTCGTTGGCATCCTTGCGAGACCTGCCCTCGGCCAGCGAATGGGTTGCCGCGAGACGATCGAGAACCGCACGGCTCGTGCTCAATTCACCCGCAAACGCTTGCGCCCAGGCCAGCGCCCGATCGGCTTCCGACGTCGATGTCAGGTTGGGGTCGCGGTCCGCGAGCCCGGTCGCTTCCTCGAGGTAGAGGATGGCCCGCGGGATATGACCGATCTGCAGCAGGTAGAAGGCGAAGCCGACCAGTGCGCGTTGCTGATAGTCGTTGTCCTGGGCGCGCCTTGCAAAAGCGATCGCATCGAGCCACGCAATCTCGTTTTCGTTGGAGAGTTTGCGAGCGTAGAAAAGGCTCCATCCGAGCGCGCAGGCGAGCTTCGCCCGCAGCAGATCGTCGCATTCGATGGTTTTGGCCAGCGCGAGTGCCGAGGCCAGCCGCGCCTGTGCCTCCGACAGGATGGCTGTCTCCGACCACAGGGTGATCCCCGCAACCGTCAGCCTGATGCCGAGCAAGGGATCGCCGTCCTCGCCAAAGGCCCACGACAATGCGGCCCTGAGATCGCCGATGCGCCAGAGGTAGCGCTGGGTCCAGTCGGCCGGCTCACGCCAGCTCCACTCCTCCTCGGACTGCTCGAACAGGGCAAGAATGCGCTGCGCATGGCGGTTGAGGGCTTGCGCGCAGGTGGGATCGGCGCGGCGCCGGTCGGTCGCATAACGCCGCGTGCTGTCCAGCAGGCGGTAACGCAGGCCGCGCCCGCTCGCCTGCGCGCTCAAAAGGGACTTTGCGACGAGATTGCCGAGCCCGGTGACGACGTCGATCAGATCGAGCCCGGCCGCTCCGGCCACGAAAATCGCGTCCTCGGCTTCGAACGCGTCGCTGAACACGGAGAGCAGCGCGAACAGCCTGGCTTCCTTGAAAGGCAGCAGCCTGAAGCTCCAGTCGATCGTGGCCATCAAGGTCTCATGGCGCGGCGAGGCGCCTGCGGCCCTTGGTGCGCGAAAACTCAGGTTCTGATCGAGCGCATCCAGCAGTTCGCGCGGGCTGAACGTTCGGATCTGGGCGGCCGCCAGTTCGATCGCCAGCGGGAGGCCGTCCAGTGCATGGCATATCGNNGCGANGGCNGCGTAGTCGTCATCGACGACGAACTCGTAGTCCGACCATTCGGCCGCGCGGCGAACGAACAATTGAACTGCCGGGAATTCGACCGCCTGCTCCGTCGTCGGCGCCTGGCCCGGGCCTGGCGCGGGGAGCGATCCGAGCCGCACGACGTGCTCGGTCGCGTTGCCCAGCGGTTCACGGCTGGTCGCGAGCAGCTTCGAGGGCGAGGTGTCCGCCAGGAATTTCCCGGCAAAGATGGTTGCGGCCGGCAGCACGTGCTCGCAATTATCCAGAATGAGAAGCATCTCGCGCAGCCTGAGATAGTCGAGCACCGCGGTCAGGCCGTTGTCCGGATTGCCTCTGATGCCCAGCGCCGTGACCATCGCCGCGCCGAACAGGGTCGGGTCCGAGATCGTGGCGAGATCGACGAAGCAGACGCCGTCGCGATATCGCGACGCGACGGCCTGCGCCGCCGCAACGGCAACGGTCGTCTTGCCGATCCCTCCCGCGCCGGTCAGGGTCAGGTGCCTGAGGTCGACCAGCAGCCTGGTGATATCGGCGATCTCGACCTCGCGCCCGACGATGCCGCGCCGNGACGGCGGCGGCGANGAGGGGATCGGTTCCGCCTGCTCCTCCTCGATGTCACCGATGCTNGTCTGCACGTCGGCTACGAACCTGTAGCCCCGGCGCGCCACCGTCGCGATGTAGGCAGGCTCGGTCCGGGTATCGCCCAGCGAACGCCGCAAGCTCCACATGTTGACCTTGAGATTGCTGTCGTGGAGGAACGTGCCCGGCCAGGCCGCTTCCATCAGTTCGTCCTTGCTGACCAACTCGCCGCGACGCTGTATCAGCAGGTGCAACAGCTCGAATGCGCGTCCGCCGAGTTTCACCGCGCGCCCATCGAGGAGAAGTAATTGGCGACGGGGAACCAGTTGGAACGGGCCGAAGGAGAAGGTGAGCTCCTGTCGGCGCGTGCCCCGTTGCCGTGTCTCCGTGGCAGTCCGCATTGCTCATTGCCAATCGATCGAACAGATCGGCTTGCAATTATCATGCGCTGCAAACTTGTTGAAGTGAGAGGTTCTGAATTCGCACGATTGCTCCGCGCAGCTGCCTCCTCGGCTGCTGCGACAAAACCACTCGCGCGTCCGCCTTCTCGACCGTATCAGGCTATTTTGGCTTGCCGAGAACCGCCATGCGCATGACTTCGACGCCGCCGTCGGCAAGTTCCGGCAGCTTGGCGAACCAGTCCTTCACATAGGGCGTCGCATTGTGCGCGTCGAAATCGGCCTGGCTGGCGAAAACCTCGTAAAAGATGAAGTGGCCNGGCTTGGCGCGGTCTTCCGACAGGAAATAGACCAGGTTCTTGGGATCGCCGCGCACCAGCTCGATCAGCGGCAGTGTGGCGGCGCGCAGCATGTCTTCCTTCCCGGGCTTGGCGCGAATCTGCGCCACGACGGAATAGGCGCCTTCCGGAATCTCCTGATAGCGCACGCGCGGCGCTTCCTGGGCGATGATGGGTGCGGCGGGCAGAGTCAACGCGACGGCGAAGAGCACGGCGACACGCGCATTGCGGGCGAGAGCTTGCATGACAAGATCCTTCATGTGTCTGTTCAGCGCACGATGCTTTGCTGGCGCTTGGCCAGTGCGTCCGCGAAGCGCCTCTTGACCGGGTCAAGCGCCTTGACGAATTCGAGCTGCTCGCCCTCCGGCCCCTTGCAATAGATCAGCTCCCAGCCATTGGAAGGCTCCGCAGTCACCTTGTTGGTGTTGGTGTCGCGGGGAGCGGCCTTGCGGTCCGCCTCCGTCATGACGCGGACGGTGCGGTTGGCCCGCACCTGGGTCATGCCGCGGCGCGCCGATTCGGCTTCGAGGTCGGCGATGAACTTGTTGAAGTCGACGTCGTCGCGCACGTAGAAGCAGATGTGCATCATGCGCGGAAACGCCGGGCTCATGTGCTCCACCGGTTCGGCGAAACTCTTGGCGCTGCCCATGGGCTGGTCGGCCTCGCGATACTGCAGCAGTTCGAGCACCATGTTGTCGAACTGGATGAAACGGACGTCGAGCCGCTGGGCTCCGCTGCGCAGGTCGGGCACGCCGATGGTTCGCGGATTGACCCCGCGGGCGTTCGCCTCGATCTCCTGGTCGGCCAGCAGCGTGTTCTGCACGCCGTCACCCTGGAAATCGCCATGGCGGAACACCTCGCTGCCGCCGAGCACCTCGGTGTAGAACTGATAGGCCCGCTCCATGTTCTGGACAGTCAGTCCGAAATGCTGCACGCCCTGGAGTCGTGCGCCGAGCGGCGCCTCGTTGCGTTCGGCCGACGACATGCTGTCGCCCTTCTGTGCCGCGGCCATTGCGTCGGTTGCGGTACCGGCGAGGCCCATGACGACGGCGGCGCCGGTCGTCTGCAACAGGGCGCGGCGGCCCATGCGCGTGGTGTTGTCTGCCTGGTCTGTCATGTCGCTCTCCTTGCTTGTATGGCGTGCTGTCGGCGCTCGAGCGCCACGCTCTCGTCGGCTGCGGACGTGTCTGCGCTTCTGATCCCGTTCACTAGCGCAAACGCGCATTGCGCGATTTCCGATTCCTGCGCGATGACGCACGCATCTTGCTTTGAATGGCCCGGGTTTTCGAAATCGCACGCATTCGGCGAAGTCCTTGCTTTGTCGCTGTTTTACCTCTTTTAACCGCGCGCCCTCTGGACTTCGGGAACGCCGCTTGTGAGACATTCGTTTCACGGTGGCGCTGCAATGCCGCGGCTCACCACCGAATGGGAATGGTCGCTCGCTCGCGACAAGGGGGCCGGAAATTGCCGCAAGCAAAGCGGAGGTCGTGATGGCGCTCGTGACGCATGGCGATGAGAAATACCGGACCAGCGAGAAGCTCGCGGAGGCCCGCGANTGGCCGGGGCTCAGCATCGAGCATCGCAAGTTCGAAGCGGGCCGCCAGGCNACGCCCGTTGCCGTCTGCAACGAGGTCGTCATGGTGTTGTCGGGCGGCGGGATGGTGTGCCGCGAAGGCAATGGCGAAGTTCAGAAGAGTCTCGCGCGGCCCGGCATGAGTTACCTCGTGCCGGTTGGCACGCAGGAAAGCAGTCTTG
>JGI25160J50197_1001330_pt1 | contig 12467 bp, 9 predicted proteins | sample AraplaMF_Cvi_mMS_FD_50197 | JGI IMG/M metagenome (IMG submission 50197)
CGTCCACCTGCACCGGCACCATCGGCGCTTCGCCCTGCAGCGCGCGCAGTTCCTTCAGCAGCGCCTGGATGTCGTGCGCCTGGCTGGCGCCGCCGCCCTGCCCTGCCGATGCCGCCTCGACGCTGGCACGCGCCTCGCCGATCTGCGCCGCCAGCGCTTTTTCCTGCTCCCAGCGCGCTTGCAGCGCCGCCAGTTCGTCCTGTGCTGCGCTACGGCTGTCGGCCAGTTCCTGCAGGCGCTCTTCGTGCGCTCCGCCGCCGGCCAGTTCGCGCTCCAGCGCGCCCGTTTCCGCTGCCATGCGCTCCAGGCGACGCTGCAGCGATTCGATCAGTGCCGGGGTAGCACTCTGGCCCAGCGCCACCTTGGCACAGGCGGTATCGAGCACGCTGATCGCCTTGTCCGGCAGCTGGCGGCCCATGATGTAGCGATGCGACAGGCGCACTGCCTCGGTAATCGCTTCGTCGAAGATGCGCACATTGAAATGCTGCTCCATCAGCGGAGCCATGCCGCGCAACATGGCGCAGGCCAGTTCCTCGCTTGGTTCTTCGACCTTGATCACCTGGAAGCGACGTGCCAGGGCGGCATCCTTCTCGAAATACTTCTTGTACTCGCCCCAGGTGGTGGCGGCAATGGTGCGCAGCTCGCCGCGCGCCAGCGCCGGCTTGAGCAGGTTGGCCGCATCGTTCTGGCCGGCTTGGCCGCCGGCGCCGATCATGGTGTGCGCCTCGTCGATGAACAGGATGATCGGGGTCGGGCTCTTGCGCACTTCGTCGATCACATTCTTCAGGCGGTTTTCGAACTCGCCCTTGACACTTGCGCCGGCCTGCAGCAGGCCCATGTCCAGGGTGTGGATCGCCACGCCTTTCAGCACGTCCGGCACGTCGCCCTGGGCGATACGCAGGGCCAGGCCCTCCACTACCGCAGTCTTGCCGACGCCGGCCTCGCCGGTCAGGATCGGGTTGTTCTGGCGGCGGCGCATCAGGATGTCGATGGCCTGGCGGATTTCCGCGTCGCGGCCGATCACAGGGTCCACCTTGCCGGCACGTGCGCGCTCGGTCAGGTTGGTGGTGAACTGGTCCAGCGCAGGCGTTTTGCCGGCTGGCTGCTGCATTTCGCCGACCGGGTCGCCGCCCAGGGCGCCGTCGCCGCCGGTGCCGGCAGCGCGCGTAGCCGCCGCAGCCTCGGCCTCTTCCGAATTGGCGGTCAGCTTGTCCAGATGGTGCTTGATGTCGTCCGCTTCAAAGCGGTGGAACAGGGCCGAGCTGCGGTAAGCAAGCTGCGACAGTTCCGGATCGGTCAGCATGGCCTGCAGCAGGTGGCCGCTGCGGATAAACACTTGCTGGCCGGCCTGCAGGTCGAGCGAGGCGATCAGCCAGGCGTGCTCGAACAGCTTCGGCAGGCGCGCCGAAAACACGGGGGTGCGCGCGTTGCCGCTGCGGAAGCGCGAAATCTCGGCTTGCAGGTCGGACTGCAGGCGGCTGGTATCGACTTCAAAATGGCGCGCCAGCGCCACCATGTCGCTGCGCGGGTTCTCCAGCAAGGCAAGNAGCAGGTGTTCCTGGTCCACTTCATACTGGCCAAGGCCAACGCAAATGCTGGCCGCACGGGTGGCCGCATTGCGGCAGGTGTCATTCAGTTTCCCGATCAGGGTCTTCAGGTTGATGCTCATCGAGCGGTCCTCACATTGTTAAACCATGGATGAAGTAGCGGACATCGGTGCGGTCTTCGCTTGCACCTTCGTCCGGTATAAAACTGTCCCAGCCCAGCCGCGCTCCGGCGCCGAGCGATGCCCCGGAAACGTCCTCGGCGCGCAGCACCAGGCAGATCTCGTATTCCAGCGTCACGCCGGTAAACATCGACAGCAGCTTTTCCAGCGCAAGCGCGGCGGTGCCGCCGGGAAGGAAAGCGTCGAAATCGGCGCGCCGCAGCGGGCCGATGGTCAGNCGCATGCGCANGTCGCGCTGCCAGACGCGCGAGCCGATCATGGCGGTGGCGCCCAATTGCGCCTGCTCGCCGCCAAGNACGGTCTGCTGCAGCGCAGGCACCACGCACCAGCAGCCGACGAACTGCGTGGCCGTAATGTCGACGCGGAAGTACTCGCCCAGCACGCGCGCCATGGTCGAGGCGGAGGCCGGCCGCTGGCGCAGCGCCGTGGCGAAATACGCCAGCGACTCGTCGCGTACGGCGCCAGTGGCCACGGCCTGGCGGCCCGACAGCCTTTGCGTCAGGCCCTTGCTGCCCAGCCCACCCAGCGCCAGCAGCAGCGGCAGGAAACGGTCCTGGCCGTCGACCTGGTACTTGAGCTCCAGCCGGTACTTGCGCCACGCCTCGTAGAACAGCGACAGCGAACGGGTGGAAAACGCGTCGAGGAAGGCACGCGGGCCTTCGTCCTTGCCGTACAGCTGGTGCGCCGCTATCGTTTCGGTGTAATGCGCCGGCAAGGCGCCCGAGCTGCCCAGGAAGCCCATGAAATTGGGCGTCATGCGCAGGTAGCGCAGCTGCTTGTTCTGCAAGGCCTCGGTCAGCGCTGGCGCGGTGGGCAGGATCTCGCGCGGTTCGGGATGCAGGGTTTCGAGCTGGCTGGCAGGAAAACGCAGCGTCACCGAATTCTGGAAGCGCATGAAATTGGCGATCGCGCCTTCCTGCGCCACGCCATTNCGGCGCAGCCATAGCTCGACCATCCGCACCGCCTGGAAGAACTGNAAGCGGAACGGCTCGGCGAACAGGCGCTCGATTACAGCAGGCTCAAATCGCCGCTTCGCGGTGTGCATCGCAGCAGCTCCTCCCCAGTCCTGTCGGCCACGACGACCAGTTGCGTAAAGCTGTTGGCATGTACGTACAGCCCCAGGAAGCGTTCAATCACCTGGGCGAAGGCATGGATGCCGCTGCCGACGAAAGCCTCTTCGTCGATCGTCAGCCGCACTTCCATGCCGCGCACCACGCAGGCGAAGGGATTCCCCGCCAGCCAGGCGTTGGCAGGCTTGTATTCGACCGATTCCAGGCCGCGAATCTGGCGCTGGGTGGAGGCCGAACGCGGCAAATCGTAAAGCCCCAGCATTTCCTGGAAGGCTTCCAGCCCGCCGCCCGACAGCGACAGGTGATTCAGCGACAGGTGCGACACCAGGCGCCAGTGCGCGCCATGTCCACGCTCAAAGCGCTGGGAAGGCGTAGGCTTGCGCAGGAAGCTGATGCTGCGCACGCTGGAACCGCCCTCCAGGAACAGGTCGCCGCCGCGCAGGCCATAGGCCAGCGATGCCGGCAGGTCGCGGTTGGTNCAGGTCAGTTGCAGGCTCAGNGTGTCGGTTTCCACCTCCGCCGGATCGAAATCGATGTCGACAACGGTGATNTCGGTTTCATAGCCGGGACTCTTGTGCGCCATCTGTTCGTCGCGCCGCATGACCCAGTAGTGGCCNTGCTTTTCCGGCGTTTCGCCGTGGCGCAGCGAGTAAAACGGCCGGAATTCCACAATCGATTCGCCCTGCGGCGTCTGGCGCACCATGCGCACCGCATCGATCGAATACACCTCGTAAGCGTAGGCGCGGCGCGCATCGGCCAGCACCGGGTAGCTGGCAGCCGTATGCGAAATGCGAATCGGCTCGCCGCGCTGGCGGAACAGGTTTACCACCGGGGTGCAGCCCAGCAGCAGGTTGTTGGTCGACAGCGTCGACAGCATGCGCGCCACATGCGAATCCGGGCGCAGGCCGCTCATCGCGATGTGCAGCGTCAGGCGCTTGGTGCCGACCGGCAGCAGCGCGCACAGGGCCGCCAGGTCGATGTCGAAGAAATTGAACTTCTCGGGGAAGCAGAAATATTCGGTCAACAGGCGGTACGCCTGGTGCGAACGGGCCGAAAAGTCGATCAGCGCATCCTCTTCCTCAAAGCCGGCGGCGGCAACCGGGATGCGCGCCAGCGGCAGCCAGCGGCCATTGCCGTCGCACTCTACCCAGGCCTTGGCACTGCGCATGAACAGCGCATCGCGCATCGCGGCGCAGAAGGAAGGCTCGCCGTCAATGAAGACGCGCAGACTGGCGACGCCCATCGCGGGCAAGCCGATCTGCTCGGACAAGGAGTCAATCGTGATCGCCAGGCCGGCGCCGGCGCCCGGCGGCAGTTGCACCGCTTCAGGCGCCGCCAATGCGGCCGTGAACGAGGCCCGGCTCAGCGCCAACGGCGCCACTGTCACCGGATAGGAAGTACGGAAAGTACACGCGACGCCATTGACGGGCCGCGTGTTGAGCACCGTTCCGCGCGCGATCTCGCTGGCCGCCGTCAACTGGGCGGCGGTAGCGGCGTAATCCATGCGCGCAATCGAGCACGATGGGAACGGGCGCAGGTAGTGCGGATAAAGCACTTCGAACAGTGCTTCGGTAAATTCGGGGTAATCGTCGTCCAGGCGCTTCGACACGCGCGAATTCAGCAGCGCGAAGGACTGGATCATGCGTTCGATATGCGGGTCTTCGCATACCTCGCCGCCAATCAGCAGGCGGCCAGCAATCTTGGGATAACGCTCGGCGAACTCGCGCGCATAGCGCCGCAGGAAACCCAGTTCGCGCTCGTAATACGGCAGTAACTCTTCCAAATCATGCTCCCGGCAGCGCGCGGCGTGCCTTGCTAATCGTGTATTGCAGGCTGGATGGCTGCAGGACCGCGTCGAANTTGACCGGNTCCTGAGCTGCGTGCAGCACCAGCAGCGCCGTAATGGCGAAATTCAGGCGGTCGATGCCGCCCTCTTGCATTTCAAGCGAAGCCCGTACATTGCGCAGGCGCGGTTCATGCCGTGCGATGGCACGTTCCAGCCCCTGGCAAATGGCAGCGCGGTCGTCCGGGCTCGCCAGCGACATGCCGGCGAAATCGTTCAGCCCATAGCTGACGATGGAACGACCGCACTCCGGAAAGCGTTTGAGCAGATGCTCAGGGATGACGGTACGGGTATTCAGCAATGCTTCCAGGTCGCGCGCGACGGAGTCCTTCATCTCGTCGAGCGACATGCGGTAGACGGCCGCACTGCCGGAGCCGTCGCCAGGCTGGAGCAACCGGTCCATCAGCCCCGGTGCAAATCCCCTTACCGTCATTCAGTCCCCGCTTAAGCTACTTTGTTGGTCGACAGGTCCCAGCCGCCGGAGGTGTTGCCGCCGGTGCCGCCGTTGACTTTCTGCTGGGTGTACTTCCACTTCACTTTGGAGTATTTCAGCGAAACGTCTTCGCCCAGGATGTCGCCCTGGCGAACTTCTGGAGCCACGCTGGAGATCAGCACGTTTTCCAGTTCGATTTCGAAGTACTTGACGCGGTCGCCCTGGCCGTCAGCACGCATGAATTCGATTTTCGCTTTTGGCAGGGTTTTGCCCGAAGAGCAATTCTGCAGCAGCAGCGGCGAAGCCAGGTCGGCCAGCTTGTTGATGACGATATCGCGGTGCTCGGTGCGTTCCGCGGTGTGGCCGCCGCCAGTAGATGCGGTGGCCGACTTTGGCTGCAGGACTTCCCACTGGACGGATTTGACTTCGATCCAATCCTTGTGGGAGGTATCGGTGGACTCGCCTTTGATACCGTCGATTTGCAGGTAAACGTCGATTGCCATGGTATTCCTTTCTGTGTTGAAAAATAAAAATTAAGACTTGGTCGATTGCGGCAGCTCCGCGACCAAACGGAGTGAGACGGACAGCTCGTCGAGCTGGAAGTGGGGACGCAGGAAGGACACAGCGCGATACACGCCTGGACGGCCAGGCACTTCAGACACTTGCACGTTAGCTTCACGCAGCGGGAACTGCGCTTTTTGCTCCTGGCTGGCGTTATCGTCCAACAGCACGTACTGGGTCAGCCAGCGGTTCAGGTAATCCTCGACGTTCGAAGCGGCAGCGAAGCTGCCGATCTTGTCGCGCATCATGGCCTTCATGTAGTGGGCGATGCGCGANACGGCGAAGATGTACTGCAGCTGGGCCGACAGCACGGCGTTGGCGTTTGCAGCGTCGGTGTTGTACTTGCGCGCTTTCTGCGCAGACTGCGCGCCGAAGAAGGCCGCGTAGTCGGTATTCTTGCAATGCACCAGCGAGATGAAGCCAAGGTCGCTCAGCTCTTTCTCGCGGCGGTCGGTAATGGCGATTTCGGTCGGGCATTTCAGCGCGACTTCGCCTTCGTCGGTCTTGAAGGTNTGGGTCGGCAGGTCTTCCACCAGGCCGCCGCCTTCCACGCCGCGGATGGCGGCGCACCAGCCGAAGTCCTCGAAGGCGCGGGTCAGGCGCACGCCGAAGGCGTAGGCAGCGTTACACCACAGGTATTTCTGGTGGTCGGTGCCGTCCACGTCTTCCACGTAGTTGAAGCCTTCCACGGTGGCGCCATCGGCCGGGTTGAACGGCAGGCGGCCCAGGAAGCGCGGCAAGGTCAGGCCGACGTAGCGCGAATCCTCGGACTCGCGGAACGACTTCCACTTGGCGTATTCCACGGTGTCGAAGACTTTCGACAGGTCGCGCGGCTTGCCCAGGTCGGCGTAGGTCTCCAGGCCGAACAGTTCAGGCGATGCGGAGCTGATGAAAGGCGCGTGGGCGGCAGCCGCCACGTGCGACATCTGCTCGATGAAGTACATGTCTTCCGGCTGGCGGGTGATCTCGAAGTCGCCCAGCAAGGCGCCGAANGGCGCACCGCCGAAGGTGCCGAATTCTTCTTCGTAGACCTTCTTGAACATCGCGCTCTGGTCGAATTCCAGGGCGCCCTGGAAGTCCTTGACCAGTTCCTTCTTGGTCGCGTTCAGCATCTTGATCTTCAGGCCGGTGCTGGTGGCGGTGTTCTTGACCAGGTAGTGCAGGCCGGTCCAGCTGCTTTCCAGCTTCTGGAATTCCGGCGCGTGCATGATCACCGACAGCTGCGAGGAGATCAGGCGATCCAGTTCCGCCACGCGGGCGTCGATGGTGGCGGCCAGGTTGTCCGACACCACCACGGTGCCGGCCATGACTTGCTGCGCCAGTTCGGAAATGATGTCTTTCGCACGGGCGTGCTCGGTGGTCGACTTGGCGACCTTGCTTTGCTCGACGATCTGGTCGAGCAGGTTTACTTCCGCGGTGGCCAGTGCACCACCGGCGTTCAATTGGGCCGACATCTTATTCTCCTTGTTCAGGCTTCTGGCCCAGTTCGGCCAGCTTCTCGGTGCTGCGCAGCACGTCGTTCAGCAAATCTTCCAGCTTGTCGTTGCCGGCCAGCTTGTTGCGCAGGTCGGCCAGCTTGTTGCGCGCTTCCAGCAACTGGCGCAGCGGTTCCACCTGCTCCACNACGGACTCAGGGCGGAAGTCCGAAATGGACTTGAATTTCAGGTCGACGCCGAACTGGCCTTCGCCGCCCAGCTCATTCGGCACGCGGAAGGCAGCGCGCGGTTCCACGCCCTTCATCACTTCNTCGAAGTTGTCGCGGTCGATGTTGACGAAGCTGCGATCCTTCAGNCGCTTCTTCTCCACCTCGGAATTGCCGCCGAAATCGCCGACAACCCCCATCACAAAGGGCAGTTCCTTGTTTTCGATTGCGTCGCCGATTTCCACGTCATAGGTCATCTGGACCCGTGGCGGACGGATTTTCTGCAGGCGCTTCTGGACGCTTTCGCTTTTGGACATGGCTTCTCCTTCTTTGGACTTGGTGGTTATTTCAGTGCGCCGAATGGGTCGGCGCTAGGGGTCGATACAGGTGGTTTCACCGCCTGTGCCCTGCTACGGACAGCGTTGGCAGCGGCATTGGCGGTGCTNTTGCTGCTGGTGCGGGTTTGCGGCTTCTTGTCGCTGTTTGGCACCAGCACGGTTTCGCCCAGGCTTTCGCGCAGCAGCTTGGCCAGGTCTTGCGATTCGGTACGGATGGAACCGGACAGGTTGTTCTGGCGGCTCAGGTCCCCCAGGGCACGGGTGGACAGGCGCAGGCCGGAAATGGCGATGATGCTGTTGGCCAGCTGGTCGGACGGATCGCGCACCAGGATTTCCTGGGCACTCACGATCGCTTCGCCATATTGCCCTGCGTCATAGCGGGACTGGGCGATGTTCACCCATGGCGATTTGTCGGCGGGATATGCGGTGGCNGTTTCCTTCCACAGGGTGATGGCCTGCTCTTGTTTACCGGCCACCTTGGCTTCGGTAGCACGGGCCAGCATGTCTTCCAGCTTCGGCTTTACCGGAGCGGCGACTTTAGGTTCCATGGTCTGGCAGGCAGACAGGGATGCAGCGATTGCTGCGATGCACAAAACGCGGGAGATAACAGTGATTTTCTTCATAACTAACCTCATCGAACGGACAAATAGCTTTTTTACAATAATTGCGTCGGACGAACGTTAGCAGAAAAAAAATATTACCTACGCACAATTGAATCTCACCAATTTCCACATCCCCGCGCACGATTGAGCCTTTTAATACAGGCTTTTTCAGGAAGTGTTATTGTTCTGGCACTTACCAGAAAACAATTATCAGAAGGATCATAGATGGCCAGCAAAGTGTTATGGGGGGAAGGACTGTTTCTGCGCCCCCAGCATTTCCAGCAGCAGGACCGCTATCACGAGCACCGTTTGCATCGCAGCGTAAAGGCCGTGCACCCGTATGCCTGGGGCGTCGATCGCCTGTCGATCGACATGGAAGCCCTGGCGCATAACACGCTGCGCCTGCTCGAACTGTCGCTGGTATTGCCGGACGGAGAATTGATTGAAGCGCCCGGCCACGACAACCTGCCGGAAGCAATTGACCTGGGCCAGCTNGCGCAATCGCAGCACAGCGTGACCTGGTATGCCGCCCTGCCCGTGTTCAAGCATTTCGGCGGGAACTTCGCACAAGCGGGCCAGCCGTCGAACGGCGCCCGCTTCTCGCAGGCCAATGCCGACACTCCCGACCTGTACACGCAAGCGGCGCAAGCCGAACTGGCCTATCTGAAAAAATCGCTGCGCCTGGTGTCCGACGCCGAACCGCGCGAAGGCTATGTGTGCCTGCCGCTGCTGCGCCTGCGCCGCCTGTCCACCGGCGGCTTCGAGCTCGATCCGGGCTTCGTGCCGCCGAGCCTGACCATCCGCACCGCGCAGCCCCTGTTCCTGCAACTGCGCCGCCTGCTCGATGCGCTGCAGGCCAAGGTCAATGCGCTGTACGGCCACCACCGCGAGCCAAGCCGCAACGTGATTGAATTCCGCAGCGGCGACATGTCGACCTTCTGGCTGCTGCATACCGCAAGCACCGCCTTCGCCTCGCTGTCGCACTANTACCATAATCCGGAGCTGCACCCGGAGCGCCTGTACGAACAGCTGCTGTCGCTGGCCGGNGCGCTGATGACGTATTCGCGCAGCTGGTCGCTGTCCGACCTGCCGCCCTACCGGCACGACGACCCGGGCCCGGCGTTTTCGCAGCTCTACATGATCGTGCGCGAACTGCTGGACACCGTGATCTCCTCGCGCTACTTCGCCATCGCCCTGTCGCAGCCGAAGCCGGCCCACCACCGCGGCATGCTCGATTCCGGCAAGATCAGCGAAGACACCACCTTCTACCTGGCTGTCGGCGCCGAAATGCCGGCCGTCGAACTGGTGGAAGTGGTGCCGCTGCGCTTCAAGGTCGGCGCACCGGACGACGTCGAAAAGCTGGTGCTNTCGGCCATGCCGGGCGTGCGCCTGGCGCACGCTCCGCAAGTNCCTGCCGCTGTGCCGGTGCGTCCGGACACCTGCTACTTCACCCTGGACTCAAAAGGCCCGCTGTACGAGCGCATGCTGCAGGCCCAGTCCATTGAAATCTATGCCCCATCCGGCATGCGCGAATTGCGTCTNGAATTGATTGCTGTGAACTCCTGAAACAGAGCAGAACATGAACACCATCGCCCCACCTTCACTTATTGCCGAACCAATCGCCGCGCCAACCGCCAACGGTAGCCTGCTGGACATGATGTACGACGGCTTCTACGCCCTGTTCATGCTGAAGAACGGCAGCGCCCCGCAGGACCACGCCGAATTCCAGTCGCGCATGACGCGCTTCCTGGACGACTTCGGNCGCAACGCGCGCAAGAANAACGCTTCNGCCGACGATATCGACGCCGCCAAATACGCCTTCTGCGCCGCAGTCGACGAGATCATCCTGCGCTCGCACTTCTCGATCCGCGACGCATGGGAACTGAAGCCGCTGCAACTNACCCTGTTCGGCGACCAGCTCGCCGGCGAGAACTTCTTCAANCGCCTCGATGCGCTGCGCACGCGCAGCAGCGANCACGTGGAAGCGCTGGAAGTGTTCCATATGTGCCTGCTGCTCGGTTTCCAGGGCCGCTACATCCTGGAAGGCTCGGAGAANCTGGGCTACCTGACCAGCCGCCTGGGCGACGAAATCGCCCACATGAAAGGCCGCCGTCCAGGCTTTGCACCGCATGCCGAACGTCCCGACCAGGTGATGCACAAGCTGCGCAGCGACCTGCCGCTGTGGGTGCTGTGCTCCGTGTTCGCACTGATTTCCGCGCTGGCGTATATCGGCCTGCGCACTTCGCTGTCCAGCCATACGGCGCAGCAGGTGAGCGCCTATAACGACGTGGTGCGCATGGCGCCGCGCCAGGCCCACGTTACCATTACCCTGCCGTGATGCGGTCGCTGTTTGGGACAGGCCTGGCCCAGCACGGCCGCCTGTTGACGCTCTCCAGCGCCCAGGAATCCGGCTTGCCGGAAAGCCTGATGGCGGAACGCTTTGTCGGCCGCGAAGGCGTGAATGAACTGTTCTGCTTCGACGTCGATGCGCTCAGCACATCCACCAGCCTCGATCTCGGCCAGTTCATCGGCGAAGAACTCACCATCCGCCTGCTGCAGCCGGATGGCAGCCGCCGTTCCTGGCACGGCCTGTGCACGCAAGCCNGCTGGCTTGGCGCCGACGGCGGCGTGGCACGCTACCGCCTGCGCCTGGAACCGGCGCTGGCCTTGCTGCGCCTGCGCCGNGACAACTACATCTTCCAGGACAAGTCGGTGCGCGACATCGTGCAGGAACTGCTGGCCGACTACACGCAGCTAAGGCTCGATTTCGATGTCTCGCAGGCGCTGGCGCCGCGCGCCACCACCACGCAATACCGCGAAAGCGATTTCGATTTCCTGTGCCGCATCCTGGCCTCCGAAGGCCTGAACTGGCGCTTCGAACATGACCAGGACGAGCAGGCTACGCAGGACGGCCAGTCGCGCCACCGCGTCGTGGTATTCGACAGCCAGGCCGCGCGCCCTGCCGTGCAAGCCCTGCGCTTCCACGGCGTGCGCGCCACGGAACGCGACGACTCGATCGACCAGTTCGCCGCGCGCCGCGCCATCGCCCCCAACGCCATCAGCATCGCAAGCTGGGACCCGGCACAAGTGTCGGCGCCGGCCGCCGAGCAAACCAGCAATCTCGATGCCGGCGAACTGCCATCGATGTCCATTTACGACGGCAGCGAGGAACGCAGCTACACCGCCAGCGGAGAGGCCGACGGCCACAGCCTGCTGATGCTGCAGGCTGCCGAACTGGCGAACAAACAATTTACCGGCGAAGGATCGGCACGCCGCCTGGCAGCAGGCAGCAACTTCGCGCTGACCGGCCATGAACGCTTCGACGGCGACGAATTCACCACGCTGTGGGTCGAGCACGAAGCCCGCAACAACTTCACGCCATCGCTGAAAGCCGGCCCAGGCGTGGCTCCCGGCACTTACCGCAACCGCTTCGCCTGCGTGCGCTCCGCCGTGCCGCTGGTACCATCCGCCACGGCCCAGCGCGTGCAAGGCGCCGCACTCGGAGCGCAAACGGCATTGGTGGTCGGCTTGCCTAATGCAGCCAACACAACGCAACGCGGCCAGCAGATCCGCATCCAGTTCCCTTGGCAACGCGGCGCGGGCGCCAATCCGGGCGGAGCCAATCACAACACGGACACGGAAGGCAATGCGCCCGGCGACGACAGCGCCGGCACCTGGGTGCGCGTCTCCGAAGCCCTGGCCGGCCCGAACTTCGGCACGCAATTCACGCCGCGCATCGGCACCGAAGTGCTGGTCGACTTTATCGAAGGCGATATCGACCGCCCTATCGTGGTGGCCCAGCTTTATACCGGCAGCGACCGCCCGCCCTTCTCGGCCGGCGTCGACTCCAGCGCCAACCACGCCGGTGTGATTTCCGGCATCCACAGCCACGCCCTCGATGGCAGCGGCTATAACCAATGGGTGCTGGACGACACCAGCCAGCAATTGCGCATGCGCCTTGCCAGCAGCACCGCCGCCAGCCAGCTGAATCTCGGCTACATCGTGCACCAGGCGCCCGATTCCGCCACGCGCGGCGCGCACCGCGGCACCGGCTTCGAACTGCGCACCGACGCCTGGGCCGTGCTGCGCTCCGGCGAAGGCTTGCTATTGACCACCAGCCGCCGCGGCGCGCAAGGCAGTGGCATCAGCTCGACCCAACTCGAAGCCGACGACGCCATCGAACGCCTGCGCTCCAGCCAGAAGCTGGCCGAAAGCCTGGCCAAGCCTGCCGCCCAGCAGCACGCCCTGTACA
>JGI25160J50197_1001346_pt1 | contig 12405 bp, 9 predicted proteins | sample AraplaMF_Cvi_mMS_FD_50197 | JGI IMG/M metagenome (IMG submission 50197)
AAGCCGCGCAATTATACAAATTCATACACGCCGCAGACTTCATCACCGGCAGACTTTCCGGCCGCTACGATATAACTGATCTTACCAACGTATTAAAATCCGGCTATGATGTGCAGCAAGGCCGCTGGCCGGAATACATCTGGGAGCAGCTGCCTTTGCCGCAGCAATGGCTGCAGCAGGTAACCCCTTCCGGTACGCCTGTTGGCGGTATAGACCCTGCACTGGCTGCGCAATTAGGCTTATCTGATAATGTACTGATAGTAGCCGGTATGACGGACGGATGTGCTTCTCAGATCGCTTCCGGCGCTGTGAATCCCGGCGACTGGAACACCACCATCGGTACTACCCTGGTAGTGAAAGGCGTAACCACCACTGCTATCCAGGACCCGGCTGGAAGGTTGTACAANCACCGCCATCCCGAAGGCTNCTGGATGCCCGGAGGAGCCAGCAATACAGGCGCCGACTGGATCACCCGCGATTTCAAAGAACAATTGTCTACTCTTGAAGCACAAGCTGCCGCCATCATNCCCANCGGGCATTTGTCCTGGCCCTTGATGCAGCAGGGAGAACGCTTNCCCTTCATTGCGCCCCAGGCCAGGGGATTTGAAGATCCCGGCCTTACCCCGGCAGAACGCTTTGCCGCAGGTATGGAGGGCGTAGCCTACATAGAACGTTATGCCTATACCATGATAGAACAGCTGAGCGGCGAGCCCGTAAAAGCGGTGTATACAGCAGGCGGGGGCAGTAACAGTGCAAGCTGGCTAANCATCCGCAGCAACGTGCTGAACCTGCCGCTGTATAAAATGAAACACATCACCGGTGCAGTGGGCGCCGCTATACTGGCTGCATCCAAAACCTGCTTCTCCAACATCATGGAAGCAGCTGCCGCCATGACGCAGGTAGAAAAGGAAGTACATCCCGATCCAGCCCTGGTAGCAGCTTACGATGCTCACTATGCAAGGTTCATTCAAACACTTAAACAAAAGGGATACATCCCTGAACAGATCTATGCTTAACGTTTTTCTATTACGGCACGGCCAAACCGCCTGGAATGAGGATAATAACCGCTACTGCGGCCGTACNGATATTCCCCTTACGGAGAAAGGCNTCCGTCAGGCAGCATCCGTGCGCGAGCAATTGAAAGGCATCGCTTTCACCGCCGTATACTCCTCGCCTTTAGAAAGGGCCTATAACACCGCTTCCATCGCCACCGGCGCATCCGTCATCAAAGACGATCGCCTGATAGAAGCCGACTTCGGCAACTGGGAACGCAAAACAAAGGAAGAGTTCATTGCAGAAGACCCGCTACCCTGGAATAACTGGATGGCGGATCCCGGAGTGCACAGAGCCGGTGCTACCGGAGAAACAGGCATGGAGATCGTAACCCGTGTAGATGATTTCTTCCGCGAGCTGCTGCTTTGGCACAGCTCCGGCAATGTACTGGTAGCCGCGCATAACGGTGTGAACCGTTTGTACCTGGCTTATAAGCTGGGCATGCCTTTGAAGAATTACCGCATGCTGGTACAAGACAATGCCTCCGTTACCGTATTCACCCTTTCGCCTAAAGGAGAGTTTACATTACTACACCTGAATTCAAAGTTTTGACATGTATAAGAGTCTGTTGGCGCTGACAGTCGCCGTTTCCATTAACCTATCATCTGTACTGGCCCAAAAGGGCAGGCTGCATGTACTCAACATTAAAAATGCAGCAGAATTACGGGCATTCTTCCACTACACCGGTAAGGATGTNCCCTTTATCAGCGGGCACCGGGGCGGGGTGAACAAAGGCTTCCCGGAGAANAGCATTGAAGCTTTTGAAAACACCCTGCTCCATACGCCCGCCACTTTCGAGATTGATCCCCGTCTCACCAAAGACAGCATGATCGTCCTCATGCACGATGCTACTTTAGACCGTACCACCACCGGCAAGGGTAAAATAGGTGATTATACGCTGGCTGAGCTGAAGCAGTTGCATCTTAAAGACGTGGAAGGCAATGTTACGCCTTACCGCATACCCACCCTGGAAGAAGCCATCCGCTGGGCCAAAGGCAAAACCGTTCTCATCCTCGATAAGAAAGATGTGCCCTTTGAAATGACTGCCAGGCTTATTAAAGATCTCCAGGCAGAAAGCCATGTCATGGTAACCGTGCACAATGCCAAAGAAGCAAAGTTTTACCATGACCGTAACCCGGAGATCGTATTCGAAGCTTTTGTGAAAACAAGCGAAGCCATGCAGGAATATGAAGCGCTGGGCATTCCCTGGACCCACATCATGGCCTATGTAGGCCCGGACAATAAAGCGGAGCTGAAACCNTTATACCGGCAGCTCAATAAGCGCGGCGTCATGTGCATGATCTCTACCGCGCCTACTTACGACAAGCTGTCGAACCCGCAGGAGCGTGAAGNTGCCTATAAGTCGATCATCACTGACGGCGCCAGCCTCATAGAAGCAGACCGTTCTATTGAAGCGGCAGCAGCTATACAACCACTGATACCAGGCAAGAGTGGTAAGCAGCAGTTCTTTGGAGANATAGCATGGTAAGCGCCAGCTATTAGCCGGCTATAAATCTACTCTCCATACTGATCTCCGCTTTGATCAGCTTCGAAACAGCGCAACCTGTTTTCGCCATTTCCGTGTACGCTTTAAACGTCTCTTCATCAATTCCCGGCACTTTCCCGGTAACCACCAGGTGTACTGCCGTGATCTCAAATCCTTGTCCTACCGCTTCGATGGTAACCGTTGCGGTAGTATCAATTACCTCCGACTTGATCCCATCCTTCGCCAGGATAAATGAAAGCGCCATGGAATAACATCCCGCATGGGCGGCTGCTATCAGCTCTTCAGGATTGGTGCCGTCTCCGGNTTCAAACCGGGATGGAAAAGAAAATGCGCTGTTGTTAAGCGTCTTGCTGTCAGTAGTAAATGTACCTTCGCCATTCCTGGCGGAGCCCAGCCAGTGGGCCTGTGCAGATCTTTTCAGTTGCATGATAATATATTTAATGATGAATAACTACTTTACCCGTATGCTGTCCCACCGCGAAATATCGGTAAGCTTCCCGTGCTTCCTCAAAAGGAAACACACGATCAATGACCGGAACGATTTGATGCAGGCTGAGCGCTGCATTCATGGCTTCAAAATCAAGCCGGTTACCCACAAAATGCGGTTGTAAGGTGATCAGCTTTGCAAATAGTGGTGTCAGTATTTTATTAAGGTCCATGACCGCATCCGTATTGATAGTGCCGCGATAGCTAAGCAGCGAGATCTGCCCTCCAAGCGCTGTGGCCAATATTGATTGCTCCAGGGTATCTGTGCCCCCGGTTTCCATCACCTGTACTACGCCCCGTCCTTGGGTTAGCGCTAATACCTCATCACTCCAATTAAGATGACGCCGGTAATTCAATACATGCGTAGCGCCAACAGACTTGAGCAGATCAGTATTTTCATCTCTCGACGTAAGCGCGATCACTCGTGCCCCAAACAACTTTGCAAACTGAATGGCAAATAAAGACACTCCTCCGCTGCCAATGGTAAGTATCGTACTACCCGGAATAACAGGCCCCGCCGCCAGTGCAGACCATGCCGTAAGCGCCGCGCAGGGCAGTGTGGCTGCCTGTTCATAAGAAAGGTATTCCGGTATATGTACCACCCCGTCTTCTGGCAGCAATACATACTCCGCCAGCATACCATCTATCGTACACCCCGGCTGGTCAACAATATCAAACCCAATACGCCCGTCGCGCCATCTTGGAAAGTAGGTGCCCGCCACCCGTTCGCCTGTTTTAAACCGGCTCACCTGGTGCCCCGTGGCCACTACTTCGCCCGCGCCATCGCTTAGGGGTACCACCCCTGGNTTTGCAGGAAGCGGATAGCTCTCCTGCAGAATGGAAAGATCCCTCCGGTTCAGTGAAGTAGCATGTACCCTTACCAATATCTCATGCGGCCCGGGAACAGGCACGGCATGCTCACGGATCACGATTCCGTCCGTGCTGTGAAATGTTTCAATGTGATACGCTTTCATATGTTGAAATTGATATCACAAAGCTATATTTGCCAAAGCCGGATGAATTGATATATTGCGACAAAATGAAAATACTCGCCCGCCACCTTAACAGCTTCATTGCATATGCGCGTGTAAGAAATATACCCGCAGCAGCCATTATGGAAGTAGTGGAGCACCCGCCTGCTGATTGGCAGGATGAAACAGCAACAGTAGATGCCGGAGATTTCTATAACGTAGTATCCTTCATTTACAACACACTGAAAGACGAACTGCTGGGCATACACGTAGGCAATTTTGTACACCTGCAGCATTTAGGCGCCATTTACCAGATCTCTGTAAAATCCACTACCGTAGACGAAGCGCTTTTTTACTGCCGTAGCTACCTGGCGCGTACTTATCCCCTGGTTCGTGTGATGATGACCACCACCGGGACTTTAACCACTATTGACTTAAGCATCGATGATGATCCCGGCCCTGTGCACCGGATCATCTTAGAGCACATGGCCGCCCTGATTGCCCGGGAAATACAGGCGATCTCAGGAGAAGATGTTGATCTGTCGGTCACATCTCCTTTCTATAGCCCCGATCATCCTGCATCCTGGAAAAAGGGACCACGTTATACCGTCGTTTTTTCGGAAACCATACTGAAAGCCGCCTTAAAGGATAACAGCCATTGGGGATTCGATGTCTTAATACCGGCTTACCTCAGTCTCATGGAAGCCCTTGACCCGGATACATCATTCAGTAACAAGGTCCGGTTAACGGCCTTGAACATGGCAAACCCATGCTTGCCTGACCAGCCAATGATAGCAGACGCTTTCAATATCACACCCCGGACATTGCAAAGACGGCTTGCGGAAGAAGGCGCCACCTACCGCAAGATCAGTGAAGACCTGAAGCAGAAGATCTGCGACCTCCTCATCAGGCATGACCGTTATTCTATACTCGATATCTCCCATATTTTAGGCTATTCAGAACCGGCCGCATTCATCCATTCCTTTAAAAAATGGCACGGCGTTCCCCCGGGGAAACGGCAGGTAATATGAACAAACGATCTTTTAGAGGAAACAATATGGGCTCAGGCCTTCAGGGGGCCACCGTTAAAGATATAGCGGTAAGTTCTGTGTATTTTATCCTGTGTGGCGCCGGTGGCCTCATGTAATGCCAGCATTTTATCGTTAAAATCACCCACCCAGGCAAGTTCTACACCCTTGATCACATGGCGGCGGGGCAGCACTTCATTCTGCAAACAGCGGATCAGCGCCGATTCAATACCATGGTTCTGGAACTTCCGTTTACAACCCATCACAATGATCCGCAAGCGGTCTACCGTAGCGGTCTTGGAATACCAGAAGAATTTCAGCTTGCCCCACAGGTCCAGCTTACCGTTCACATGTTTCAGCAGCTGATTCACATCAGGCAGGCATAAGATCGCTGCAATGGGTTCTTCGTTATAGTAGGCAAACCAGATGATCTTCTCATCCATGATCGGCTTCATNTGCCGGAAAGATTCTTTTACCGTACCTANCTCTAAAGGACTGAAGTTCTCAAAAGTGCTCCAGGCNTCATTATAGATCTCAATAAAATCAGCGGCAAATTTATTGAACTGCTTTTTGTCAAAATGGCGGAAACTATACCCNGGCTTCCGCATCACCCAATCGGATATTTTGGTGAACCGCTCGGGTAATGGTACGGTAGCATCCAGGAAATTGGTGAACTGATCATATAATTTCTGGAAACCGTAAGACTCAAACAATTCCTGGTAATAAGGTGGGTTATAGTTCATCCCCAGGCTGGGTGGCTTAAAACCATGGATCAGCAATCCCCAGAATTTATCATTCTCGCCAAAATTAACCGGGCCGTCCATTGCTTCCATGCCTCTTTTCTGCAGCCAGGCCTTGGCGGTATCAAATAACAGGTGAGCCGCCTCGCGGTTATCAGGGCATTCAAAGAAGCCCACCCCGCCGGTAGGTTGCGGGTTTTTGTCAGATTTTTCGTAATTGATGAACGCAGCGATCCTCCCCGTGATCTGGCCTTTGCTATCCTGTAACAGCCAGCGGGTACATTCGCCATGGGAAAAGAAGACGTTGCGGGAAGGATCAAATACCGCTTCCACGTCAGTTTCAAGGGGGCATATCCAGTTCGGGTCGCTCTTATATAATCTCGCTGGCAGTTCGATAAAGGCCCGGGCTTGACGACTATTCTCAATTTCTATCAGATCCATAGAACGAACTTAGCAATTATTCGTCATTTATTTTTATCCTCAACATTTTTATAATACGAAAAAACTGCCGGATAATTGCCCGACCATGGCGCAATTATCTATAAAAACTTAATAATCGTTTAACATGAATTGCTGGCAGACTTATCTACTTTTACGCGCTGTAGCAGGGACACGACAAATTTACTCACGTACCATTTAATTGTTATCCAGCAATATGAGTATCAGGGAGCTTACTGATGAGGAACTTTTGACACGCATTCAGCAGGACGATGTACAGGCCTTTGAGGCGCTCTACCTTCGTTTATGGGAATCGCTGTTCGCCTTCGCCATGAAGCGCCTCGGCTCCGAAGACGATGCGGAAGACGTAGTACAGGAAGTCTTCGCCAGCCTCTGGGCCCGCCGTCACTCCCTCCAGATCAAAGACACCTTCCAGGGATACCTCTTCTCCGCCGTTAAATATAAAGTGATCAACCAGGTCTCCGCCATGATGCAGCACCCTGAAAAGCTCGATCATGTCAAAGAGACACTCCTGCCCGCCGTAAATAATATTGCCGAGGGAATGAACTTTAACGAATTGCAGGGCGCCCTCCAGCAGGAAGTAAGATCCCTACCCGCCAAAATGCGCGAGATCTATCTGCTGTACATAGAACAACACCGTTCTGTAGCAGACATCGCTACCCTCTTATCCCTTTCAGAACAAACCGTGCGCAACCAGCTGGGCCTTGCCAGAACCCGGCTCAAAAAGTCCCTGCAGCACGCCATGATGTTNGTTTTCTTTTGTTAAAGATTCCTTAACATTCGGATATGGTTNAAAGGCGGTTTTACCAGACATATAGGTAAAGACGCTTTGATGGACATAAACGGATTTGAAAAAGTAGTACAACGNTATCTCAACGGTCAGGCCACCGATGAAGACCTGGTATTGATAGAACAATGGTTTCAGCAAACGGAAACCCATGACTACCAGCTCACGGAAGAAAGGAAGAAGATCGTTGCAGCCAGCTTGCTGCCCAGGCTCCGGGCCATTACCGCTGAGCAGGCAGCTGCTCCCGTAAAGCCCCTCAGCCGTTTACGTACTTTCACCCGTGTAGCCGCTGCAGTAGTAGCGGTGCTGGCCACCGGCGGACTGGGATGGGTATTCCGTTACCAGCTGCAGGATACCATCTCGCCCATCGCAAAGCAAACCATTAAAGCAGGGCCTTACGAGATCAAACGGGTACAGCTGCCAGACCAATCCATGGTAACCCTGAACACAGGCGCCTCCATTACTTTCCCGCTTGCCTATCGTAATGAACGCACCGCCACTATAGATGGAGAAGTCTTCTTCGAAGTAGCAAAGAATAAACAACCTTTTATCGTCCATACACACTCGCTGGATGTAACCGTCTTAGGCACTTCTTTCGTGGTGACCGAACAACCCGCCTTTGCCACCGTTAGCGTTGTAACAGGAAAAGTGAAAGTGGCTGCCGATGAACAGCAGTTGGGGGAATTACGCCCCGGTCTGCAGGTTCGTTATGATAAGCAGGCACACAGCTTCGGCAGGCAGTCCTTCGATATACCACAGCTCATGTCCTGGACACAGCACAGTCTTTCATTCACTGCAGTTCCCTTGGAACAGGTATTGAACACTATCGCAAAAAAGTGGAGCGTACGGCTCATTATGCCGTCAACCGCCTCCGGTAAACAGTTCTCCGGCGATTTTGCGAACGATGATAATTTAGATGATATGATGACCGCCCTTTCCCTGGCCACAGCGATCCATTGGGAAAGAACAAATGAAGGAGCCATCAGCATAACGTATCCGTAAACACGTAGGATCACCTTTTAGTGTGAAAATTTTTCATTGCCGGCAATGAGAACAGGTAATTCATTGCCATAAAAACAGGAAGTAAACAACCAGATTATAAAAATAGATACATGAAAAAAGCTGTACTTACAAATTGGGGCAATAGCATGCAACGAAAATTATGCATGCTGATAGCAGCATTGATGATATGCCTGCCACCGGTTTGGGCATTCAGTCAGAAAGAAAGGTTGATAGAAAAGAAAATATCGCTGGAGCTGAACAATGAAGACCTGACCGGAGCTTTACACAAGATCGAAGAAAAGATCAATGCACGTTTCATGTACGATGCATTGGAGCTGAAAAGAGCAGACAAACGCATCAGCGGCGTTTACAACAATGAAACCGTAGCGGCGGTGCTGAACAAGATCCTGTCAGGCACGGGCTTTAGCTATGAGCAGCTGAAAGAAAAGATCATCATCCACCGCGCACCCTCCAATCAATGGACCAACAACATCGCCGCCGCCGGAGATGAAGATGTCGTAGTACGTGGCCGGGTGACCGACGAGAACGGAGATCCGCTGCCTGGCGTGAACATCAAGTCGAAGAACAGCAGCAGGGGTACCGTAACCGATGCAGATGGCAACTACCTCATCGTCCTGGGTTCCGGTAANGCAGCNCTGATCTTCTCTTTTGTAGGATATACCAGCCGCGAAATACCAATAGAAAAAACGCAGGTCCTGAACATGAAGATGGAGCCGGACTCCAAAATGCTGAATGAAGTAGTTGTAACCACTCCCCTCGGTATTAAAAGAGAACAAAAAGCATTGGGTTATGCGGCTACTGTGATAAAAGGGGAGCAGATTACCAATGCGCCATCCGCCAACTGGATGGATGCGCTGTCCGGTAAAGTGCCCGGTCTGAACCTGATCCGTTCAAACGGCGGACCTACCGGTTCCATCAAGATCATCCTGCGTGGGGAGAATAACCTTACAGGCAATAACGAAGCCCTGGTGGTAGTAGATAATGTGGTGGTGAACCAGGGCAGCGGCCGTCGTACCGCGGTAGACGGAGAATCTGCCTACGGTACCAGCAGCGATAATATGCCTGCAGACTATGGCAGTGGTTTGAACGATATCAACGGGGAGGATATAGAGGATGTATCTATCCTGTCAGGACCTGCGGCAGCAGCTTTGTACGGTGAACGTGGCGCTAATGGTGCGGTCATCATCACTACAAAATCTGGCAAGAGCCCCAAAAAGAAAGGACTGGGCGTTACACTCAATTCTAATGCCTCTGTAGAACAGCCGAACCGCTGGCCCGATCTCCAGTATGAATATGGACAAGGCCTCGACGGCGCTGATTATTACTCTTTTGGTACTACCGCTGATGGCGCCAGTACCAGCGGTACAAGTTCCGCCTACGGCCCCCGCTTTGAAGGACAAAAGTTCTATCAGTATGACCCTGCAACGCAAACAGTAGGTACAGAAAGAACGCCCTGGGTGCCCTATAAGAACAAGCTCCGCAACTTCTTCAATACCGGTCAAACCTACGCCAACACCATTTCAATAGATGGTAGCTCGGAGAAGACATCTGCCCGTTTCTCCTTTACTAACGTGCATAACAAGTGGATCATACCTAATACCGGTTATGACCGTAACACCATATCCATGTCTGTTAACTCCAAGGTAAGCGACAAGCTGCAGATCTCATCCAAGATCAACTATACCAATAAATGGAGCGATAACCTTCCCGGCAATGGCTATGGCAACCAGTCCATCATGTACTGGTATATCTTCTGGCAGCCCAATGCTGATCCGGATTGGTTAAAGAATTACTGGGCTAAAGGACAGGAAGGCCGCGTGATCAAATATCCTTTCAGCTCCTTCCCGGAGAATCCCTATGCCATCGCCAATGAATTTATTAACCGTTCCAACCGCCATTCGCTGACAGGTAACGTACAGGCGCTCTATAATTTTACCAATGAGCTGAGCCTGCAATTACGCGCCTCCATGGACTTTGGCTATGAGCAGCGCGCCCAGGAACGTCCTTTTGATGCAGGCGCCAAATACCCGAAAGGAAGTTACCGCACACAGAATATTTTCTCTATGGAAGCCAGCACCGACTTCCTGCTGAGGTACATTAAAAAAGTGAGCCACAACCTGGAGATCACTGCCACAGCCGGTGGTAGCGTCTTAAGAAATAATTACAANAAGGATGAGGTTCGTGCAGACTCGCTCACTTACCCAGGCATCTATACCATGTCTAACGCCGCCGGCCCATTGGTAACCATGCCCTGGAAAAGTAAATATGGCATCAACAGCTTTTACGGATTGATCAATATTTCCTATAAAGATTACATCTTCGTCGACATTACCGGTCGTCAGGACTGGAACAGTACCCTGGCCACACCTGCCCGTACTGATAATGCCGGATTCTTTTATCCATCNATCAGTACCAGCTGGATCATATCAGAGATCACCCATNTACCATCTTATATCAATTTTGCAAAACTGCGTTTCTCTGTTGCCAGCGTAGGNAGCGGCACCACCACTGCNTATCAGACAGCCTATAGTTATCCCTCTGCCGGTAGTTTGTATAATGGTGGCCTGGAGAATCCTTCTACATTGGCCAACCCNAACCTGAAGCCCCTCAGGACCATCTCCTATGAAGCCGGTACCAATGTGAAGATGTTCAACAGCCGTTTCGGGTTTGATATCTCCNTCTATACCGGTATCACCCGCGACCAGATCCTNAGCCGCACCGTTGACCGNGCTTCCGGTTACCAGTATTCCGTGATCAACGCTGGTAAGGTGAACAACAAAGGCCTGGAACTGGCCCTCAACGGCAATCCTGTAAAGAGCAAAGATTTCGAGTGGAATGTTGATTTCGTGGCCTCCACCAACAAGAACACCATCAAGGAGCTGGCCGACAGTGCTGTTGTGCTGAANACCGGCCCTGTTGGCGGCGGACAGCTTGTTGCGATGGTAGGCGGCAGCATGGGCGACCTCTATGGAAGNGGTTACCAGCGCTCTCCNGACGGACANGTAGTATACGACTCCAAAACAGGTTTTGCATTGCTCACACAGGATGTGAAGTACCTCGGGAACACNATTCCTAAATGGAAGCTCGGTTTCGGTAATGACTTCCGCTACAAACAGTTCCACCTGAACCTTCGCTTCGATGCCCAGTTCGGTGCTATTGCACATTCACTCATGCACTACAAGCTCGCAGAACAGGGTAAGCTCACCAAAACATTGCCCGGCAGGTACAGTGGTATTATCGGCAATGGTGTGGTACAGGATGGCGACGGTAAATACCGTCCCAATGATGTCATCGCCACCGATATAGACGAATACTACCGCTCTCACTATGGTGTAGACAATGCCGAAGGCAGCACCTTCAGCACAGACTTCCTGAAGTTCAGGGAAGCCCGNCTGGATTATACCCTTCCCCCGCAAATGGCTAAGCGACTGGGGCTGCAACGTGTTTCTGTCGGCGTTTACGGNCGCGATCTGTTCATCTGGTCGCCCTGGCCCATCTTCGATCCGGAGTTCGGTACCCTGTACGGAACCGATATCGTAAGAGGATTTGAGATCGGCCAGTTCCCGTCTACCCGCACCTTCGGCGCTAATTTAGTTGTTGGCTTTTAATACTTAAACATGAAGAGGATCATATATAAAATCAGTTGTGTTTTGGTGGTGTGCAGCATACTGTTCACATCATGTACCAAGAATTTCCAGGAGATCAATACCGACCCGAATAATACACCATATGCGCTGCCGCAGCAGTTGTTAGCGCCTGCATTGGTAGGTACGATGACTTCCAACCAGCTGCGCAATCGCAACTTCAACAACGAATTGATGCAGGTGACCGTAGATGTGAGCGATGCAGAAGGTAAAGTGTTCAGGTATGACTACCGCTCCACCTGGTCAGATTATCTGTATAACGGCTGGTACGCTGAGCTTACCAACTTCAAGGATATCTACAAAGGCGCCAGCAATGAGATCACCTATAACAAATCCTATCTCGGTATATCACTCATCTGCCAGGCATGGATCTACTCCATGCTGACAGACACTTATGGTGATGTGCCTTTCTTCGAGTCTAACCTGGCAAAAGATGAGAACATCATCGAACCTAAGTTTGACCGGCAGAAAGATATTTACATGGGTCTTTTTAAAATGCTGGAAGACGCCAACACCCTGCTGAGTGTTAATACCGCCATCACAGGTTCCAGTGATCCGGTATACTACGGCGATGTGACCAAATGGCGTAAGTTTGGCAACTCATTATATTTAAGATTGCTGTTGAGGATCTCCGGTAAAGCAGAAGTAACGGATACCTGCATCGCCAAGATTCAGGAAATAGTAGAAACAAAAGCCAGCACCTATCC
>JGI25160J50197_1001353_pt1 | contig 12340 bp, 13 predicted proteins | sample AraplaMF_Cvi_mMS_FD_50197 | JGI IMG/M metagenome (IMG submission 50197)
CGTGCGGCTTCCGTTTCCGACAGAAGGACAAGATCAGCCCATGCCTGCCTCTCCGCACAAAGTCGCCCTCGTCACCGGAGCCGCGCGCGGCATCGGGCTTGCGACCGCGAAAAAGTTCCTGGCCGAGGGCTGGCGCGTGGCGCTGCTCGACATCGAGGGCGAGTTGCTCGNCCGGGCGGTCGCCGACATCGACCAAAGCGAGACGACGCTGGCCCTGACCTGCGACGTCTCGGATTCGGCCGCGGTGAGCGATACATTGGAGGCGGTCGAGCGCCGGTTCGGCCGGCTGGATGCGCTGGTCAACAATGCCGGCATCGCGGTGTTCGCGCCGCTGATGGAAACGTCAGAGACCGATTGGCGCCGTGTGATCGAGGTCAATCTCACCGGCCCCTTCCTCTGCACCAAGGCCGCGGTGCCCCTGATGCGCGAGGGCCATGGCGGCGCCATCGTCAACGTCACCTCGATCTCGGCCGTGCGCGCCTCGACGCTGCGCTCGGCCTACGGCACCAGCAAGGCCGGGCTCGCGCACCTGACCAAGCAGCTCGCGGTCGAGCTCGCCTCCCTCAACATCCGCGTCAACGCGGTCGCCCCGGGACCGGTCGACACGGCGATGGCGAAGCAGGTGCACACCAAGGAGATCCGCGCCGACTATCACGACGCCATTCCGCTCAACCGCTACGGCCTGGAGGAGGAGCTTGCGGAAGCGATCTACTTCCTGTGCTCGGGCAGCGCGAGCTACATCACCGGACAAATTTTGGCCGTGGATGGCGGCTTCGATGCGGCAGGCATCGGCCTGCCGACGCTACGCGGCCAGCGCCGCAACGGCTAGGCACGAAAATTGTAGGTATGGAATCGCAGGGTGGATCAGCCGCAGGCGTAATCCACCTCTTGTGATTGCCGGACGAGACAGATGGTGGGTGAGGCCTACGGCTAATCCACCCTACAACAGCGAGTTCGTGGAGAGCTTCATGCGGCGTATCACCTGCTTCAAAGCCCTGATACTTGCAGCGCTCCTGCTCGCCATCACGCCCGCCGCCGCCGAAATCCGCATCATCCAGTCTCCGGGCGGACAGGTGGGACCGTTCCTCGATCTGTTCGAGAAGGTGCGCGAGAGCGGCGAGCGCGTGGTGATCGACGGTCCCTGCCTGTCGGCTTGCACGCTGGTGCTGAGCGTCGTGCCGGGCGAGCGCATCTGCGTCACCAAGCGCGCGGTGCTCGGCTTCCACGCGGCGCGTTCGGTGGACCGGCGCGGGCGCTTCTATGCCGAGCCGGAAGCATCGGTCGCGGTGCTTGCCGCCTATCCCGGCCCGGTGCGCGACTGGATCAGCCGCCGCGGCGGCCTGAGCTCGCGGTTGCTCCTGCTCAAAGGGCGCGATCTCGCAGCAATCTACCCGCGCTGCCGCTGAAGGACGCGGTCACCACGGTCTGGCCAGCTTCAATAGAGAGTCTGGATCACCGGCACCAGCTTCATGCTGGCGCAGATGAGCATCCCCCAAAGAGCAAAATTGATCTGCAGCGCCGTCGCCATCGGTCGCTCCCCTCCCAAGTGACGTCCATCCCAGTTTGAAGCTTTTATGACTCACGAATAGCAATTCTGACGTGCAGATCACAGCCCAATTTTGCGTCAGTTGTTGTGCGATGCAGTCCGCGGGGGTTCACGAAGCGGCCTCACTACGCCCGCAAAGTAATGCGATTCGTGAGTTCGTTCCTTCAGCCATGCTGANGCATCGGTTTGCCTTGAGTTCCATTTGATCGACGCAGGTTCTCCACACGGAGACTTGCGGATCGCGCACCGAATTCTGGATCCGGCATGATACGACACGGCTTCCTCCTGCTCATTTTCTGCACGGCGCTGCTTGGCTGTGCAGTCGCACCGGCGCAGGAGCGTCGCCCGATCGCATGGGATGGCCTCGGCCAAGACCCCAACAAAGGATCGAACCGCCCGCATGCTACGAAGCGGCGCGCGACGAGCCCCGCGCCCGCGGCAAGTGATCCCAATCAGGAACGGGAACGCGTGCTGTCCACCTTGCGGCCATACTCGGAGGCGTGGTGGGCGGTCCATGACGAGATCGAAGCGGAGAACGACAAGCGGCTCGGCACCAAGCTCGTGATCTGCCCTCGCTGCGTTCCGTCGCCGCAGTCAAGCGAGGACGCGACGGGATCGATCCGTTGAGCGAGCTCGCGACTGATCCGGGTCTGGGGCGATAAATTCAAGCGTCCCCTCTCCCGCAACGCTGGAGAGAGGGGATCGCAACTCGACAGATCATGCGGGCGGTCGCACCCGTCACATTCCTTCGGCCGGGCAGTTCACCATCCAGGGAATCCCGAACTTGTCGACGCACATGCCGAAGCCCTTGGCCCAGAACGTCTTGCTGAAGGGCATGGTGACGGACCCGCCGTCGGCGAGCGCGTTGAACTTGCGCTCGCCATCTGCGGGATCCCTGACCGTGAGTGAGACCGAGAAGCCCTGCGGCTTGTGATAGTGCTCCGGGGGCGCGTCCGAAGCCATCAGCACGCTGCCGTCGGGAAGCGACATCCGCGCATGCATGATCGTCTTCTCGCGGCCGGGCGCGGCGGGCATGTCCGGCGGCGCCTCCGAAGACCGCATCATCGCATCGATCTTGCCGCCGAGCGCCTTGGCATAGAAGTTGAACGCCGCTTCGCAATTGTCCTGATAGAACAGATAGGGGTTGAGCATCGTTTCTCTCCTCTTCGTTTGCACTGGGGCTCATTGCTTCTCGGTGAGCTTCTTCAGGCCGGCGAGACCAGCCTCGAAATCCTTGCCGATCATGCTGTCCATGTTGATGAACACCTGCATGACCTTGGACAGGAACGGGGCCGGACCGGACATCGCCCATGTCACCAACGTGGCATCGCCTTGCGGCACAAAGGTGAACTCGGCCGTGTTGTGGCCTTCGAACGGACGTTCGAAGTCGAGCTTGATGCGAAGCCTTGACGCGGCATTCGCCTCCACGATCTCCATGTGGCCGGCGCCGACATTGTTGTTGCCGTCCCAGGCGTAGGTTGCCCCCTTCCCTGCCGCTGCTCCCCCGAAGCTGCGCTTCATGGCGGGATCGCGGCCCTCATAGGGGGACCAGGCGGTCCATCGGTGGAAATCGGCGACCTGCGGGTAGATCGCATCGGCCGGCGCGTTGACCGCGAGGCTGCGCTCGACGCGAAAGGTGTCGGGTTTGGTCAGGGCGAAGACGAGAACACCGGCCAAGCCGACGGCGAGCACGACGGCGATGATGGCAATGGCTTTCAGCATGAGGGGCTCCGTGGATACGGGCGGAGGACGAACGGAGACGGCGGGGACCGACAAGGCGGAACGATTCTTTTCGTCCTGGCCGGGGTTGTCCCGGCCATGACGGCAGGGAGGGTCCGCGCCTCACGTCGCCTTTGCGCGCTCCTTCGGCTTTGGCTGGCTGTCCCGGATCAGGCGATCGAGATGCATGCGAATGTGGGCGGCTTCTGCGGAGGTGTTGGCAAGCGCGATGGCGCGGTCAAAGGCGACGCGCGCTTCGTCGTTGCGGCCGAGCTGCATCAGGAAGGCGCCGCGCACGCCGTAGAAATGGAAATAGTTGGCGAGCTTCGGGGCCAGCGGCTCGATCAGATCGAGCGCGGCCTGCGGCCCGCGCACCTTGGCGACCGCGACCGCGCGGTTGAGCGTCACCACGGGAGACGGCTGCACGACCTCGAGCGCACCATAGAGCAGGTCGATCTGCGCCCAGTCGGTCTCGTCCGGCGTCGCCGCGCGGGCATGCAGCGCGGCGATCGCGGCCTGGATCTGATAGGGCCCGCTGCGGCGATGGCGCATCGCCTTGTCGATCAGCGCCAGCCCTTCCGCGATCATGGTGCCGTTCCACAGCGAGCGGTCCTGGTCGTCCAGCAGGATCAGCGAGCCGTCGGCGGCAAAGCGCGCGGCGCTGCGCGCATGCTGCAGCAAGCTGAGCGCGGTGAGCCCCATGATCTCCGGCTCGCTCGGAAACAGCCTGAGCAGCAGGCGCCCCAGCCGGATCGCCTCCTCGCAGAGCGGCTTGCGGATCTCCGCAGTGTCGCCGCTCGCCGAATAGCCCTCGTTGAAGATCAGATAGATCATCGCCGCGACGCCTGCGAGCCGCTCGGAGCGTTCGATCGCGCCGGGCGTCTCGAACGGCGTCCCGGCCTCCGCGACCTTCGCCTTGGCGCGCGTGATGCGCTGCTCCATCGCCGCGTCCGAGACCAGGAAGGCGCGCGCGATCTGCTTCACGGTGAGGCCCGAGACGATGCGCAGCGCCAGCGCGATCTGCTGCGTCGCCGGCAATTGCGGATGGCAGCAGATGAACATCAACCGCAGGATGTCGTCGCGGTAGTGGGAGCCGTCCAGCCGCTCGGCCAACGCCCCTTCGGCATCGTCGAGATCGGAAATCGCCTGGTCGTCTTCCGGCAACGGCAGCTGCTTGCGGGTGCGGCGCACCTCGTCGATGGCGGCATTGCGGCCGACCATGATCAGCCAGGCCGCGGGATCGCGCGGCGGCCCGTTCTGCGGCCAGGTCTTGAGTGCGCGCAGGGAGGCGTTCTGGAACGCCTCTTCGGCAGTGTCGAGATCGCGGAAGTAACGCAGCAGCGCGCCGACGGCCTGGGGCCGCGCCGAGGTCAGCGCGGTCTCGATCCAGCCGGTGTCGGCCTCGCTCACGCCAAAGTCCCTCCGGGCCGGAACACGCCGACGGGACGCACCTCGTAGGCNCCGCCGGGATTGGCAGCACCAAGATCGCGCGCNACGTCGAGCGCCTCGTCGAGATTCTTGCAGTCGACGATGTAGAAGCCGAGCAGCTGCTCCTTGGTCTCGGCATAGGGGCCGTCCAGCACCAGCGGCGGATCTTCCTTGCGCAAGGTCGCCGCCGCCGTGGTCGGCAGCAGCCGCGCCACCGGCCCGAGCCGGCCCTGCTGGGTGAGCTTCTCCTGCACCACGGCGAGCTTCTTCATCACGGCCTCGTCCTGCTCCTTGCTCCAGGAGCCGACGAAGTCCTCATCGTGATAGCAAAGGATTGCATAAAGCATGGGCGGCGTTTTCCTCGGGTCTTGTTTTGAAGACGAAACACTTTGCCTCGGCCCGACAGGGCTGCGGAAAAAAATAGCAGGAAAATGCCGGCAGGTCGTGCCAAGGAGGGCCTTCTTGAGCGGAACCTACGAGGCAATACGAATGAACATGGGCACACTGGCCGTCTTGATCAACAGCACGCAGCAGAACTGGCTGCCGGAGCGCTGGAAGGCCCGGTTCGAGGCGGTCGGCGGCGGCCGTCGCGTGGTGCTGCTGCCGGATTCCACGCTCGATCCGGCCGAGGTGCACTATGCCACGGTGTGGAAGCCGGTGCCCGGCGATCTCGGCGCCTTTCCCAATCTGCGGGTGATCTTCAATCTCGGCGCCGGCGTCGACGCGCTGATGGCGGACAAGAGCCTCCCTGACGTGCCGCTGGTCCGCGTCGCCGTGCCCGACCTGACCGGCCGGATGACCGAATATGTCGTGCTGCACGTGCTGATGCACCACCGCCAGGAGCTCTATTTGCGGGACTCGCAGCGCGTGAAACGCTGGGAGCCCAGATATCAATGGCCGGCGAGCGCGGTCACGGTCGGCGTCATGGGATTGGGAACGCTCGGCGCGGATGCCGCCGAGGTGCTGCGCCGGCTCGGCTTCCGCGTTGCCGGCTGGAGCCGCAGCCCGCGCGCGATCGATGGCGTCGAATGCTTCCATGGCAACGCAGGCATGGATGCCTTCCTGCACAAGACCGACATCCTGGTCAGCCTGCTGCCGCTGACGCCGGAGACGCACGGCATCCTGAACCGCGACGTCTTCACCAGGCTCAACCGCAACAGCCCGCTGGGCGCGCCGGTGCTGATCAATGCGGGCCGCGGCGGCTTGCAGAACGAAGCCGACATCCTGGCCTGCCTCGACGACGGCACTCTGGGCGCCGCCTCGCTCGACGTCTTCGTGCAGGAGCCGCAGCCGGCAGACAGCCGGTTCTGGACCCACCCCAAGGTGGTGCTGACGCCGCACAACGCAGCCGACACCGACGCGGACGCGATCTCGGTCTACGTCGCCGAGCAGATCGCGCGGTTCGAAGCCGGCGGTGCGCTGGAGAACGTGGTGGACCGGGCGCGGGGGTATTAGGCCACACGCCATCGACCCATTCAGCGGCGCAACTGCCGGTATCCCGTTCATCCTCTCTTAGCGAGAAGTTGATACGTGTCGTTCATCAACGCTCAACGAACGAGTCGGACATGCGCGCGAGTCTCGGCCTCAGGATGCGGATTACGGTTGCCCTCGCGGCGACCGCGGCGGCGACCGCGCTGTTTGCCGTGCTCGGGGCGATGTGGATCATCGCGGGAATCATCGACCGCGCCGATCAGCGCGAGCTGCGCAGCCATTACGATGCCCTGCTGTCGCGAATCGCGGAGGAGTCACGTCGCGCCGCCGCCATGAGCACAGTGGTGGCCGCGATGCCGGCGACGCAGGACGCGATGGCCAAACAAGACCGCAACGCCCTGATCGGGCTGTTCGGGCCGGTGTTTGCCGCGACCAAATCGGAATACGGTGTCGAGCAGTTCCAATTCCATGTGCCGCCGGCGACCTCGTTCCTGCGCGTGCATCAGCCCGCCAAATTCGGCGACGATCTTTCCGGCTTCCGCAAGACCGTTCTGGTCGCCAATCAGGACCATAAGGTCGTGGTCGGCCTCGAAGGCGGCGTCGCCGGTCTCGGCATCCGCGGCGTGGTGCCGGTCGCGCAAGGCGGCAAGCATCTCGGCTCGGTCGAATTCGGCCTCACGTTCGGCCAGTCCTTCCTCGACGATTTCAAGACCAACCGCCACGTCGACGTCGCCTTCCACCTCGCCGACGGCTCCGGCTTCAAGCTGTTCGGCGGCACGCTGAAGGGCAAGAGCTTCTTCGACGCGGCCGATTACGGCCGCGCCACCGCAGACAGCTTCACCGTGAAACGGGCCAAGCTCGACGGCACGCCGGTCGCAGCGCTGCTCGGACCGATCAAGGACTTCTCCGGAAAGCCGATCGGCGCCGTCGAGCTGGTGATGGACAATGCCGATTACGAAGCCTCGGCCGATCGCGCCTGGATGCTCGCCATCGGCATCGCCGCGCTCGGGCTGCTGCTGGCGGGGATCGTCGGCTATCTCATTGCCCGCAGCATCTCGCGCCCGATCCTCTCCATCACGTCGGTCATGCGCGAGCTCGCAGACGGCCGGACCGACGTCACGATCCCGGCCAGCAAGGCGAACGACGAAGTCGGGGCGATGGTGAAGGCGGTCGCGGTGTTCCGCGACAACGCCGTCAACTTCGGCAAGCTTCAGGCCGAGCAGCTGGAAGCCAAGGCGCAATCCGAAGCGGAGAAGCGGCGCGCCTTCGCTGCACTTGCCGACAATTTCGAGGCCAGCATCCGCGACGTCGTCACCACGGTGTCCTCGGCTGCGGTCGAGATGGANCATACGGCGCGCTCGATGTCGGCCATCGTCGAGCAATCCCGCGAGCAGACGCGCGCGGTNTCGTCGGCCTCGACNCTGGCCTCGGAGAACGTGCAGACCGTCGCGGCGGCGGCGGAAGAGCTGTCCTCCTCGATGACCGAGATCAGCCGNCGCCTCGCCCACGCCACCGAAGTGGTTGGCAAGGCAGCAAGCGACGGACGGCAGTCGAATGCGCGTGTGCAGAGCCTGGCGGAGGCCGCACAGAAGATCGGCGACGTCGTCTCCTTCATCAGCGGCATCGCNGGCCAGACCAATCTGCTGGCGCTGAACGCGACCATCGAAGCGGCGCGCGCGGGCGAAGCCGGCCGCGGCTTTGCCGTGGTCGCTTCCGAGGTCAAGGCCCTGGCGACGCAGACCGCAAAGGCGACCGAGGAGATCGGGGCACAGGTCACGGCGGTGCAGGGCGAGACATCAGGCGCGGTGGACGGCATCCAGTCGATCTGCGCGACGATCCAGCAGGTTGACGAGATCTCCGCCGCGATCGCCGCGGCCGTCGGCCAGCAAGGCACGGCGACGCAGGAGATCGCACAGAACGTCCAGCAGGCGGCCGCCCGTACCGGCGAAGTCTCGCAGAACATCTCCGGCGTCACGGCCGGCATCGCCGCGACGGGCACGGCGGCCGAGGAAGTGCTGGGTTCGGCGATCGAGCTGTCGAAGCAGTCGCAGCGCCTGCGGGACGAGGTCGATCGCTTCCTGGCGCAGATCCGCGCGGCGTAGTGGGACGCGGGATCGCGCGACATACTCGGTGTCGTCCCTGCGAACGCAGGGACCCATACCGCGTGATTCATCGATAGCGCAGGGTCGCGGTACCAAAGACTCTTCAACTCCTAGTCTTCGCCAAACTACTGCTGCGGCGTATGGGTCCCGGATCTGCGCTTACGCTTGTCCGGGACGACAACTAGGATTTGGTCCCCACCATCACGTCGATGGCGCCTTTCACGATCGCCTCCAGCTCCTTCCGCGGCACACGGGCGCGCGAGCGGATGGCGATGGTGTGGACCGTGGCTGAAGCGACCTGCGCCAGCACGGCTGGATCGGCACTCTCCGGCAACTCGCCCTGCTCCCTGGCGCGGCGGAAGCAGTTGGCAAAGGCCTTGTCGAGCTCGGCGAGGCCGTCGAGCACCATGGCGCGGATCTCGGGATCGCCGACGGCTTCCGACGCCGCGGTGACCACCGTGAAGCAGCCGCGCGGGCCAGTCTCGCCGGACAGATAGATGTTGAGCGCCGAGGCGAAGATGCGCTCCAGCCGCTGGCGCACCGGCATCTCCTCGCGGAAGATCGCGGACATGGCTGCCCGCGCATCCTCGCGGTAGCGCTGATAGCTCTTGATGTAGAGCTCGCGCTTGTCGCCGAAGGCGCCGTAGAGGCTCGGCCGATTCATCCCGGTCGCTTCGCTGAGATCATCGAGCGAGGTCGCGGCAAAGCCCTGCCTGCGGAATAGATCCAGCGCCTTGCCGAGCGCGACGTCAGGCTCGTAGGCGCGTGGGCGTCCGCGGCGCTTGGGTTCGCCGCGGCGCGCGGGTTCGCTGGCAGCAGCTGGCGGCTTTGATTTTTGTACCATCTCGCAAACAATCCTTGACGAGTTTCATATTATGCAAGATGGTACAAAAATCAATCTGGCCAGGTTGAGCGAAACCTCAAAGAATTGCCCAAGGAGGCTACAGATGGATCTCTATTTCTCGCCGCTCGCCTGTTCGATGGCGACGCGTGTCGCGCTGTATGAAGCCGGCGCCGAGGCCAACTATCTCGAGGTCGACCCGCCGACCAAGACCGTGCTGAGCGACGGCTCCGACTTCCGCGCCGTCAATCCGATCGGCCTGGTGCCGACGCTGCGCACCGACGACGGCGTGATTCTCACCGAGAACGCGGCGATCCTGCAATACGTCGCCGACCGCTTCCCGCAATCGGGGCTCGGGGCCGCCGAAGGCATCGATCGCACGCGGCTGCATCAATGGCTCTGCTTCATCGGCACCGAGTTGCACAAGGGGCTGTTCGTGCCTGTGCTCGACCGCAAGGCGCCGCAGGAAGCGAAGGCCTATGTGCTGGAGAAAAACCTGTCGCGGCTCGACTATCTCGACAATTACCTCAAGGGCCGCGACTTCCTGCTCGACCATTTCAGCGTCGCCGACGCCTATCTCGTCACGGTCATCAACTGGACCATGGCGACGCCGCCGATCGAGCTTTCGACATGGCCAAACGTGAAGGCCTATTACGAACGCCTGCGCCAGCGGCCGTCGGTCGCGAAGGCGGTTGCGGAGGAGTTCGAACTGTACAAGGCCGAACTCGCGCGCAAGAAGGCGGCGGCGTAGGCGGCTTCGGCTCGCCTCTCTCGTGTCCCGGACGCTCTGCAGCGCACCACGCCGCGAAGTCGCGGCGCAATGCGCTGCGTCCGGGGCACGAGACCATTGTTGGGTGATAGACATGGCTGCTCATTCTCGCGGCTCATTTCGCCCGAGCTTTGCTTTGGTCTCGCACCCTCTGAAAGCAAGGGCGCAGGGAAGGCCGGGCGCCGGCTGGCACCCGAAGTCCCGCGTGCGAAAAACGCGCACGGGGTGGACGACAGGTGTTGCCGGTCGCCCGGCCTTCCCTGCGCGATGGTTTTCACGGTGTCCTTCGTGCTCTCCCCGGGGAGCGTTGCACTATTGCCCCCGTCGCCCTGCGGATTTCTGATGCGCGCCGGTTGGCCGCGACATCACCACAGGACTTGACGCCAGACTCCGGGCGCCAGGACCACACGACTTCTCCGTCCGCGCACATCCCCGCTGGGTCCTCCACGGCTGGCGTGCGCTCACCGTGCAGTCCATGCGAGAACGCCGTCGGCGCCGTGTCGTATCGCGCCGGCCGCCGCTCACGGTTTCCCGCCCTGCAACCACCATCGCGCGCCGGCGCCGTCGCGGCCACCGCATCCCGGCCCGCGTCTCGTGACGATCGCGAAACGCCCCTTGTGGCGGGCGGGATGGCGCAGTCTGTACGTCAAAACCGAACTTCTGTAAATACGAATATTTTGACGGAGCGCACTCGACCCATCGCTGGCGTGTTTTGCCCGTCGGGCTGCACTACGGATGGTAGGTGCCGACCGGTTTACCCGTACAGCACCCGCGGCAGGATCGTGACGATGCCCGGCCACAGCGTCAGCAACAGCACGAAGCCGACCATNATGATCAGGTAGGGCATCGTGACGCGCGCGATATAGCCGAGACCGTCGTCCGTGAGGCCCTGGATCACGAACAGGTTGAANCCGACCGGCGGGGTGATCTGCGCCATNTCGACGGCGAGCACCAGGAAGATGCCGAACCAGATCTCGTCGAAGCCCGCGCCCTTCACGATCGGCAGCACGATCGGCAGCGTCATCACGATCATCGAGAAGCCGTCGAGGAAGCAGCCGAGCACCAGATAGAAGATGATCAGCACGACGATCAGCATGAAGGGAGACAGGCCGAGCCCCTTCACGAAGGCGGCCACCGCCTGGGGAATGCCGAGGAAGGCCGCGGCATTGCCGAGGATGGAGGCGCCGAGCACGATCAGCGCGATCATCGAGCAGGTCACGACCGAGCCGATCAGCACGTCGCGCATCACCTGCTGCGACATCGAGCCTTGCGCCCAGGCGACCAGCGCCGCGCCGAGCACGCCGACGGCGGCGGCCTCCGACGGGGTTGCGAGCCCGCCATACATCGAGCCGAGCACGCAGGCGATCAGAAACAGCGCCGGTGCGAGATCCTTCAGCGCCGCGAAACGCTCGCCCCACGGCACCTGCGAGAGCTTTGCCTCGGTCTCCGGCACCATGGAGGGCTTGAGCGTCGTGTGCAGCATCACCCAGCCCATGAAGGTGGCCGCCAGCAGCAGGCCGGGCAGCACGCCGGCGGTGAAGAGCTTGAGAATGGAGACGTCGCCGAGCACGCCATAGATGATCATGATGTTGGACGGCGGGATCAGGAAGCCGAGCGTGCCGGCGCCGGCGAGCGAGCCGATCGCGATGTCGCGCGAATAGCCGCGGCGCAACAGCTCGTTGAGCGACATGCGGCCGATCACCTGCGTGGTCGCGGCCGACGAGCCCGAGATCGCCGCGAAGATGGTGCAGCCGATCACGTTGACATGGAGCAGACGGCCCGGCAGCAGGCCGGCCCACGGCGCCAGCCCCTGGAACAGCGAACGCGACAGCCGGGTGCGAAACAGCAGCTCGCCCATCAGGATGAACAGCGGCAACGCCAGCAGTTCCTGCGTGGTCAGGATGTTCCAGGCGTATTGCGGCAACAGCTTGTCGAGCGGGATGGAGCGGAACATCGCGAGCAGCAGCGTCGCGGTGAGCGCGAGGGTGAGGCCGATCCAGACGCCGCAAGCCAGCAGCGTAAACAGGATCGCGAACAGGGCGACGACTTCGATGGTCATGCGATCTTGAATCCGGGAGCGAGCAAGGCGGTCATTCGACAGGCGAGGCCTTCATGCGATGGTCCTCCAGCGGCAGGCCGAGCACGGCCTGGATCGCCCGCGCCAGGAACTGCTGCGTCAGCAGCAGCATGCCGAAGGTCACCACCGCCTGCGGAAACCACAGTGGCGTATCGCTGGAGGTCGAGACCTGACCGCGCACGAAGGCGCTCCAGGCGAATTTGGCCATCGACGAGGTCAGGAAGGCCATGAACGCGAAGCCGGCGGCGGCCGAGAGGATTTCGATGGCGCGCTGAAACGGCGGGGAAACGTTCTTCAGGAGCAGGACGACGCGGATGTGGCCGCCGACGCGCAGGGTCATGGCGGCGCCGAAGGTGAAGGACGCCGCCATCAAATAGGAGGAATATTCCCAGGCGATCGAGATCGTCGGGGGGAAGAACGACAGGAA
>JGI25160J50197_1001363_pt1 | contig 12304 bp, 10 predicted proteins | sample AraplaMF_Cvi_mMS_FD_50197 | JGI IMG/M metagenome (IMG submission 50197)
TACATGGCCATCGCGAGGATGCCCGGCACGATGCCCGCCATGAAGAGCTTGCCGATGTCCTGCTGCGTGAGGATGGCGTACACCGCAAGCACGGTCGATGGAGGCAGGATCGCGCCCAGCGTGCCGCCCGCGGCGATCACGCCGGTGGAGAAAGACTGCGGGTAGTTGAAGCGGCGCATCTCCGGGTAGGCCACCGCCGAGAACGTGGCGGCCGTGGCCACCGACGAGCCGCAGATCGCCGCGAAGCCGCCGCATGCCACCACGGTGGCCACGCCCAGGCCGCCACGCAGGTGGCCGATCATCGAGTTGGCGGCCTTGAAGAGCTCGCGGCTCACACCCGAGACCGACACCAGCGCTCCCATCAGCATGAACATCGGGATCACGCCGAAGGTGTAGTCGGTCACGGTGCGCATGGAGGTCTGGCCCACCAGCTTGAGCGCGGGGCCCGGCCCGACGAGGTAGCTGTAGCCCACCACGCCCACCAGGCCCATCGCCATGCCGACCGGCACGCGCAACAGCATCAATACGAAAAGGGCGACAAAGCCCAACACTGCGACTGCATCGGGGCTCATTCGTCGGCCTTCTGTTCTGCGTGAACTTCTTCGAGTTGTTCGGGATGGAAGATCAGCCTGTAGGTGCGGATGGCGATCAGCAGCACGGCGCACACGTCGCCGGCCCAGGCCACGGCGTAGAACGGCCAGGTCGGGATGTTGAGGTCGTAGGTCTGCACGTTGTCGACATAGGTGCCGCGCACCTTGTCGAACAGCATGATGGTCTGCACCGCCACCACGAAGAGCAGCACCAGCGTGGCGAACACGTCGATGGCGCGCTTCATGCGCGGGCCCGCCGCCGTCCACACCAGGTCCACCGTGATGTGGCCGCCCCGGTAGCTGGTGGCCGCGATGCCCCAGAAGATCAGGATGCCCAGCAGCATTCGGCCGAAGTCGTAGGCGTCCGGGATCGAGGTGTCGAAGAACTTGCGCAGCACCACGGCCACGAAGATGTTGAGCGCGACGATCCCCACGAAGATGGCGGCGAGCCATTCAATGGTGTTGATCGCGCGGTCCATATAGCTGGCGGACCGTGTAGCCATCGCTCAGAGCGCCGATTTGTACTTGGCGAGGCTGGCCTTCAGCGCGTCCATGACGGCCTTCGGATCTTCACCGGCCTTCTTCACGCCCTCCGCCCACTGCGCCTCGGCGGGTGCCGCCGCCTTGCGCCATGCATCCAGCTGATCGGGCGTGAGCTTGTAGATCTCGTGGCCCGACAGTGCCGCCATCTTGGCGTGGCCCGCGAACTCGAAGTCGGCCCACGGTCCGGCCACCTTCTGCGCCCATTCGCTGGTGCAGTGGTCGTCGATCACCTTCTTCTGCGCGGCGGACATGGCGTCGTACTTGCCCTTGTTCATCACCCACACGAAGGGCGTGACGTAAAGCGGCACGTCCATGTGGTACTTCACCACCTTGTCGATGCCGAAGAGGCCGATGGAGCCCCACGGGAANGTGATGGCGTCGGCCACGCCGCGCTCGAGCATGTCGCGCGANTCGGGGGCCGANGCCTGCACGTTGGTGCCGCCCAGCGAGGTGATGAGCTGNCCCACGGTGCTGGTGGCCGGGCGCACCTTCATGCCCTTGACGTCGCCGGGCACGGTGATCTTCTTGCGCGAGTGGAAGGTGCCGGGGTCGTGCACGAAGGCGAAGCAGTACTTCACGTCCTTCATTTCCTTGGCCGCGTAGTTGCGGTACCAGGCNTCGATGGCGGCGGAGCCTTCCTTGCCGTTGGCGAACAGGAAGGGCAGCGACGCGCCNGCCATCACCGGGAAGCGGCCCGGCTGGTAGCCCGGGTTCACGTACGAGAAGTCGGCGATGCCGTCGCGCGCCATGTCNTAGTGGTCGAATGCCTTGCCCANCTGCTCCGACGGGAAGAGGATCGCGGTGATGGTGCCGCCCGATTCCTTCTTGATGTCGTCGGCCCACGCCTGCAGCGCGGGGTTGAGCGGGTGCTGCGCGGGTACCCAGCTCGACAGCTTGAGCTGCACCGGCTTGTCCTGCGCCTGCACGGCCGGGGCGATCAGCGCGAGGGCTGCGGTGGCCGCCGCGAGGCTCGTGGCCANGCGACGGGACGGACGGGATTGGCGATTGGCTTTCATGGTCTCCTTCGTTGTGTTGTGTGTCTCTACGAGTGAATCCGCAATCTAGGCAGCCGCGTGCGCGGGGTAAATGGAGGCTTTCCCGTGCGCCTGCACGGGTGCGGGCCCAGCCTGTTCGGNGTGCGAACGCGGCGCATGTATTTCGACGTGCCTGCGCCCGAGTTCGCCCACGCGCGNGGCACCGAGCAGGGTCATCGTGCGTTCGGTTTCCTGCGCGAGCAGCTGCAGCACCGAGAGCGCGCCCTGTTCGCCGCCGCAGGCCAGGCCGTAGATCGGCGCGCGGCCCACGAGCGCCGCGCTGGCGCCGAGCGCGAGCGCCTTGACGATGTCGCTGCCGCGCCGCATGCCGCTGTCCACCAGCACCGGAATGCGGCCGCCTACCGCATCGAGCATGGCCGGCAGCGCGGCGATGGTGGCCGGCGCGGCATCGAGCTGGCGGCCTCCGTGGTTGGAGACCACGATGCCGTCCGCCCCATGCCGCAGTGCGCNGCGCGCGTCCTCGGCNCCCAGCAGGCCCTTGANCAGCAGCGGCCCGTCCCAGAGCCTGCGCAGCCAGCCCAGGCTGTCCCAGGTCAGCGTGCGGTCCATGGCGCGCGAGAGCAGCGCGGCCTGCGTCTGCGCGGAGACCGGTGCGCCGTCGTCTTCATCGGGCAGCAGGTTCGCGAACTGCGGCATNCCGCCGCCGGCCAGCCGCAGCAGCCACGCGGGATGCCGCGCCATGTCGAGCACCGTGCCGGGCGTGAGCCGCATGGGCACACGGAAGCCGTGGCGCAGGTCGCGCTCGCGCAGGCCGCTCACGGGAACATCTACCGTGAGCACCAGCGCCTCGAAGCCTGCATTGCGCGCGCGGCGCACGATGCGCTCGGCGATGGCGCGCTCGCCCATCACGTACAGCTGCATCCACAGCGCGGCATCGGGCGCGGCGTTGCGCACCTCCTCGATGCGTGTGTTGGAGGCGGTGGAAAGAACGAAGGGCACGCCGGCGGCCTGCGCTGCAGCGGCCAGCTGCGCATCGGCGCGCGGGCGCACCAGGCCGGCCAGCCCGATGGGCGCGATGCCGAAGGGCGCGCGCCAGCGGCGGCCGAAGAGTTCGATGCCGATGTCCACCTTGCTGGTGTCGCGCAGGCATTCGGGAATCAGCGGCAGCGCTTCGAGCGCGTCGCGGTTGCGCTGCATGCAGCGCTCGTCTTCCGCGCCGCCGTCGATGTAGTCGAACACCAGCCGCGGCAGCGCGCTTCGGGCGCGGCGCCGGTAGTCTTCCACGTTGAGCAGTTGGGCCATCCTTGCTCAGTCCGCCGCGATCCGGCGCTCGCGGATCAGCGCGCCGAAGCGCTGGAAGTCCGTCGCCGCGCGCTGCTGGAACGCAGCCGGCGAGCCGGGCTGCGGCTCGCCGCCGATCGACGCGATGCGCTCNTGCACGGCCGGCAGCGCGAGCGTGCGGTTGATCTGCGCGTTGAGTTGCGCCACCACTTCGGGCGGCGTTCCGGCCGGNGCGTAGAAGCCGAACACGGTGTCGGCGTCGAAGCCGCGCAGGCCGGCCTCGTCGAGCGTGGGCACGTCGGGNAAGAGCGGCGAGCGCTTCGGGCTGCCCACGGCCAGCAGCCGCAGCTTGCCCGCGCGCACCTGCGTGAGCGCGATGCCGGGGTCGAAGGCGTAGTCGATCTGGCCGGCCAGCAGGTCCTGCAGCGCGGGCGCGGCGCCGCGGTAGGGCACATGCAGCGCGAACAGGTTGGCCTGCGTCTTGAACATCTCGCCCGCGAGGTGCGGCGAGCTGCCGTTGCCCGGCGAGCCGTACGACAGCTTGCCCGGGTTGGCCTTCACGTACGAGATGAACTCCTTCACGTTCGCCGGCGGCAGCGAGGGCCGCGTGACCAGGAACACCAGCACGCGCGCGGCGGCCGCCACCGGCANCAGGTCCTTCGCNGGGTCGAAGCTCATGCGCGAGTACAGGTGCGGGTTCACCGACACCATGCCGCCAGAGCTCATCAGCAGCGTGTAGCCGTCGGCCGGCGCGCGGGCCACGGCTTCTCCGCCGAGGTTGCCGTTGGCGCCGGCGCGGTTCTCGATCACCACCGGCTGCTTCAGCGACTCCTGCAGCGGCTGCGAGATGGCGCGCGCGATCTGGTCGGCGGCGCCGCCTGCGGGGAAGTTGACGATCACCTTGATCGGCTTGGCGGGCCATGNNGTGTTGGCATGCGCCGGGGCGAGCANGGCAGCGGCGGCCAGTGCCAGCAGGCATCGTCGCCAGGGAAGGGCGGGGCGGGTCATTGGTCTTGTCTCCTTTTCTTGTATTTCGCAGCGTCCGGTCAGGCNTTGACCGACGGGGGGCGCTTCATCCAGCGGATCGGCTGNGCCTGCACCGGACGTGGCGCGGCGCCGTGCGCGGCCAGCGTGGCGTCGAGCGCCTTGCCGCCCTCGTCGGCCAGTGCCGCTTCGCGCGCCGCCGCGATGGCCGTGGCACGNGCCGAGGCGGGCAGGGTGCTGCGGCCGGCGAGTTCGTCGATCACNTGCAGCAGGTTGTGCTTGCCGCGCTCGTTGGTGCTGCCGTAGCCCTTGATGAGCCGNCCGCACAGCGCCAGCTCGTGGCCCAGCGCCCAGGTCTCGCGCGTGCCNGCTTCCACGGCCTTGAGCCAGCGTTCGATGAGTGCCTGCTCCTGCGCGAAGCGGCTGCCCAGGCGGCGCAGCCAGCGCAGCGAGGCCAGCAGCCGCAGCGAGGCCATGCCCAGCACCGAGTGGCTGCCCACCTTCAGCGGCAGCGCCCAGGGCGCGAGGCCGCGCGACTGGCGGCCCCGGTCCCAGGCCGTGACGCGGCGCGAGAGCGAGGGCGGCAGCAGCGCCGCGAATTCGGCCGCGCCGGGCTTGAAGTGGTCGTAGACCTTCACGATGTCTTCCTCGCCGGCGCGCACCTCGCGCCGCACGCGCTGCGCGCGGCTGGCGCGGCCCTTGAGCGCGGCCACCCGCACGATGTCGTCGAAGGCCATCCACAGCGCGAGCCAGCGCGCGGCCTCGCGGGTGATGGCGAAGCCCCGCGCGCCGGCCGGGTCGGCGGCGCGCTCCGCATCGAGCAGGCGGCCCAGCCGCTCGGCGTAGAGCGATGCGTAGGCGGCGTCCTGGTAGTCGAGCACGCGGGCATGGCCCAGCGCGAGCATGTCGTGCACGGCCGGCGGAAAGCGCCGTGCCAGGTCGGCGGGCAGGGCTGCGGCGGGCGGCGGCGCGTCGTTGGTGTCGCCGGCCATCACGCTGCTGACGAAGGCGGCCTGCGCGCGCGGCGCGTTCACCGCGTCGAAGGCCGAGGCGAAGCCGCGCAGGCTGGCGGCGGCCATCTTGCCCAGCTTCTCGGGCGCGCTGGTGTCACCGCCGCGCACGACGTGCTCGTAGGCCTCGCGCGGGAACGGAAACAGCCCGCTGCCCGCGATGGCGCCGAGCATCACCGCGCTGACCACCGTGCCGCTGTCGCGCGCGATGGCGTTCATGTCGAACACATGGTGCTCGCGGCTGAAGGCCTTCACCACGTCGAGCAGCCGCTGCGCGTCGGCGCGGCCGTCGCCGGGCACCATGCGCTCGGCGGTGGTGAGGATGCGCGCCGACGAACTGATGACCAGCGTGCGCTGCGGCGCGCTCATGCCGTTGCCGATCTGGCGCGCGGTTTCCAGCAGCTCCGAGGAGACGATGGCATCCAGCGCGCCCGGCACGGGGCTCAGGCTGAACACCGGGCGGCGCCCACCGAGCTGCGCGAGCGGCACGGGGAACACTTCGATGTAGTAGGTGGTGGCGCCGGTGCGCTGCGCCACGCCGGGAATGGACGTGCTCTGCGCCGCGTAGCCGGCATGGCGCGCGGTGTCGACCAGCCATTCGGTAAGCACGCCGCCGCCTTCGCCGCCGAGGGCGCAGACGAGCAATGTGATGGGGCGGTTCTGTTCCATGGTTTCCTCGCCCCTCATGCCGGTTGCAGTGCGCGAACGAAGGCGCCGCGCAGGCCGTGAAGAAGCCGCTCATGCCACTTCGGGTTCTGCACCACCTCGGCCCGGTAGAAGCTCGGGCACAGCGTGGCCGCATGGGCGTTCGCGCCGCACAGGCCGCAGCCCACGCAGCCGTCGATGACGGTGGCGACCGGGTCCACCTTCAGCGGATCGGGGTTGTCGCGCAGCGTGAGCGTGGGGCAGCCCGACAGGCGGATGCAGGCGTGGTCGCCGTTGCACACGTCCTCGTCCACGCCGTACTTCACGCGCACCACGCGCTCGCCCTTCTTCAGCAGGCTGGCGATCCACGGCTTGATGCGGCGCTGGCGCTCCAGCTGGCATTCGCCCTCGGCGATCACCACCTTCAGGCCGTCGAAGTCGCTGGTGAGCGCCTCGGTGAGCGTGCGGCGCATGCGCTCCACGTCGTAGGTGGTCACGGTGCGCATCCACTGCACGCCCAGGCCCTTGAGCGTGGCCTCGATGGTCTGGTTCTTGTCGACCAGGCTCTGCTGCTTGTCCTCGGCGCGTTCCTTGATCTCGTCGTCCGGCGTGGAGATGATGTCCTGCGTGCCGGTGGCCGAGGTGTAGCCGTTCTTGAAGATCAGCAGCACCGCGTCGTCGCCGTTGAAGAGCGCGCTCTGCACGCCGGTGAGCAGGCCGTTGTGCCAGAAGCCGCCGTCGCCCATGATCGACAGGGTGCGCCGGTTCATCATCGGCGCCACGCCCGCGCGGCTCGCGAGGCTCATGCCNTAGCCGAGGATGGAATGGCCCATCGAGAAAGGCTCGAANGTGCCGAAGGCGTGGCAGCCGATGTCGGCGGCCACGTGCACNGGNCCGGTCTCCTGCTGCGCCAGCTTGAGCGCGGAGAACACCGGCCGCTCCGGGCAGCCGACGCAGAAGCTCGGCGGCCGGTTGGGCAGCGGAGAACTCAGACTTCGCGCCACGGCCTCGCGGCGTTCGCGGTTGCCAGCCAGCCAGGCCTGCGCCGAGTGCGAGGCCTCGTCCGGCTCGATGTACTTCGCGGCGAACGCGCCGATGCCCGCCGAGAGCACCTCCACGCCGTACTCGCCCGCCGGGGGCAGCATGTCCTTGCCGTGCAGCGGCGTCTGGATGTCGCGCCGGCGCAGCAGCGTGGCGATGTCCTGCTCGATGTACTCGGGCTGGCCTTCTTCCACTACCACCACCGCGCGCTTGCCTACGCAGAAGTCGGCGACCTGCTCGGGCACCAGCGGGTAGGTCACGTTGAGCACCAGGATCGGGATGTCCGTCTCGCCGAAGGCGTCGGCCAGGCCCTGTTGCTGCAGGCTGCGGATCAGCGCGTTGTAGAGCCCGCCCTGCACCACGATGCCGAGGTCGGCATGGCGCCGCCCGGGCATCAGCTCGTTGAGGCCGTGCTCGGCGATGTAGCTGCGCGCGGCCGGGATGCGCGCATCGCCCTTGAGCTTCTCGTGCCTGAAGGTGACGGGCGGATGCGCGAGGCGCATGTAGTCGAAGCCGGCGGGCTCCTCCATCAGCGAGCGCGTGGAGACGGCGGGCGCGACGTTGTCCTTGCACTCGAAGCTGCCGCGCACGTGGCAGGTGCGGATGCGCAGCTCCATCAGGCAGGGCATGTTCGAGCTTTCCGAGAGGCGGAAGCCTTCCTCGACCATGCGCACCATCACGCCGAGATCGGGCCTCGGGTCGAGCAGGCACATGCTCGACTTGAGCGCGTAGGCATGCGTGCGCTCCTGGATCACGCTGGCGCCTTCGCCGTAGTCCTCGCCCACCACGACGAGCACGCCGCCGGTCACGCCCGGCGACGACAGGTTCGACAGCGCATCCGCCGCCACGTTGGTGCCGACGATCGACTTCCACGTCACCGCGCCGCGCAGCGGGTAGTGGATGGAGGCGCCGAGCATGGCGGCGGCCGAGGCTTCGTTGGAGCAGGCCTCGACGTGCACGCCCAGNTCGTCCATGTAGGCCTTGCCCTGGACCATCACGTCGAGCAGGTGCGACACCGGCGCGCCCTGGTAGCCGCCCACATACGCCACGCCCGACTGCAGCAGGCCCTTGGTGATCGCGAGGATGCCCTCGCCGTGAAAGGTGTCGCCCGCGCCGAGGCGCAGCATTTCCACTTCCTTGCTGAATGAAACTTCCAAGAGATTCGGCTCCGATGTTGAGGGGGTTGTTCGGGATTCGGGGTGAGCCGTGCCCGCACCGCGCTTGTCCTGCGGGTGCCGCACGTCGGGTGATGGCGTCTATCTGGTGGGCGAAGAAGTCGGCTTTGCTGCGGCGCCGGGGAAGCGCGCCACGTAGTAGGCAAGGGTGTCCAGGTCTTCAGGCGACATGCGGCCCACCGCCTCGCTCATGGCCTGCGTGTAGCCCGGGCGCTTGCCCGTGCGGAAGCCCTGCAGGGTNAGCTGCAGGTAGTCCTCGTGCTGCTGCGCGATGCGCGGCACCTGCTGCCCGCCGGCCAGGTCGGCGCCATGGCACAGCAGGCAGCGGTTCTCCTGCGCCAGTGCCTGGCCGCGTGCCATGCGCGCCGCGTCGGGCGGCGTGGCCGGCGGCGGCGCGGGCACGGCGGGCAGGGTGGCGATGAAGTCCGAGAAGCCGCGCAGGTCCTCGTCCTTCATGGTCTTGGCCACCGCGCTCATCGCGGGGTTGTCGCGCCGTCCTTCGCGGAACAGGTAGAGCTGCGTGATGGCGTAGAACGAATGCTGCCCGGCGAGCACCGGCGTGCCCGCCATGTCGCTGCGGCCGTTGGCGCCGTGGCACGAGGCGCACAGTTCGGCGTAGCGCTGGGCGTAGACGCTGCCCTTGGTGCCCTGCGCACCGGCCGGCGATGCCGCCGCTGCCACGGTCATTGCCGCCACCGCGCATCGGAAGAGAAGGCTCGCAGGTGTCATCGGCCNCCGTAGCTGATGCGGTAGATGGCGCCGGCGTGGTCGTCGCTCACGAGCATNGAGCCGTCCTTCAGCACCAGGAAGTCGACCGGGCGGCCGAGGTAGTTGTTGTTCTCGACGAAGCCGGTCATGAAGGGCTCCACCTTCGCNCCNCCCTTGCCGTCGGGCCAGGCGACGGCGATGTCGGCGTACTTGACGGTGCGGTTCCACGGGCCGTGNCGCGCGATGAACATGGCGCCGCGGTACCTGGCCGGGAACATCTTCCCGTTGTAGAAGGTCAGGCCCAGCGCGGCGGCGTGCGGGCCGAGCAGTGCGGCGGGCTTCTGGTAGTCGCTGCAGCTCTTGCCCCAGCCGAATTCCGAGTCGAGGATGTTGCCCTGGTGGCAGTACGGGTAGCCGAAGTGCTGGTCGGGCCTGGTGACCACGTTCAGCTCGTCGTTGGGCAGGTCTTCGCTGAGCCAGTCGCGGCCGTTGTCGGTGAACCAGAGGTTGCCGGTCTTGGGGTCGAAGTCGAAGCCCACCGTGTTGCGCACGCCGCGCGCCACGGTCTCGATGCCGCTGCCGTCGGGGTTCATGCGGAAGATGCGCGCATGCGCGTCGTCGGGTTCGCACAGGTTGCAGGGCGCGCCCACGGCGTAGTAGAGCTTGCCTTCGTGCATGCGCAGGTAGCGCCAGCTGTGGTCCTGCCCGCCGGGCAGCTTGTCGTTGAGCACCACCGGCGCGCCGGGGTTGTCGAGCTTGTCCTCGATGCCGTCGTAGCGAAGGATCTGCTTGTGCGTGGCGAGGTAGAGCGCGCCCTTGTCGAACTCGATGCCGGTGGCGAACTCGGTCTTGTCGATGATGGTCTTNGGCTTGCGGTCGCCCTTCTCGGCGATGGCNTAGACCTTGTTGCCCACGAAGAGCGTGCTCACGAACACCGTGCCCTTCGCGCCCTGGCGCAGCTCGCGCGCGTCGAGCACGCCCGAGGCCCAGGTCTCGACCTTGAAGCCCGGCGGCAGCTTGAACTTGGCCGTGGGCAGCTGGTCGGGCGCTGTCGGAATGGGGAAGGAGGGCACCGGTGCCATGCGCGTGGCCGCCTCGGTCTTGGGCCGGCCCTTGGCCCAGCCAGGTTCTTCGGCCGGCGGCTGTTGCGCGGCGGCGGTAACGGCGGTGCAGAGCAGGGCGGCGAGCGCCGCGTGCGCGCGGAACGCGCGGAGTGCACGAATCGGGGCCATGTCTCGTCTCCTTCTTGTCGTGGGGCGCCGGCCGGCGCCTTTCGAGGGGCGATCCGGACAGCGCCCGCCAGTGTGCGTGGCGCCGCCGCCATGCTCAATAAAATGATCGAGCTAAGTAATATGAATGGCATGCATATGGAAGCGCTCGATCTCAACCTGCTGCGGCTCTTCGACGCGGTCTACCGCGAGCGCAACGTGAGCCGCGCGGCCGAGTCCCTGGGCCTCACGCAGCCGGCGGCCAGCCACGGGCTGGGGCGGCTGCGGCTGCTGCTGGCGGACGCGCTCTTCACCCGCGCCCCCGGCGGCGTGGCCCCCACGCCGCGCGCCGACCGGCTCGCGGTGGCGGTGCAGGCGGCGCTGAGCACGCTGGAAGAGGCGCTGCACGAGCCNGACCGCTTCGAGCCCCAGGTGTCGCGCAAGACCTTCCGCATCCACATGAGCGACATCGGCGAGGGCCGCTTCCTGCCGGCGCTGATGGCGCGGCTGCGCGAGCTGTCGCCGGGGGTGCGGCTGGAGACCATGCCGCTGGCGCCGGGCGACGTGGCGGCCGGCCTCGACAGCGGCAAGGTCGACTTCGCCTTCGGCTTCCTGCCCGGCGTGAAGGACACCCAGCGCGCCCAGCTGCTGAAGGACCGCTACATCGTGCTGCTGCGCAAGGACCATCCCTTCGTGAAGCGCAGGCGCAGCGGGCAGGCGCTGCTGGAGGCCCTGCAGGAGCTCGACTACGTGGCGGTGCGCACGCACGCCGAGACGCTGCGCATCCTGCAGCTGCTGAACCTGGAAGACCGGCTGCGCCTGACAACGGAGCATTTCATGGTGCTGCCAGCCATCGTGCGCGCGACCGACCTCGCGGTGGTGATGCCGCGCAACATCGCGCGCGGCTTCGCGCAGGAGGGCGGCTACGCCATCGTGGAACCGCCGTTTCCGCTGCGCGACTTCACGGTGTCGCTGCACTGGAGCAAGCGCTTCGAGGCCGATCCGGGCAACCGCTGGCTCAGGCAGGTCATCACGGAGCTCTTCTCCGAGAAACCGTGAGCGGGCCCCGGATCGGGGGCGCGGTTATTCTTGGGCAGGCGCGCCTTTCCTTGCTGCCCGCGCCTTCAGTTGCCCCCGATTGCCTCCGAATGTCCGTTCCGTCTCCCGCTTTCTTCCCCCACGCCTCCCGTTTCCGTTCCGCGCCTGCCGCCGCACTCTGAGCGAGCAGCCCGTGCAAGCGATTCTTTCCCAGGCCGGCCCCGTGCTGGTCTTCATGGCCTGCGTGGCCCTTGCCACCTACGCGCAGAACCTCACCGGCTTCGCGTTCAGCCTGATCCTGCTCGGGCTGGTGTCGGTGCTGCACGTCGCCAGCGTGAGCGACACGGCCAACGCAGCCACCGTGCTGAGCCTGATCAACGCCTGGACGTATTTCCGCGCCCGGCCCGGCGTGGTGCCCTGGCAGCTGATGAAGCCGGCGCTCAACGGCAGCACCGTGGGCGTGATCGTCGGCCTGATGCTGCTGACATGGCTCAGCGGCGGCGCGGTCGACTGGCTGCGCGGGCTGCTGGGCGTGTCGATCCTGGGCTGCGCGATATTGCTGGTGCTGCAGGCGAAGCCGCTGCCGGTGGTGTCGGGGCGCGCGAGCTTCGCCGTCATCGGCGGGCTGTCGGGCGTGCTGGGCGGGCTCTTCTCCAGTTCGGGGCCGCCCATCGTGTTCCACATGTACCGCCAGCCGCTGGACCGCGAGCTGGTGCGCCGCGCGCTCTTGCTGATGTTCGCCTTCAACTCGCTGGTGCGGCTGGTGATCGTGGTGCCCACGGGGCACTTCTCATGGCATTCGGCGCTGCTGGCCGGCTGCGCGATGCCGGTGGTCTACGGCGTGACGCGGCTGCATCACCGCCTGCCCAACAAGCTGCAGCCGCGCACGCTCAAGTGGCTGGTCGGCGGGCTGCTCGCGGTGGCGGGTTCGACGCTGGTGGCCACTGCCTGGGTGGCCATCGCGCAGCGCTGAACCTCGCCCGGGGCCATCCGAAAATCCCCCGGTGGCCCGGGAATTGCAACCCCCACGCAAGGGTTTCCCCGTACGTGGCATACCGGCCCCCACATACGCGTTATGGGCACCTG
>JGI25160J50197_1001366_pt1 | contig 12285 bp, 13 predicted proteins | sample AraplaMF_Cvi_mMS_FD_50197 | JGI IMG/M metagenome (IMG submission 50197)
GTCAATTCGATTTCGGCGCGCAGCGGCTGCCCCAGCGAGGAGAGCACAGTGAGCTTGCCAAGGCCTGCTGCGTTGACGGAAATAGGTGCGAGCACTGCACCGCTGAGCACAGCAGCGGTCAGTGTTTTCAACGCGAACGAAGCGACCTTGGAAGGTTTTTGTACAGGCATAGTGAGCGACGAAAAATGGTTAACGTGGAAACAAAGTTACTTTTCCAGAGGTCTCAACATAACATCATGCTTTAGAGCATGCAAGCATTGTCCCACTATTCTTCCTTTAAAGGAACTATTCTGTTTCGTTCATGCCGAAAATATTCCTTCGCCCAAAGAAAAAGCCGGAATTTCCTTTGAAATCCGGCTTTTAGAAAATACTTCTTATCTTGTTTATTATTCAGTAGGTATTAGCTGATTAATAACTTTTTATTTATCCAATACGATGCGCAGCATGCGGCGCAGCGGCTCGGCGGCGCCCCACAGCAGCTGGTCGCCGACGGTGAAGGCGGACAGGTAGTCGCCGCCCATCGACATCTTGCGCACGCGGCCGACCGGAATCGCCAGGCTGCCGGTGANGGCGGCCGGGGTCAGTTCCTTGACCGACGCTTCGCGGGTGTTCGGCACGAACTTCACCCACTGGTTGTCCTTGGCGATGATGTCGTTGATCTCGTCCAGCGGCACATCCTTGCGCAGCTTGATGGTCAGCGCCTGGCTGTGGCAGCGCATGGCGCCGATGCGCACGCACAGNCCGTCGACCGGGATCGCGGAGGCGGAGAANCCTTCGCCGCGGCCCAGGATCTTGTTGGTCTCGGCGCCGCCNTTCCANTCTTCCTTCGACTGGCCGTTGCCCAGGTCCTTGTCGATCCACGGGATCAGGTTGCCGCCCAGCGGCACGCCGAACTGCTTGGTTTCTTCCGGCGACAGGCCGTGCTGGGTGGCCAGCACCTGCTTGTCGATTTCCAGGATGGCGGAAGCCGGGTTGTCCAGCAGGTGCTTGACGGAGGCGTTGATGGTGCCGTACTGGGTCAGCAGCTCGCGCATGTGCTGGGCGCCGCCGCCGGAAGCCGCCTGGTAGGTCATGGAGGTCATCCACTCCACCAGGTCTTGCTTGAACAGGCCGCCCAGGCCCATCAGCATGCAGGACACGGTGCAGTTGCCGCCGATGAAGTTCTTCACGCCCTTGGCCATCGCGTCCTTGATCACGTTCAGGTTGACCGGATCGAGCACGATCACGGCATCCTTGTCCATGCGCAGGGTCGACGCGGCGTCGATCCAGTAGCCGTTCCAGCCCGCTGCGCGCAGCTTCGGGAATACCTCGGTGGTGTAGTCGCCGCCCTGGCAGGAGATGATGATCTCGCAGCGTTTCAGTTCGTCGATGTTGGTGGCGTCTTTCAGGGTAGTCTCGTTCTTCGCCATCTTCGGCGCAGCGCCGCCGGNGTTCGAAGTGGAGAAGAATACCGGCTCGATGTGGGCGAAATCACCCTCTTCCTGCATGCGCTGCATCAGGACCGAACCGACCATGCCGCGCCAACCAACCAGACCTACGAGTTTCATTTTGCTTTCCTTTGGGTGTGAATTCTTCAGAGTGCCTCAGAGTGCCGCTACGACTGCGTCGCCCATCTGCTCGGTGCCCACNTTGGTGGTGCCCTCTTCGTAGATGTCAGGCGTGCGCAGGCCCTGGGCCAGCACCTTCTTGACTGCGTTTTCGATGCGGTCGGCCTGCTCCGCGCGGTTCAGCGAATAGCGCAGCATCATGGCGGCCGACAGGATCGTGGCCAGCGGGTTGGCAACGCCCTTGCCCGCGATATCGGGAGCCGAGCCGTGCGATGGTTCGTACAGGCCCTTGTTGTTGGCGTCCAGCGAAGCCGATGGCAGCATGCCGATCGAGCCGGTCAGCATGGCCGCGGCGTCGGACAGGATGTCGCCGAACATGTTGCCGGTGACGATGACGTCGAATTTCTTCGGCGCGCGCACCAGCTGCATGGCGGCGTTGTCGACGTACATATGGTCCAGCGCCACGTCCGGGTATTCCTTGTGCACGTCGGTGACGATGTCCTTCCAGAACTGGAAAGTTTCCAGCACGTTGGCCTTGTCGACGGAGGTCAGGCGCTTGCCGCGCTTTTGCGCCGCCTGGAACGCCACGTGCGCGATGCGGCGGATCTCGCCTTCCGCATAGCGCATGGTGTCGAAGCCTTCGCGCTGGCCCTTGAACGGACCGTCCGGGCATTCGCGCACGCCGCGCGGCTGGCCGAAGTAGATGTCGCCGGTCAGTTCGCGCACGATCAGGATGTCCAGGCCCGACACCACTTCCGGCTTCAGCGTCGAAGCGCCGGCCAGTTCAGGGTACAGGATGGCAGGGCGCAGGTTGCCGAACAGGCCCAGGTTCTTGCGCAGGCCGAGGATGGCCTGCTCCGGACGCAGCGGACGGTCCAGGGTGTCGTACTTCCAGTCGCCGACAGCGCCGAACAGCACGGCGTCGGCCGCCTTGGCCAGCGCCAGGGTTTCCTCCGGCAGCGGATGGCCTTTGGCCTCGTAGCCGGCGCCGCCGACCGGCGCGGTTTCCATTTCAAATTTCTCGTCGAGCGCGTTCAGGACCTTGACGGCCTGGCTGACGATTTCCGGGCCGATGCCGTCGCCCGGCAGGATTGCGATTTTCATGATCTTTTTATCTGTTAAATGACATTCGCCAGCCAGGGCTGGCTGGCAAGGCGGCGCTCTTCGAACGCACGGATCTCGTCGGCATGGCGCAGGGTCAGGCCAATATCGTCGAGACCATTCATCAGGCAGTACTTGCGGAAGGCGTCGATCTCGAAGGGATAGGAGACNGAGCCGTTGCTGGTGCCGACACGCTGCTGTTCAAGGTCCACCACCAGGCGGTAACCCGGGAAAGCCTTGACTTCATTGAACAGATGATCGATCTGCGCTTCGCTGAGAACGACCGGCAGCAAGCCGTTCTTGAAGCAGTTGTTGAAGAAGATGTCCGCAAAGCTCGGCGCCAGGATGGCGCGGAAGCCNTACTGGTCGAGCGCCCACGGCGCGTGTTCGCGCGAGGAGCCGCAGCCGAAGTTCTTGCGGGTCAGGAGAATCGANGCGCCCTGGTAGCGCGGCTGNTTCAGCACGAAGTCCGGATTGAGCGGACGCTTGCTGTTGTCCATGCCCGGTTCGCCGTGGTCCAGGTAGCGCCACTCGTCAAACAGGTTGGGGCCGAAACCGGTACGGTGGATCGACTTCAGGAATTGTTTAGGGATGATCGCGTCGGTATCGACGTTGGCGCGGTCAAGCGGTGCAACTAAACCTTCATAGACGGTAAATTTTTCCATGATTCTCAACGGGTGGCGACGGCGGACCGTCGCGGTCCGCCGGTCAGCGGTTATTTATTGCCGGCGCCTTCCATTTTCTGGCCGACTTTCTGGATATCCTTGCCGAATCCTGCAACGGTATTGCAACCGGTCAGGGCAAAGGCGGAGATGGCNATGGCGATGGCAAATAGCTTTTTCATGATGTCTGCTGTAGCAAGCAAAGGTTAGCGGATGGATCGAACATCCACGAAATGGCCGGCGATACCGGCAGCCGCCGCCATGGCGGGAGACACCAGGTGGGTGCGTCCGCCCTGGCCTTGACGGCCTTCAAAATTACGGTTCGAAGTGGAGGCGCAGCGCTCGCCCGGATCGAGGCGGTCGGCGTTCATGGCCAGGCACATCGAGCAGCCCGGCTCGCGCCATTCAAAGCCGGCGGCCTTGAAGATCGCGTCCAGCCCTTCGCGCTCGGCCTGCTCTTTCACCAGGCCCGAACCCGGCACTACCAGCGCCAGCTTCACGTTGGAAGCGCGCTGCTTGCCGCGCACGACGGCAGCGGCGGCGCGCAAGTCTTCGATGCGCGAGTTGGTGCAGGAGCCGATGAACACCTTGTCGATGCGGATGTCTTCGATGCGGGTATTCGGCGTCAGGTTCATGTACACCAGCGCTTTTTCCATGGCGTCGCGCTTGACCGGGTCTTTTTCCTGGTCCGGGTCGGGCACGCGGCCGTCGATCGACGTCACCTGCTCCGGCGAGGTGCCCCAGGTCACCTGCGGCAGGATCTGCGCGGCATCGAGCGTCACGACGAAGTCGTGCTTGGCGCCCGGGTCGGAATGCAGGGTGCGCCAGTAAGCGACCGCCTGCTCCCATTGCGGGCCCACCGGCGAGTACGGGCGGCCCTTGACGTAATTGATGGTGGTTTCGTCCACCGCGACCATGCCGGCGCGGGCGCCCGCTTCGATCGCCATATTACAGACGGTCATGCGGCCTTCCATCGACAGCGAGCGAATGGCAGAACCTGCGAATTCGATCGCATAGCCGGTGCCGCCTGCGGTGCCGATCTTGCCGATCACGGCCAGCACGATGTCCTTGGCGGTCACGCCGGCCGGCAGCGCGCCGTCCACCTGCACCAGCATGGACCTGGATTTCTTGGCCAGCAGGGTCTGGGTCGCCAGCACGTGCTCCACTTCCGAGGTGCCGATGCCGTGCGCCAGCGCGCCGAAAGCGCCGTGGGTCGAGGTGTGCGAGTCGCCGCACACCACGGTCATGCCCGGCAGCGTCGCGCCCTGCTCCGGGCCGATCACGTGCACGATGCCCTGGCGCTTGTCGTTCATGTTGAAGTAGGTCATGCCGACCGACTTGGTGTTCTTGTCCAGGGTTTCCACCTGCAGGCGCGAGACCGGGTCTTCGATGCCGTGCGAACGNTCCGTGGTCGGAACGTTATGGTCGGCCACGGCCAGGTTGGCCGACAGGCGCCAAGGCTGGCGGCCGGCATTGCGCAGGCCNTCGAANGCCTGCGGGCTGGTCACTTCGTGTACCAGGTGGCGGTCGATGTACAGGAGGGCGGTGCCGTCTTCCTCGGTGCGTACTACGTGGGATTCCCAGAGTTTGTCGTAAAGCGTTTTCATGATGCTGCCAAATAAGGTGATCCGTTTGATTATGCCATATTTTGTGCAATGCAAAATCCGGCTGTTTTCCGCCTTGTGAGCAATTCAACGTAGATTTCGAGCGATGGCGCCAAATAAAAAAAGCCTGCAGCCCCTTTTTGGGAGGCTGCAGGCTTGTGTATTTCAGTTTTTCCTGGAGGTGGCTTACGCCGCCATCCTTACACTTCCCCTGCAACCGTCCATCAGGAACGATAGGCCAACTACTAGGACCAGGTCGCCCTCGGCGGAACGCGCGGTGCCGGTGATGCCGTCCACCGACAACGCGGTCATCGGTTTAATCACCAGGTCGGCAGTGCCATCCACGGCCGCAACGGCCAGGATGTACGGCTGCGGCGAGTTGATGACGATGCCCACGCGCTCCGAGCATGGCTCGTAGCCCAGCGCACCGGCCAGCGAACGCACGGGCAATGGACGGCCCTGGTCCTTGAGGACCGGCGCGCCGCCCACTTCCATGAACACTTCCGGCAGCTCGACCACGCGCTCGACCACCGCCATCGGCAGCGCCAGCAGCGCGCCGGAGGTGGAGACCAGCATGGTCGGCACGATCGACAGTTCGATCGGCAGGCGGATGGCGAACTTGGTGCCCTTGCCCAGGGCCGATTCGATATGGATCGCGCCGCGGTTCTTTTCCACGGCGGTCTTGACCACGTCCATGCCGACGCCGCGGCCGGATACGGAAGATGCCACTTCCTTGGTCGAGAAGCCCGGCAGGAACACCAGCTGGTAGGACTCGTCGTCCGACAGGTTGGCGCTCGGCGAGATCAGGCCCTTCTCCGCTGCCTTGCGGCGCAGCGCGACCGGGTCCATGCCCTTGCCGTCGTCCTGTAGCACGATCATGACGGAGTTGGCCTCCTGCCATGCCTTCAGCGAGATGTAGGCCTTCGGCGGCTTGCCGATGGCCATGCGGGCGTCCGGCGCTTCCACGCCGTGGTCCAGCGCGTTGCGCAGCATGTGCACCAGCGGGTCGTACAGGCTGTCCACCACCACGCGGTCCACTTCGGTTTCCGCGCCTTCGATGGTCAGCTCGACTTCCTTGCCCAGGTCCTTCGCCANCTCGCGCACCAGGCGCGGGAACTTCTGGAACAGGCGTCCGACCGGCTGCATGCGGGTCGCCAGGGTGGCGCGCTGCAGTTCGGTGGAATAGCGCGAAGCGCGCTCCAGGGTTTCGGTCAGGGCCGACATCAGCGTCGCCGCCTGGCCTTCGAACTTGAATTGCTGCAGGCGTTCCAGCAGGACCGCTGCCTGGTTGGCGGCCTGCACCGATTCGCCGGCCACTTCCAGCAGTGCATCGAGCTTGACGGCGTCGATACGGATCGATTCTTCCTTGGCCGGCGCGGAGGTCGGCTTGGCTTCGCCGGCCGGGCGTTCTTTCGCCTCCGGAGCCGGGGCATGCACCGCAGCCTGGGTGCCTTCGGCGGCAGCATGCGCCGCAGCCACGCCTTCGGCACGCGCNTCGGCCACCGGACGCACATAGGTGCCAGGCGGCACCACGGCTTCGTACATGCCTTCCCAGTCCAGGCCATCGGCCGATGGCGCNGCGGCAGGGGCAGCGCCCGGTGCAGCGGCAGCCGGGGCGGCGGCAGGTGCCGCAGCGGCCGGCGTCGGCGCTGCAGCCGGCTTGGCCTTGCCCGCGGCGGAGCTGGCCTTGCCCTCGATCGCATCCTTCAGGATCGCTTCNAGGTCGGCCGGCATNGGCGCCAGCTGGTCCGGCGCNNTGCCGTTATTCAGGTCGGTCAACTGGTCGGCCACGAAGCCGGACGCCTGCAGCGCAGCTTCGATCGACAGCGGCGTGACGGGCGCCGCGCCGGTGCGCAGCGCGTCGAACAGGTTCTCGGTCAGGTGGCAGGCCGACACCAGCGCGCCCAGNTTCATGAAGCCCGCNCCACCCTTGATGGTGTGGAACGAGCGGAAAACTGCGTTCAGCGTTTCCTTGTTGTCGGGGTCACGTTCGAGGCGCAGCAGGTGCTCTTCGACGTTGACGGCCAGGTCCATGGCCTCGACAACGAACTCCTTGAGCATATCGTCCATTAGAACCCCAGGTCGGCAAGCAGGTCATCGACGCTGTCCTGATTCAGGGCTTCCGAAGGCACGGACGGACCCGACATCAGCGACACCTCTTTCTGCGCAATCTTCTCGCGCACATCGGCCGGCGCATTGTCTTTCANCAGTTGCGCCAGCTCGGATTCGACCTTCTTGGTGATGGCGACGACCTTCTTGATCAACTGGCCGGTGATGTCCTGGAAGTCCTGGGCCATCATGATCTCCAGCAGGCGCGCTTTTTCCGCCTCGGTCGCTTCCGACACCTTGGCGGCGAAGGCACGCGAATCGCCGGCCAGGGCTTTGAATTCGTCGATGCTCAGCTTGCCCGCAAACAGGGCCGCCCAGCGCTCTTCCATTTCCTTCGACTGCTTGGACAGCACTTCCTGTGCCGGCATGCCGTCGTCCAGGGTATTCAGGACCTTGTTGGCTGCCTGCTCGGTCAGCGAGGCCACGTATTCGAGGCGATCCTGCGCGTCCACGATCTGGGTGGACGCTTCGGTCAGGGCCTTGTCGTAGCCCAGTTCGCGCAGCGAATCGTGCAGCAGGCGCACGATGCCGCCCAGGCGCTCGAACATGCCTTCCGCGTGCTCGCCGCCTTCGGCCGGCGCGTCGCCGCTGACTGCAGCCGGTTCAGTGGCCGGGACCGGGGCCGGGGCTGCCGCCTTGCTCGATGCTGCTACTGAATCAAACAGGCTTTCCANGTCATCGGAATCGCCCGACCCGGATGCCGCAGCGGCCGCGGCAGGCGCTGGAGCAGGTGCAGGCGCGTTGGCCCGTTGCGCAGATACTTCCTCAAATAATGCATCGAAATCATCAGCGGCGTCGGTCATAATTCCTGCTTCTCCATAATTTTCAAAAGTTCCTGCTGCCGGGAAAAAATTGTCAAATTTGACGCTCGGCAATAAACAAGGCACTCACGCGAGTGTAACAGGGGCAGCCCACTCAGTTCAATCTCTTAGGTGAAGCCAAATCGCCCTCCAAGTGTACTGTTGTATTTGCGGATGGTGTGAAATACACGCTGCAAGCCCCTGAAATAACGGGAATTTGCGCCATCTGCGATGTGCTCGTGACAGTTTCTTGATAATTATCAACTCTTTACAGCAGAACAATACTGGTAAACGGGGCTACAATGAAGGCAGGAACTGGCTCTTTTAAATAGTTAAAGGAGGCTGAGATATGTATCGGAAAATCCTGATTACGACGGACGGCTCGGCCGTTTCCAGCAAGACCGCCTGCGCCGGGGTCGAATTCGCCCAGCAGCTAGGCGCGGAAGTGCTGGCCCTGTTCGTGGCGCCGGAATACCAGTACCCGATTTACGTGGAGATCATTCCGCCCAGCTACCCAAGCGAAGAAGAGTACCGTGCGGCAATGCAGCGCGCCGGCAATGAGCATGTCCAGTCTATCCTTGAGTCCTGCGCGAAAAANGGCGTGCGGGCGGAAGGCATGACAGCCTTTGCCGAAAGCGCCGCGCTGAAGATCGTGGANGTGGCCAGCCAGTGCGGCTGCGACCTGATCTTCATTGGCTCGCACGGCCGCAGCGGCTGGGGCCACCTGCTCCTGGGCAGCGTGACCAACAAGGTGCTGTCGCATACCAAGATCCCGGTGCTGGTGCACCGGCTGATCAAAGACCCGCGCCCGGCCTGAACGGCCTGGCGTTACCACGCGCTCCGGCCTGCCGGGCCGGAGCGTGAAGACCAGTATTGCTAACTATTGAGGAACTATGATTCGAATTGTCATTGCCGACGACCACACCATCATGCGCGAAGGGCTCAAGCGCATTCTTGACGGGGCTCCCGACATCGACATCGTAGGCGAAGCCATCGACGGCTTCGAAGTCCTCACCCACATCCGCCAGGGCGGCTTCGACCTGCTGCTGCTCGACTTGTCCATGCCAGGGCGCAGCGGCGTCGACCTGATCCGCCAGATCCGCAGCGAATCGCCCAAGCTGGCCATCCTCATCCTCACCATGCACGAGGAAGAGCAATACGCGGTGCGCGCCATCCGCGCCGGCGCCCAGGGCTACCTGACCAAGGAAAGCGCCGGCACCCAGCTGGTGGGCGCCATCCGCAAGGTGGCCTCCGGCCGCCCCTACATTTCCACCGAAGTGGCCGAGCAACTGGCGTTGAACATCATGCAGCCGGCCGAAACCTTGCTGCACAAGCAGCTCTCCGACCGCGAATTCGAAGTGTTTTCGCTGCTGGTGTCGGGAAAATCCATCACCGAGATCGCCAACGGCCTGCACNTGAGCGTCAAAACCGTCAGCACCCACAAGACCCGCATCATGCAGAAGATGGGCATGGCTTCGCTGTCCGAAATGGTCCAGTACGCAGTGGCGCACAAGCTNCTGACCCCGTTCAAGGCATGATGGACAAGATTGCCTTTAGGATAATTCCTACACCACCGGTCTACCCTCCTACGGGCATATTCAGCAACCACTGATATTTTTCCCACATTCACGTTGGCATACTGAAACCATTCCGTTTGGGAACCAGGAGATCAGCATGCTCTCAACGCAACCCGTGTCCCATGAGGCCGGCCGCCAGCGGCAAGGCCGTTTGTGGTCCAACCTGAAAGAAGTGTGCGAACTGCTGCACTTGCCGCCGGTATCGCTCAATTCCGAAGAGCTGCTGTTCCAGCATGTGCAGTTCAAGACCGGCCAGCGCGTGCATACGATTGGNCAGCCGTTCGACATGCTGTACGTGGTCAACTCCGGCTTCATGAAAACGGTGCTGATTGACGAATTCGGCAACGAGCAGGTGCTGGCCTTCCCGATGAANGGCGACCTGATGGGCGTGGACGGCATCCACAGCAAGACTTACGCCTCGGAGGCGGTGGCGCTGTCGGACTGCGACCTGATCCTGCTGCCGTTCAAGAAGCTGACCACGCTGGGCCGCACCCACGTGGAGCTGGAGAACATGATGTACGGCGTGATGAGCCGCGAGCTGGTGCGCGAGCAAGCCATGATCGGCATGCTGGGCGCNNTNAGCGCGGAGGCCCGGGTGGCACGCTTCCTGGTCACGCTGTCGGAAAAGTTTTCGCAGATGGGTTATTCGAGCAAGCTGTTCAATCTGCGCATGACGCGCCACGAGATCGGCAGCTACCTCGGCTTAACGCTGGAAACGGTCAGCCGCACCCTGTCCGCCTTCAACGAGATCGGGCTGATCAGCGTGGACCAGCGCACCATCGGCATCAAGGACGTCGACGCCCTGAAATCCCTGCGTCGCCTGCCGCCATCGCGCACGCGCAGCAAGCTGCCGTCGCGCGCCAAAGCCGCCGCCAGCGAAGCTGCCGTGCCGCTGCTGGCGACACTGTAAAGAGTACTACTCACCCAGCTTTGGCCCGCTTCGGCGGGCCTCTTTTTTTCTTCAATAATTTATTTGACAAGCATTGCCGACCTGCGCATAATGCAAATGCGAATCATTCTTATCTGAGGAAAAACAACAATGCAAACTTCCGCCACGATCGACGCCCCCAAACCCAAGGCTGCTGCCNCCCCTGCCGCGCAGCAGCCGACCCAGCCCNTGCGCCGCTACACCACCGCCGGCCTGATGGAAGACCAGCGCGAAATCGAAATNGAACACGCCGGCCGCATCTACCGTCTTCGCATCACGCAGTTGAACAAGCTGATCCTGACTGCCTGANGCTTACCCTCCCCAATCGCCAGCCAGCCGTCACACGCGGCAGCCAGCCACCCCTGAACTTTTGGAGTGAATCATGGCTATCGACCGCAACGACCCGATCTTCACGCACAGCGCCGCTGCCCGCCAGCCGGANCTGATGCTGTCCGCCGTGCTGCACCTGATGTCGCATTACACCGCCAATGCCGCCGACAACGGCGGCTGCGTCAAGCTGGCATCGGTCATCGAACGCCACCTGAAAGCGCTGTCGGCGCAGCCGGACCTGGCGCCGGTGCTGCGCGCCACCTGCCAGCAATTGTGCGAACAGTGGGCCGTGGTCGTTGAACAAGCCCGTCCTCCACAGGAACGCGCCAGCTTCCTGGCGCGCCTGATCGGCCGTCCCCGCCCTGCCCCGCTGCCCGCCTGAGGCCCGCCATGTGCGACAAGCACGACGCNCCTGCCGCCAAGGCTGCNGCNGGCGAACCGGCACGGCGCCGCCGCATCTGGGACCTGCCNCACACCTGCCACTGCCCGCTGGTCGGCGTCGGCCTGCCCCTTGGCGTGCTGCGCAAGATCGTCACCAAGGCCGTCGGCGGCAAGGTGCTGGCCGACGATTATGAAGTGCACGTCGGCGCCGTCAGCGAATGCAGCAGCCGCAACCGCCTGTCGGAAGCCATCCAGAAGGAACTGGAACGCCGCTACGCCGTCGTCATCCAGCGCTTCCGCCCCGCCCGCGACGCCGCGGCACTGGAAACGCTGTGGGAGGCTGCGGTCGCCAGCGGCGACGTGCCGGGCCCGTTCTGGGCCGGCCTGAGCCACCCGCACTGCACGCTTGAACTGCAGGAACGCATGTGCCGCGACCTGCACATGATCCAGCACCAGGCCGGCGCCGCCACGCGGGCCGACATCAGCCGCCTGCAAGCGCTCGAGCAATCCAATGCCGCGCTCGAGCGCGAACTGGCGCGGCTGCAGCAGCGCAGCGCAGCCTGGCAAGCCGAGCGCCACGCCGAGCAGGAAGCCCACGCCGCCGCCCTGATGCAGCTGCGCGCGCAGCTGGTCGGCCGCGACAGCGTGCTCGCCTCGCTGCGCCAGCAACTGGAAGAGCTCCATGCCACCATTCCCGGCCTCGCCACGCGCGAACGCCTGGCGCGCCAGTTGGCCGACACCGAGCAGCGCGTGCACGACTTGCGCGCCGAGGCCAGCGCCGCCCGCGCCGAAGCAGGCACGCTGGAACGCCAGCTGAACGAAGCACGCGCCGCGCTTGCCGCAGCCAGCGCGCAACCATCGCCCGCCATGCCGGCAGCCGCCACCGCCGCAACGGGCGGGCCGGCTGCCAGGGCGGGCACCACGGCACAGCGCATCACCCTGCACGGCCTGCTGGCCGAACGCGTGCTGTGCGTCGGCGGCCGCGCCGGCAACGTCGCCGGCTACCGCAGCGTGATCGAGGAAGCCGGCGCCGAATTCCTGCACCACGACGGCGGCCTGGAAGACAACGTGGCCCGCCTGGAAACCAGCATGGCCGCGGCCGACCTNGTGATCTGCCAGACCGCCTGCATCAGCCACAGCGCCTACTGGCGCGTGAAGGACTTCTGCAAGCGCCACCAGAAACGCTGCATCTTCGTCGACAACCCCAGCGTCACCACCCTCCAGCGCGCGTTGGAACCACAATAAA
>JGI25160J50197_1001385_pt1 | contig 12205 bp, 11 predicted proteins | sample AraplaMF_Cvi_mMS_FD_50197 | JGI IMG/M metagenome (IMG submission 50197)
AGACCGCCCGAGAAGGCGCTTGCCCTCCGGGTTGGGGTGAAATCGGGCGATTGAGCCACCCAGGCCCTTGCATGGGCATTAGCCCATGCGGCGTGCCCGGTCGGCCCACTCATCCCGATTGCACCCCAACGCGACCCCGCTTAGAGCGTAAACAGGTTCTTAACAAGGACTCCTCGCCGGCTACAAGGTTCCGTAGCTGTGCAGGCCCGAGAGGAACATATTGACGCCCAGGAAGGCAAACGAGGTGACCGCCAGCCCCACCAGGGCCCACCAGGCGGCAACCGTGCCGCGCAGGCCCTTCATGAGCCGCATGTGCAGCCAGGCCGCGTAGTTGAGCCAGACAATCAGCGCCCAGGTTTCCTTGGGGTCCCAGCTCCAGTAGCCGCCCCAGGCCTCGGCGGCCCACAGGGCGCCCAGCACCGTGGCGATGGTGAAAAAGGCAAAGCCGACGGCAATCGCCTTGTACATCACGTCGTCCAGCACTTCAAAGCTGGGCAGGCGCGCGGCGATGCGCTTGCGGCCCAGCAGGATGCCGGCAGCGATCAGCCCCGACACCGCCAGGTAGCCGACCCAGTAGTAGCTGCCGCCGACCTCGGCCGGCGACTTGCTGCGAAACACGATGGGCACAAAACACAGCACGACACCCAGCAGCCACAGCGGCGTGAGCCGGTACCACTGCTTTTCGTCGGCCTGCTGCTTGATCAGGTAGGACAGCGAGACCATGGCGGCCAGAGAGAACATGCCGTAGCCGATGAAGTTGGCCGGCACATGCAGCTTCATCCACCAGCTTTTGAGGGCCGGTACCAGCGGCTGGATTTCATGGGCTTCGCGCACCACGGTGTACCAGAGCAGAAAACCAACCGCGGCGCTGACCACCAGCATCACGAACGCGCCCAGCGCGCGCGTGTTGTACTGTGATTCAAAGTAGAGGTAGAAGGCCGCCGTCATCCAGCAGAACAGCACAAAGACTTCATACAGGTTGCTCACGGGAATGTGGCCGACGTCGGCGCCTATCAGGTAGCTCTCATACCAGCGCACCAGCGTGCCGATCAGCGCCATGCCGACGGCCACCCAGGCAATCTTGGAGCCCAGTGATTCCAGCGTGCCGCTCTGGCCTTTGGCAAACATCCCCAGCCAGTAAAAAATCGTGCTCATGAAAAACAGCACGCTCATCCACAGGATGGCCGACTGGCTGGACAGGAAGTACTTGAGCCAGAACACCTGGTCGGCCCGCGCGAGATTGCCCCGGTAGGAGGCGATGCCCAGCAGCGCGAAGGCGCTCACCACCACCATGAGCACCCGCAGCGGCCGCCAGAACCAGCCCATCGCGATGGCCGCCGGAATGGCCGCCAGCAGGATGCCTTTTTCGTAGACGTCCATGAAGGTGCCATAGCGCGCGAAGGCGTAGAGAAAGCCGCCGGCGACCAGCGCGGCGAACACCCAGTCCAGCACATTGCGCCGGGCGAAATAGCCTTCGTTGAGGCTGAGCGTGCTGTCGCCGCCGGCCTTCAGCGTGGTGGTGTTCACCGCCGTGGTGTTGATGGTGGAGGTATTCATTGGGGCGCCTGCAACAGTTTCGTTTTCAACATCTCGAACTCCTTGTCGCCATCCAGGGTCTTGCGGTTGGTGGACAAGGCCATGGTGGCCTGGCTGCTTGAGGATGATTCTGGCATTGAACCCGCGGCATTGCCACCCTCACCCCGGTCGCCCGGCGCCAGCCAGACCCAGACGCGGCGCTCGCGCACATAGAGCATGGCGAACACGCCGAGGATGAGCAGGGCGCAGCCCAGGTAGACAATGGTTTTACCCGGCGCGCGCGCCACCTGGAACACGCTGGCCTGGACCTGGGTGAAATCCTTGAGCTCAAAGGCCATGGGCGCGGGGTAAAAATGGGCATCCGACAGGCTCAGCACCATCTGCGACATAAAGCCCAGGGTTTTTTCGTCCTGGGGCATGGGCTTGAGCCCGGCCTGCTCGCGCGTCATTTGTGCCAGCTCGAACAGCGCGCCGTTGAGGATGCGCACCAGCACCTCGCCGGCGCGGTTGCGCTCGGCCTCGGGCACGTTGGCTTCCATGAAATCGGAAATCGCCTGCAAGCCGGCGGTTTTGCCATTGCCGTTGGCGGCATCGGGGCCGCTGCCGGCAAACAGCGCCAGCGCGCGCGAGGCCGAGGCCGCGAGCTGCTGCGCCAGTTCGGGCCGGTCGCGGCCTATGGCCTGGCTGGCATAACGCCTGACGGCCAGCTCGCGCTGGGCCGGGTTGGCCAGCGCGGCGCGCAGGCGCAAAAAGGTGTCCATGCCGCCTTCGGCATCGACCGGGATGCGCAGGTACTGGAAGGGGGCCGAAGGCGTCTCGCGCACGCCCAGCAGGTAGACCGCCGGGCTGTTTTCGCCGGGATCGGTCTTGACCGGCAGCATGTAGTTGTGGAACTCGCGCGCCTGGCCGGCGGCGTCGCGCAGCTTGTAGCTCACGCTGGGCCCGACATTGCGCAGCTCTTTTTGCGTGACCGTCTTGTTGGCCGCGCCCAGGCGCGAATCGATGGCCTGGTGCAGGTCGACCTTGCGCACGTCGGCGCCCGAGCCGCCCATGCTGCCGCCCGAGGCGAAGTTTTCGACGTTGATGACGCGCAGGGCGGTGTACTCGAGCGTCAGTTTTTCGGCGCCCTCGCCCTGGCCGTTGCTCAGGCTGCTGGTGCCGCCTATCGTGCCCTGGATTTCAAAGGGCTTGGTGGCCGCCGCCATGGGAATGGCCTTGAGCGTGACGCTGGAGCCGCCATCGTCAAAGCTGGACTGGTAGATCTCGATGCCGCGATGGCGCGCCGGGTGGTTGACTTCCACGCGCGCCGGAATCTTCTCGCCGGTTTCCTTGTCGTGGATGATGATGTCGCTGGCGAAGAGCTTGGGCATGCCGGTCGAGTAGTACTCGACGATGAATTTTTTCAGCTCGATGGAAAACGGCAGCTCCTGCAGCAGCACACCGCCGGGCTGGTTCAGGATGGCGGTGCCGGACTGCGTGCCCTCGGCCACCAGCAGGTTGGCGCGAAAGGTCGGGTTGCTGTCGCTCAGGCGGTATTTCGCCGGCACGTCGGCGATCAGGCCGCCGCCGGTGTAGATGGACTTTCCGTTGAGCCACATCTGCGCGCGCACGATCATGTCGCCGTCCAGCAGGCCGCCCACGCACACCAGCACGATGGCGCTGTGCGCCGCGATATAGCCCAGCTTGTTGGCCGCGCCCTTCTTGGCTGCCACCATCCAGCCGCCGCCTTCGGGCGTGCGGCGCTGCTGCAGCTTGACCTTCCAGCCGCTTTGCACCAGCGTCTGGCCGATGCGGCGCGCGGCGGCTTCGGGGGCTTCGGCCAGCGCGGCCTCGGCGCGGTGGCCGAAGGCCTTGAGGCTTTGCTCGCGGACGTTCTCCTTGAGCTGGCTCAGGTCCGCCAGGATTTTGGGCGTGTTGCGCGCGATGCACAGCGACGTCGAAATGACCAGAAAGGCCAGGATCAGCAAAAACCACCAGGCGCTGTAGACGGTGTTCAGGCTCAGCAGGCTGAAGGCCTGGGCCCAGAACGGGCCGAACTGGTTCACGTAATTGCCCAGCGGCTCCGCCTGCTTGAGCACCGTGCCGATGATGGACGCGATGCAGATCACCGTCAGCAGCGAAATGGAAAACCGCATGGACGACAACAGTTCCACCGACGCCCGCAAGCTGCGGGAGCCCCAATTGACCTTCAAACCCTGGGTGGAAACTGTCATGCTTTAAGTGAAACCGGATCGGCTGGCGTCAGCCGGCAAGGGAAAAAGAAAAAGGCGGGCCTTCATCAGAAAGACCCGCCTTGGTGTGATTGGTTTTAGCGGCTTGGGTTCAATACTGCAGTCGGCCTGCGTGTATTTTCAGCAAAAAAGCCCGCCTCCTGGCGGGCAGCGGCTCAGCGCAAGCCGGCAATGTAGTCGGCCAGCGCGCGGATTTCGCGGTCGTTGAGCTTGGCGGCGACCTGGGTCATGGGGATGCTGTTCTTGCGGCCGCCGTCACGGAAGGCCGTCAGCTGCGTCACGGTGTAGTCGGAATGCTGGCCGCCCAGGCGCGGGTACTGCGAAGGGATGCCGGCGCCGGTCGGGCTGTGGCAGCCCGCGCAAGCGGCGATCTGGCGGTCCTGCACGCCGCCGCGGTAGATGCGCTCACCGAGGGCGACCAGTTCCTTGTCCTTGGCAAAGCCGGCCTTGGCTTTTTTCGAGGTGGCCCAGTAGGCGATATTTTTCATGTCCTCGTCGGACAGCGCCGAGGCGAAGCCCTGCATGATGGGGTTTTTGCGCTTGCCGGATTTGAACTCCTGCAGCTGCTTGACCAGGTATTCGGGATGCTGCTGCGCCAGCTTGGGGTTGGCCGGCGTGCCGGAATTGCCGTCGGCGCCGTGGCAGCTCGCGCACACGGCGGTGAAGCTGGCCTCGCCCTTGACCAGGTCGGGTTTGGCAACCTTGGCCGGGGCCGCTGCGGCGGCCGGGGCGGCATCGTGCGCGGGTGCGGCGGCTTCGCCGGCGGCGAACGACGATACGGCGGGCACGGCCAGCAAAGCGGCCAGGAGGGAAGTAACGAACAGCTTCATATCGGGGGTTTTAATTGGTTGGCGCACAAAACGTATAACTTTCTGATTTTACAATGGCTTCAGGGCACCCCCGATTATTCGGGGTCTTGCCGCGGCAAGCCGCCAGGAGTTCCCTGCCGGTTGACGGCCTCCCAAGCCCCGCCCACAGGGGCTTTGGCCCCTTTCAACGCATGCCGCCGGCATGCAAACGACCTTCAGGGACCGCCCGACCATGACCTCCGCACCGCCGCCCAAACCCGTTCCCGCCGCAACCGGCGCCCCCGATCCCAAGATTGCCATGGGCTGGCTGCACACGGCCAAGTTCCTCACCACGGCACCCGAACTCAAGCACCTGCCGCGCGTCGACGTGCCCGAAATCGCTTTTGTGGGCCGCTCCAACGCGGGCAAATCCACCTGCATCAACACGCTGACGCAGCAGCACCGGCTGGCTTTTGCCTCCAAGACACCGGGCCGCACGCAAAGCATCAACCTGTTCAGCCTGGGCAAGCAGGGTGTGATGGACGCGGTGCTGGCCGACCTGCCCGGCTACGGCTATGCGGCTGTGCCCAAGGAAGCCAAATACCGCTGGCAGCAGGTGATGGGCAACTATTTGCAGACGCGCGACAACCTCAAGGCCGTGGTGCTGCTGTGCGACCCGCGCCTGGGCCTGACCGAGCTCGACGAAATCCTGCTCGACGTGATTCGGCCGCGCGTCGAGGAAGGCCTGAAATTCCTGGTGCTGCTGACCAAATCGGACAAGCTCAACAAGACCGAGGCGGCCAAGGCCCTGTCCATTGTGCGACTGCAGGCCGGCGGCGGAGACGTCAAACTCTTTTCTTCGCTGAAGCGCCAGGGCGTCGAGGAAGTCGCCCAGCATTTGTGGGACTGGGCGCACCCGGCCGACAATGAAAAGCTGGGCAAGCCCACCAAGAGTGCGCCCGACGACCTGCCTGAAATCAACGATTGAGGCCGGCCGGCGCTTTCGGCCCCGGATAGAAAGCGTAGCGCCATGATTGAAACCCGTTTGCAGGCCCTGCCCCACGGCATCAGCCTGTCCTGCCGCACCAGCGGCGCCAAAGGCCGGCCCGCGCTGATGTTTCTGCACGGCTTTCCCGAAGCGGCCTTTGTCTGGGACGGCCTGCTCGAACACTTTGCCCAGCCCGAAAACGGCGGCTTCCGCTGCATCGCGCCCAATCTGCGCGGCTTTGAACAATCCAGCGCGCCCGCCGAGGCTGCGGCCTACCGGCCCAAACACCTGGTGCAAGACATCGCGGCGCTGGTCGCGCTGGAGGGCGGCCAGCTCGAATGCCTGGTGGCCCATGACTGGGGTGGCGCCGTGGCCTGGAACCTGGCGGCGGGCCACCCGGCCCTGATGAAAAAACTGGCCATCATCAACTCGCCGCACCCCGGCACTTTTTTGCGCGAGCTGCAGCACTCGCCCGCGCAGCAGGCTGCCAGTGCCTACATGAATTTCCTGATCCGCCCCGATGCCGAGGCGCTGCTGGCCGAGGACGACTTTCGCCGCCTCTGGGAGTTTTTCACCCACATGGGCGCGGCCGACGGCCCACACGCCTGGCTCACCGATGCGCTGCGCGAACAATACCGCGGCATCTGGCGCCAAGGCCTGACCGGCCCCTGCAACTACTACCGCGCCTCGCCGCTGCGCCCTCCCCGGCCGGGCCCGCCGCACAACGACCCGGCCGCGGCCGCCGTGACGATTCCGCGCGAGATGCTGGAAATCCATCTTCCCACCCTGGTGCTCTGGGCCATGGACGACATCGCCCTGCCGGCGGCCCTGCTGGACGGTTTGCAGGACTATGTGCCGCAAATGGAACTGCAGCGCATCGCAGGCGCGACCCACTGGATCGTCCATGAGCAACCGGCCCTGGTGGCGGCCTATCTGCGGGATTTTTTGCGCTAGCGGCCGCGGGCCCGCCAGCTCAATACATCGAAGGGTCGCCCTCGGGCCGGGTCTTGAAGCGCTTGTGCACCCAGTAGTACTGCGCCGGCATGGTTTCGATGTAATCGCGCAGCCGCTCATTCATGAGCGCGGTATCGGCCACCGGGTCTTCGCTGGGAAAATCGCCCCAGGCCGGCAGCACCTGCACCTCGTAACCTGTGGCGGTGATGCGCGGCAGCAGCGGCAACACCTTGGCGCGGCCCAGTTTGGCAAAACGCGAGAGCGAAGGCACGGTGGCGGTCGGCACGCCGAAAAAAGGCACGAACACCGAATCGTCGGGGCCGAAATCCATGTCCGGCAGCAAATACAGGGGCTGGCCTTCACGCAACGCCGCGACGATGGGCTTGACACCGGCCGCGCGGCCGAACAGCCGCAGGTTGCCGAAGCGCCGGCGCCCGCGCAATATCCAGCGGTCCACCAGCTTGTTGGACTGGTCGGTGTAAATCGTGGTGGAAGGCCGCGGCATCTGCAGCGCGACCGCGGTCCAGGCCGCGTCCAGGCCCACGAAATGCGGCAGGAAAATCACCGTGGGTGCGTTGCCCGCGAGTTCGTCAACCGCGCCCGTCAGGTGCACACGGCGCTGCACCCAGGCCTTGGGCGCGTGCCACAGCCAGGCGCGGTCCAGCCAGGCCTGGGCGAAGTACACAAAGGTCTGCACGTTCAGGCGGCGCCGCTCTTCGGCGGAAAGCGCCGGGAAGCACACGGCCAGGTTGGCGTCCACCACACGCCGGCGCGCGCCCACCACGGCATACAGCACCCAGCCGAGCAGCACGCCCAGGCCGCGTGTCCAGGAAAGCGGCACCAGGGCCAGCAGCTGCATAAAGAGGATGCCGCCGCGGGTTACGAGCCGGCTGGCCATCTGGCGGACAGTCTTCAAAGCGGTGCTTCCTTGCGTGGTGTCTTGTAGCGTGCGTAGCCCCACAGGTACTGGCCGGGCTGGCTCAGCACGATGGCTTCAATCGCGCGGTTGATCTGCGTCACGGCCTGCAGCAGCTCGGCGCGCGGCTTGCCGGCATCGTCGGGCTGGACCCCTTGGACCGCCGGCCATATCTTGAGGAAGTAGCCGCGGCCGTGCGGCAGGCGCTCGCAGCTCACCGGCAGCAGCACCGCCCCGCTTTGCAGCGCCAGCCGCGCCGCCAGGGTCATGGTGTAAGCCGGTTTGCCGAAGAACGGCGCCCAGACGCCCAGCCCCTCGGGCGGCACCTGGTCGGTCAGCAGCGCCACGGCCTGGTTGGCCTTGAGGGTTTTGTGCATCAGACGTATGCCGCTCAGGGAGGCCGGAACCACGGTGAGGTTGGCACGGTCGCGCGCCAAGCGCTCCAGCCGCGCCAGCCAGGCCTTGCGCGCGGGCCGGTAAATGGCGGTGATGGGTCCGTAGAGCTCGGCCAGCGCCTGCGGGCCCAGCTCGAAGCTGCCGCAATGCGGGCCAAAAAAAATCACGCCGCGGCCTTGCGCGAAAGCGCTTTCGGCATGGGCCTGGCCCTCCACGCGCACATTTCCCAGGCAGGATTCCGTGGCGGGCCGCATCCACAGCTTGGGCAGTTCGGCGATAAAGCGCCCGGCCTCGGCGATCGCCGGGCGGGCCAGCTCAAAGGGCAGGCCGGCCTGCGCCACGTGGGCCCGGAACTGCGCGCGGTAGCGCGGGCTCAGCGCCCAGACCAGCCAGCCCAGCGCCGCGCCCAGCGCATGCAGGGCGGCCAGCGGCCAGAGGGCGAAAAATCGGAACAACCAGGGCATTGATCAGGCAAAAGGGGTATTAGCGGGCCAAGCCGGCCCAAAACAGGCCGTCCTATAATGTGCGCTGTCGCCGAGTTATTGAACAACTTGCAGGGCGACATTAAACCAAACTGCTAAAGCGTTCGCCGAAGCACCCCAGCCGGCAACGCGCCGACAAACTTCATGGAGTGTACGCAATGGCGAACGATTTTCTCTTTACATCCGAATCCGTCTCCGAAGGCCATCCCGACAAGGTCGCCGACCAGATTTCCGACGCGATTCTCGATGCGATCTTCAAGCAGGACCCGCGCAGCCGCGTCGCCGCCGAAACCCTGACCAACACCGGCCTGGTCGTGCTGGCCGGCGAGATCACCACCAACGCCCACGTCGACTACATCCAGGTCGCGCGCGACACCATCAAGCGCATCGGCTACGACAACACCGAATACGGCATCGACTACAAGGGTTGCGCCGTCATGGTCTGCTACGACAAGCAGTCCAACGACATCGCCCAGGGCGTGGACCACGCCTCCGACGACCACCTGAACATAGGCGCCGGCGACCAGGGCCTGATGTTCGGTTACGCCTGCGATGAAACGCCCGAGCTGATGCCCGCGCCGATTTACTACGCGCACCGCCTGGTCGAGCGCCAGGCCCAGCTGCGCAAGGACGGCCGCCTGCCTTTCCTGCGCCCCGACGCAAAAAGCCAGGTGACCATGCGCTACGTGGACGGCAAGCCGCACAGCATTGACACCGTGGTGCTGTCCACCCAGCACAGCCCCGACCAGAGCGAAACCCCGCACAAGATGAAGGCCTCTTTCAACGAAGCCATCATTGAGGAAATCATCAAGCCGGTGCTGCCCAAGGGCATGCTGACCAAGGACACCCGTTTCCTGATCAACCCGACCGGCCGCTTCGTCATCGGCGGCCCGCAGGGGGACTGCGGCCTGACCGGCCGCAAGATCATCGTCGACACCTACGGCGGCGCCTGCCCGCACGGCGGCGGCGCCTTCAGCGGCAAGGACCCCAGCAAGGTGGACCGTTCGGCCGCCTACGCCGCCCGCTACGTCGCCAAGAACATCGTGGCGGCGGGCCTGGCCCGCCAGTGCCAGATCCAGGTGGCTTACGCCATCGGCGTGGCCAAACCCATGAACGTCACGGTCTATACCGAAGGCACGGGCGTGATCTCCGACGAAAAGCTCTCGGCACTGGTCAACGAACACTTCGACCTGCGCCCCAAGGGCATCATCCAGATGCTGGACCTGCTGCGCCCCATCTACGAAAAGACGGCAGCCTACGGCCACTTCGGCCGCGATGAGCCGGAATTTACTTGGGAAAGAACCGATAAAGCTGCTGCGCTTCGCGCTGCAGCCGGCCTGTAAGGCCGCCGGGCGTCAGCCCGGTATCGGTTCTTCAGCGCAGGCTCACTTCGCGCAGCGAAGTTAAGGGCCGAAGGCCCGCGCCGAAGCTAAACGACGGACAAGGCTGCTGCACTCCGCGCTGCAGCCGGCCTGTAAGGCCGCCGGGCAAGGCGGCGTCCTACGCTGCAGCTGACCAAACGCCAGCAACATAGAGCCACCTTCGGGTGGCTTTTTCATGCCTGGCCGAAGGGCCGGTTTCTAGAATTTCGGGCAGGTTGCGCCCGGCCGGCGGCACCATTTCGAGAACGCCATCACGAAAGCTCCCATGCGAAGCACCCCCCACAAAATGGCCGTCAACGTCGCCTGCGCCTTGATCGCCGTGCTCACCCTGATCGGCATCAGCGAGCTGTCGTATGACAAATCCATGGATGCGATGGACGAGGTGTCACAGGCCCACCTCACACGCAGCCATGTCCAGCGGCTGCTGCGCGACGTGCTCGACGCGGAGACCGGGCAGCGCGGCTACCTGCTGACCGGCGACACCATGTACCTGGAGCCCTACAAGGCCGCCATCGCGGACATAGGCCAGACGCAGGACCAATTGCGCGAGCTGCTCGCCGCCCGCCAGGACCAGGTCGGCACGCTGTCGCTGCTGGGGCGTACGGTGCAGCGCAAGCTGGCGGAGATGGACTTGTCCATCCGCATGAAGAACGAAGGCAAGGACGAGGCCTGGCGTTTTGTCCTGACCACGGAAGTGGGCAAGGAGCAAATGGACGCCATACGCAACAGCGCCGGCCGGCTCATCGATGAAACCAACCAGGACACCGCCAGGGGCTATGCGGAAGTCCGGCATTCGCTGCTGCTCACGCGCATAGGCATCACCCTGGTGGCGACCGTCGCCTTTGTGGCCTTCTGGCTGTATTTGCGCCAGACCGCCGCCCTGGACCAGGCCGGGCAGCGCCAGCAACTGGCCTTGCAGGCCGAGCGCGACCTGCTGAACGTCCAGGTCAAGGAGCGCACCAGCCGGCTGGCCGAGCTGGCCACCCACCTGCAGCAGGTCCGGGAACAGGAAAGAGAGCACCTGGCGCGCGAACTCCACGACGAGCTCGGCGCGCTGCTCACGGCCGCAAAGCTCGACATCACGCGCATCAAGGCCAGGCTGTCCGGCGAAAACGGCGACTTGCCGGCCCGCATCGAGCACCTGATTGAAACGCTCAACAGCGGCATCGCCCTGAAGCGGCGCATCATCGAAGACCTTCGCCCTTCCTCGCTGTCCAACCTCGGGCTGCTGCCGGCCCTGGAAATTCTGACGCGCGAATTCGCCCAGCGCTCGGGCCTCGCCATCGTCACCAACCTGGAGCCGGCGGAACTCGACGACACCATACAGCTGACGGTCTACCGGCTGGCCCAGGAGGCCCTGACCAATATCACCCGCTATGCGCAGGCGCAGAACGTGGAAATCAACCTGCTGAGCTACAAGGACTACATCATCGTGACCGTGCACGACGACGGCCGGGGCTTCGATCCGCAGGCCGTGCAGGCATCCAGCCACGGCCTGCAGGGCATGCGCCACCGGGTGGAGGCCTCGGGCGGCCACCTGGAGATCGACACCACCCAGGGCACGACCATTTCGGCCACGCTGCCGCTGCTGGTGCGGCGGGCCGCGGCGGCGCATGTGGCCGGCGGCGCGAACGAAGGCCCGCCTCAGCCGCGCGTGTAAGGCGTCTTCCCGACATGCGGGGTATGGCCCAGTTCCTCGGAGGGCTGGCCATCGGCCTTGGGTTCGGGGATGGTTTTGTTGCTGCCTTCCCGGCCGAAGTCATCGGAAGATGTCTTTTCGGGCCGGGCTGCGGGCGTTTTTGTGCCGCCGGCCCGGCGGCTTTCCGGCGTGGCGCTGGTTCTGGGTTTCATCGCCCGTCCGTTCGAATCCATCAGGTGACAAAACTGCTGGCGGCCGCCATGCAGCCGGGCCCGCCCGCCGACTGGGGTTTTGCCGATGCCGCCGGCAGGCCGAAATCCTTGCCGGACACCGGAAAAGGCCAGGGATGGCGCGAGCGGGCCGGCTCGGCGGCCGGCTCGCGCGCCGGGCGCACGGCGCGGCTGTCCTGGGCTTCTTCGCGTGGAAAACTGTCTAGAAACATGTTGATGCCGGGCCCTGAATGAAGAAGATTTGACTGTAGGGGCCGGCATGGGTGGCAGTTCGTCAGCGGCAGAGGAATTCCGTGTAGGACAAGCCCGGATCGGGCGCATGGCCGGCATCCGGGCCCAGCCCCCTGGCACGGCCCGCGCGGCCGATGGCGACGGTGCCCAGCCCACGCCGCGGCCTTGCGCTCCACGCTTGGAAACAGGATTTTCCAGCGCGCCGCCTTGAAAACACCCCGAATTGCCCCTATGATTAGCACTCGATGGTATTGAGTGCTAACAAAGCCTCGTCAAACCACCAAAGTTAACAAGCACCCACTTTACGCGGGTGCTTTTTGATTCCCAAAACCCAGTGTTCTCAAACAAGGAGCTCTCATGAAACTTCGTCCTTTGCACGACCGCGTGATCGTCAAACGCGTGGAAAACGAAACCAAAACCGCTTCCGGCATC
>JGI25160J50197_1001388_pt1 | contig 12164 bp, 10 predicted proteins | sample AraplaMF_Cvi_mMS_FD_50197 | JGI IMG/M metagenome (IMG submission 50197)
ACAAAGCGCATGGCAGATACGCCTGCGTGCGCTCGGCGTGATCACGCGCGACAATGGTTCGGTCGATGGCATTTCCGGATCCGGTCTGTCCTATTCGGACACAGTGGTTCCGGAAGTGGATATCTCCTATTTCTTCACCGACAATATTTCGGCGGAGCTCATTCTCGGCACGACCTATGCCAATGTGCATGGCGAAGGCTCGATTGCCGGCCTCGGAGAAATCGGCAAGGCGTGGCTTTTGCCGCCAACGCTGACGCTNCAATATCATTTTACCGATTTCGGTGCCTTCCAGCCCTATCTCGGTGCCGGTGTGAACTATACGGTCTTCTACAACCAGTCCGGCAAGAGCGCCGACAGGCTCGACGTGAAGAACACGTTCGGCGTGGCGCTGCAGGCGGGCTTCGACTACATGTTCGATGAACACTGGGGGGCGAACCTGGACGTGAAGAAGATATTCCTGCGCCCGGATTTCGATGCGACAGTCGGCGGCGCCGATGTCAGCGGCAAGGCAAAACTCGATCCCTGGCTGATTGGCGCCGGTGTAACCTACCGCTTCTAAACTGAAGGCGCCGGATTCGCGCCGCCTCTTCCCCTTCACCCCCCGTTTGCGCTATGGGCAATGCCCATGAGCCAATCCACCTTCACCATCCTGCTCGGCGGGGCACTCAGCCTGACGGATCGTCTGCGTGACGCCGTGCGGGACAGCCGCTTCATCGCGGCTGACGGCGGCATGCGCCACGCAGCGGCGTTGGGGGTGGTGCCGGAATTGTGGGTTGGCGATTTCGATTCCACACCGCCGGATCTCGACGGTGCATTTCCTGACGTGCCGCGCCAGCCCTATCCGGCCGCAAAGGCCGCGACTGACGGTGAAATCGCCGTTTCCGCGGCGATCGATCGTGGCGCCAAACGCCTGATCCTTGCCGGCGCCCTGGGTGGCGAACGCTCCGACCACGCGCTTCAACATTTGCTATACGGCGTCGAACTGGCCCAGGAAGGCTTTGACGTCCTGCTCACGTCGGGCAGCGAGGAGGCAGTGCCTTTGCTTCCCGGCTCGCTAGAGATCGATCTTCCCCAAGGCAGCCTGTTTTCCGTGCCAGGGTTCAGCGAATTGAAGGGGCTATTCATAGAGAATGCCCGCTATCCGCTCGCTGACTTCCATTTGCCCTTCGGCTCGTCGCGCACCATTTCCAACGTGGCGGAGGGCCCTGTGCGCTTTTCGCTCGCCAGCGGCAGGGCCATCGTGCTCGCGCGGCCTTATGATCTTTCCGGAGTCTGATACTTGGCGCCCCCCATTCTGAAACTTGACGACATCTTCCTNAGCTTCGGCGGCACACCGCTCTTGGCAGGCGCNGCCCTGCAGGTGGAAGCCGGCGACAANATCTGCCTTGTNGGCCGNAACGGCTCGGGCAAATCGACGCTTNTGAAGATCGCTGCCGGCCTCGTCGACGCACAGTCGGGCGACGTTTTCCGCCATCCGGCGTCGACGGTGCGCTACCTGGAGCAGGCGCCGGATTTCGCCGGTTTCCAGACCGTGCAGGCCTATGCCGAGGCTGGGCTCGGACCGGGCGACGATCCCTATCGCGTTACTTACCTGCTATCGCATCTCGGACTGACCGGGGAAGAGGACCCGAATAACCTTTCCGGCGGCGAGGCGCGCCGCGCGGCCCTCGCTCGCGTGCTGGCGCCGGAGCCCGATATCCTGCTGCTTGACGAGCCGACCAACCATCTCGACCTGCCGACCATCGAATGGCTGGAAGGCGAGCTGCAGAAGACGCGCAGTGCGCTGGTCCTGATTTCGCATGACCGTCGCTTCCTCGAAAAAGTCTCGACGGCGACAGTCTGGCTGGATCGCGGCACATCGCGGCGGCTCGACAAGGGCTTTGCGTTTTTTGAAGCCTGGCGCGATCAGGTGCTGGAGGCGGAAGAGCTGGAACAGCACAAGCTCGGCAAGGCGATCGAACGTGAGGAGCACTGGCTGCGCTACGGCGTAACCGCGCGGCGCAAGCGCAATATGCGGCGCCTCGGCGAATTGCAGACGATGCGGGCGCAATATCGCGGTCACAAAGGGCCGCAGGGAACGGTCCAGGCGAGTGCTTCCGACGCGCAGGAATCAGGCAAGCTGGTCATCGAAGCGGACAAGATCACCAAGAGTTACGATGACAGGCCGATTGTCACGCCATTTTCGATCCGCGTGCATCGTGGCGATTGCATCGGTCTCGTCGGGCCGAACGGCGCCGGCAAGACGACGCTCCTGAAGATGCTGACGGGACAGCTTTCGCCTGACAGCGGCACGGTGAAACTCGGCACCAATCTCGAGATCGCCACCCTCGACCAGAAGCGCGAGGATCTGAATCCTGACGATACGCTTGCCAATTACCTGACGGACGGGCGCGGCGAGAATCTGCTGGTCAATGGCGAGCAGCGGCATGTGACCGGCTATATGAAGGAATTCCTGTTCCAGCCGGAGCAGGCGCGTACGCCGATCAAGAACCTCTCCGGCGGTGAGCGCGCCCGGCTGATGCTGGCGCGCATCCTGTCACGACCGGCAAACCTGCTCATTCTCGACGAACCGACCAACGACCTCGACATAGAGACGCTGGATCTGCTGCAGGAGATCGTCACGGGCTTTGTCGGCACCGTCATCCTCGTCAGCCACGATCGCGATTTCCTCGACCGCACGGTGACCTCGACGATTGCGCCTGCCAATCCGGAAACACCGGATGGGCGCTGGATCGAGTATGCCGGCGGTTATTCCGACATGCTGGCACAGCGCAAGGGTGCGGCCGAGGAGCGTAGGCGGGCCGAGAAAGCGGCGGAAAAGCCGAAGGCGCAGGAGGCTGCGGCTGCCGCTCCTTCGACTTCGAAGGGCAAGCTCTCCTATAAGCAGAAATTCGCGCTCGAAAACCTGCCGAAGGAAATGGCCAAGGCGGAAGCGGAGATTGGCAAGCGGGAGGAGAGGATGGCTGATCCGAACCTCTTCACCAAGGATCCGGCGGCCTTCAATCGGCTGGCTGGCGAGATGGAGAAGCTGCGCGAAAGTCTGGTCAAGATGGAAGAGGAATGGCTGGAACTCGAAATGTTGCGCGAGGAGCTGGAAGGCTGATCCGAAAAAAATTCTTCCGTTTGTCGGATCGGGTGGTTTTCGTCCGTCCTTGAGCCGAACGTGATCAACGGCATGGCGCCGTTACACCAAAGGGAGATTTTTCATGCGCATGATTTTCGTGAACCTGCCGGTCAAGGATCTCGTCAAGTCGAAGGAATTCTTCTCGGCGCTCGGCTTTTCCTACAATCCGAATTTTACCACTGACGATGCCGCCTGCATGATCGTCGAGGAAAATATCTATGTGATGCTGCTGACCCACNCCCACTTCCAGCAGTTCATCGAAGGCGATATCGCCGATACGTCGAAGGGTAAGGAAGTCCTAACCTGCCTTTCGGCCGGCAGTCGCGGCGAAGTGGATGACTACTTGAAAAAGGCATTNGCGGCNGGCGGCAAGCCCTGGAAGCCGATCCTCGATATGGGGCCAATGTATGGATGCAGCTTCCAAGACCCCGACGGCCATGTCTGGGAAATCATGTATATGGATATGTCCGCGGCCGGCTGAGGCGGTCTCTGCGGACTCCGGCAACGACCGGTTTGCCGGGGTCCGCTCCCTCACTTTTCCTTGATTCGCACGTGTCGCGACACGCGGCATACACTGCTTTCCGGCAGCCGGGGATTGTGCCGATCAATGGCGATAAGGAAGAGTCACATGTCTCGCAAATCCTATACCAGAATAATCATGGCGCTTGCAGCCAGCAGCTTCCTCGTGCTTGGCCTTTCGCAGGCGGCGAGTGCGCAGGAAAGCCAGCGCTTGCGCGTGCGGGGCACGATCGAGAGCCTCAACGGCGATACGCTTGTCGTCAAGACCCGCGAAGGCAGCGATGCGACGGTTGCGCTCAAATCGGGCTGGAAAGTCGCCGGTATCAAAAATGCATCGGTCGACGACATCAAGGTCGGCGATTTCGTCGGAGTTGCCTCGCTGCCGAAAGGCACCGGTCCCGATGGTGCCATCGAAGTACTGATCTTCCCCGCGTCGATGAAAGGCACCGGAGAAGGCAACCGTCCGTGGGATCTGCAGCCGAATAGCTCGATGACGAATGCGACCGTCAGCAACGCGGTGAAGGCCGTCGATGGACATACGATCACGCTGACTTATCAGGGCAAGGAAAAGACCGTCTCGATTGCCGACGGCACGCCGATCGTCACCTTTACTCCGGCGACGAAAGCTGATCTGAAGCCGGGTGCCGGTGTCATCGTCATGGCGGAAAAGGCAGCCGACGGGGCCATCTCGGCTTCGCAGGTCACCGTCGGCGTGAATGGTGTGACGCCGCCAATGTGAGCTCGNCCGGAGCNCCCGGACACCAAACGCCGCACATTTTGCAGGAATTTTGCTAGAGCGCNGGGGCAGGAGCTGCCGCGGCGCTCGATCCGGCCGCNGTTGCCGNTGATTGCTCCTCCGGTTTGGAAGGCAATGCCTGCAGGTGCAGCGTGCGCGGNTGCAGTGCCTCCATATAGGTTTCCGAACGGCCGATATAGATCATGCTGGTCTCCGGCATGGTGGTGAGCAGCCTGGTCATCGTGTGCTGCCATTCGGGCTCCATGCCTTCGAGCACTTCGTCGAAAACGACCCAGCGCGGCTTCACGAGCAGCAGGCGGGCAAAAGCGATTGCCTTCTGCTCATCGGCATCGAGAAGCTTGTCCCAGCGTGCGCGGCTATCAAGGCGGGCTACAAGCGAATGCAAGCCCGCAGCCTCAAGNGCGGCTTCGATGGCCGTCCTATCAAAGGCCTCGGGTTTTCCCGGGAAAGCGATNGCCTCGCGNAGCGTGCCGCCCGGTACATAGGCGACCTGGGGGATGAACAGAATGTCGTCAATCGGGGGCAGGCCGATCGTGCCCTTGCCGCAGGGCCAAAGGCCTGCCATGGCTTGGAAGAGCAGGCGGCGGTTCACGCTGTGATCGCCGTTGATCATGACCTTTTCCCCGGCCTTGATCACCACGTCCGTCTCACGCAAGCGGAAGCCGCCGCAATCATCGATCTCCTCGCCAAGCTTGGCGACGATGACGATATCCTTCAGCGTCAGCGTATCAGGTGCGGTTTTCTCATAGACGATGGAATCCTTCAAATCGAAGCCATCATCCATCTCCTGAAGCGCCTGGCGGAAGTCGGTGACACGCATCAATGTCGCGCGCCATTCGGCGATCGGGCCGAAATTCGCTACATACCAGCGCAACGCGGTATTGACCTGGTTGAACGCGCCGACCGACATCATCAGCTGCCCGAAGGTCAGGCCGCCGGAAAAATAAGCGGGCGCGGCGACGATGATCGGAATGACGATGACCAGCCAGCCATAGCCTGCCGAAACCCAGGTCAGGTTGGTATTGGCCATGGCGAGCCGCTTGATGACCGCGAGAACGTTGCTGATATCGTTGTTGATCCGCTTGCGCTCGTTCTCTTCGCCGCGCGCTACTGTGATCGCCGGCATATTTTCGTTGGCATGCATCAGCGCAAAGCGCAGCTCGGCTTCCTTGGAAAACCGGTCGGCATTGAGCTTGACGAGCTTGCGGCCGACGACCTGGCTCAATACCGAGGCCGATGCAGCATAAAAGATTGCCGCCCAGACCATATAGCCGGGGATGGTGAAGTTGTAGCCGCTGATCCGGAAGATGAAGCCGCTCGAAAGCTCCCACAACACGCCGATGAAGCTGACGAGCAGAATGGTCGACTGCAGGAGGCCAAGGGCGAGGTTGGTCGTGCTTTCAGCGAGATTGCGAGAATCTTCGTGCAGGCGCTGGTCGGGATTAACGCCGAGGATGCCGATGGTGGAGAGTTTGAGGGCACGCTTGCGCTCCAGCCACTGATCGACGAGATCNCGCGAAAGACCTTCGCGCATGTAAAGNGCCGTCATCTGGTTCAGCCATGCCTGCAGCACGTTGAGCAGCAGCAGCGCACCGGCGATCATCGCGAAGACTTCGAGCTGGCGGAAAAACTCGCCAAGATCACGACGCTCNAGGGAATCGTAGAAAGGGGCGTTCCATTCGTTGAGGATCACCTGTCCATAGGCGGTCGCCAGGATGATGACCACCAGCAGGATCGCAAGCGCGACGACCTTGCCGCGGACCTGCGAATTCCAGAATGCGGAGAACATCACTCCAAGCCGATATGTCAGGCTGAGATCGTATCCCACCCGGTCCTGATTCTGGATGCCCTTCCCCCCTTTGACGTCAGTTTTCATTATTTTTTCCAAAATCGCCCATCACACCATTAATACCATGGGGGCGTTACTGGTCCATCAACAGATTCCACCACCCATAAAGAAAGCGTGATGGTTTGGACAGTTGTTCTTATTGACAGTTGATTCGCGGGCGCACTGGCGTTAATTATGATGTCTCGTGGTGATTTGGCCGGCCGGCTTGCAGCCACGTTAAATAAGTCGCTAAAGGGCCGCGTGCGGACCGGTAGCGATTCTTTCGCCGCCGGTTTTTTATTTTGATCGAGTTGACCGCAATGCCCATCAANATCCCCGATACGCTGCCAGCCTTCGAAACCCTCGTCAACGAGGGCGTGAGGGTGATGACCGAAACGGTGGCGATCCGTCAGGATATCCGCCCGCTGCAGATCGGGCTGCTCAACCTCATGCCGAACAAGATCAAGACCGAAGTGCAGATGGCGCGCCTCGTCGGCGCTTCGCCGCTGCAGGTGGAATTCTCGCTGATCCGCGTCGGCAACCACAAGGCCAAGAATACGTCTGAAGAACATCTGCTCGCCTTCTACCAGACCTGGGAGGAAGTGAAGCACCGCAAGTTTGACGGCTTCATCATCACGGGCGCGCCAATCGAGACGCTGCCTTACGAGGACGTTACCTATTGGAAGGAAATGCAGCAGATTTTCGACTGGACGCAGACAAATGTCCATTCGACCATGAATGTCTGCTGGGGCGCGATGGCGGGGATCTATCATTTCCACGGCGTGCCGAAGTATGAGCTGAAGGAAAAGGCCTTCGGCGTTTACCGCCACCGCAATCTCAAGCCGTCCTCGGTTTATCTCAACGGTTTCTCCGACAATTTCGAGGTTCCGGTGTCGCGCTGGACCGAGGTGCGCCGGGCCGACATCGAGAAGATCGACGGCCTCGAGATCCTGATGGAATCGAGTGAGATGGGCGTCTGTCTCGTGCACGAGCCGAAGGGCCGGCGGCTTTATATCTTCAATCACGTCGAATACGATTCCACGTCTCTTTCGGACGAATATTTCCGCGACGTGAATGCCGGCGTGCCGATCAAAATGCCGCACAACTATTTCCCGCATAACGACCCGGCGATCGCGCCGCAGAACCGCTGGCGCAGCCATGCGCATCTGCTTTTCGGCAACTGGATCAACGAGATCTACCAGACGACATCCTACGATATCGAAGAGATCGGCTNGGACATCTGAGCGTCACCAGTCAGGTTTAGAAATGACGCCGTCGCATTTCTGCGNCGGCGTTTTGTTTTCCGGCCNTGCCCGGTTGCGGTTTGCGGCGAATGGGGGCAGGTTCCGGTTCCTGAATCNTAGGGATGGAGTGAGCGTCGATCATGGCGGACAAATTGGAACGGGAAGTTTTCGGACAGACGAAGGACGGAGAGACCGTCCATCGTGTCGTCATCCGCGGCGGCGGACTGACGGTCAAGGTATTGAGCTGGGGCGCGGTCATCCAGGATGCGCGGCTGGAGGGTCATGACGCACCGCTCGTNCTCGGCTTCGAGGATTTCGAAGGCTATCTTGCTCATTCGCCCTTCTTCGGCGCGACGCCGGGACGCTGTGCAAACCGCATCGGCGACGGAAAGTTTTCGCTCGACGGCAAGAACTACCAGCTCGAACTGAACGAGAAGGGCGTCACGCATCTTCACGGCGGCAGCAACAATATCGGTACGCTCGTCTGGACGATCGTCGAGCACGAGAGCGACCGTGTCGTGCTGAAGATCGTCGATCCCGATGGCCGCGCCGGTTATCCCGGCAACTGCACGATCCAGGCGACCTATCGCGTGCATGGCAACGGCGAGCTTTCGGTCAACTACGAGACGGTGACGGATCAGCCGACGATCGCCAATGTCTGCCAGCACTCCTATTTCAATCTCGACGGCCGGGACGATGCACTGGCGCATGACATCATGATCGCCGCCGACCACTACCTGCCGACCAACGAGAAGCAGATACCGACCGGCGAGATCCGCTCCGTCGAGGGCACCGCGTTCGACTTCCGGGTGATGGCGCCGATGAAGCGTTTCGACGGTCAGGAGCAGGCGCTCTATGACCATAATTTCTGCTTCTCGCGCGAGCGCACGGCCAAGCGCTCGGTCGTGCTTGCCCGCAGCCTGCACTCCGGCGTCTCGCTGGAGGTGCGCACGACCGAGCCGGGCGTACAGTTCTATGCCGGTTTCAAGCTCGGTGTGCCGGTGCCTGGTCTTGGCGGCCGCAAATATGGTCCTTTCGCCGGCTTTTGCCTCGAGACGCAGATCTGGCCTGACGCCATCAACCATGCGGGCTTTCCGAACGCGGTTCTGCGTCCCGGTGAGGTGCTGCGGCAGGAAACGGACTACATCTTCACGAAGAGCTGAGCTCAGCCTTCCGGCCTAGATCAATGAAACCCTCGCGGTGTCTCGCGAGGGTTTTTCTTTTTCGGCGGAATGAATCTGCTTGCCGATTGGTTCTAAATAGGTTCTATTGTGTGTCNATGGATAGAACCAGTCTGATAGCGGAACTGAATGGCCGTGGGCTGCGCGACGAGGCNGCAACTGGACCGCTTTACAAGCGGCTGGCACAGGCGCTCACCGGTCTCATCCAGGAAGGTCTGCTGAAACCCGGAACAGCGCTGCCCGGCGAACGCGACCTGGCGGAAGCNCTGAAGCTTGGCCGGGTGACNGTTCGGACAGCCTATCGCGACCTCATGACATCGGGCGCGCTGGAATCGCGCCATGGCAGCGGCACTTTCGTTTCCAGCAGGGTGGAGCGCATGGAGCAGTCGTTGTGGCGGCTTTCCTCCTTCTCGGCGGACATGCGCTCGCGCGGGCGCTCGCCGGCGGCGAAGATCCTGTCGCGCACCATCAACAATCCCTCCCCGGAAGAATCCTTCCTGCTCGGTCTCGGTGTGGATGAGCCGGTTTTGCGGCTCGATCGCCTTCGTCTGGCCGACGGGCTGCCGCTTGCGATCGAACGCGCCGTCGTGCCGGTCAAATTTCTCGGCGAGGATGCCGGCGGCGAAGGCTCGCTCTATGATGCGCTTGCCCAGAGCGGCCACAAGCCGGTGCGCGCCATGCAGCGCCTGACCGCCGTCACGCTCGATCCTTCATCGGCGGCTATTCTTGCCGTGAAGGCCGGTGCGCCGGCGCTTCTGATCGAACGCGTTTCACGCCTGGAAGACCAGCGTGTCGTCGAATACACCCGCTCGCACTATCGTGGTGACGCCTATGACTTCGTTGCCGAATTGAGAATTGGAGATGACCTATGAGTGAGAACCAGTCGCTGATGCTGCAGGAAGCGGGCCAGTCGCCCGAGGTGGTCGCCACCCTGCTCGAAAAGGAAAAGCCGGCCTTTGCCGAAATCGCCCGGCTGTTCTCGTCCGCTCGCCCAAGCGTCGTGACGACGGCGGCGCGCGGTTCTTCCGACCATGCCGCGACCTTCTTCAAATATCTGTTCGAGATCACCTGCGGCGTGCCGGTCGCCTCGATCGGCCCGTCTATCGCCTCTGTTTATAACGCGCCCCTGCATCTGAAGGGCGGCATCCATTTCACCGTCTCACAGTCGGGCGCGAGCCCTGACATCGTGGCGCTGCAGGATGCGGCCAAGAAGGGCGGCGCAACGACGATTGCCGTGGTCAACGTCACGGACAGCCCCCTTGCGAACCAGGCCGATATCGTCCTCGGCCTCAATGCCGGCGCCGAAAAGAGCGTTGCAGCGACCAAGTCCTTCATTGCATCTGTCGCAGCCCTCACCGGCGTGACGGCTGCGATCGGCAGCAAGGCCGATCTGCAGGCGGCGCTCGAAAAACTGCCGGCCGCACTCGCTGCGACATCGGGCATCGATACGGCTGCTGCCGAGGAAGTTCTATTCAACGCCGCCTCGCTCTATACCGGCGGCCGCGGCACGGCTTTCGCCATTGCTCTCGAAGCTGCGCTGAAGGCCAAGGAGACTGCCGGCCTTCATGCCGAAGCCTTCTCTCTTGCGGAACTGATGCACGGGCCGATGCGCCTGGTGCAGCCGGGCTTCCCGATTGTCGGCTTCGTGCCTGAAGATGCGGCCTTCGACAACAACGTGAAGGCCCTCGATCGGCTGCAGAAGCTCGGCGCTACCACCGTGCCCTTCTCGACGAAGCCTCTTGCCGGCGTTAATCTGCAGGTTCCGACGACCGGCAACGGTCTCGTTGATCCCCTGGTTTCGCTGCTCGTCTATTACCGTCTGATCGAGTCCGTCACGCGTCGCAAGGGTTTCGACCCCGACAAGCCGGCAAACCTGCTCAAGGTGACGGAGACCGTCTGATGCCCCACAAGATCTTCACCGGCGCTCGTATCTTCGATGGCGAACGCTTCCATGACGAGCGGGCGCTGATCGTCAAGGACGGACGCGTCGAGGCGATCGTCGGCCTGAATGATCTGCCCGAGGGCGATGTCGTGACGTTGGCAGGCGGCGTATTGTCTGCCGGTTTCATCGATGCGCAAGTCAATGGCGGTGGCGGCCGCATGCTGAACGACGAGCCGTCGCCGAACTCGATGTACATGATTGCCGACGGACATCGGCCGTATGGAACGACGGCGCTGCTGCCGACGCTTATTACCGATACGGCAGAAGCGACGGCTGCCGCGATCGCGGCGGCAAAGATTGCGGTGAAGACGAACCGGGGCGTTGCCGGCCTGCATCTCGAAGGTCCGCATCTGGCGCCGGCGCGCAAGGGTGCGCATCTCGCCGAGCTGATGCGTCCGGTCGAAGACAGGGATGTCAAATCCTTCATCGCCGCGCGCGAGGAAATCGGCACACTGCTCGTCACCATGGCCGCGGAGCAGGTGACGGTTTCTCAGGTGCGAGAACTCAGCGAAGCCGGGGTCATCGTCAGCATCGGCCATTCCGACAGCACGAGTGAGGCAGCCGAAGCGCGTTTCGATGCGGGCGCACGTGGTGTCACGCATCTTTTCAACGCCATGAGCCAGCTGGCGCACCGCGCGCCGGGTCTTGTTGGTGCCGCGATCGATCATCCGTCCGTCTGGTGCGGCATCATTGCCGATGGACATCACGTCGATCCGAAGGCGTTGCGAACGGCACTGCGTGCCAAGCGCGGCGAAGGGAAGCTTTTCTTTGTGACCGATGCCATGTCGCTGGTCGGCTCCGAGATGGATACGTTCACGCTGAACGGCCGTACCGTGCGGCGCGAAAGGGGCGGTTTCTGCTCCAAACTCGTGCTGTCGGACGGCACGCTGGCGGGTTCGGATGTCGATATGGCTTCGACGATCCGTTACGGCGTCACCTATCTGGAGCTGACGCTTGCCGAGGCACTGAGGATGGCGACGCTGTATCCGGCGCGCTTCCTGAAGCTTGCCGATCGTGGTCAGCTTTCGCCGGGCGCGCGCGCTGATCTCGTGCATTTCACCGATGCGATAGAAGTGACGGCAACCTGGCTCAGCGGCGAAATGGCGTGAAGGAGAGTGGCCGATGACTGATATTACGGACGCCTATTTCTCCAATCTCATCGGCCGGCTTAAGGAGCTGAAGCGGGCGCTTGCCGCCCCGATGGCGCAGGCTGCCGCTGTAATCCTCGAGGCGGCCCGTGGCGACAAGCGCGTCTATGTCTTCGGCACCGGCCATTCGCATATGCTGGCGGAAGAGGTGCATTATCGGGCTGGTGGGCTTGCCTTCACGGTGCCCGTCCTCGTCGGCTCGGCCATGCTGCATGAGGGGGCGGTCATTAGCTCGGTCTATGAGCGCACGCAGGGCCTGGTGCGGCCGATGCTGGAGCGCTACGGCATGCAGCCGGGCGATGTCATCATCATCGCCTCCAATTCGGGCGTGAATGCCGCGCCGATCGAGGCGGCCGACTATGCGCGCGAGATCGGCGCAAAGGTGATAGCCATTACCTCGATCGCCTATTCGACGGCGATT
>JGI25160J50197_1001392_pt1 | contig 12141 bp, 9 predicted proteins | sample AraplaMF_Cvi_mMS_FD_50197 | JGI IMG/M metagenome (IMG submission 50197)
ACAGACCCGCAGCCGATGAAGCGGGCGCTCGCCTTCTGCAAAGACATCGCCACCTCCAAGCTGGTGCAGGCCGAGTTCGCCGCCGTCATCGGCGAGTATCTGGCCTCCGACGAGGGTAAGGAAGCCGAGGGCGATGCCACGCCGCTCGAATGCCAGCTTGAGCATGTTGACGGCACCTTCAACGCTAAGGCACGCACCCACCTTCTCGATTGGCTGAAGGAAGAGCACGACGATCATGCCTGCCGCATTTTGACCAACGCTCGGTGCCTGTCCGAAGGCGTGGACATTCCGGCGCTGGACGCCATCCTGTTCATGCATCCACGTAAATCGCAGATCGACGTGGTGCAGTCCGTGGGCCGCGTCATGCGCCGCGCGCCGGACAAGAACATGGGCTACGTCATACTGCCAATCGGTGTTCCGGCAGGCCTAACGCCGGAAGAGGCGCTGAACGACAATGAACGCTATCGCGTCGTTTGGCAGATTCTGAACGCGCTTCGATCCCACGACGAGCGGTTCGACGCGATGATAAACAAGGCCGACCTTGGTGTGGACGTGTCCGACCACATTGAGGTCATCGCGGTTAGCAATAAGCTCCCGGCCAAGAAGGACAGCAAGGGTGGGAGGCTCGATATTGGCCACGGTGGACGCGCCGATGATGACGATCGCGATCAGGGCGAGATCAAGCCCGCCGACCCCGTGCAGGGCACCCTTTTCTTTGACGAGTTCTCCAGGGCCATCATGGCCAAGATCGTCAAGAAGTGCGGGCGACGCGACTATTGGGAGGATTGGGCGACTGACATCGCCAGGATCGCCCAGACCCATATCACCCGGATTATCTCGCTGGTGGAGAAGCCCGGCACGTCTGAACGGGTGGCGTTCGAGGCGTTCCTTTCCGAGATCCGCGACGACCTGAACGGCAGTATCAGCGAGGCCGAGGCCGTCGAGATGCTGGCACAGCACATAATCACACGGCCGATTTTCGACGCCCTGTTCGAGGGCTACAGCTTTGCCCAGCACAATCCCGTATCCGCTGCCATGCAGCACGTGCTGGATACGCTGAATGAGCACAACTTGGAGAAGGAAACCGAGAGCCTTCAAAAGTTTTATGATAGCGTGCGGCGACGTGCAGAAGGCGTCGATAACGCGACGGCCAAGCAAAAAATCGTTGTGGAGCTATACGACAAGTTTTTCCGCAACGCGTTCCCCAAAATGACCGACAGACTTGGGATCGTCTACACCCCGGTCGAGGTCGTGGATTTCATCATTCATTCGGTCAACGAGATCCTCCTAGCTGAATTTGGTCAGACGCTCGGCAGCAAGGGCGTCCACATCCTCGACCCTTTCACTGGCACTGGCACTTTTATCACCCGCCTGCTTCAATCTGGCCTCATCAGGCCAGAAGAGCTAGAGCACAAGTACCGGAACGAGATTCATGCCAATGAGATCGTTCTATTGGCTTACTATATTGCCGCGATCAATATCGAGGCGGCCTATCACGGCGTTTCGGGCGCCGACTATTTGCCGTTTGGGGGCATCTGCCTCACCGACACCTTCCAACTTTACGAGCAGGATCGCGATCTCATCAGCGACCTCATGGCAGACAATAGCCATCGCCTCACCCGCCAGAAGGGTCTGGATATCCGGGTGATCGTGGGCAATCCTCCCTGGTCGGTCGGGCAGGCTAACGCAAACGACGACGCCAGCAATCTGAACTATCCCAAGCTCGACGAACGCATCCGACAGACTTACGCGGCAAGATCGAATGCAGTGCTCTCTAGGAATCTCTACGACAGCTATGTGCGGGCGATTCGATGGGCGAGCGACCGGATAGGCGATGCGGGCGTTGTTGCCTATGTCAGTAATGCCGGGTGGCTTGACGCCAACACGGCAGATGGGCTCCGCCGTTGCCTGGCTGACGAGTTCGCCAGCATCCATGTGTTCCATTTGCGAGGGAATCAACGCACCTCGGGCGAAAGGTCGCGTCGAGAGGGTGGCAAGATATTCGGAAGTGGCAGCCGCGCGCCGGTCGCCATCACTATGCTGGTTAAGAATCCGGCCGCCGCCAACCCCGGGCAAATCCTCTTCCACGACATAGGCGACTATTTGACCCGAGAGGAGAAGTTGGACGCCATCCGTCGGCTTGGCAGCATCGGCGGGATCGGAAGCGAAGGCGGCTGGCTGGCCATCACGCCAGACGAGCACGGCGACTGGCTCAAGCAGCGGGACGAGAGCTTTGATGCTTTCATAGCGATGGGCGACAAAAAGGGCAGCGGAGCCAAGCTGTTCCAAAACTTCTCTATGGGCGTTGTTACCGGCCGCGATGCCTGGTGCTGCAATAGCAGCCGTACATTGGTCGCTGACAACATGCGCCGCATGATAGGCCTCTATGAAAGCGAGCGAGAGCGCTTCGACGCGGCCTATCCACCACAAAACCGTAAGGCGCGCGAAGCGGCCGTGGACGGGTTCGTCGTCACGGACGCAACAAGGATAAGCTGGACACGCGCGCTCAAGGCCGATTTGGTCAAGGACAAACCGTTGGCCTTCGATGAGGCCCGGCTGACGCCGAGTCTATACCGGCCCTTCATGCGGCAGTGGCTCTACTACGACCGGCGTCTGAACGAGATGGTCTTGCAGATGCCGCGCATCTTTCCGATGGATGCGTCGGTATCGGAGAACCGGGTGATCACGTTTCCAAATAAGGGTGAAGATCGGCCATTTTCGGTGCTGATGAGCCGATACTTACCTGACCTCCATTTGATCCACGGCGGACAGTGTTTCCCTCGATACCTCTATGACGAGGCGCCTGAAGACACTGGCGACGACCGCCAAGGCAGTATGCTCGCCGACAAGCACCACGCGGCGCAGCGCCGCGAGGCCATCACCGACGAGGGGTTGTCGCATTTCACGGCCGCCTATCCGGGTGAGGCCATCATGAAGGACGACCTCTTCCACTACGTTTACGGCCTGCTGCATTCCGAGGAATACCGCGAACGCTTCGCCGATAACCTTTCCAAGGAACTCCCGCGTATTCCGGTGGTGAAGGGCATTGCAGCCTTCCGGGCCTTCGTAGAAGCTGGGCGTCGGCTGGGCGAGCTGCATTGCGACTTCGAGCAGGTCGAGCCTTACCCGGTTACAATTGCCCAGGGCGATCTGCGCCTCGCCCACATTGCCGACCCGAAGCGTTTCTTCCGGGTCGAGCAGATGAAGTTTGGCGGCAAGCGCCCGAACCTCGACAAGTCGACTGTCATCTACAACGCCAACATCACCATGACCGGCATACCGCTGGGAGCGTACGACTATGTGGTGAACGGCAAGCCAGCGCTCGAATGGGTGATGGAGCGTCAGTGCGTTAAGACTGACAAGGCCAGCGGCATCGTCAACGACGCCAACCGATACGCCGTCGAAACAGTCGGCGAGCCAGCTTACCCGCTTGAGCTATTCCAACGCATCATCACGGTTAGTCTAGAAACGATGAAAATCGTTCGACATCTGCCGGAATTGGATATCGAGCAAGGGAAGTATTCCGCTACGCAGGGTGAACGGGTTGAGCGATCTTCGGCCGACGATCGGTTGACGAATGCCGTGGCGACTTGAGAAGGATCCGATCGGTACAGCGCTTTGCCTGGTCCTCGAGGTTGTGCCTCGGGACTTCCTCGTTCTGGGCGGTCGAAGCGGTTGATGGTGATGCTCTACGCGTGAGTGGCGGCGCGTTTGGTTTGCGAGATGTGACGCGTCCATGCGCCAACATGCCCGCAAATTCACTACGTTGAGCGTGTTGGTGAAGGGAGCGGAAAACGCATGAAGCCGATCCAGGTTGCCGCCGAGTTGCGCTGACCCAGGCGCGACACCGATCAATACGGCCGAAGGGTCGCCCAGTGCCGGTGGGTGTGCGGAAAATAGGCGACGCGATCGCGCGCCCTGGTTGGGTCTAGGCGCTGACGCGGCACACCTAATGATCGATTCGTGCTGCGCCAGGAGAAAGCTGATTGCGTTGTTCTCTCTTGCTAGACCTCGGGTACCCATTGATGATCGGGCGTGCACAGCAGTGGAACCATCCCCAATGGCGGGCGGGTGTGATCGGTTGCCGGGCCTATGCCACAGATCAATCAAAAGAGGTAGTCACCTGGAGAGCCCCGTAGCCGGCTGAGGGTAGCCACGAAGCGAAGCCCGATGATATAATCCTCAAAATGTCATTGCCGAGCACCGCGTGGAAGCCACAACCGCGCGATGATCTCGAATACGGGCTATCAGAAGGCAACCATCCATGATATGATTTTGCACATTTTTTACTGATCCATATCTCTTAGGGGGGCGGCATGGCTTACAAGTCGCGTCTAGTCACCTATTTCTCGGCTTTAGTTTTTGGCGTGGTCCACACATTGCCGGCTTACTCGCAATCGCCACCTCAGTCCGACGCCCAGTCAGCGAGTTGGATCGATCGACTGCTACCAGAGGATTTCTACGCTCACTTCGGGAAGCTCTTGTCGCTTCCAGTCGATTCGCCCGAATTTGAATTGATCAAAGGTTCTCTTAAGGAAATACAAAAATTTGAGAGTGACGAACATGCGGCGCGTGACAAGGGCTCGCCCCGTCCGTCGTCTGCCGACGTACTGAAGAAGATCCCTTCCCTGAAGGACACTGCAAACAGACTCAGCAGAGCTACCCACAACTTTAGTTTGCGCGTTCAGGCTGGAGATCTCCGAGGGCTTGTCGATGACAAGATTTGGGCGAAGTGTGGCGACCTGCCTCAGCAGATCCTAGACAATCTGCTTGCCAAAATCCCAGCTGATCCCAATGGCGTTCCCCAAATTCCTCCTGATCAAATCAAGACGTATCAGGCTAAATTGCAGTCGGTAGACGACAAGCAGTTTCAAACATGCAAGAATTTAATTGCGGATACGCGTCGACAACTTGAGCAAATTAGTATTGAATCGCAGAAAAGGGTCGACGATTTACAGAAGCAGATTGACGATATCTCCAAGAAGGAGACAAAGACAAAGGAAGATTTGGATAAGCTTAAATCGTTACAAGATCAGCAGGGCGTCGCGAAACAACAACACGATCAGGCCGAAGAAGGAAAGCGGGGCGCGGACGGATGGAAGCAATTTTTGGGTGTCGTATCTATTATCGCCGGTGTCGTACTGTGTGCGCTGGATGATCCCATCGACGGTCTGAATCTGATAGCTGCGGGGTTTAGTCTTCTCGCCGGTGATTCCGGCGATAAAGGAAATGGCTCCGATGGTAAGGGAAATCAAAACGGAAACACCCCCGGAGAAGGAGGCGGAACTAAGTCGGAGCTCGGCAAGAAACTTGTGGACGCCCAAAAGGACGGCACCGTGAAGCCGGAGGATATCAAAGCGCTTGAGTCTAAATTTGGCGGATCGGCTGTCGACTCGGATAGTAACAAAGGAACAGTAATCTTACTATTTGATGCCAGCGCTAAGACACTGAAGATCGTCAATACGCTATCTCAGGAGGCTCCTCTCTTTACCGTCAATCTCAATGAAGTCAAGCCGAGTACGTCATGGACAGAGCAGTCAAACCCCTCGCCTTCTGCGTTGTCGGAAGCACACAAGTGGTCTTACCGTATAAGCAATGGCTATATTGAACTTTATCTCCAGGGTACATTCGGCGCCCAGCACCTTGATCTAGCGCTCATCGAAGAGGCTTACAGCGATGGGCATTTTGTGGCGGTGAATGATGTGCCTCCGCGTGACGTACAGTAGCTAACTCGGCTTCGCGTCGTCTGGATAGGCGAAGACAAATGGCAGAGAAGAAAGGTAACGTTGTTCTTATCGAAGCTTTTGTGGTGCTCTGTCTCTTGTTTATGCTGCAGTACGTCGTAGCTGGAGTCGCTGAAAGCAGCAGCGACACCGATGATGAAGGTGTATTTTTCATCACGATAAAACAAGCTCAAACAAATGACGACTCGACCAGCCACTTTGACGCCGTGCGCATCAACGGAAAGATGTTGATGCTGGATGGGGAGGCAAATTGCCCGCAGATCTATCATCCTGCAAGTTATTCTTTTGTCACTAAGGATGGTCATGCCGAGCCATTCGATATCAGAAGTTTTGATCCGGAGCTCAAAGTTACTCGCGACGCGGACGTTAAAGGCTTTAGAGACTGGCTGAGTACGTTCAATATCTACTTGACGCTGTTGAAGCCAGGTCAGATCGACGGTCAGGAGGCTGCTGCCGGATGGATGGTCCTAATTAGTGGCAAGCTTACCGCGCTCCACGGCATACCGCTGCGCATTGAAATGTTTACTTGTGCTTGCACGATCGATCCTCAAGGCAGCAAACACGTAGGTTTGACATACCCTCATCCACTTCTTGTAACCGTGACAGTTGCAGCTAATGGTGAGGCCGATAGAATTCCTCTTGTTGGGTACTATCCAGCAGTTTTGGCGCCGCTCGACAATAAACTTGATGGTCTATTGCTCATGGACCCCACAGAAGAACCGAAACCCTACGCCATTCGACGCTATTATCTAGCCATCACGAACAAGGGTGAAGTAAGTTCCGCGGCTCTAGAGAAACTTACTCGTCCCTAATGACTTGAAAGACGAAATTGATGAACAGGACACTTGCGATCATCACGCTCGACTTCTTTGTTATGACCTCGATTGCGTTCTTTGTTCTTCAATTCATACAGCCAAATGACAATTCCACGTCACAGCTTTCTTCAAGCTCGGCGATTTTTCGGATTGAAGTAGGAAAATCTCAGTTTCTTAAGTTGCTCAACGCCAACCACTCAGCTCCGGAGCAGGTGAATTCCGTCCCATTGCAGGACCTGATAGAGCTGGGTATGGTCGCACACCCTCGTGGCCAGGTTCTCAACGACATACCTCTCATCTATTCTGCCGATGATGATGGATATACTCTAATAGTCCAAGCTGCGCCAGATTATGCATTTGATTTGGTCATCTATATCAAGCAAATCAAATCGCTCGCATTTGCCCTTGCGAAACCGGTGGTTACGCTAGCAGGAGGTGGCCTTGTCGCCGTTCAGACTGACGCCGTACTTGACCTGTCAACTGGCCCGCTGGTTGTTTTTCACATTGGCAATGGTTAGCCCGGCGACAAGGGCCGTTGCTCAGACATGCTCCGAAACCGAGCACGTGAGCGTTGCGTTCTACCAAGCTATTAGGAGCAATATCTGGAATAAACCGGTTGCCGAAGGACTGGGTAGCTATCTCTTAAGGTGCACGAGCATTGGCATTGCCTTTGATCCGTCCTCCCCGCGGCTATTGCAGGCAGTGGATTTGCAGAATCGATTTTCCTGTCTTATCGAAATCGATGAGCCGCCACCAGTCACAAATATACCAAAGGTAGAGACATCTGGAGAGCCTCTCCGTATTCGACAAGATATGCTGCCGGACGGGATAGTAGTTTCGATCGAGAGCCTCGCGAAGAGCATGGCCGAGATTCGGCCGGATGGATGTGTTGGTCGAATTATTCTTTCAGGCGAAGCATCACTCATCTATTCTTTTCAGCGTACACTCGCGGGAACCTGGCTGGACGTCAGCAGTGCAAAAGGTCAACTAAGGACGTCAAACGTGCTCGACTTCCCAGTCAGTTCCCCTTCCGAAGCTCTCCGTTGGCGTCATCTTGCTAGCCTGTCCGATTTTATAGGCGGCGTCCTCATCGCGGTGGGCCCGCGAGGACTCGTCGCAAGCGACCATGATAGTGTTGTGCGGGCCGTTGTCTCTGACGGAAATATCGGCGATGTCTTCCGCTTCACGATCTGCAATCACGTTGAATATGACCGCCGCGTCGACCGCGTCAAGACCGACCTTCCGACCTCATACTTCAATGTAAGCTATGACGACGCGATGTCAGCGGTTGTTGCGGTCGGTTCTGGGCGCACGGACCCCATTCCATTCCTGTTCTGTGGAGAGACCAATTGAAAGCGAAGGCACGCGTCGTAGTACTCCACGTCATATTTCTGCCGCTGCTCATCGTTGGTTCCTGGTTTCTGACTATGATGCTTTATGGCGTTCTCACAAATTTCGGCGAAAGAACTACTCTTGGATTTCTGGCGTTTACGAAGCCGGACCACATCCGACTGACTTACCGTCAATTCGTTTTCGATGTTGATCGCTCTGTCGAGTTTGGCGCCTGCCGAATCGAGGTAATGAATGCGGACAGTACGCCGGTGTGGACGGTGACTTCGCAACTTGATGGCGGTGGCGTCAGTGCTAGGATACGGGTGAGCAGATCCCTTGTTGATGATCCCGATAATTTCGATCGTGACCATTTTATAAGCATTGTTTCCTTAGGTAGACCTGGCCCCTCGTGGCTTTTTAGATATAACAGGGACATTATCTTCGATCGTCCGATAGGTCCTCTTCGTGCTGAAATAAAGGCGTATGCCGCTGATCTTTCGAACCAAAAGAATAGCGGCCTGTCACGGGAAGACTCTAAGTTAGTTGCTGCGCGAACCGCGGAGATTATCGATTCCTGCCATGGAATAAGCACTTGGGCGGAAAAATTCCCGGTCATTCGTATGATCTCAGGCCCAATACAGGAGATGATATTAATACTATGTATGTTCAGTATTTTGTTAATTGCATTCGAGACCGTGCTAGCGACCTTCCGCTTGACCCGTGGAGAGACCGCTATTGAGTCAGCAGAGGTCTTCGTCGATTTGGTACCCTATGTTGGATTCTTTGGCACGATATATGGTATGGCGGGAGCGCTTTGGTATCTTGGGGGGATTGACCTCTCTGATCCTATCGAGAAGGCAACCAAGATCGGGCCGATAACCGGGAATATCAGCCTCGCAATGGAAGCGAGCCAGCTCGGGATTCTCTTTTTCCTAGCTGCGTCGCTCGTGCTCCGCGCCGTCCGAGTAGCGATGCGGGAGCCAACGTAGGGTGAGGACGGTATCTCAAGGCTGATACATTCTGCCGACTGCACTCTCCGCGCCTGCCGGGGCAGGGTCATGGCGGCGACGCCGATCACCACCAGCACCAGGCCGTACAGCGCGGTCGGCGCCGGGGTCTCGCCGAGCAGGAAGACGCCGATCGCGACTCCGACCGGCACCCGCAGATAGGCCTGCGCCATGGTGGCGACCGAGCCGAGCGAGGCGATCAGCCGGAAGTAGAGCACGAAGGCGAGGGCGGTCGAGACCACGGCCAGCCCGGCCAGCGCGCCGAGCGAGCTGGCGGAGGGCGACAGCGTCCAGGGCCGGTCGAGCACGAGGCTCAGCGGGATCAGCATGGCGGCGCCGGACAGCATCGACCCGGCGGCCGGCACCATCGGGTCCAGCCCCTTGAAGTTGCGGCCGAAGATGGCGGCGATGCCGTAGCACACCGTGGCCGCCACGATCGCCAGCTGCGGCAGCAGCTCCTGCCCGGCGCCGGACAGGGCGTCGAGGCCGATCACCAGCACGATGCCGGCGACCCCGGCGGCGATGCCGAACATCTTGCGCCCGGTCACCGCCTCGTGCCGGGTCACCGCCCAGGTGAACAGGAAGGTGAAGATCGGCGAGGTCGAGTTCAGGATCGCCGCCAGCCCGGCATCGACCTCGGTCTCGGCCCAGGCGATCAGCACGAAGGGGATGGTGCTGTTGACCAGCGCCTGCACCGCTAACAGCCGCCAGGTCCGAGCGTCGGTCGGCATGCGGATGCCACGCAGCCGCAGCACCAGCAGCAGGATGGCGCCGGCGATCACGGTCCGCGCCGCGATCAGCGTCACCGGCGGGATGCTCGAAACGCCAAGTTTGATGAAGCTGTAGGAAGCGCCCCACAGGGTGGCGAGCAGGACCAACAGCAGATAGTCCGTCACGGGCGGCGTGGCGCGGTCGGTGGCGGGCACGAGGGCCTCCTCGGTGGGTGGCCCGACCATGCCCCGCCCGCGGGTGTGTGTCGCGTCCGGACATTACGGTTTCCGTCGAAATGTTGCGGGTGGGACGCTCGTTCCGTCCCTGAAACGCGCACCCTCCACCGCCTCGGCGTCGGGTATTGCCGTGGGAGGCAAAATTCCGCGTGATCAGCGCAGCCCGCAGGTTGAGCCGATCAGGGCCATCAGCATGCCAAGCGTGACTGCCACCCGAATACGAGGGCGGCGGTCCGGTTTACAACAGGGCTGGCACAACAGCGCAATGTTGCGGTCAAACGCGAAAAAGCCGGGGCTAGCCCCGGCCTTCGCGGTTCCACGTATTGATGGTGAGCTAGGCCGACGGTGTCTCGATCTCATCTCCCGCCTGAATCTGCCGCACCGTGATCTCCCAAGATCCCGCGCGGATAGGGTTCCCGGATTCCACTGCTACGGCATCGTCTATCCGGACGTTGAGAACCTCAGTCCCGCTGCTCCATGCCTCGGCGACGAGTGAATGGGCCGCATTCTGCGCCTCCCAGGATAGATCGTGGTTATTCATCATAAGATGGGCGGGTGAAAGGTAGTGAACGTTGCTCATTCTTCGATCCTCCTGAGAAGGCCGAGGACCGGACCTCGGCCTTTGTGTTTGTGGCATTAGGGAGAGTCAGCGACTACCAAGCCGCTGGCGGCTGGAGCCTCGCCGTATCGCATCGATGGCGGCCTTCCTCGCCAGCCTATCCGTCTCTTGTCGGCGCCGCTCGACTTCGGCGTAGTCGATCGGACCTCGACTGAGTCGTCTGCGGCCGGCTTTCGGCTCAATCGGCTGCACGGTGATGCGGAAGCCGTCGTTGAACTGATCGTCGAGCGGAAACGACCCTTCCCGATACGCCCGGGCGTACAGCTCCGTGATCTCCTCGAGGGTCAGGCCCTCACCCTCGAAGCGGTTATCGACCGCCTCGAGCACAACGCGAACCTTCATTCCTGTTCTCCAAATTGCCGCCGGACGGATATCGCATCGGCGCGTCGCCATCGACTGAGCCAAACATGATATACGGAGACATCATTGTCAATCAACTTTGCAGTACGAAGACAGCGCTGTATAGTGGCTTATCGCTCACTCACTCGCTCACCCAGGAGAATCAGGAATGTCGGAAGAGGCGTCAGTTACGCCGATGTGGATGGTTCGGAACGTCCCAACCGAGCTCGTCAACCGCGTCAGCGCCGCAGCGAGGGCGCGTAAGATGACCATCGGGAAATTCTTGACGCCGATCCTTGAAGCCGCGTTGCGCGAAGAGGACACCTCGGCGCCCTCCGTCGACCTTGCGGCGTTGCGGGCGGAGTTTGAGGAGCTAAAGCGGAAGCTGAATGCGCAAGGTCACGCGCTGCTCAATCTAGGCGATCACGTCGCCAAACTGGCGCGGACCCCAGCGGAGCAAGCCGAGATTGAGAAGTGGTTTGACGAGACCCGGCGGGGCGGCTGGTGAGCTGGAAGGACCGGTGGTGCGAGGCCGTCGCCGAGTTCAACGGGCTGGACCATGAAGCCAAAGAGGTCGCCTTCGCCATCCGCCGGTACAGCGACAGCCGCTACGACAAATGGCTTTCCCATAAGCCTTCCGACCCTCGCATCCATGTCGCGGCTGATGGTCGAGACAGTTCGGGATCGCGTCGACAGGCTCCAGCAACGCGGCTTGATATCGACGGAATGCCCCCTGGCGAACGTCCGGCTTCTCCCATTTCCGAATGATCCTGCCGCGCGGAAATCCCACATGGGAACTTGGTGACGCAAATGGAAAGCCGCAGCGCTGCGGCCGTTGCAAGTGTGCGTCGGCTGGAAAGACTTGAACCCCAACCCAGGACTGTTGAACAAGCGCGGCCAATGTGCAGGCAAGCCGCCGCCGCTCAACAAATTCATCTTTTTGAAGGACTTACAGACATGCCCCGTATTCTTGTTCAAAAATCCGAACGCAAAGCCTTTTGGACCGGCGGACTTCGCGGCGCGGCTCGCTACGAGTGGTCCGATGCCGTGCGACGCGACTTCGGCGTCTCCGCCACCGACTACCTCATCGCTAGCAACCTCTGTTCGCATTGCAATAAGGACACCGGATGTATCTGGCTTTCCTATAGGACCATCGCCGCCGAGACCGGGTATGCAGTCCGTAGCGTCCGGGACGCGGTTCAACGCCTGCTAGAGCGCGGCTGGATCGACGTCGGCTACCGGCCGCTGCCGGGCGGTGGCGTCGACCCGAACCACGTATTCCGACTGGTCCGGCGCCAGGCACCGCCCGGCGAAGCGGCGATCAACGTCCGCCAGAAG